>BNJU01001551.1_pt1 | contig 80646 bp, 98 predicted proteins | sample 8539281 | NCBI WGS metagenome assembly BNJU01 (sample SAMD00202456, study PRJDB9452) | human saliva metagenome | isolation source: human saliva | place: Japan | reverse complement strand
TTGTTAAATACAAGAAGGAAAAGGGCGATAAGGTTTTGAGCAGGTATCAGGACATCTTGCTAGAGGCTAGCGAGCAGTGCAAGAGAAATATTGTTCAGAGATTGTTGAACCAGTTAAACTTTCGGAACTTGCCAAATATTGCTCAGATGTAAATCTTCTTCCTTATGAGAATGCTTACGGTGGCACAAGGTATATGAGCGAGATTATAGATGAGAAGAAATCTTTGACCATTGCAATCGGCCCAGAGGGAGGATTTAGCGATGAAGAGGTTGAAGAGCTAAAAGGTAGCTGGTTTTGAGACCGTAACGCTCGGACCTAGAATACTTCGTGCAGAGACTGCGACTATGTACGCATGCAGTGTGGCAAGCGAAAATACTTGCGAGAAAGTAGCTATGCAAATAAAAAGGCTGATTACCATAATACCACGCATAATGCATTCCATTGAATTGCAGGGCAAAAGGCCTGAAGAAAAATATCATTATTAATAACATACGAGGCATTTCCCTATCAGATTTCAAAAATATTTTTATCAAACTAGTGTCTTGTACTTTTTGTGAATTTTACAATATACAATGGTCTATTTTTCACTTGTATAAACACTTGTGCTAGATATTCCCAATTACTCCTATAAGAAAGATTTGTATGCCTGACAAAAATAAAATTAATGAAATAATTGTAGCATATCCTGGAACTTTTATAGAGTCAAATACTAATTTTTGCAATTATTATATAAATAAGATGAATAAACGAAAATGTAATTATTACTGCACCCAAATGTATTGCGAGCTTTAATGGGGCAGTTGAAAAAACCTACAATCCCTATCTTGGCATATTTGATAAGACTTAAAAATGACCACGAAGTTCTCCTGCTCTCCTTTTCTCTGCTGTATATGGTATAAATTTTTGTTTTGTATCCAACCCAAGCAAATATTCCTTTTTGAAAATCTGTGATACTCCCTTACCTGTAAAATGGAATCCACGACATTTCTTCTCAACGTTCTAAAGTCGGAAGCATTTGGTTGGAACTTCACATCACTTATATAATTTATCAATTTATAAAATCCATTTTTAAAAAAAGTAGTTACTATGTTTTTCTTTTCTCGATTCCTGATAGCAAGCTACTGAATCGTATTCAGGGTTATCTAAAAAGAAAATCAATCATTTCCATAATATACTTAGGATTTTTGTTGCAAGTCTGCATCTATAATTGATACAAAAATCACCTCTTGACTTATCAAGTCCAGCAATCATTGCTACTTCTTTGCCAAAATTTCGGCTGAAACATATTGCTGTTATGTCTAGTTCTTCATTATCAGTCATGATTTGTTCAATGACTGCCTGTGTACTATCAGTACTGCCATCGTTAATAAATATATATTCGAATTTCACCTTTTTCGTATTTTAGATAAGGTATTTTTGCATAGTTCAACAAAATTATAAATATTTTTCTTCTTCGTTATAGCATGGAATTATTAACGTTGCAATCATTTTACTTTTCCTTTCTGTAGAAAAACAAAATGCCTTTGTCCTAAATAATTAAAAGATTACGAACCCACACATTCCAAATATCATAGCAATATTAGTAGACAATTTAATGCCAAGAATTTTTCAGTATTGGAATTAAAAGCATAATATACAATGCCATATGCAAAAGCAATAGCAAAAGTAATATTTAGTGCAAAATTAAGCATCTGTCTGCGATTATGTGAATAATCTTTAAAGGTAAAATATTTATTTTAAAATAACTAACAATACTGCCAATAACATAGTTAGATGATGTTGAAATCCAGTAATGAAGTCCGAAAATGTTATAAAACAAGAACATTACGGAAGTTCCTACTAAAAGTATTAATACATCCAACAAGTATAAATCTAAAAATTCTTTTGAACATTTTCTATTCTTCATTTCCATTAACATTAAAATAAACAATACATTAAGTTCTAAAGCTAGCCTAATTTAACTACTATGAAATCTCCTTTTTATAACTATGGATCCAGAATTTGGATAATTAGGCATGTCCTTAAACCACTGTTCATTGCTGATAATACGGGTTTCCTCAGGTGAAGCAAACAAAATATCTGCATCTGTATACTGCCTTATAAAGAGTTCCTGACATATTCTTCATTAATAAATGTATTGGCGTCCAAATTGTTTCCCCTATTTTTATTTTATGGTTTAGAACCCAACCGTCGTTTGAGGGGTGTTCTTCATTCCTACAAAAAGCCCATTTTTTTATCAGTAGAAAATCCTTCTTTTGATTGAGTTGTTGTAATTATTGAATTCAGTGTACTTTTTGCTTGTTCATTAGTAAAGTATTGAGCTGCATAATTCAAGTTAGCTATATACGCATAATTAAAGACTATCATTGAATAGCATATCATCATAGTAACAAGAACTTTTTAGTTTTTCTTCTATTCTTTTTGCGAAATCCAGTAAATTGAATTCCTCAAATATCATGATTGGAACTATATAAATGATAAGCTGAGCCATATACCATAAGTGTATAAATTCCATTGTTCCATTGTACTATCAACCTAATGCTATTTAGCGCTAGCGGAAAAATGATAACATATAAAAAGATATATTGATTTATTATTTTTTTAATTAGAACTTCTCTTTAACAATAAATACAAGCATAATAACACTTAAAAGCCCTAGAACAAAAAGACAAGCTTTAACAATAATTGTCGAGAACGTATGATAATATCCTGAATAGAGTATTCCAATACTTTCTCTATATGTCTCCATAATAAGTGCAGGGAACCTTGAAAAGTTAATCTTCCCTATTTCATTTTATCCCTGTAGCTTGTAAGTTTTACATCAAAAATATCTAATAAAAACTTAAGCGCAATCATATAAATTATCAATATAGCGCATAATATTAATAAATATTTTATAGATTTCCTCAAGGTTTGTTTTATATCTTTATCTCCAGTTATAGAAATTTTGCAATAGCTTAGTACAAATAGGCTAATAGCTAAAAGTAAAATATGCCTGATATATACCTATCGCTATTGCCCCTAAAAATATTGCAAAAATGATCCGAATTCAAATCTATCTGTAATATAAACGCTTGTTACAATTAGAAGAATCGCTAGAGCATAATAATGAACAGTAAAGGAGTAAAAACATTGCTGATGTCAATGATGGAAAAGAGATAAAAATCGCTCCTAATATGACAGCTAGTCTAAAATCTTTAATATTAAAAAAATTTCATTACAATATATGAAGATAGTGAAATAATGGCAATTGTTATCATACCATTAAAGAGTGGAATATTATAATTTCCCACCAATAAGTTTTTGTTGAAGCTATGGATATAAGCTCTAGCGCCCATCTCCCAGAGCTTGTTCCTGCACCCACGCCATTGAGTACATACATAGAGTCGTGATTTTTATTACATTTGTAATAAAAACAAATGAGTAAAGTATTCCTATTGCAAATATCCATATTAGATATTTATTTCTATTTTGTTCCATGTTCATATAAATAAAAAGCTCCTTTTAGTTTTTATAACAGAATATCATAACGAAAGCCCACCAAATACATATGTAAGTGAAGAAACAACTATAAAATACTATCCCTATGTGGGGAGATGCAGTTGTATGGAGCGAGCTACATCATTCAAGTAACTATCCGGTTTACTGGGATTACTCATCAACACTTTTTGTCCTATAGCCCAAGATTATAAATTCAAGAGACATATTTAGTGTCACAAAGTCAGTGTATATAGCATTTAAAATTATGGTGCGGTCTAAGGGATTTGAACCCCCATGAGTTGCCTCACACGGACCTGAACCGTGCGCGTCTGCCAATTCCGCCAAGACCGCATATACACTTCATCTTACCTATACCATTATACATGTACCATTATCATTTTCAAGCTAAATTTCTAGCTGTCCTAGTCATCAATTCTTAGTTGTCAACACGTATGTTACACTTTGAGAAGTATTCTGAAACAACATGAACAATCTAGTTTTATCCTTTTTGATTAAGAATTATCTTTACGGTCTTGTAACATGTACTACAACATATTTACCTAAATTCGACATATTGCTTCAGTCATACCTATAATGACATTACTCCTTTAGCAATTAAAAAGTTTGTGGTAAAATCATTTTAACGGATTCAATCGCTTTTTCTATACCTGAGGTCTCACACCTATTGTAAAGCTACACCTAAGTTATTGAAATTCAGTATGAAATGATGTATAATTCAATTGGAAAAATAGATTCAGGATTAAGTATAAAAAACATGGAGGATGAGCATGAAACATAAATTAAATATACTCATTTGTTTTTATGGGTGGTTTTTATTTAGCGTGGGCCTTGCTTATGCGGATGAAAATCTAGATGCCCCATCTGATATACAGAATGAAAAAGAACATAAGGTTGATAGCAGTTCAGAAAATCATAATGATTCACAAGCACAAGACGAAAACATCTACAACTGCTCAAGCTCAGAATAACGATGTAAATAACAGCAATTTGCTAAGATCATCTCAAAACAGTAACCTAATGTCAAAACACAAACAAGACTAACGAATGGGTTTACATAAATAACAATATTTACTACTGTGATATTGATGGCAACTACGTTAAAAGGAATCTATGAAGTTGATGGTATAATCTACTATTTTGATCCTTCAACTGGAGCTCTTGTCAAATCTGCAGGATGGAGAGAATGGGGAAATAAAATATATTTCACAAATTCAGAAGGTATAGCATACAGGAATCGGTTCATAACTTTTGGACATCCTAAATTCTATATGGGAGCTGATGGATCTGTCCAAACAGGCATTTTTGTAACAAGTGACGGAAGTTTATATAATGCAGACGATAAAGGTGAGGTAATCCAAAAGGCTCAGTGGATTGAAAAAGATGGTAAAAGGTACTTTTCAAATTCAGAAGGTAAACTATATAAGAACCAGTTCATAACTTTTGGACATCCTAAATTCTATATGGGAGCTGATGGATCTGTCCAAACAAGTATTTTTGTAACAAGTGACGGAAGTCTATATAATGCAGACGATAAAGGTGAGGTAATCCAAAAGGCTCAGTGGATTGAAAAGGATGGTAAAAGGTACTTTTCAAATTCAGAAGGTAAACTATATAAGAACCAGTTCATAACTTTTGGACATCCTAAATTCTATATGGGGAGCTGATGGATCTGTCCAAACAAGTATTTTTGTAACGAGTGACGGAAGTCTATATAATGCAGATGATAAAAGGCGAGGTAATCCAAAAAGGCTCAGTGGATTGAAAAAGATGGTAAAAGGTACTTTTCAAATTCAGAAGGTAAACTATATAAGAATCAGTTTATAACTTTTGGAGAACCTAAATTTTATATAGGTGCTGATGGTGCGACTATGACGGGGAGATTTACTGCAAATGACGGTAAAGAATATAGCGCAGATGATAAAGGTGAAATAATCATAAACAAAGCACATTGGATTGTTCGTGATGGAAAGAGATATTTTATAAGTGCGGAAGGCTATATATATCGCAATCAGTTCATAACTTTTGGACATCCTAAATTCTATATGGGGAGCTGATGGATGCGCTATGACCGGAATATACGAAGCAAAATGACGGCAAACTATATCATGCAGATGCTACTGGTGAAGTCGTACAGAAGGCTCAGTGGATTGAGATAAATGGCAAGAGATATTTCTCTAACTCTGAAGGCATTCTTTATAGAAATCAGTTTATTTCCTTTGGCTCACTTAGATATTTTATGGGACCTGATGGCGCACTAGTAATTGGAAACTTTATATTCGAAGGCAAAAAATATAAAACTGACACAAATGGCGTTGCCACTGAGATAGGTTCAGCAGAACCAGAAAACAAGGTTCTTATTGGATATATTGCACTGATGTCGTCAATGTAAGACCGACTGCAGGAACAGATAAAGCTTGCTAAATTCAGCTAAATATAATACAAAGATTACAATTTTAAGCTCAGAAACAGGTAGCGATGGATATAAGTGGTACTATATATCGCATGCTGATGGAACAGGATTTGTTCGCTCAGACCTAATATATAATATTGGAGAAAGCGTACCTGACAACACAACCCTAACATAATGACAGATGAAGAATTTGAACAATATATGATAACTCAGGGCTTCCCAGATAGCTATAAATCTTTGCTAAGAGCTATGCATAAAAGCTCACCCTACTTGGATACTCAAAGCTGCATGAGACAGGTCTTGACTGGAATTATGTGATGACCAAGGAAAGTGCACTAGGTGTAAATACAGTCCATCTGACATCCCCTGACTCATTTAAATCAAAAGATCCTAATGCAAAAAATGCGGATGGTTCATATAAGATTTGTGACAGCGGCGGATATATTGCGAGCATCAAGAGAAAGCAATCGAATACTATATGGATCCACGTAACTCCTTTGATGATACTTTTCTTCCAGTTCTTATCGAATAGCTACGATGGAAATACTCAGACACTATCTGGAATAAACACAATTGTTAAGGGGTACATTCCTAGGTAAAGCCTTTCACAGAAGGAGGATACACATCATATGCTGATCTTCTTTTGAACGCAGGCAAGAGATATGGTGTAAAACCCATTCATACTTGCATCAAAGCTAATAAACGAACATGGCAGCGATGGTAATTCAGGCTCTGTTTCAGGAAAAGTTGAAGGCTATGAAGGATACTACAACTACTTCAACATCGGAGCTTATGCACACAGTGGTAGATCTGCGATTGAGAACGGTCTAATCTATGCAAAAGGAACACGGCTGGGATTCTAGAGAGAAATCCATAATGGCAGGGAACTGAGTTCTTTGCTAAGGACTATATTAGAAGCAACAAAACTACAGCATATTTCCAGAAATTCAATGTTATGAACGGAGCTTCAGCAGTAGCAAGGGGCCAGTACATGACGGCACTCTGGGGTGCAAATAGTACAGGAGTAACACTTGGCAGGGGATACGTTTCAGCTTATTCATCGGCACTAACATTTGAGATTCCAGTATACCTCAGCATGCCTACCCTTCCAGTTCCATACCCAAGATAAACAAAAAGTATAGTATAAATTATCGTGTGGGTACCAATTAAATCAAGAGCACTTCAAGCTCAAATGCTTGAAGTGCTTTTCTGTGATTAGGGGCGTATAGCCCGTGCTGAGCATACAAGGTGTGCGAAGTATAATCCACCCGCTATGCGGGTGCGCAACGAATGTTATACAAAAAAATCACCTTCGCATTATAATGTGGTTGTTGAAGCTACATTGTAACGAAAGGAAGGTGACTTTTATGGAGAATAAAAACCAATAGTTTGTCACATACAAAATGGATGTGCAAATATCATATAGTATTCTCTCCAAAGTATAGACGAAAAATCATATATAATCAATATCGTAAAAAGTCCGCAAGAGATTGATATGTACCATCTTTACTGGGTGTTCAGTAAAGATGGTACATATCTACAGAGCTGTGTACTCTTTTATTTAGAACGCTTATATGGTATAATAGATAGAATTAATTTTTGGTTATTTTGATGGACCAAAGCTAGGATAGTAAGCGTTAGTACAAGAATTTTATATATGATTTCAGGAGGATTTAATCATGAAATATGCGCTCATAGGATGCGGAAGAATTGCAGTTAATCACATGAAGGCGGCAATCAACAACGAGCTAGAAATTGTTGCTGTTTGCGACGTGCTAGAAGAGAAGATGGAAGAGCTTCTTGCAAAGTATGGACTTGAGAAAGATGAGTCAATAAAGAGATACAGACTACAAGAAGATGGTTGAGGAATTGCAACCTGAGCTTGCTATATAGCAACAGAAAGTGGAATTCATGCTGAGATTGCTTTGCACTGCATAGATAAAGGGTGTCAACCTCATAATTGAAAAAGCCTATGGCTATGAGCATAGAGGATGCTAATAAGATTATTGATCTTGCAGAGGAGAAAAATGTCAAGGTTAGCGCATGCCACCAGAACAGATTTAATGTTGCGATTCAGAAACTTCGTAAGGCTGTTGAATCAGGCAGATTCAGTAGCTTTCACGGTTCAATCCATGTTAGATGGAATAGAAACGCAGGATACTATGAGCAGGCTCCATGGAGAGGTACATGGGAACAGGATGGTGGTGCTTTGATGAACCAGTGCATCCACGGAATTGACCTTCTAAGATGGATGATGGGCGATGAGATCGAAGAAATCTACGGAGCAACAAAGGCGACAGTTCACGACTACCTAGAGGCTGAGGATGTTGGAATGGCTGTTATCAAGTTCAAGAATGGCGCAATTGGAACTATCGAGGGAACAACAAATGTATTTCCTAAGAATCTAGAGAAACTCTATATATATTCGGTGAAAAATGGAACTGTTAAGATTGGCGGAACATCAACAAACAATATAGATGTTTGGGACTTTGCTGTTGAGACTGAAGAGGATCAGGAAAAACAAGGGTCTTGAGGAAGAGACAAGCAATGTTTACGGAAACAGCCACTCAAGTCTTTTTGCTGATGTGATGGACGCTATAGAAAAATGACAGAAAGCCATATGTTGATGCTGTCGCAGGAAGAAATGCGCTTGAGGTTGTGCTTTCAATCTACAAGAGCCAGAAAACAGCTGCACCTGTTAAGTTTCCACTTACAGATTTTGCTTCAACAGATATGAAAGGCGAGTTCTAGGAGAACTGAACTTAGAACCCTATAGAATCTAGATGATATGTGCCCTAAATGACCATAGTCTGTGTTATTTAAAACCTATACCTGAACAAATTACAGGGGAATAAAGGCAAAGAGAGGGATAGCAGCTTTGAATAGCAAGAATTTAAGAATTGCAGTACTAATGATTTTGGATGCCGTCATCATTGTGCTCGGCGCCTTTTTCGCCATAGCGCTGCGATTTGACATCAGCGAGCTTCCGGCTGAATACATGGATAATGTGCTTAAATCTACACCAGTATATATTTGCCATAACCATAGCTATAATGCTTGTGTTTAGGCTATATAACAGAGTTTGGAGCTACGCATCCATGAAGGAACTGATGGATATATTTAAGGCGTCTTTTGTAATAGAGGCTTTGATTATATCATTCCATGTACTCATGCAGTATGATATGCCGAGAAGTTGCTACCCGATGCACTTTATTGCAATCGTATTTATGTTTGCAGTGCTAGGTTTTAGTAAACAACTTTATAGAAGTATCAGAGGAACCTACGGAGAGGCAAGATAAACAAGTTTATTCTTGTAATTGGCGCAGGGTCAGTGCTTCAATTTTGATTAAGGACATCAATAAAAACAGGATCAACAGCCAAGATTGTTTGCGCTGTAGATGACAATGTAAACAAGAAGAGCAAAAATGCTGATGGGCGTTCCCATTGTAGGAACTAGAGATGATGTTAAACGCGCCGTAAAGAAGTACAACGTGAATGAAATCATCATTGCCATGCCATCTCACGACTTCTGAGGATATCAAAAAGATAATCGCGATTTGCCAAGAGACCAAGCTTCCTGTCAAAATCCTTCCATCCGTAGCTAGAGTCTATCATCATCAATTGTTAGAGAGCTGAGGCAATAAGCTACGAAGACCTCCTCGGAAGAGATGCGATGAGGTCGATGCTACAGGAATCAATAATTTCATCAAAGATAAGACTATTCTTATCACTGGCGGTGGCAGTTCTATTGGATCTGAGCTATGCAGGCAGGGTGATTAGATATAGAGCCAAAGAGGACTGATTATCTTTTGATATATATGAGAACAATGCCTACGAAATTCAGATGGAACTCGAGAGACATTATCCATACACAGAATTATAACTTTGATAGGCTCTATTAGAGACTACGATAGGCTAGAGGCGATGTTTGATGAGCATAGACCGCAAATTGTGTATCACACTGCTGCACATAAACATGTGCCTTTGATGGAAGATTCTCCAAACGAGGGCGATTAAGAATAACTGCCTTGGCACACTCAATGTAGTTAAGCTAGCGGATAAGTATCTTGTAGATAACTTTACTTTGATTTCGACAGATAAAGCGAGTTGAACCTACGAATATCATGGGTGCATCCAAGAGAATTTTGCGAGATGATAGTTCAGGTTTAGCGCGCGTAAATCAGAACATACAAGATATTCTGCAGTAAGGTTTGGAAACGTACTTGGAAAGTAACGGTTCAGTAATCCCACTATTTCTCAAGCAAATCGAGGAAAGGCGGTCCAGTTACAGTCACCCATAAGGACATCAGAAGATTTTTCATGACCAATACCTGAGGCGGTTTCTCTAGTTCTTCAGGCAAGTCTATTTACGAAGGGTGGAGAAATTTTTGTTCTTGATATGGGTGAACCGGTCAAGATATATGAGCTTGCTGAGAACCTTATCAAAATGAAGGATTTGAGGCCTCATCAGGATATCGAGATAGAGGTCGTTGGCCTGAGACCTGGCGAAAAACTCTACGAAGAAGTCTTGATGGATGAAGAAGGACTGAACAAGACCACGAAAATAATATGATTTTTGTGGGCCAGCCAATCAAGATGGATGATGAGGGTTTTGACTAGTCTTGATGCATTGATAAGCGAGGCTGAGAAAGAACGGCGGAAATATAAAAGGGCATTGTAGAGGGCGTTTGCAAGACCTATACGATAACTGAGAACAAACGGAATTAGGGATATTTAAGGTTTATAATCTTGATTTTTAGTTAAGAATTAGGGCTCCTATAAAAATGCTAGGGTGTTACATAGTAAATATAAAAGCTAATAATTTGTTCTTAAGTTAGTATATCAATTTTTAAATAAATGGTTATAATTTTTAAGGGAGCGAACCATAATCAGCTAGTACTCCATTTTTCTTGAGCCTATTTATGTTATAATTAATGGGTTTTTATGAGAAAAACATCGATGAAGATATAAAAATCTACCGATTTAATTGAACTAGTGGTTATGTAAATACTATGCTCAGGATGCAGAAATATCAATTAAAAAGTATATTATTATATAACATAACAATTGTTTTCTATTGTTTCGATTTTTAGGAGGCAGTATCATATGTGAAAGTACCATTTTCACCACCTGATATAACAGAGGTTAGAAGTTAATAAAGTTGTGGATGTTCTTAAGTCTGGTTGGATTACAACGGGTCAAGAGGTTAAGAATTTCGAAAAAGAAAAATAGTAGATGTATGTGAGGTGCTGATAAAAGCTGTGCACTATCTTCAGCCACCGCATCGCGTAGAGGTTTGCTCTTCATATTCTTGGAATTACTGAAGGAGATGAGGGTAATAGTTCCAGCATATACGTATACAGACTCAGCAAGCCCAGTAGTACATAAAGGTGCGAAACTAGTTATTATTGATTCTGCACCTGAAATGTTTGAAATGGATTATGCTAAAGTAGCTGATGCAATTAACAGTAACACGAAGGCCATTATACCTGTAGACATGAGGTGGGATGGTATGTGACTATGACAAATTATTTGAAATAGTAGAGGCTAAAAAAATTTCTGTTTTTAAACCTAAAGGCAAGATACAGAAAGCACTTGGCAGGGATTGCAATAATTTCTGATGGAGCGCACGCTTTTGGTTCAGTCAAAAATAATGTTAAAGGTAGGTGCAATTTCAGACTTTACATCGTTTTCTTTCCATGCAGTTAAGAATCTCACAACTGGCGAGGGAGGAGCACTAGTATGGAAGACTATAGAGGTGTGAATAATGATGAGATATATAACGAATTGCAGCTATTTTTCTTTACATGGGCAATCAAAAGATGCTCTTAGCAAAAACAAAGCTGGCTCATGGGAATATGACATTGAATATCACTGCATATAAGTGTAATATGACAAATATCAATGCGACTATTGGAATGGCACAATTAGATAGATATGATGTGATGCTCCAAAAAGACGTAGAAATTAATAGAAATATGAAGCTAGACTTGAAAAACTAGGTATCAAGGTGATGAGCACTACACAGATGAAATGATTTCAACAGGACACCTGTATCTAGTAAGAATCCTAAAATATCTGTTGAGGACAGAAATAAAATAATTCAGGATATGGCGGAACGTGAAATTGCTTGCAATGTTCACTATAAGCCACTACCAATGATACTGCATATAAAAATCTTGGATTTGATATTAAAGATTATCCAAAATCTTACCATCAATATGAGAACTTAATATCATTGCCAGTTTTTCTCAACAATGACTGATGAGCAAAATGAATACGTTATAGAAATTTCGTTGATATCCTTAAGAAAGAGGGATTTATTAAGTAGATGATTTTTGTGTAAGTGGGATGCTCTACCAGAAAATGAAGATGTGATGAAGTAAAGAGAATATTATGATATCCTTAATTCCAGAAAAAGGTTCACTTATTGCGAAGAGAATATTTGATTTTATTCTTTCGCTGTTTTTGAGTTATCGTTATATCACCGATACTTTTATTTTTGATATTTCTTATAAAAGATTGATGATCCAGGTCCTGCTTTTTTAGACAAGTAAAGAGTGACGACAAATGGCAAAATTTAGGATTTTTCAAATTTAGGACAATGGTTGTTGATGCCGAGAAGTTAGGTACTCAGGTGACAAAGGAAAATGATTTAAGAGTTACAAAATTGAAATAAACTTAGAAAATATAGAGCGATGAACTACGCAACTTTTAAATATTATAACTGGGGATATGTCTTTTTGTTGGCACTAGACCAGAGGTTCCACGATATGTGAAAGTTATTCTAATGAAATGCTCGCAACACTATTGCTCCCAGCAGGAGGTAACATCTGAGGCGAGCATAGCATATAGGATGAGGATAAACTTATAGGCAGTTCAAATAAAACCTGATGAGGTATATATAGAAAAAGTTTTTGCCAGAAAAATGAAGTATAATCTTGATGCACTAAAAACTTTTTGTTTTATAGGGGAAATTAAAGTTATAATAATGACAGTTGGTGCTGTTATAAGATAGTTTGCAATATAATACAAAATGGAAGCTCTGAAGAATTTCAGCGGAGTATTGGAGGTATTTTGAAAGATATTACTAATTAATCATTACATAGGATCCCTGAGATGGGAATGGAGTTCAGACCGTACTATATATCAAGAGAGCTTGTAAAAAAAGGTCACGATGTAACAATTATTGCAGGAGCTTCTCTCATCTTAGAAAGACTAACCCTGACATTAATGAAAATTTTTGTTGAGCAGGAAATAGATGGAATAAAAATATGTGTGGATTAAGACATGTGAATACGATAGTAATGGAGTGGTTAGGGGCTCTAAGCATGTTTCAATTTTGCAAAGGCAATTTATCTGAACAAAGAAAAATAGTTAATCGATATAATCCTGAAATAGTTATTTCATCGTCTACATATCCATGATTCATATCCGGCATATAGTATTGCTAAATCTGCTGAGGGCAAAATACATACATGAAGTTCACGATATGTGGCCGTTGACACTCTATGAAGCAGGAGGAATGAGTCGAAAAACCCATTTGTTGTTGCTATGCAACTTGCGAAAAACTATGCCTATAGGAAATCTGATATAGTAGTATCTTTGCTTCCACATGCAAAAATATATGATAGAGCATGGAATGAAATCGGAACATTTTAGATATATTCCTAACGGTGTTGTGATAAATGAGTGGGACGAGACTGCAGAAATTCCGATTGAACATGCAGAGGCTTTTAAAAAGACTAAAAATTAGAAGGAAATTCGTTGTTGGTTATTTTGGAAGCCATGAACTATCATATGGACTTTTCAACTTATTAGATGTTATGAGAGCACTAAATGGTGAAAATGTTCATCTTGTGATGGTTGGAAATGGGAAACTCAAGAATGAACTAGTGAAAAGCTATAGCTAAAGGAAACAAGATAGAAAATGTAACATTTCTACCACCAGTAAAAAGATGTCATACCAGCATTAGTTAGTAACTTTGATTCAATATTTATTGGAACGATAGAATCTCCTCTTTATAGATTTGGTATTTGCATGAATAAGATGTTTTGACTCCATGATGGCAGCAAAGCCAATAGTTATGGCGATAACAACACCATCCACGCCTGTAAAGCGAATCTGGATGCGGAATCATCACTAAATCATGTGATAACGATGCCATAAAGGTCGCGATTAGGAAGATTCAGTCGATGAGTGACGAAGAGCGAAAACAGATGGGAATGCTTGGACGTGACGCAGTGCTGAGCAAGTATACGTATGAAAAATATTGCAAGCGAATTTGAAAAAAAGCATTTGAATAGAAGGAGTGCATGTGATGAAGATAGTAACCGTAATTGGTGCAAGACCGCAATTTATTAAAGGCGGCTGCAGTTTCTCGTAAGCTGGAACAGTTCTGCGAAGAGATAATCGTTCACACAGGCCAGCATTATGATGCGAATATGTCTGAGCTTTTCTTTGAAGAGTTTCACATTCCGAAGCCAAAAGTATAACCTGGGCGTGGGTTCAGGGTCCCATGCAAGAGCAGACAGCAGAGATGCTTATCAGGAATTGAAGATATCTTGATTGAGAGAATCCTGACTATCTGATGGTATACGGAGATACTAATTCCACAGTTGCTGGAGCGCTTGCGACATCAAGATTCATATCCCGGTAATTCACGTGGAGGCGGGGCTAAGATCATTCAATATGGCGATGCCTGAAGGCAAAATAGAATACTTACAGACCACATCTCGAGCCTGCTTTTCTGCTCGACAGATGCGTCCATTGAAAATCTGGAGAATGAGGGAATCAAAAAGGGCGTCCACAGAATCGGTGACGTAATGTGTGACGCAGTTCTTTACTATTCGCAGGAGATAGACAAGAAGGCTCGCAGTCAGTACTTTTGCAGACCTTAACTATATCTTCGGTGAGCGTGGTGAAATTGATAATTGGTATCTATCCACAGTTCATAGAGCTGAGAATACCGATACACCAGAAAAGGTACGCAAGATTCTCAAGACTTTTGAGAAAAGTTCGATGCACCAGTTATTCTACCGGCTCATCCTAGGACGAAAAGATGATTGAACAGGTCAACGAGGAGAGAATCTCAGAATACAATTTGTGTGGAGCCTATAGGGTTACCTCGAAATGCTGTATTTTACAAAGAATGCGGTTAAGGTAGTGACTGACTCGGTGGTCTGCAAAAGGAAGCGTACATACTCGACACTCCATGCGTAACTTTGCGTGAGCAGACTGAGTGGGTGGAGACACTGAACGGAAACCATAATGTGCTCGCTCATATCGATGAGGGTGGACATACTTGATAAAGTTAACAATACCGTTATTTCTAGAGAAAAAGAAAAACTACTATGGTGCGGGAGATGCCACAGACAAAGCTTGTAAGGGTAATCGCAAAGGAGGCTTAAAAATGAGCGAATATTTTGTACACGAAAGTAGCTACGTAGATGACAATGTAGAGATAGGAAAAGGAACAAAGATTTGGCACTTCTGCCACGTTCAGCCTGGCGCTAAGATAGGTGAGAATTGTTCGCTTGGACAGAATGTAAACATTGCTAACAACGTGCAAATTGGCGACAGAGTAAAGATTCAGAATAACGTATCGGTTTACGAAGGCGTTACGCTCGAAGATGGTGTATTTTGCGGACCGTCATGCGTATTTACAAATGACCTTACACCAAGAGCTCGCTACCCAAAGGGCTCTGAGAACTACAGGGAAGACGCTCATCAAAGAAGGAGCATCCATCGGTGCTAATGCTACAATAGTGTGCGGACACACCGTTGGGAAGTGCTCAATGGTTGCAGCAGGAGCGGTTGTTACAAAGGATGTACCAGACTTTACGCTAGTTGCTGGGGTACCAGCTAAACCAATTGGAAAAGCTAGATGAGTATGGAAATATTATAGAAAAGTTCTAAATATAGGGTGGGAGTTCTAGCAAATGAAAAGATGTATGTGGGGTGCTTAATGGATAAGAAGATATCAATAAAAGAGCTTTTTATCAATTATTAAGGATAACAAGAAGATGATTGGGATAGTTGTAATAATCTCAGCCGTTTTTGTTGGGGGTTTTTAGAGTTTACTCAGATCACCGCGAACAGCGAAAGGCTAAGAATATAAACACAAAAATCTCCTCGACCTATAAAAAGGAACTCGAAGAAGTACAACAAAGACAACCAATTATTGACAGATACTATTCAAACACTTGATAACGAGAAAAAAGTCAGCATTGAAAAATAATTGGTGAAAATCCAATTATGAAGGTTGATGCATTTTTCATCCGAGAGCACAATAGTTAAAATCACTGCATCAAATAAGACTAGCTATAATGCTGTTGAGAATGTTCTTTTAACTGCTGATAGTGAGACTATATTTGGAAAGTCAAACAGTGTGCTTGAAAGATACAAATGGGATATAGTTCAGATTCCAGATATGAATTCAATTACTATTAATGAAAGCGGTGCTAGTGGCGCTGTATCAGAAGGACTTTTTCGTTGGGAATATATATGTATACTCTATCAAGGGACATAAAATCAAAAGATGTGGCAAACAATGTAATCAAGTTTTCTCGAGTCTGAGAGAAGTAACCGCCTACAGGGAGTGGACTTCTCTGTAGTATCGGTTACATCTGGGGAGGCGGCAAAACAGGCTTTATATAACAAACAAAATTTATCGAACAAATATTGAAAATTTGAAATATGAAAGCGATAAAAATGAATGAGACCATACGATCTCTGCAGATGCCATCCCAAAAATACTGCTACAAATACAGGTTATATTAAGAGAAGTATGAAATCTGGATTCATAGGTGGTTTTTGGAGCATTTGTAGCAACTATGTTTGCAGTATATAACTATATAAGAAAGCAAAGGATAAATTTTACAAACAATATTGAAAAGAGACTATGGGATATCAGCACTAGGTGTAATTTCAAAGAGCGTACCTACAGACGTTCTGAGTTGCAGATATTAGAGCAGTTAGATACTGAAAATGAAGGGATTGGATTTGTAGCAATCAATTCTGACAAAGAGCTACTTAGAAAATATAGCTGAACTGATAGAAAAAATTGCTTCAAAATCAGAATATATTGGCTGTATAGTCAATGATGTTGAGGCTATTGATAAAATTGCAAATTTTAAAATTTTTGTACTTATCACATCTGATGATGGAACAGATATAAATGAAAATGCTAAAATAACCATCAATAAAGCTAAGTCGATTGGATAAGAAAATCCTAGGTTGCATTAATGTTGAGTAAAAAAATATGACGGAACTATTCAGTGGGAAAAAATGAAAATCATAGTAATTTCCATGATTCTGCTAAAAATTTCATGGATTATAAATACTATACATGGTTAGCGCCATTACAGCTAAATGTTTACACGAGGGACTTCAACTTGCTCAAATACATAAATGGTATTGCATGGTTGGTGATTATTTTTTTATTGCGATAAATCACAAGTGTAGAAGTGTATCTACATTCTTACTAACATTAGTATATGTAATGCAAATTGTACCAATAACTACTATTTATGCCATGGGAAACAAGGAGCAGTCTGCTATAACGGAATTTGCTTTTTGCTTCTACCTGTCCATTTTTATAGTAAATAATATTAACTTTTCTATAGGAGATCGGCTATTAGAGACCGAGCACGAAGTATTCACGTATAATAGAGCTTGCGATGGTCGCAATGTGCTTTTTGATTTTTGCATACATTGTGAAAAAAAATGGAGTTCCGACATTTACCGCACTAAATATATACAAAGTTTATGAGCTTAGAGAATCAGGTTCATTTAGTTTAGGAACTTATCCAGGATACGTTCTATCATGGGTTACTAATGTAATAATTCCGTTCTTTGCGACAAAGTGTATACTTGAGAAAAAGTTTGCCAAAGCTGCGATATTTGTAGCTATGATTTTCGTTATATATCTCTACGATGGACATAAAACGAATTTGTTTATTTCAATAGTTGTAGTTATTGTGGCATTTTGGCTGAAAAGAAAAGAGTCTTATACAGAAATAATTTCGTGCCTTTGCTTGAGGCATTTCTGCACTTGCAATAATTTCATCGTTAAATATTCCTGGAAATAATGTAATATTGGAGGTGTTTTCGCTATTTGGACGTAGGGTGATGCTGCTTTCTGCGCAAAATAAATTTGCTTATTTTGATTATTTTAGCAAGAATCCAAAGATGGGCTTAGGCGGACTGTTTCCCCACTTGGTTTTGCATTTTGATGCCCGATATGTGGACATTGATTACACACGTACAATTTCAGGGATATATTATGGGACTCCAGAAATCAGTATCAAATACAGGTTATTTTGCAGAATGTCACGCAAGATTTGGATTTTTTGGATATATTCTAGAGGGAGTATTATTTGCGGCGATATTAAAGCTTTTAGATGTAGCACAGAATAATATAGGATATGCACTTCTTACAGGAACTTCACTCTGCGTTTTTAGGATTAAATGATGCATTCTACTTAACTCAATTGTACTTGGACCAATGATGTTTTTTAATCTTTATTGCATTATTCTATAAAAACAAGTGTATTAAGGATGAAATACTAAATAACCATGGATCAGCATGTAGTAACATGCATCTAAAGTAGTATTTGGAATATAGAGATGAAGAAATACATTTTACAGATAAAAAGAATCAGCAATAGCAAAGAATATAGCTACCCTGGTTTCTGGAAACATAATCGGGTATGCGATCAATACGTTTTTTGCTGTTGTTTTATAATTAGAGTATATTCCCCTGCAGAGATTGGCACCTATGATTTAATAGTATCGGATGGAGCAATTATCACAACTGTAGTGGGTCTAGGACTTGTGATGGCAATTCTGATTCCGAAGGATGATAGAACAGCCAAGATGCTATGTCAGATAGTTAGTATTTTAGCATAATAAGTATGATAATAGGAAGTATCGTGCTGATTGCAATATCAGGTAGATTCAAATTATTTTCATTAAATTTCAACTATAGTTTGGCATGCATACTGCTCGCGATATACTCATATTTCTTCATCCAGCAGGACTTTTCTACGCATATGTAAACAGAAAAGGGCTATATCGAGTACTGTTTTTGGAATCCGATAATAATGGCGACCTCCAACTCAATGATATCTCTAATATTGGGATCTATGGGACTGGAGCTCTCATGGATACTATATCGGAACCATTTGCTCACTCATGCTCAGCATTCTTCTGATGATGAAAAGAATGCAAACCCGTATGATGAAAGATTCTCTATTTCATGAGACTAAGGGAAACTTTGGTATTTATAAAGATTTTCCAATAGTGCAGATGCCAGCTAACGTTGTATCCATGTAGTCTCTCAACAAATTCCCTATACAATATCTCGGAAATGTGTTTAATAAAGGCAACATTAGGTGGATTTACCATGGCGAATAAGATTCTTAAGCATTCCAATTGCCTTTGATTTCTACACAGATAAGCAAGTGTATCAGCGTGAGTTAGCAATAAGGAACAATGAGGAAGAGGAAGTGTGGGCGATTTTGCGCTCGATTTGCTAAGAAAAATCTACTTTTCTTTAGCCTTTTATTCAATATTTATGTTTAGTAGTCTTTGGAAAAGCCTGTTGTTGGGAATAGCTCTTGGTAACAAATGGGCGTATCTGCAATATACATGACAATACTGGGAGCTGACTATTTGCTTAAATACTGTACAAAGCTGTATAAGCGGAACATTTGTTGTTGTCGACAGACCCTAGGATGTCATTATTACTATCAATCCTGACACTTGCAATAAATGCAATGTGTTTTGTAATAGTGGGATGCGCCTTGGACTAGGGTATAGTTTAAAACCATTATTTTTCTATACTGTATCTGATGGACTAATTAACTTAATAATATCTTTTTTTGTATGAAAGTCATAAATGCAGATTATAAACAACTTGATGAGTTTCTCTTATTAGAAATGGTTGGGGTCAATTTCAGCAATGTACATAATTTATATACTTTATTGACAAAATATTTTATCACTAGATAAAGGAGATAAAGATGAAAAGATTAGATATTGTACTAGATGTGTAATGAATAACGAGGCTGATCCACATATCACCTTTGATGAAGATGGAGTATGTAACTACTGCACGGAAGCATTGACGCATATTAATACAGATGTGTATTTCCCTAATGAAGAGGGTGAGAAGAGATTAAAGGAGATGATCGATAAAATCAAATCCGAAAATGCCGAAAAAATATGACTGTATAATGGGTATATCAGGAGGTCTTGATTCAGCGTACCTAGCATATTTAGGCTATAAATGGGGACTTCGCATATTAGCAGTGCATATTGATGATGGGTATGACACAGAGGTTTCCAAGGAGAATATCAGGAAACTATGTAAAGCTGCGAATATAGAAATGCGCACAATCACACCTGATGCGGAGCAGTTTAACGATTTAACATTAGCATACATGAAAGCCGGGTGTTCCTGATGTTGCCGTTCCGCAAGACAACATCCTCTTTGCATTCCTGTACGATACAGTAGAAAAAGAAGGCATAAAATATTTTCCTTTCAGGTGGCAACTTTGCACTTGAATGCGTTTTACAGAAGGGAAATGGATATAGTGCAATGGATGTTACAAATATCAAAGACATCCATAAGAAGTTTGGTACAAAAGGAATAGATAAGCTGAAGTTCATAACTTCCTATAAGAAATACATGAGAATAAAAGAAGGGAAGTGTGGTTACACTTAGACCTCTTGATTTAATAGACTATAATAGAGAGCGTGCTTTTAAAGAACTAGCAGAGTTTTGTGACTTCGAATACTACGGCAGTAAACATCTCGAGAATATTCTAACAGCCTTCATTCAGCTTTATTGGTTGCCCAAAAAGTTTGGTGTAGACAAGAAATCGTCACACCTTTCAAGTATGGTTGTTTCAGGACAGATGACCAGAGAGAGAAGCGATGATTGAGCTCAGAAACCGGCATATGATGAAACTATGATGAATGAATATATAGAATTATTAAAGAAAAAGTTAGGTCTTTCTGATGAAGCGTTTGACGAAATCATGAATAGACCCAACTCATCAGCATACAGAATATAAAACTGAAAAAAATTCGCACCTTTTATTCGTAAAACTATTAAAAGTAGTGACTTTTATTAACATTAGAGGCATTTTGATGAAATTATTAAAGATTTGCTGTAGCAAATGGGTAAATGAAGCAGGGACTACAGAGAACTGTCTGTATATCAGAAGAAGGAGCGGATATAACTGTACTAGCAAAAGGAGATGTTGGTGATAAGCCAGCAAAGAGATATCGTTGAAGACTTCAAAGTATTTAGATATACGACAAAACCGTTGGGTGAAAAATCCCAAAGCCCAATAAATAAAGACTGATTAGCCTGTTTCAGTGGGCAAGTTTTGCAAGAAAAGCAGTCCCTGACATTATTTCTGGGACATGATCTACTAGCGCTGACGATTGGTTGGCTATCGACGTTTATTTATAAGGAAGAAAAGCCGAAAGTTAATCTACGATTCACATGAATTTGAAATCGGGAAGAAATGCGGACAGATCCGGATTTTCAAAAGTGGTTGATACTGCATTGGGAACACTTCATGATTAAAAAGAAGTGCGTTGACTGTTGTGGTGAATGATAGCATTGCAGATGAAATAGCAAAGTTATATAAATTAAAAGAAAAGCCTACTGTTGTTAGAAATATTCCTATGCGATTCGATATAAACAAGGAAGAGTGCGAGAAGGTCAGAAGAGCGGTTTACTAGAGAAGCTGGGCGTTGAAAAAAACTTTTGATTTATCACGGTTTAGTATGTAAAGGCAGAGGTGTAGAGGCAACCATAGGAGCTATGCCACATCTTGAAAATGTTGGATCTACTAGTGGTCGGAAATCCTGACTCACCTAGAATACTTGTAGACGAACTTCGTAAAGATGAGCAGAGAACTCAATGTTGACAGCCGAGTGGAATTTCACGAGGCGGTTCCTCACGAAGAACTCTGGAAGTTTGTGGGAGTAGCGGATGTGGGGAGTTGTTATGATTTCTCCAGTTTCAAAGAGTTATTATTATGCACTTCCCAAATAAACTGTTTGAATGTATTCAGATCTGGGATACCCAGTTGTAGGGTTCAGATCTTCCAGAAATTAAGAGAAATTGTTAATGGATACAATGTCGGAACTATTGCAAAACCGGATGACTCAGACAGTATTGCAGTCGGCAGTAAAAAGAACTTATTAATAGTAAATCGCTGTATGATGAAGTTAAATCCAATGTGGAAAAATCTAAAGAAATATTGTGCTGGGAAAGCGAAAAAAGCTTTTATCAAAGGCATTCAACGAAATTTCACATGAACTTTTAAAAATGCTTGCACACATTGGAAATATTGACATTGTAGGCTATTATTATATATAATAATTCGAATTAGTTTAACAATTATATGTATAAAATCAGTTAGTTTTTCTGCAGTCGTTAAATTAGTAAAAGCATAAAAAGAAAGGTATAAAGGTATCATTAATGGGCATGAAGGAACGTTTACTCGAGAAAAATCACAAAGCGCGACATTACTGTAGGAGTTGTAGGCCTAGGATACGTAGGGTCTTCCGCTTGCTGTTGAGAAGGGCTAAAGGCGGGCTTCAAGACCATCGGCTTTCGATGTACAGGAAGAAAAAGTTAAGATGGTAAATGAGGGTCACAACTACATCGGTGATGTTGTAAACGAAGACCTCAAGGAACTCGTAGAGAGAGGCATGATGAAGGCGACATCGGACTTCTCGTTCGTAAAAGATGTTGATTTCATCGCTATTTGTGTACCTACTCCTCTTGATAAACACCAGGAGCCAGATATAAGCTATGTAAAGTCCTCCACAGAGGCTATTTCAAAGCACCTATCTAATGACACGATGGTTGTTCTTGAGTCCACAACTTACCCGGGAACTACAGAGGAACTATTGCTTCCTATTCTTGAAGAGGGCTCTGGACTAAAAGTGCGGAGAAGATTTCTACCTGGATTTTTCGCCGGAGCGTGTTGATCCCAGGCAAATGTGATTTACAAGACTAAGAATACACCAAAGGTTGTTGGTGCTGTTGGCAAAGACGCAACAGAAGTAATTTCTGCGATGTATAGAGAAGTTCTCGAGGGAGAGATTTATGAGAGTATCTTCACCAGCTATAGCTGAGATGGAAAAGATTCTTGAGAACACATACAGAAATATCAACATCGGTCTCGTTAACGAGCTTGCGATGCTGTGCAACAAGATGGGAAATTTCGCTATGGGAGGTAATCGAGGCTGCAAAGACAAAGCCATACGGATTCCAAGCGTTCTATCCAGGACCAGGGTCTCGGTGGACACTGCATCCCTTTAGACCCATACTACTTAACATGGAAAGCTAGAGAGTTTGGCTTCCATACATCTATGATTGAGAGTTCAATGATTATCAACGACAAGATGCCTGAGTATACAGTAGATCGAGCTGCAGCTGTTCTAAATAAGCATAAGAAGGCTCTCAATGGATCGAAGGTTCTAGTGCTCAGGAGTTGCTTACAAGAACAACATCGACGACTACAGAGAGAGTCCTGCGCTCAACGTTATTGACATTCTCAAGGAGAGAGGTGCAGATACAGATTTTTACGATCCATGGATTCCAAAGTACAAGAGACATGGGGAGTGGCATGAAGGTATCGGTAAAATAAGTAGTGATGTAATCAAGGAATATGACCTTATACTTGTTGCAACTGCACATGATGCTTACGACTATGAGATGATTAGAAAGAATGCAGTGGCAATATTCGATACTCGCAATGCATTCAAAGATGTAAAGAAAAGAGAGAACATTTCTCTTCTATAAGATTAATAAAATATTAGTAGTACGAATAGTAATACTAGGTGTTTGAATATATAATTATAGATAATAGAGAGTCATAGATAGATTAAAGTTATTGGATTTAATTTTCTATAAAGATAGCTATAATGACTTTATAGTTTTGCTATAAAGATAAAATTACATGGAACTCAATAGGCAGATTTAGAGAACTGACATGTGAGGTTAATTCAAGCTGAAGCGGAGGAAAATAATGAATTTAGAACTTAAAGAAGCAGTAGTACAGTACTCAAGAATGACATAGATTGTCATATTGATGAAGTAATCAATGGCAGATTTATAGAAATGGAAGCAAGGTTTCCGAGCTTGAGGAAAAACTAATGCCGTATGTTGGGTAAAAGCACTACGTAACGTACCAAAATGGAACAGATGCTCTCGAACTTGCACTCATGGCATGGGAGTCAGGAGACTGTATTTGTTCCTGATTTCACATTCTTTTGCATCTGGAGAGTAGTTGCGTTTTCTTGGTGCAACACCTATTTTTCTCATGAATGTTGATGAAAGAACTCCAACATCGATGTTGCATCGTTGGAGATGGCAATAGTGAGGTTGTTAAAGGGGAGCTTAAAACCAAGTGTAGTTATACCTGTCATCTGTTTTGGACTACCTGCGAATTATGCAGAAATAAGAAAAGTAACAGATAGGTATGGGCTTAAAGATTCTTGAGGATGGTGGACACAGGGCTTCGGAGGAGAAATTCACGGTAAGAGGCATGCAGTTTTGGTGATATCGACAACATCCTTTTTCCCAACAAAACCACTAGGATGTTATGGAGATGGGCGCGATTGTTACAGACGATGACGAAGTTGTTGAACTTAATGGGTCATACTGCGTACATGGAAAAGGTAAGATGAAATATGACAATGTGCGCATTGGAATGAAACTCTAGACTTGACTCCATTCAAGCGGAATACTACTTCCCTAAATTAGGTATTTGCGTTGTAGACTATGAAGTAAAAGGATGTTAATATAGCGTGACAAAGTATCAGAAGTTGCTAAATGGTTTTGGTTGATACACCTTTTATACCTGAGGTTTCCTAAGTAGCTGGGCCCAGTATGCAATAAAGCTCGAGAGCAGGCGCAGAGATGAGCTTCAAACATTTCTTACGGAAAAATCTATTCCGTCAATGGTTTACTATCCAAAACAGATGCACAATCAGGAAGCATTTGCCTATGAATAAATGGAATAGATTACTCTGTGACAAATAAACTATATGACACAGTTTTATCTCTGCCGATTACCCATATATCTCAGATGAGGATATCAAAACAGTCTTATCAGTAATCAAGGAGTTTTAGGAAAATAATGAAGATAATTGTTTCACATGATGTAGATCATCTATATGGAGAGCGACCATTACAAAGACCTAATCTACCCCCAAAATTATGGGTGAGAGAAACTTTATCATTTTTGAGCATGTATAACATTTTTCTCAGTGGTGGAGACGCCTGCTTAGGGATATTCTCAAGAGAGAGAAATTATATTAGGCAACTAATGAAGTATGATGAAAGTAATGGTATACCTTCATCCATTTCTATTTGGAATGGATAATATTTTAGGCATGTCTTATAAATATACTAGAGCACTTCCATATATTAAAATGCTTCAAAAGTCATGGCTTTAGTAGAATTCATAGTGTTTCTTTTTGATAATGAGGAACAAATGAGAAATTGAGTTTAGTCGATTCGAAAGAAACTGTTGGGGTTTATCCAACAGGTATCGCAGATACACTATGTGAGGTATGATGATAGTACATTTTGAAAAGCTTGAGTAAATGTGGATATATCTGCGATACAACTGAATTTATAAAGAGTGAAGGAACTTGCTTAAAAGCACCTTATAAGGTTGGAAATATGTAAGTTTTCCACTTTGCTTGATGGATGGATGTTGCCCAAAGGCCAGAAGGCAAGCAGGAAACATCAGTTAGACTGCTAAAAATTAGCGGAAGCAAAAAGGCTTCACCATATTTTCAATACTGTTTCATGATTTTCAGTTTTTGTGAAGGATATGCGTATGAAAGAGATTGAGTATGTTTGGTTACCAAATACCCAAAAGAACAAGGATATACTTTCATTTTCATACCTTGACTGCAGTGAAAGAGATGGAGGTACTGACTCTAATGACTAACATAAATAGTAACATTACAACAAAATATGCAAATTCTATGAACAGCCATGGTATATCGATGTAGAGTTACAAATGGCAATTGGACAGAGCTAAAAGTTGAGGAAAAAGGTGTCGTAGCTAGGTGGGCAGTTCCTTATGGAAGGGAAGAAGATAAATATGCAGAAACCCAACTTTAGGAATTTGGTTTTGCGCCAGATATTAAGCCAGCAAAACAACAAGTATATAGAGGAACTTGTTAGACTGCTTCCAAAAATTCAGAATTGATCTAATGTTAGATCCTCATGATATCACTTCCTTCCATTTAGATGGCCCGGTTTGAGAATTAGCCCAAAGTAATGCCGTTTTACAGATCTTTCAGATATAGAATCAATTAGAGACTCAATATGATAAGACAGTTCGGAAGAATATCAAAAGTGCTAGTAATAAAGTTGAACTAGTAGAAGATGATAATATTGAAAACTTGTGATGATATGTTGAAAACATTTGATCATCAAGGACGCTCATGTCCACGACAAGAGTTTATTAATAAGCTTTTGATACTTGTCGTCAGCATAATGCACAAAATATTACAGCAGTTGACAAAGACTGTAATGTACATGCATCTTCGTTAGTTTGTGTACGATGAAAATACTTGCTACTACTTGATTGCTGGAGCAGATCCTAAGTACAGATCAAGTGGCGCACAGACGTTGAGTGCTAGATGCTGGAATAGAGTTTGCATCTAAGAATTCTAAAGTATTTGATTTTGAAGGATCAATGAGAGAGGTATAGAAAATTTTATCAGGAGGTTTGGAGCAGACAGGGTTCTGTATTATCAGAATTGAGGATTTATAGGTGATATGATTAGCACTATTAAAACCTAGGATAAAAAGAAACTGCTAGGATATAAAAATTAGGAGAGGCTAGTAAACGACGTTTGTCGTGTTGCTAGTGTTCACAGGCACTAGATGATCGAATATATTATAAAAGAATGTCTATCTTTGGCAGAGGATATAGGTTTTTAGATGACCAGGAGAATCCTTTTATAAAGATGGAATAAAATTATCGGGTGTGGTAAACAACCAACAAATCGCTTTGAAAAATTTCAAGTTCTGCAAAAAGTCGTGTCTCAAATGCTACAAAAATCGATGCGGACATATATCATTTCTGCAGATCCTGACAAAATGCTAAAATATGCTGTCAAGACTATCTAGAATGAATAAAAGTAGTAGATTTTGATAGTCACGAAGATGTACGCACTAAATGGATAAACCATAGTATTTCACGACGAATTGTTGCTAGGTATATAGGAGTTTTAGAAACAAAATATGCAAACAGGGTATCTGGGTTATTCTTGACTGGAATATATTGATTCAAAGATAGAGCAAAACAGAAAACAAGTAAAAACTACCCTAAACTAGATGAGATAAAAGAGTGAGCATTTGTGGATCGAGAAAGAGTTGTTTGCTATACGGTGGAATTTTCACGTATACGTGGAGAGGAAATTGTGTTCGGCTATAGAAACTATGGAAGGTTATTCACTTAGCTAGCAGAGCTGCGAAGATGATACAGATTAAAAATTCTAATCGATGTTGGAATATCTTGGTATGCTTACTAGAGATGAGTTAACGATTTGATATGCTTCAAGTGAGTTGGAATATGGTTTGCTTCCAACCAGACATATATAAATTCTTTACCTATAAAATTTTTGAGTATATGGCGATAGGTTACCCATTATAACATCAGATTTCCCTACATGGAGAAATAATTATTGAAACGAACTCAGGAATACTAGTGAGTCCAGAAGATATCAATCTAATAGAGACGCTACACAGTACTATCGACAATCGATCGAAGCGCAGAAAACTGAGTAAGAGGTTGTAAAAGTCGCAATAGAAAAGGCACAATTGGAAAGTTGAAGGCCAAAAACATAAGATTCTATAAAAATCTGATTAGGAATTATAAATAAAAAGTGTATATTAAGGATAAAATCTGGCTTATATGTATCAACACAATATTTAAAGTATTTGATACGAAAATTACAATTCTAGGTTGAACATTTGAAGCTTGAGTACACTATATGCACTTTGATAGCTGAATATATACCTCAGGAATTTATCAAAGAGTTCTGACAGTATTGAATAGACAGAGTTGCCGCCTGTTCATGTCGTTCATTTCATCAGTAAACCATAGAATCTGTATCAGTATATCTCAATTGAGATTATCTTTTGGAAATATCTGATAGAACAGTCTATTATAACTCTCATTTCTGAACTCTTTTCCAAGATGAATATGAACAAAATGAATTTGAACGCCCAATTCCCTCAAGGCTGTGGGGTTCTCAAATACGCTCCGTTCTCAGTGTTAATTGTCTTAAATAACCTGGAAAAATTATCTTCAGCATATTATTTCCTGAGTACTTACATAGCAGTTTTGCTGAAACAGAACCATTATTGTGAACTTTACAGTGATGGGTAGTGTCTTTTCGACTAATGTCAGAATAACAGATTACTTGCCGCCCCTTTGTGTCCTACAACCGTATCTATTTCCCTAGTGGCAGTAAATTCTAAGAGCACTCTTAGCGTTCATATATGCTAGATTCAAGAATGTGCTTATTATGACGAACTTTTATATGCATTGCAGTTTCCTTGTCAAACATGCAGTACATCGAATGTCCGTAAGATACAGATTTGCAGTTCACAGCTAGTTGTAAAGTGTCTTTGCAAGAGATTTCATCTGCTTCAAATATTTCGTATTTTCTTGCGCAACCTACGTGGGCATCAATGACCAGTTTGTGGTTCTTGTCCTGACCCAACAAGCCATTGACCAAGCTCTGAAATCAGAATCAGACACTGAGAGTTACTTAGGTAACATGAGTGGTGATTTTGTAATTCGTCTGTACAAATTTAGCAGAATACTAAAGGATTACGCGCTCTTGTGCCATTGTGTATTAATGCACACAATTACAAATCTCGTTTAGAATTGCAAAGTTGTACAGAAAATGGTTTCCAGCAGTTATGCAGAGATAATAGCAAAGTTTATTAGTCCGTATGATGCATTTGCCTGTGAATTTTAAGTGTAGAGTTTACAACTCGTCTATCAGGTGTAAATGTGGTCAGATCATTAATCCATGATGCAAGTTTCTTTTCAGTGAATTTGTGTTGTAATTCAATTTTACAATAAAATCCGTCAAGGACTAATAAAGTTGATCAAGTTGATTTTACAATTCAACCAAAAGTATTTACTATCAGAAATCTATATTTATATTTATTGCACTATAGAAAGGGCGAGAATGATGAAATTTCGAAAATATACTTCAATTTGGTGATATTAGTTGTGATGATTTTCAAGTACTTCGTTTCATATGCAGAAAACAGGTGCATGTAAGAGGATATTGGCGATATTAATACAGAGAGAAAAGTATTTGAGTTTCAGGATAATCAGGCTCAACAGTATGAGTGAAGATGAGATCATCTAATGCAGGAGATGGAGAAACTTAGCTCAGAGACTGGTCCTAAGATGCATTTGGTGGAGTCTTATAGCAATCGTCAAAGACATAGCATAACTCTTTGGATTAAAGGAGCGGTAGCAGTTATTATGCAGATGATGTAGAGTGTGTTAAAAGGCATATGCAGGAGTAGATAATGTAATCTATTATTTTGATACTGAGAGCAGTTGCCTAGTAAAATCTGCGACTTGGAGAAATGGAATGGTAACAGATGTTTACTTAAATTCAGAGAAATTATAGCATACAGGAATCGGTTCATAACTTTTGGATCTATCCCTAAATTCTATAGGAGCTGGTGGATCTGCCCAAACAGGTATTTTGTAACAAGTGACGAGATCCTAGATAATGCAGATGATAAAGGTGAGAGTAATCCAAAAGGCTCAGTGGATTGAAAAAGATGGTAAGAAGTACTTTTCAAATTCAGAAGGTAGAAACTTTACAGAACCGATTCATAACTTTTGGACATCCTAAAATTCTATATAGGAGAGCTGATGGGTTTGCCCAAACAGGTATTTTGTAACAAGTGACGGAAGTCTATATAATACAGATAACCAAGACGAGGTAATCCAAAAGGCTCCAGTGGATTAGAAAAAGATGAGTAAGGTACTTTTCAAATTCAGAAGGTAAACTTTTACAAGAACCAGTTCATAACTTTTGGACATCTAAATTCTATATGGGGAGCTAGTGGATCTGCCAAACAGGTATTTTTGTAACAGACAGTGACGGAAGTCTATATAATGCAGATGATAAAGTGAGGTAATCCAAAAAGGCTCAGTGGATTGAAAAAAGATGGTAAGGTGCTTTTCAAATTCAGAGGTAAGCTTTACAGAACCGATTCATAACTTTTGGACATCCTAAAATTCTATATGGTGCTGATGGATCTGCTCGAACAGGTATTTTTGTAACAAGTGACGGAACTCTATATAGTGCAGATATAAAGGCGAGGGTAATCAAAGGCTCAGTGGATTGAAAAGGATGGTAAAGGTACTTTTTCAAATTCAGAAGAGTAAACTTTACAAGAACCAGTTCATAACTTTTTGGACATCCTAAAAATTTTATATGGTGCTGATGGCTCTGCTCAAACAGGTATTTTTGCAACAAGTGACGAAACTCTCTATAATAGCAGATGATAAAAGGCGAGGTAATACAAAAAGGCTCAGTGGATTGAAAAGGATGGCAAAAGGTACTTTTCAAATTTAGAAAGATAGGATTATACAAAGAATCAGTTCATAACTTTTGGACATCTAAATTCTATATATGAGACCGAAGCGTCATGACTGGAGTTTTCAAAGCGCCAAACAATCACAGCTATAATGCTGAGTGAAACTGGAAGAACATCAGAGAAAAAGCGCAGTGGATAGAGCAAAAATGGCAGAAAGTATTTCTCTAATGAGGATGGGGAAATTTACACAAACCAGTTTCTATATTTTGGACCAACAAAATGCTTTGTTGGTCCTGATTGATGAAACAGTTAGAGACGATGTTAACTTTGATGGAATAGACTTTGGAATAAGGCAGAGTCCTAACTATAACATAGGAAGAGCAGAAAAACCAATGAGACTATATAGTTATTCATCACTGTGGGACAGGGAGACTGGATCTTTCTCAGAGTCGTTTGCTGGCTTTGCAGAATGAATGGAGATTCTTCAGCTCGTTATGTTGTGCAGGCGGCAGAGTTGAGTGCATATAAATCCAAACGATACAGCTTGGCATGCAGGAAACTGGAACTACAACCTCAGAACTATAGGAATCGAGTGCAGACCAGAAATGACAGATAGTGACTTTGATACAACGGCTAGACTAATAGCAAATCTTTGGAAGATGTACGGAAAGAAGCCTATAATTGGTCATAGGGACATAATTCCAACAGCTTGCCCAGGTAAATACTACACAAGGTTTGCAGAACTTACAGCTTGCAGAAAGCCACTATAATAAGTAATATTCGGAGGAAAATGAATTTTTGATATTTTGATAATTGGCGCGGGAATCAGTGGCACCATGCTAGCTAGAGAACTCTCTCGCTACAAGCTTAAGATTGCGGTGGTCGACAAGGAAAACGACGTGGCCAATGGAGCAACTATGGCAAATTCTGCGATAGTTCATACAGGCTACGATCCAGAGGACGGAACACTAAAGGCTGAGCTAAACGTAAGAGGTGCACGCCTTTATCCTAAACTTTGCAGGACCTAAACTGCCTCATCAAAACTACGGGAGCATGATGTTGTTGCCTGCTAATGGCGATGAGGAGAAGCGACTTGATGTTTTAGCTGAAAGGGCTTTGGGAGAAGAAATACCTCATGAGTTTTTGACAGGTGATGAGGCGAGCGCGAGCCAAACCTAGTTGATGCAATAACCAAGGTACTTTCGTTTCCTACGACAGCAATAATCTACCCATGGGAAGTTGCAATCGCTTGCATGCAGGTTGCAATAGGAAAGTAGTGCAGAGCTTTTCCCTAAACCATGAGGTTAGAGAATATCAAAATCAGAACAGGGATACACAGTCAAAGCAGGTGACAAGGAATTTAGTGCAAAAGTAGTTGTAAATGCCTCAGGCACCAGTGCAGAAGAAATCTGCAAGATGATAACGAGACCAAGTTGGTTTTCAGATTAAGCCAAGACGCGGGAGTACTTTGTCATGAAAGGATGTACTTTTATAGCTCACAATGTCATTTTTCCCAGTACCACAGAGAGAAGGAAAGAGGCGTTCTTACAGTGCCTGCAGTTTGTAGAAATACTTTTGATTGGTCCAAATAGCGAGCCAATAGACGAGGTTAGCATTGCAACAAACGACGATGGAATAAAGTACATCAAAGATAATATCAAGAATCCTAAAAGAGGTTCCGCTGAACAAGGCGATTCGTACATTTGCTGGCGTAAGACCAGTTCAGCATCAAAGGACTTCATCATAGAGCCACTGAGAAGACAATCCTAACTTTATCAATATTGCATCGATCAGATCACCCAGGGCCTTGCAAGTTCTCCAGGAATCACAGAATACGTAATTGAGTCAGTACATCAAAGATAGACTTGAGCTTGAGGCTAGACCCTGATGCAGTAATGACAAGAAAGGGCGATATCGTAATGGCATGACTCACAGATGAAGAAGAATGCTGTTATAAAAGAAAACCCTCAATACGGAAATATAGTCTGTCGCTGCGAAAAATCTCAGAAGGAGAAATAGTGGCGACTATAAATGCTGATGTGCAGTGCGCGTAGCGTCAAAGGATGTAAAGAAGCGCGTTCGCCCAGGAATGGGTAAAATGCCAAAGGAGGATTTTGCGAGACCTAAGGTCGTTGAAATCTTAGCACGAGAGCTAAACTGCTCGCCCAGTTGATGTCGTGTGACAGAAAGAAATCAAAAGATATTGGGAAGGGAGAATCGCTAGTATGAGACATTGTCAGGCAGTAGTTATAAATTGGAGGCTGGCGGTCTTCTTCGGCGACAAAGCTAAAAAGCAGGAAGGTCTCAGGATGTAGTTCTCATCGAAAAAAGGATGAGTGAGCTAGGCGGCGTTCTCAACCAGTGCATACATAATGGCTTTGGTCTAGCAGCTTTTAAGGAACAGCTCAGCGGGCCAAGTTTTGCAGAAAGATCACGAAGATCAGGTAGTTGAAGCCGGTGTTGAAGTCAAACTGAACACCATGGTTACACTTACATGAGTAGCGATAGAATTGATTGAGTACGTAAATCAAGAAGAGGGATATCAAAAAGCTACAGGCAGACATCATCATTCTATCTGTTGGTTGCTAGAAAAGCTAAAGAGTGCTCTAGCTATTTCGGTGATCGTCCAACAGAGTCTACACAGCAGGTCAGGCTCAGAGATATCTAAACATAGACGGCTACATGGTAGGAAGAGCGTGTTCATCCTAGGCTCAGGTGATATAGGACTCATCATGGCAAGAAGAATGAGCCTTGAGGGGAGCAAGGTGCTTGGCGTGGCAGAGCTCATGCTCACAGCAACGGACTCCCCAAGAAATATGAAGCAGTGCCTTGATGACTTTGGGATTCACTATATCTCTCACACACAGTAACCAATGTTTACGGTGAAGATAGACTAGAAAAATTGAACTAGCAAAGGTGGACGAAAATAGAAACCTATCCCAGGAAGCGAGATGTATTTGATGTAGATACACTTCTGCTAAGCGTAGGACTGATTCCAGAAAATAGCCTGCCAGAGGAAGCTGGAATAGACATGGACATGAGCACTCGCGGTCCTATAGTAGAACAAAACTACATGACGTCAGTGCAGGAATTTTCGCATGCGGAAACGGACTTCACGTCCACGACCTAGCAGACTTTTGCTAACAAAGCAGGCAGGAGAAGCGCACTAGGTGCATAGATACCTAAACGGTTCGGGCAGTGATTACAGCAGTGTCAAAGCAGGAAACCTCATCGGCTACGTGGTTCCAGCAAAGCTACACAAGGAAAACTTGCCTAAGACAGTTACTCTTTTACTTTAGAGTAAGAAAACCGCTGACAGATGTTACAATAGAAATCAGTAAAGGGCGAGCAAGGTGATAAGGTCAATCCATAAAGATCACCTAATACCTTCTGAGATGGAGCAAGTAATTATTGCAAATACCATGCTAGATGATGCCGAAGGATCTACTGGTTCAAATAAAAGAAAAGCTAAAGGAATTGAAATAGAGACAAGAGGAATTAGTTTGTGTCAATTGTCCAAAGAGCGCAATGTAACAGTGCAGACTCGAGGAGATGAGGTCAAAGACGTACAGGGATATGAAGCTGTAGGGAAGGCCTAAATTACGCGTGCCAAGAGGTAATAAGACCTATGCGAATCCTTACATCAACGGTTAGGATAGAGGTGCTTTGAGCAGAGTTATCCCAGTCATAACAGATGGTGAAATGCCTCTAGATATGTGGCAGGAGGCAATGGCGAAAATAAAGACTATCAAAGTACAGGCACCGATTGCAGTAAATCAGGTTATCATAGCTGATTTTCTAGGAACAGGTGTAAATCTCGTGTCAAGTAGAACTATGAGAAAAGCCTAAATTCATTTAGAAAAATACGAGGCTATGCATTTCCCAGTACTTAGTTTTAAAAATAAGTGGATTTTATGATATACTACAAGGTGCTAATAAACGGTAGGAGGCAAAGATGAGCGAACCTGTTTCAAAATAACTTTATACATAATTTCATAGACAAGGACTTGGAGGACGGAGTATACAAAGAGGTATATACTCGTTTTTCCGCCTGAGCCAAATAGCTATCTACACATCGGACATGCTAAGGCAATTTGCGTCAACTTCACAACTGCGCTAAAGTACAATGGAAAGTGCAATCTCAGATATGACGATACAAACCCTGTCAAGGAGGATGTAGAGTATGTCGATGCAATCGAAGAGGACATCAAGTGGCTTGGTTTTAAGTGGGAGAAAAAGCTGTGGGCATCTTCATATTTTGAGACAATGTACGATGCTGCTGTTGCCTTAATCAAAAAGGGTAAGGCCTTTGTAGACGATCTAACTGCAGAGCAGATTAAAGAGTACAGAGGAACACTTAAGGAGCCTGGTAAGGAGAGTCCATACAGAAATAGAAGTGTAGAGGAGAATCTCGCTTTGTTCGAGGATATGAGAGCTGGCAAGTTTGCCGATGGCGAAAAGGTCCTAAGAGCAAAGATTGATATGTCATCTCCTAATATAAACATGAGAGACCCTGTAATTTACAGGATTGCGCATGCTACACACCACAATACAGGAGACGAGTGGTGCATCTATCCGATGTACGACTTTGCTCACCCTATAGAGGATGCGATTGAAGGAATCACACATTCCCTTTGTTCGTTAGAGTTTGAGGACCACAGACCGCTATACAACTGGGTTTTGGATGAAGTTGGCTTTTGGGAAAATCCACCTCGCCAGATTGAGTTTGCAAGACTTAACTTAACAGGAACGGTTATGAGCAAGAGACTTCTCAAGGGACTCGTTGACGATGGCATTGTAGAGGGTTGGGATGATCCGCGCATGCCGACTATTGCAGGGCTTAGACGCAGGGGCTACACTCCTGAGGCTATAAGAGATTTCTGCGAGAGAATAGGCGTGGCCAAGGCTAGCAGCACGGTTGAATCATCACTTCTTGAGCACTGTGTCAGAGAAGACCTTCAGGACAAGGTTGAGAGCAGAAACGTAGTTGAAGATCCTATCAAAGTTGTAATCACAAACTATCCTGAGGACAAGACAGAGATGGTTGAGATAGAGAACAATAAGAATGTTCCAGAGATGGGCATGAGAGAGATTCCATTCTCAAATGAGCTTTATGTTGATGGAGAGGACTTCATGGAGGTTCCTGCAAAGAAGTATTTCAGACTCTTCCCTGGTAATGAGGTGAGATTCAGGGCGCATACTTCATCAAATGCGAGGAAGTCATCAAAAACAAGACGGAAGCATCAAAGAGCTTCACTGCACATATGACCCAGCGACAGAAGTGGACTTGACTTTACTGAGCGTAAGGTTAAAGGGTACAATCCACTTCGTTGATGCTAAGACTGCTGTTCAGATTAAGATTAGAGAATATGATCAGCTTTTGATAGAAGGACGAAAACGGAGAGCTGTTCTAACGAAGCATCTAAGGTAGAGAAGATTGCATATGCAGAGCCTGCACTTGCTGAGGCAAAGGCAGGAGAGAGATTCCAGTTTTTTAGACATGGATGCTACATTGCTGATAGCAAGCTAAACACAGAAGATGAAAAGGTATTTAATAAGATTGTAGGGCTAAAGAGCGACTACAAGCCAAACAAGTAAAATACGTTTCAGATGGGACATAGGAGCTTTATGTAGCTTGACAAGTTAGGCCCAAAAAGATAATATATCAGTGTGTAAATTTTACCTTTTGATGGGTGATTTACATGCGAACTTATTCAGATTTTTTTACAGAAAGAGGTACGATAATGAAGAGAATCAAGACTATAGAGACAAAGAGATCTTAAGGACAGCCTAAAGGACGGCGGCTGTGGTGAGTGCCAGACATCATGCCAGTCAGCTTGCAAGACTTCATGTGGTGTAGCTAACCAGGAGTGCAGAAGAAGAACTAGTATGGTACATCAGTACTCAAAGCTAAATGGTTACAATATTGTAATCGACGTTTATAGCGGAGCAGTACATGTGGTGGATGATGTTGCTTATGACATCATCCGTCTTTTGTGAGAAAACTAAGGACGAGATTGTCGATTACATCATGAAGAACTACGGGCATCTTGAGGATGTGACAGAGGCTGAGGTAATCGAGACCTATGAAGATGTTGTTTCACTATAAAGAAAGCGGGTAAGCTGTTTACCGAGGACATCTACGAGCCTAAGGCAAGCGTTCTAAAAACAGACATACAGACATCAAGGCACTATGTCTTCATGTTGCCATACATGTGATTTGACATGTTCATACTGCTTTTGCAGGACAGGGAAGATTTAAGGGCAAGAGCGCTCTCATGAGCAAGGAATTGCTCACAGAGCCATCGACTTTTGATAGAGAACTCAGGGTTCAAGACGCAATCTTGAGGTCGATTTCTTTGGCGGGAGGGCCACTTCTTAACTGATGTAGTTAAGGACACGGTTGCTTACGCAAGGTCGATTGAGAAGGAGCACGGCAAGAACTTTTAGGTTTACTTTGACGACTAATGGCATAGGGCATAAACGATGAGAGTTATCGAGTTTGCCAATAAGGAATGTCATAATGTTGTTTTGAGTCTAGATGGACGTAAGGAAAGTCCATGACCGTGAGAGAACGACTGCAGACAGCAAGGGTAGCTATGATGTCATAGTGCCCTAAAGTTTCAGAAGCTCGTTGAGTCGCGCGGTGGCAAGGGTTACTACATTCGCGGAACCTATACAAAGTACAACACGGATTTCACTGAGGATATAAAGCAGATGCTAGATCTAGGCTTTGATGAGCTTTCGCTTGAGCCTGTTGTCTGTGAGCCAGATAGCGAGTTTGCGCTTAGTAATGAAGACCTTCCTGTGATTTTTGAGCAGTATGAGAGCTTGCTAAGGAAATGATTGAGAGGCACAAGCAGGGACAGGATTTTACTTCTATCACTATATGGTAGATTTGAACCATGGACCTTGCATATATAAGAGGATTTCGGGCTGCTGGATCGGGTACAGAGTACTTTGCGGTGACGCCTCAGGGCGACCTCTATCCGTGTCATCAGTTTGTTGGTGAGCCTGAATATTTGATGGGCAATATCTTTGATGGAATCAAAAGGGACGATATCAAGGACGAGTTCAAAATGTGCAATGTCTACGCTAGAGAGGACTGCCGTGATTGCTGGGCTAAGCTCTACTGTAGTGGTGGCTGTGCAGCTAATGGCTTTAAGTCCTCCGGCGATATCAGAGGCGTTTACAGAGTTCGGTTGCGAGCTCTTCAAGAAGCGTATGGAATGCGCGATAATGAAGGAAATTGCCATCAGCGAGATATAATGCTGCTAAGAGCAAATTTGTTCAAACCTTTAGCAAAGAGGAGAGAGATGAGAATAAATAAGTATATAGCATCGGCAGGAATCTGCAGTAGACGTAAGGCTGATGAGCTTGTTACTAACGGAAATGTCAAGGTCACGGAGCTGTTTTGACAAGCCCGGGCTACGAGGTCTGCGAGGGTGATAAGGTCACAGTAAATGGTAAACCCATCGATGCTGAACGCAAAAAGTATATATTCTTCTGAACAAGCCTATCGGATACGTTACGACTGTGAGCGATGAGCTCGGAAGAGCTACGGTCATGGAGATGGTGACGGATTTTTGAGGAGAGACTCTTTCCTGTGGGAAGGCTTGACTACAATACTTCAGGCATGATAATTCTCACAAACGACGGAGAGTTTGCCCTATAAGTACGCATCCAAAACACGAGCTGCCCAAGACCTATAGAGCACATGTTGCAGGATATCTATCAAAACAAAAGTGCCACCGCCTGATAAACGGAGTGGATATCGGAGGATTTAAGGTCAAAGCCGATTCGGTTGAGATAGTAAAGGATTTGCCTAAGTCGACCATCGTGACATTACTATTCACGAGGGCAAGAATAGACAGGTCAGAAAAGATGTTTTGCAGCTGTCGGAAACCAGGTTCAGGAGCTTCAGCGCATAGCTATAGGGAGACATCAAAATCGGAAGGCTTTCACTAGGGCCACTACCGTAAGCTTACAAGAGAAGAGATAAACAAATTACAAGGATAATCAAAACCACCGAGCAGAGTTTAGTAACTTTGACTCGGTGTTTTAATCTAGGGGAATAAATTTAATATATGAAAAGCGATAATATATGATATAATTTTGGCAAGAATTGAAATAATGATGTTTATAAATTAATTTACTTTAGAATAAATTTGGGGAAAGAAGTGAGAAGCAGACATTTACTAATTATAGGAGCTGAATAATAGGTATAATGATTGTTGTTGTGCAGCTGTGATTTAATTAATAAAGATGAGGAAAAGTTTTAATATAGATGAAAAATAATCTAGTCTCTCAGAAAATAAATTTGGATCAAAACTGGTCCAAATGTTAATATTCCAGAAAAAGCTAGATAAAAGTTATAAATAATATCTATATTATGATGCATATTTTTCATTGAATCCCTTTAGATGTCAGCAAGGTATCTGAGTTAGAAAAATTCAAAACTAGATATACCTTATAATGAAAGAATCAAAGCTAAAACCTTGATTTTAGTAGAAAATGAAAAACTTAAAGATATATTTATTGATAACGCAACAGCTTTAGAGAAAATCGTTTTTAACAAAACTGTGAATCGATTACTTTTAAGGACACATCTAGATAATATGAATTTAAAACTAAAAACCTTTTCTTTTAGCTATTTCATGGCCCTCTTCATAGCATTTCCGAGTTTTCTAGCAATACTTGACTACTTATCGTTTTACCACAGCGATGTAAAGAAACCGACTTAAGTAAGTTGGCAAACTCACTTTTTAAGTATGTTTCGGACCGCTGAAGAGCCTGACATATCGAATAATCCCTATTTAGAAAGTTTAGAAGCATACGGTACAAATGTGAAGGTCCTGGATATATCTAAGAATCAGTAGCTAAGGTTTATTCAGGTCGATGAAGGAACCAGATAATAGGTGAAATTAACCAGGGCAGAGTAAGATATTGACAAAAAGAAGATGCTAAGGAGTTAAGGTCAAAATTGCTGGACGATTAGTTTTATTCTCATTTCATCAGTGAGATACTGAACTTAATTTTATAATTTCAGAGACAAAAAGGCACCGTTCGGGCCTTTCTAGCTTTTTTATTGGAATCTGCATTTAACTACTTTCTTGCTTTCCTTTGGTGTTAGCAGTGTTCCCGTAGCTCTAGCTACAAACGATTGGTCCTCAAGGAAAGTCCGCTGAAGCATTGATGTCTGTTCTAGCTACGATTACCTTAGCTGAGCTCAAAATGACATCTTTCTGATGTGTTTCCAATCTTTGTGATTTCACCAACTGCTTCGATATAGTCACCTGCATATGTTGGAGCAAGGAATTCAACGTTATCGTAAGCGCAGAAAAGACCTTCGTCTCCGTCACACTTGGATAAGAAGCTCTGCAGCAACATCTCCAAATAGGGTACCATGAGCCTGCTCACAAGTTTCCGCTGCAGTGAGCGTCCTTAGCTGACATTCTAACTCTAATCATTGAAGCGATTTTCTTCCATTACTGTTCTCCTTTTGCATATATACATCATTGATAATACTTTTAAATAAATTATAGCTTTTAGGCTGAGAGGCTGTCCACATAAAAACGCATGCAAAAAGGCACTTAATGCGTTAATATTGGAAATAAGCAAATGAACCGAAAAAGGTTCGACAAATGGAGGAATATTAAATGAATAATAATTAGGCATCAACAGGGTTCTAGAGCCAAAGCATGTAGCTCTAACTTCGGCTTGGCAGCTTGACAATAACCACAATATACTCTGATGAGATTCGATAGATATCAGGAGAATTCACATAGAGGGAACCAGTTTAAGGAAATCTGCTTTTGAGGCAAATGACAACGATCAGAAGATTAGCAGAAGATAATGGACATAGTCATCAGAAGAGGCGTTTCACAATCCTGTAACGGATACTGGTGGAATGCTCTATGGTGTGGTCAGTGAGATAGGCCTGAACATGAGAACTCTCAGGGCTTAAGTGTTGGTGACGAGGTTATATGTAATGCTTCGCTGACATCGCTTCCGCTATATATAGATAAGATTACTTCCATAGATAAGTCGTTCGGACAGATAGAGGCAGAGGCTACTGCATTTTTGCCAAATGATGTGCCGATAATAAGAAGACCTCAGGGCTCGCTAAAGCTTTTGATGTTCACCTTCAACGAATCTGGAACCATCTACAGAATAAGCAGTACAGCTGTCGGCAAGAGAAAGTCTCTAGTTGTTGGGAACAACCTTCTATCAAATCTTTTTGGCTTTTGCGATACGCAAGGCAGCAAGAGAAGATGCAGGTTATTTGCTTTTGTTTCGACCATAAGACTGATATGGTGCTTTAAGGGAGAAGGAAACCAACCAGCTGATAAAGAAGGTTTTTCACCGAGGTCCACTATGTGGATATCCTAAAACCGCTGGAGTGCATAGCTGATATTGATTTCGGCGATTCTGCTTTTTGATCTTTCGGGTCAATTGTGCAGATATTCAGGGAGCAGAGACCATCAACATTCTCGCAACAAAGAGTGGTGGAACAGTCATCTTTGCTAACCTGATAAATAACTATAACATCGCACTTTACATACAGAAGCAATATCTAGACAGCTAGACATCAGGTGTGCTGATGGTTATCTTGAGGCCTACGACAAGTCTCGACATTGAGATTGTCAAAGATTTAGCCCATATAGAAAAACGCAGAGAGACGACCATAAGACTAAAGGATGATTCTTCCTATGGAGGAACCAAGAGCAGATTCGTGAATGCTAGTGGTGTGAACCAGACCATAATGGAGGACTTCAGATTACGAGTCATGCGATGTCGGTTGTCATCGATGAGGTTTTGACTGTTGCAAGTACGACTGTAATGTTTTTGATTACCGGAGAAATTGGTGTCGGCAAGGAAAAAGGCTGCTAACCTCATTCACAAGAACAGCAATAGAAAGATGCAGCTATTCATCAGCGTGAACTGCGCCTCAATTGCACCATCCATGCTTGAGGCTGAGTTTCTGGAGTTGAAAAGGACGTAATCAAAAAGGTCTTGAGACGAGCAAAAAGGATTTTTTGAGTTTGCGGACAACGGATCACTTTTTCCTGATGAAATGTTGATTTGCACCTGATATGCAGGCTAAACTTTTGAGGGTGATACAGGATGGAGAGTTCTTCAGAGTCGGAGGTCAGTACCGATTAAGTTCAATGTAAGAATCATTTCTGCAAGCAATAGGAGCTAGAGGATTTGATAGATGCAGGTGGATTTAGAAGAGACCTGCACTACAGGCTCAAATGTTGTTAGAATTAGGGTTCCGGGCTTTGAGGGATAGACCTTCAGATATTCCTGTTTTTGTCGAGCACTTCCTCGATGCCTACGGAAAGGTTTTTCTCATCAAAAGGACGATAAACACAGATGCTCTAGACTACCAGGACAGTGTGAGTGGCCAGGCAATACAAGAGAGCTTGAAAACATAGTTCAGAGGCTGATGATTGCGCAAGGAGGAGGAAATAACATTGTTTGATGTCATGAGAGAACTTCATGCGGATGTCTTTGATATGAATGTGATGAACTCGGGTGATGAGGCAATCGCTATGGAAGAGGTTAACATGCAGGCATGGTTGAGAACTTTGAGAAGAATATAATCAAGCATGCTATAGAAAAATATGGTTCAACCTGTAGGCAGCAAAGGCTATAGGCATAAGTCAGACCCAGCTCGTTCTGCAAGAAAAACAAATACAACATATAATTACGCATTAAATAATTATACTTACTAATCAAGAGAATAACGAGCTTAATTATAACTGATTGCAAAATGGTTCATATAGTATTTTATGAACCGAAATCAAATCGCTTGTTATTTTTGTTAAATCCATGTATACACGCAGTCAAGCATATAGAAAAATAGAGACTGATTTATAATATATGAAGAATGTATATTACATTATATACGCCAAATAAATTAGTTTAAATTTTTATAATTTTAGAGGAAGCTAATATGAAAAAGGGTAATCCATACGGTACCACAGAGTAATTTCACCAAAGGGTGTTCTACCACAGCCAGCTGACGTTATCGATAACGATATGGAGATCTCATGACAACGAAGTTAAGATCAATGTTCAGACACTAAACATCGACTCAGCTTCATTCACATCAGTTTGTCACCACGCTTGCGGGAAAGAAGCCTCGAGATGATCTAACTCGCTGAAGATATCGAGAAGATAAAGGAAACAATGCTTGGTATCGTTGCTAAGGCTGGTAGCTACAAGAACCCATGGACAGGTTCAGGCGGAATGCTAATCGGAACAGCTGAAGAAATCGGACCAGAGTGGAAGGGTGACCTAAAGGTTGGTGATAAGATTGCTACACTAGTTTCTACTTTCACTTACACCACTTGTAATCGACGAAATCGTAGCTATGAGACCAGCTATCGACCAGGTTGACATCAAGGGACACGCTATCCTATTCCAGAGCGGTATCTATGCTAAGCTACCTGAGGATATGCCTGAAGGACTTGCACTTTCAGCTCTTGACGTTGCAGGTGCTCCAGCACAGGCTGCTAAGTTAAGCTTTGCAGGCATGAGAGTTCTTGTTATCGGTGGTGGCGGAAAGTCAGGTCTAATGTGTCTATATGAGGCAAAAGAAGAGAGCTGGTGTTACAGGTCAGGTTATCTGTGCTGCTGGTTCACAGAGATCAGAAGACAGAGCTCATGATTTAGACCTTGCTGATGCATACTTCCACCACGATGCTACAGATGCAGTTGGAATGACGAGAAGGTTATGGAGCTCATAGATGAGAGCTTTATGATGTTGTTATAAACTGTAAACATCGAGAACACAGAGATGGCTTCAACCTTTGCACAAAGGACAAGGGTCTAGTTTACTTTCTCAATGGCTACAAGTTTCACAAAGGCTGCTCTTGGTGCTGAGGGTGCTAAGGGCACGTTGATATGATCATCGGTAATGGCCACAGCTGGACACGCTGAGATCACACTTCAGGTCTCTAAGAGAGCACGAAGGACTCAAGAAAAGCTATTCAACGAGATGTACGCTTAATAGCAAACAATATAAGTACTTAAGAATACTATCAACTATCAGAGCGCTAGCGCTTTGATGGACAAATGATTATTACGAGATGGGGTGATGACTACCCCATCTCTAATAAAAAAATTTCACGGGCCAACCTATGAATGAAAAAGGAGAAAATCATGGCACTTAGAAATTGGAAAGACATTCCATTATTTAAGGATGTAACAGATGAGCAGTGGAACGACTGGCACTGGCAGGTTTCACACAGACTCTCAACAGTAGATGATATCGCTCAGGTTGTTAACCTAACAGAGAAGGAAAGAGCTGATATCGAGAAAGTTATCGGTGGTTTCGAGTAGGTATCACACCTATTACGCTTCAATCATGGATCCGGACGATCCTACAGATCCGGTAAGAATGCAGGCTGTTCCAACACTTATGGAGATGCACAGATCGCCTCGCTGACGATGCTGATCCACTCACGAGGATGCAGACTCTCCTGCCCGACCAACACACAGATATCCGGACAGAGTTCTATTCTCATTACAGACCAGTGCTCAATGTACTGCAGACACTGCACAAGAAGAAGACTTGCAGGTGAAACTGACGGTGCAAGATCAAGAGAAGATATAGATGCATGTATTGCATACATCAAGAAGACTCCAGAAGTTAGAGACGTACTTCTATCAGGCGGAGATGCTCTTCTTGTTGAGGATGACACACTAGAATACATCATCAGCGAACTTAGAAAGATTGATCATGTTGAGATTGTTAGAATTGGTTCAAGAACACCGGTTGTTATGCCAATGAGAATAACAGACAAGCTCGTTAACATGCTTAAGAAATATCACCCAATCTGGCTGAACACACACTTCAACCATCCACAGGAAGTTACGGCTGACGCTAAGGAAGCTTTGAGAAAGCTTGCTGACGCAGGTATTCCACTAGGAAACCAGAGCGTACTTCTAAGAGGAATCAACGACGATAAGTCAATCATGATGGATCTTGTTCATGAGCTTGTTTTGAACAGAGTAAGACCTACTACATCTACATCTGCGACCCATCAGTTGGTATCGAGCACTCAGAACTACAATGGCTAAGGGACTAGAAATCATGGAAGGTCTAAGAGGACATACTTCAGGATACTGTGTTCCAAACATTCGTAATCGACGCTCCAGGTGGTGGTGGAAAGACCTAGTAATGCCACAGTACGTACTTTCAGAGACACCAGACAAGATCATTCTCAGAAACTACGAGGGTGTTATCACAACTACACACAGCCACGCTTTGCTGAAGTTAAGTGCAACTTCAACTCACAGAAATGGTAAGGAAGGCATCAAGGTTTCAGGTGTATCGGCACTTGGAGAAGGCTTGCAGATTAAGTCAATGGAGCCTGCTCACCTTGCAAGACACGAGAGAAATAAACACTAGTTCTCACAATAGGTTAATTTAATATGGGGACTCGGTCCCCCATACATTAGATATTAAGGAATTGATATGGGATTGATATATGACTTATCACAAAAAAATATAAGACTTTATCCATAGTGGGAATGTCCAAGAATGCTGGCAAGACCACTGCCCTCAATTACCTGATTGAAGAGGCGATGGACGAGGAGTCATGCTAGGCATTACGTCTACCGGACGATGGAGAGACTGAGGATCTCGTGACCGGAACCGAAAAGCCTAGAGTTTATCTCGATGAGGATACGCTCGTAGCAGTACCGTCGTTCTTATACGACATGTCAGACGCCGGACTAGAGGTAGTCAAAGAAACCAAGTATTCGACAGCAATCGGAACACTTTTGATTTGCAGGGTAAAAATCTGCGGATATGTTCAGGTAGCAGGACCTGTTATCAATGCCGAGCAAAAACTGCTTTGTCAGGATATGCTAAAACGAAGGCTGTGATATGGTTTTTGATAGATGGCAATCGATAGAAAGACCATAGCATCACCAGATACATCTGATGCGATAATCCTTGCGACAGGAGCTGTCATCTCAAGAAAGATGAACAAGGTTGTTGAGGAAACTGCACACGTTGTAAACCTTTACTCTATAGACGAGCTAGAGGATGGAATTTACAGGGATGCAATAGAATCATATAAACACGAAGACAAGATTATGACCATAAGTAAGAGCGGAGAGGTTAAGAAGCTTGACCTACTCACTGGACTTGGGGAGCAAGATGACATAGACGAGGCTATCGAAGAGGATACTGAGTTTGTTTTCATCCCAGGTGCTTTTTACAACAGCGTAATTTCAGATATAAGTACTAAGAAACTTAAACAGGTCAGATTCGTACTCATGATCCGACCAAGATATTCATAAATCCTATGGACTGGGGAAGGCTCCGCAAGAGGGGCTTTAGGGTATCTGTCCTAAAGAAGATAGAAATTGCCCTTATAACTGTCAATCCGTGGGCACCGGCGGGATATACCTTTTGATAACAGAAGCCTATTAGAGGCGATGAAGGAAGCTATACCCAGACATTCCGGTGATTGATGTGAGGATGTAGATATGCAAAAACGGAGCAAATAAAAGATTAGCAAATCTGAAGACCAAGGCTGAGACGGGTCTCGATTATGTGATGCTGAAGCTCGATGTAATCTCACCCTTCGGAAAGAAGAAGCTAAAGGCGATGAGACCGTTTTATCCGGGAGATGAACAGCTGCTCAACGAGGAGCTAGACAGGATTCAGGATATAGTTGACTTTCATCAAGGCCTATCCTAGCTAAAGGATAAGATTCAAGAAATTTACATGGAGCTCAAGGATTCCACGGGAACCATAGAAAGAAGGGAAAACAGCGTTCTGTCAGTGGTAGAAATATTCGAGGTTAAGTCCTACTCTTCAGATGAGAAGGCTCCTTAAGATAACCAAGGAGAGAGAAATTAGCGTATACGCCGGCTTGTGGATGTGTTTCACAGGCCATGGCAGGGACGTGAAGATGAGGAAAGGAGACGAGCCCCGCAGATATTGAAGCTAATAGAGAAGTGCAGATTCCAGAGAAGTATTTTTCTGAGGACACAGAGGAACTTTTTAGATATACTGATCCGAGAAAAGACAGGATGAATACCTTCTACATATATGACGAGTTCAGGAAGAGCTCTGTTAGTACCGAAAGGAGAAGGCGAGCTTGAGCTAGAAATCAGAAGAGTACAGAAGAAATCAAGGGAAGACCTACGCAGAGAACACGGCGTTCAGCTTACACCGAAGTTCGATATAGTCGTAGCGAGATCCCATCCGGACTTAGAAAAGATTAAAGGTCTCAAGGAACCCCGAAGAGGTCGATCAGGATTATATGAGCATAACCTTTAAGCTAAGACCTAGTGAAGAGGTGTTTCAAGATAACCCAGAGCATGGAAGAGCTCAACGACAAGATCGAGGCTGAAGAGGAAAGAATAGCAGAAATACTATCGAAGAAAAATCGGAGAGTACAGAAGCATTCTTCAAGAACTGCGATATAATGGGAGAGTTTGAACTGGCGCTCGCTAAGTGACTATTTCTCAATTAAAGAGAAATCTCGTAAGACCAGAAATTGTCATGAGCACGTAATGCGAGTTCGACGGAAGGCAGAACCTGCAGGTTGAGGAAATTTTGATGAACAAGGGCAAGGAATATTGCCCAGTATCGATTTCACTTAAAGACGGCGTAACTTGTATAACAGAAGTAACATGGGTGGAAAGACAATTTCTCTGAAACTTTCCGGACAGGTAGCAATCCTATCACAGTATGGGTTCTCTGTCCCGGCAAAGAGAGCAAAAATCGACTTTCAAACCACATGAGATGCTCATAGGAGATAGCCAGTCAGTAGAAAGAGGACCTTTCTCATTTGGCTCTGAGATGGAAGAACTCAAGGAAATCTTTTGATCACAGTAAAGACAGGTCTCTCATTTTGATAGATGAGATAGCGAGTGAACAAACCCAATCGAGGGACTTGCTGCTCACTAAATCAGTTGTAGATTATTTGATAACAAAACTTATATATCGCTTATAACGACTCATTTTGAGACTGTGAGCGAGAGAGAGGGTGTTATAAATATGCAGGTCAGAGGACTTGCAGATGTGGGACTTTGATCTTCTCGATAGAGAGATAAAGTATGCAAGAGAAAAAGACAGGATAAATATTATATCCAGTACATGGATTACTGACTTTTTCGAGGTCGGCAAAAACGGTTCAGTTCCTAAGGACGCTCTAAATATTGCAAAGATGCTGGGAATCAGCGGAGATAATAGATGGAGCGAAGAAATATATCAATAAGGAGAAAAAGATGAAAAGCAACCAAATCTTGACTTTTGATGTTGTTAAGTGCCAGAAATCATGCTGCTAACATTGCCAAGGATATGCAGGAATTTATCTCAAGACACACGACTGTGTCAACTGAGAGAACAATCCTCAGACCTTTTTGGGAGTAGATTGGCGTTGATGATGTTGACACTCCACCACCTAATGTCGTAGTAGATCAGCTCAGGACGCGATGTTCTATCGACAGGTGTGGCATATTGGATTGGTAATGCAATAGTACAGACAGGCAAGGATCCTCAGACAATCGCTGAAGAGATGTCAGAGGGTAAGCTAGACGTAACAAAACTTCCTACCTGTACAGTTGAGGAGGCTCGCTGAAGCACTCAAGCCATCAATCAAAAAGACATTCGAGAGAACTCGATATGCAGAAGGCAAAGCGTCAGGAATATCTTTGACAGAATTGGATCAGGTCCGAGCCTTTCCTATATGTTATCGTAGCTACCGGTAACATCTACGAGGATCGTTCTTCAGGCACAGGCTGCCGCAGACAGGCAGACATTATCGCTGTAATCAGAACAACAGCTCAGTCACTCGACTACGTTCCATACGAGCAACAACTGAGGGATTTGGTGAACATACCACAGGAAAACTTCAGAATCATGAGAAAGGCCTTGATGAAGTTGGAGAAGAAGTTAGCAGATATAGATTGTGTAACTATTCATCAGGTAGTGTGCATGCCAGAAACGTCGCAGCTATGGGTGCGCTAGAAAGACTTGATGTAATGCTTAACGACGCTATTTACGGTATCCTATCCGTGACATCAACATGCAGAGAACACTCAGTTGACTAGTTCATGTCCAGAGTTAATAATCGGATACTGCGGAATCATCTTTAACTCAGGTGAGGATAACTATTTAACTACAGACGACGCTATCGAGGCGGCACACAGTAACTCGCATCACAGTTTATAAATGAACAGTTTGCTGCACTTGCAAACATTCGAGAAGAGCAGATGGGTCTCGGTCACGCATTTGAGATGGATCCAAGACAGAGAATGGATTCCTTCTTGAACTTTCACAGGCTATCATGGCAAGAGAAATCTTTCCCCTAAGGCAAGACTCTAAGTACATGCCACCCACAAAGTTCATGACAGGTAACATCTTCATGGGGATCACATCCAGGATGCACTCAACCTAGTTGCAATTTGGTCACACCAGTCACTGCTCTTGCAGGGAATGCTTACAGAGTCTATTCACACACCTCATATGCACGATAGATATTTTCAATCGAAAATGCTCAGTACATTTTCAACAACTGTAAGTGACATCGGTGATGAAGTTGAGTTCAAGAAGGACGGAATTATCCAGACCTCGTGCTCAGGAAGTTCTCAAGAAGGCTGACAAGCTACTGCAGAAGCTGAACAGGAAGGACTTTTCACAACTATCGAAAAAGTGTATTTTCGGCGGAGTTAAGCGTCCAAAAAGACTGTGGACACGGTCTTGCAGGTGTAACTACAAGAGGTGAAAACTACTTCAACCCATTCATAGATTTATTTATGGATCATGAGTAAAGGATAAGGAGGTAAGGAAAATGGCAGAAAAGACAGTACAGACAACTCATGATCTAACAAAGGTAAAGCCTTATGTGATACCCTAAAACGACGTGTGAAGTAGAAATGGCATTCACACTTCCTGTACCTTTATGGTGAAGAAGCTGAGGAATGCGCAAAGCAGTATGTAAAGAAACTAGGATTTCGACGAGCCTAGTGTAACATATTATCACGAGCTTTGCACCTGATTTCATTCTTTGCAGTTTACGGTTCAGCCCAGCAGACAATTGACTACACAGCAATCAAAGTTCCTAAGGTTGAGGGTAATGTTCTTGACAGAGTTGAGAGTGGTGAATGGACTGCAGAAAACATCGGAAGAGACATCGTAGTGGTTGGCATCAATTGAGTCTCGATGCCCACAGTAGGTATCGATGCTATCATCCAGATGAAGGGCTTCACGGACACTTCGGTCTTGAGAGATTTAAGAACGTTGTAGCATACAACACTGGGTTCACAGGTTCTTGCGAAGAGCTTATCGCAAAGGCAAAGGGAAGTAAACGCAGATGCACTTTCGCTCACAGACTGTAACCTCAGAAGGATATCCACATCATGAATCTGACAAAAAGATGATTGAGCTTGTTGAAGCTGAAGGTCCCAGAGATAAGATCATCATGACATGGGTGGACCACGCATTTCACGAGCTTGCACAGGAGCTAGGCTACGATGCAGGATCTGGACCAGGAAAGTATGCAGAGCATGTAATGTCACACATCATGCAGTAGTACAGAAGAGGATGGCAGGATAAGCTGAAATTGCTTCTAGATAATTTAGTAATTTAAAACCTATAATATAATTACATTAACCCTCAAGATGTCCTGAGGCTCGTCCTCGATATTTTTTGATTATCATGAGAGTTAGTTGATTATAAACGTTCATTACGTGTTGTAATTAAACAATGCAAAAGTTTCAAATAAGGCAAAATCTTGACTCGTACAGAATTGTGGGGAATATACATTATATATAATCGTTTTTTATCTAATTCTAAATCACAGGAGGACAAGATGTATAAGAAATTTACCAACGGATGGGGTATACCTGGCAACAGATTCCACCCGATCCATTTATCTTCTGTATTGTCCTAACTATTATCGTTTTTGGTCGCAGCTATTCCTGCAACCGAGCAACCTTTCTGAGGTGCTCTGAGCTAGATGGGGCGTAGGCGTTTGGGAACCTACCGCATTCTCAATGCAGATGGCTTTGGTACTGTACTTGGAAGTGCACTTGCAAATGCACCTGTAGTCAAAAGAATTGTTGCAAACTAGCCAGCATTGATGAAGTCACTCACAGGTATCGTTGTAGTAACATTCTTTTCACTATTGCTTGGATTAATCTGGGCTGCTAGTAGTTGGTGCAATCCTAGCCAAAGAAATAGCAAGACAGGTTAAAGGGATGTAGACTCAGACTTCTAACTCGCTTCAGCTTACTCTGGGATTCGTTATCTCGGGTACGCAGGCTTTCGTAGATCAATTCTCCAGCACTTGCAACACCAGGAAAAAGATGCATCTACAGCTTGCAACGGGTGGTGCTGTTCTAGAGGCTATTTCTTACTGCACTAATGATTTTTGCTCCATATAACTTGATTATGGTGGTATAATTATCCTTTGCTTGCCTTTTTATAATGCAAAGATGCATCCATCTCCAGATGAGACAATCACAGATGATCCTAACCTTTTAGTAGATGATGTAACAGTGTTTAAGAAACTGAAACACTGTCATGAAAAGATTGACAGAGCGTTATACTCATCAGCTATAATAGTTCTCGCAGGAGTTGTTTTATCTAGTGCTTTACTTGCACATAATGGATTCAATATCACACTAAACACAGTAAACTTCATATTCCTAATCTGGTATTGCTTGCCATAAGACACCACGCTTGGTGTCAATGCACTACTTCTGCAACTCAGGAGCGCAGGAATCATTCTACAGCTTTCCATTCTATGCAGGTATCATGGGATGATGGTATTCAAGCTTGCTGAAGGTGTGAACAGGACAGTCACTAGCTTCAGTAATTAGTAAACTTTTCTGTTTCAATTGCAACAGATGTAACCTTCCCACTTTTCACCATCTCCTATCAGCTGGTATAGTAAAACTTTTTGTTCCATCAGGAGGTGGACAGTGGGCAGTTCAGGGTCCCATCATGATGCCAGGAAAGCGCTCTGGTGCAGATCCAGCTATTACAGGTATGGCTATCGTATGGGGTGATGCTTTTGGGACAAACATGATCCAGCCTATTCCTGGGCTCTTCCAGCTCTAGGAATCGCAGGACCATCAGCCTCGTGACATCATGGGATATTGCATAATTACATTGCTCTTTTACAGCGCTGGTAGTATGCGGTGGATTCTCAATTGTAGGACTGATATAGTCTAATGATCATCACAAAATAGAACGCAAATTGGCCACAATCCGTGAACTTCATTGAATTGTGGTTGATTTTGTGCTACAATATTCAAAGTGAACATTATTAAAGAAAGGTGATTACGAAATGTCAATTAACGCAATCAACTGCTGACGAAGCAGCAGCCGGAATTGAAGACGGTACGACGATTATGGTCTCAGGATTCCTGGGAACCGTTCACCTGAGATACTTTGCGGACGCCTCAAAGAAAGGGCTTAAGCATCTTACAGTAACTCGGTACCCATCGGCGGACCTGGCAGAGGACAGCCAGCAAAATGGACCTGGTAAGACACCAAGAGGAATTGCGTTAGCAGCATGGCATGGCTGACCACACTCAGCTCCCATCTAGTGTTAACCCAAGACTTAATGAACAGTTCGAGCGGGTACCTAACTCACACACCTGTTCCACAGGAAACACTTGCTGAGAAAGATCAGGAGCAGCTAACTTTTGACTGGTACGTACTTACACCAACAGGACTTGGTACACCAATGGAGACAGAGAAGCATTGAACTTGGCAGAGACAAGGGTGGTAGTAGAGATTGATGGCAAGAAGTATCTTTCTGAGAGACTCTTCATGCTGATTACGACCATGCAGAGCTTCCATATAGCGATAGATTTGGTAATCTTTATGTGCCACAAGGCTACAGAATTACAACTATAAATGCAGCAGCTGCAGATAAAGTAATTGTAGCAAACAGAAAAGCTTGTTGAAACAGAAGCAGATCCTGGATACATTCCAGGCTTCCGAGTTCCGATGATTATGTAGTGAAGGAGAACCAAAAATGGCAGATATAAAAGCAAGAATTGCTAGAGAGAGCAGAACTTCACGATGGAGACAAGAAACCTCGGTATCGGTCTTCCAATGGTCTCATAGTTTGTACCAGAAGATGTTACAGTAAAACACTCACTCAGAGAACGGATTGCAGGACTTAATTCAGTTATTACAGATATCGCAGAAGCAGATGTAGATACATAGACTCAGGTGAACATATCTACAGTAGTTCCATGGGTAAGCTATTTTGATCAGCTACTAGCTTTGTATAATTTGCGGATAGCTGACGCCACAGTTCTGGAGTTATGCAGGTAGCAACCCAACAGTACATCTAGCTAACTGGATTGTTCCTGGCAAGAAGGTTGCGGAATGCGGGAGCTATGGACCTGTAGTTGGAGCTAAGAAGGTCATCATGATGACACACACTCAGAAGGGTAACCATAAGATTTCTGAGAAGGCATACTTCCTCAACAGCAGAGGAAGGTGCTGACATGATCATCAGAGATGGGCGTTGCGGAGTTAGAATCAGAGGGACTTAGTAATAGAACTTCACCCGACTTCACTACGAAGACATCAGGCTGCAACAGGACGCAAGTTAATCATAACTCTGATATGAAGGATGGAAGAAGAGCGAATCTTTCTCACCATAGTCTAAGCATATAGATTAGCGAAATAATCGTAGCATTTGACAATCCGTTCAGCGTGCCGATTTTTATATTTCGGCATATAGATATTTATCTATCTAGGCAAAAGGGTATCTTCAAAAACACGGGTTAGTGAAAAACTAATCTTTATCTGGCTTGTTGACTTTTGGATTGAACCGAGAGCAATATGCGGTATACAGTTAATGTCAATATAGTGTTTACATAATTTATGAGGGAGATATCCACATGAGGAAAACTTTAAGACAATGGATGGTAACAGCTGCTGCCTCACGTAGCATAAGTGAGCGTTTACAGAAGTTGCTAGCTATCTATCCACCACATCACCCTCACGCTAGTGGCAGAAAGTATGGACGTGAGCCTCTTGACCAAGCAGAGAACATCCTTGGTGAAAAAGGCGTACATCGTAGAGACGCAGTCAGAAGGAGGCAGCTTGAGAGCCGTTCACGCAGTGAAAGTGCTGCAGCAGTGTTCTTACATCAACAACATTCACTGCGTCTACAGGGACTTTTGCTCATGATTCCAAACAGCATGTACAGCAGGTAGATGACCCTGCAGTATTCCATGTATCAGCAAGAGCCTCTGCACCACATGCCTAGCTTCAATCTGGTGATCGGGCAGACGTTATAGAGCATGTCAGACAGGTTTCGCACTCATTAGCCGTCAAATAGCGACAGCAGGTAGTGACTCCATCTTGACAGCTGGGCTCTCACTCTCAGCAGATAGGCGGGCTTTTCCAGTCACATCTTTCACTGATGGTCTGCAGAACATCACATGAGAACCAGAAGATCGATGACAGGGACATGATGACCTTGGGGTCAAACTGGTAGACTGGGAAGCTGTTGTTGTTACAGAGCTTAGCGCACACCCAGCACATCGCTGTTGTACATGGGTTCAGCTGAGCAGCGAGACACATCGTTACAGAAGGCACGTGAGCTCCAGACACCAGCCATCGTAGAGACGAACATGGTTACTATAGCTTGGAACGAGAATGCGAAACAGATCATGTTTGCCCGAGCTACTATGAAAGCAGAACAGAAAACTAGTAGCTATGGGTCCAGTTTCATGATGTTGTCACAGGCGTAGAGATTTAAGCTCATCAGCAGAAGGCAAGAAGGTTGCACCACTCGAGTGTCCACCCATATTGACCTCTTCTGCAGGCACCTTCTTGCAGCAATGCCAGAGACGAAGTTGAGAAGATTGCAGTTCTCGACAGAACAAAGGGAACCAGGAGCACTTTGCAGAGCCTCTATACCTAGATATGCAGCAGCTCTTAAGGGATCTTAAGTTCGAAACTGCGTGCACGACACGGGAGTCGTTACGGACTAGGGTTCAAAGGACGTTCAGCCAGGAGATCTTATCCCATGCATACGAGAACTCTTTTGGGCAGACAACGAGAAAGGAAGGATGCCCATTGTCAATCAACCACGATGTTACACGAACTCATCACTCACACCATCACAAAGGTCCCGACACAGTACCGAAGGAACAGTTGCATGTAAGTTCTGGGACTGCGCAGACGGCACAGTTGAAAGCAACAAGAACAGCGCAGTTGATTACCGTGTGATCAGCCAACAGGAGCAGAAGGTACAGGCTATCGTGCATGCTCCGCGAGTTGTCGTGGTGTAACAATTTCACACGTCACGCGATAAGCCACAAGCCAACTTCTACCATGTGCAGCAGGCTAACTTGCTGCATGCTCAATGAAGCATAGGCGAAACCCATACAAGAGATGGTTGAGGACGTTAAACCAGGCGGAAACTCTCCTATCAAACCGCACATGGTCAGATGCATGAACCAGATGCCACACTTCCGGCATCACCATGGCTAGCACATTGCAAAGCACAACATCAATTTGCTACGCGATGCTGTATCAATTGCTAAGGAAACGTCTGAAAGAAGAACCAATCAGTACTTCAGCAAAGTATCTTTCCAAGATTGCTAACATATCTTTATCATGGAAGCAGCAACCGTTACATAGACGCCATTGTATATGCGCATGGGCGAAACATTGTTACATGAACATCGCTGCTACACTTGCAGTACGAGAGAGTTCATAAGTGCGACGTACCTGTCATGGCTACATGCGGTTGATGTTGCACTTCCGTCCCATTCTGTTGGACGCACCAGCCACAGACAGACTATTTCAATATTTCTTTCCCATATGGCGGTGATGAGATTCAAACCCAGTATCAATATCTCCTGACACCACAGACTTGTACCTAATGGAACAGCTAAAATGGAGAAGAGGAGATTATTGATATTCTGTATGGAATATGGCTAACGGTATCCATAGTGTAACGAAAAGTGCACATACAACTCACGGCGAATCGCACTTTTCAACGAAGGAGAAGCTGAGCTAGCAGAACAACGCATCACGCTGGTTCAAAAGATGAGAACAAGGCACACAATGGTGGCTTCAGCACCAGACCAAACAGGCTGGCATCAGTGTGTTCAGACTGTCCAGCTCCCAACGCGCCTTGCCAAGAGCCATAAGATTTATAACGTCAAGGCAATCATTCAACAATGTTACACCAAGCAAACCCATTCAAGAATACAGTTATGTTGAGTTCACAGCCACTGAAAGTTCCCAGGAGCTGCCCAGGATGAGAGACCAATATACTTATCACACATTATTCAAGATAGAATGTTCAACAAAATGCTCATCAATTTAAAATCACACAATTTTAATAAAAACAAGAAGAAGAAATTCATAATGAATTCTATTCGAGTACTGGAGTTCGATTCAGTGGCACACGTAATGAGTTAAGACAGTTAAGCAAGACTAGCTGCAGAGCTTGAGACGTTGCAACAGCGGCTGGGCTGATGGGGTTTGAAGAGTATCAGCCAGGTGTGTCAGAAGAATAAGAGAGAAGATCGCAGCTATGTTCATACGTCGTAGATAACAAGAACACACCACCATCAATGTGACCAGTATGATGGGCACACGATATTTGCCATGGCAACGTCTTCTAAAAGTGGAGAGAACATCAATATCAAGGTATTACTATATATACTCCAAACACCAGGACAGGTACTTTGTGTTGCAGCTGGGCCTGAAAAGGCAGCCAGGGCCAGGCGATGCGTCTGTGATCGCTATGGCCACGGCTACACCATGAAGCCTGGGATGGCAAGCAGCCAAAGGGACTGACACCAGAGAGGCTGAGGCATGATACCATTTGCATCACCAAGGCCCAAAGAATGAATGTTTTTATGACGATATGCAAGCAAAACCCCTTGAAGCCATGAACCCAAACTGATTCCAAGAACTGGGCACATGTCAAAAGGCAGTTACAGAGACTTCATCACAGCGAAACATACCCCCAACAAGAGATTCTAGAGAGGTTATTAGTCGAAGAAGAGAAGAAGGAAGATACGAAATACTAAATTAAAGAAAGTCATTGTCAGAGAATAAAACCTAGTTTTGTTAATTAGAGAAGAGTTCAAGAAAGTGAGTTTTATATTTATACAAATAAAAAGACTTGAATTACTGATTCTTTACGGTAATGCCTGTTTCATTATGAGTTTATATAGGGCTAGATTAAATAATAACGTGTTGAAAACCCCTTGTCTAGCTTAACCAGAATGCACCAGAGAAATACTGTCTGTAAGGCTGGAGCTGATAAACCCCAGTCACCATGAGAAGACATTGGTTGAGCGACACAACTGATAAGTTTAGGGTTAAACGAGGCAACAATATGCTCACCAAAGCTATTCTCACAAACCTCAAACCTTCAAAAGTCGTCTACTAGCAATCGAAGGAACCACCTGGCTTACCAGATGTCCATGAGCACCTACTGCTTGTTCATTGAAAATGGCATAGTAGGGACTTTCTCACACTACTTCTCAAATCACATGGCTTTTATTTATATATACTACCAAAGAATCTGCGTCAGAAGAAGTTCATCAAATTACGAGGAATCAATCCATTCAGTGTTGGCTGTTTATCTGATATTTAGCTAAACTGTTTCTTTTCGGCTTTGATGAGCTTTGCGTTTATCCTAGTCACATCATCAGAATTAGCGTTAGCAGAAAGTTATCAAAAATGTCTATCCATATTGAGATAGTATCTCGATAACAATGAGTCCCTGAGCCAAGATCGTTTTAACCGAGAAAAACTGTGGTCGACAAGAATGTCTTCGGGAACAAACTCTCAGAGCCATCGACGGCGTCAGTGCGGAGTCCGCCACATGGTTGGTCAGTTTCATCAAGTCCCGCGAATCGTCGATAAGCAAAACCGAGTATCCACTCTGAGACTTCAAAAGTATACAGCAGGGCCAAGCCAACAATGACAATATCGTATTTATTTTTGGATGATCCGTAAAATTGAGACGAGTGCTTCAACTTCTTCTGTGATATACTGATCACAATGCCAGCCAAAACTGCCATCAAATATGGATAGAACAGGTATGGCATTATGTCAAAGCTCGATAGTCTCACAGCCGGGCTGAGCAGCTGGAGTCTACAAGGTGAAGGCACCGGAACACGTAAAGGCAACATATCAAGGAAGAGTTGCTCGAGCAGCTTCAATGCCATAGTCATCGGAAATTTCAGTAGCAGGACCACATTACGATAAAGGCAGTGTTATTTGCAGGGCAAACACGAGACCAAAATGCTATGGCACCCACCAAGTGGCACGTATGCTATGAATGTTTAAGAATGAAAGCAAAGCCACCGTTATTTAATATGCTATGCAACCAAATGGAAATAACTGTGAGACGTTACTCCTGCAGCACCTTCCTCAGAAGTAGTGTGCACCTGGGAGACCTTCACGGCACCAGTAGCAAGGCCTAACACGAAGGCAATGCTCATATAACTAAGAGAAAACATTTTGAGTCCTATGAGCAGTAAATCAGCACAAGAATAACACCGAATATATTGTAGTCAGATCCTGAAATCCGAAGCAAAAGCTACTGTCATAAAGAGAATGAAGAGAAGCAGTAATAGCAGCAGGTGTGGACAATCAAAAAGTTCATACGGAACTTGTCTCTATGTCACAAATTTTGAGTTCTTACTCAAGGCAGATAGTATCAGAAATCACGTTGAAAGGTTATCAAACAGCGCCAGAACTACGGCACCTAAGATATTGTGAAGTCTGTCCGATACCCATTGCACAGGGAGCACGAGCATATCGCACCACAGTCTCTCAGAAATGGCTATCAGTTGTTGCGATGATGAAAAAGTCCGATTGCGTGCCAGTGGAAGCAGAGGAAAGACCAAGATTAACTGTGAAAGATACCTGCCCGTGCAGAAACGCTTCCAGAAAACGACCTGCAACGAGGAAGAGGTAAGACACATGGTGATGATGTTGTCATCAAGCACTACGCCCTTAGCTATGATGGATATTTTCTTTCGTCAAAGCCGGACGCCTCTAGTCTGTAGCACCGTGCGCAATCAAAAATCCAATGACTGCTGGTACATCGAGTAGAAATCTTTCTGAAACAACACCGACGCTCGATGAAGAGAATCAGAGACTATGATAGGCAGAAGTGCCAACTGTTTGGTTTTACTTTGTTCACGTCTCGCATAGTCTCCAAATAATAGTAAATCTATAATTGTATCGTGTAAGAGAAAACCCACGCGTCGGATTACACCGTATGTGAGTTAATTTCACACCCATTTCGGTAGACTTTAGCTTTGAAAGATAAGGCCTTCTGCGAAAACACAGGCAAGCCCAATACTGCGTGCTTTCGAGCCTGAACCCCAGGTCGCCGGAGTTAGCTGCTTTGAGAACATGCCCGCGAGAAACCTCCGCGCTCAACAACCACCAAAGCTTTCACCCTGTTGGCCTTGATGCTTTGGATAAGGTCGCTATTGATTTTTGATAGATGGCACCTCCAAATCCCTCGCCCACGTGCGCCTTATTGTGCGTTGAACCCTGTGCATGGAAGAATATTGCTTTGCCAAGGCGATAGCCTTCATTTGCTTCCCTTAGTCATGTATTAAAGCCTCAAGAAAATTCCGTTCTTGAAAATGTCGGGATTGCCTACCTGCGGCAAAACATTAATTTATGGCTTTTGCCCCGAAAGGATGGGCAGCAATTGAGTATACCGCCACCAGAGTGAACGACCTTACTAAGCTGCTTGAGTTATTATCTCCGCGAATTGTGTAGTTTATTCTCAACGCCTTCAAGAATACAGATAAATGAATGGCCACATCCCTGGTATCGTACTCACGCCTTTGGAGAACTGCAGTCGTCGTACTTTTGTGACCTTCGCTTTTCCCAGGCGCGAAGCCCTTGTAGGAATCGTGGTCTGTGACCAGATCTGCAAAGCCTTTTGCCTCCAGGATGTCACGTATTCGTCTGCATTCTATATTTCTGAAACTATTGGAACCACCTTTGATGTGGCAGCAGTGTAACTCGAATTTATGGTCTACCTCCTAAGTCGAATGCTCTTAAAAGGCATCATATACTACACATCACGACGCTAGAATATAAGTCAAACAGTAGGCAGATATCACAATATTGTATATAATAATATATGAGAGAGGATCGAATTTTAGGTAAAATTGAAGACAAAATCAGCGCGCCAGCGAAAAGTACATGCTGGGACCCATAGCGGATTTTCAGACCCCCACGAACATTCCGTTGCAAAGTAATTATATCAGAGGAAAAGGGATTTGATGTAGAAATAGTGTTTTGGTGGTTATGAGGATGCAGAGAGTGTTAGTGTTCTGTCTGCCGGACTACGCGAGCATCGAGGATGCATCAAATGGATGTCCCAGGTCACTCAGAGCAAGACCAAAGGAGGCGGCAGGACGCTCAAGGCACGGTGACTACCCTTGTTCCCTTTACGGGCGCTTTGGCGTGAGCAGGAGCAAAGATTGGAGATCTCCTGACGAAGGTGGAGCGATATAATCGTGTCGTCTGGAGATTGTAGAATCTTTTGGCTTTGACCACTATGCAAAGGCGGGAAGAAAATATCTTCGCTATCGGAGCATGAGCGAGCTTAGCTTCCGGATAGCAGGCTTTACGATACGAAAGACAGGCATCGTGCTCAGGCTTGATACACATTGTCTCAGCGCACTTGGACCTTTCGAGGTTGACAGGCGCAGAGGCAATCAAAAGAGGAATAGTCTTTGGTCAACAGCGGGAGCAGACCAAGTTGCCCATGTCCAGATAGACGAGGGAGATAAGATTGTCAGAGGCGCAAGGCAAGGTGCCTGGGCCGAGAGATAGGAAACAGACCGTAAGACAGGATCTTTATGGAGTTTGAGGAGATATGTTTAGAGTGTGTTTTGACATAATGTGAATTCTATCATCAATAAATGGTACACAAGCAAACCAACATTTCAAGAAGGCTGGCAAGGGACGAAAAGGTAAGCCACACCGTCATCGAGATGTAACGCACTAAACTCAAAGAGGAAACTTTTGCGGTAATTGTAGTGTCCGTGCTCGGTTGAATCGCAGAAGCAGAGTTAACCTGATACCGCAAGCTCGGTCAAAGGCTCTCCGGAGCAAGGAATACTAGGGCGGGAGCATTCAAGCCCAGGACGTCACGCCATACTCTTTTCAGGGTATGAGGGCAGAAGGCATAGAGCTTCTTTCTGAGCGCAAAAGGAAGCGCAACGCGGTTGAGATGCCCATAGTTTCCGGAGATCACGAGCGAAAAACATCATCGCTTTGGCTGAGGATGTTGATATGATTCAGGTGGGAGCAAGAACATGTGCAAAACTACGAGCTTCTGGCCAGGCTCTTGCAAGCTCAATAAACCTATCTTGCTACAAGAGAGGAACGGGCTGCAGGCTTGAGGAACTACTGCTCAGTGCCGAACATATTCTGGACTTTATGGAACGAGAAAAGGTAACTCCTATGCGAGAGAGGAAATAGAACTCTTTGGAGGACTACACGCCAAGGGATACGCTGGATCCTCATTTATGACTCCGGTCGCAGAAGCCTCAACGCACCTTCCGATAATCGTGGATCCAAGCCATGCAACGCGACAGCGAGCCACGTACCTATGGCTTTGCAGCCGCATGCGAGCAGACGCGTGTGACAGAGGCGGCAATGACAACCAAAGCAAGAGCCTCAGTGACGGAAAAGCAGGCTCTAGACACTGCAGCGAATTTGACGAGATAATGAAGGGAATTCATCAGGATTAGAGAAGCGATCAGACGAGTAAATCATCCAGCTGAATGCAAATACATCAAAAGCAGGCTCAATCAGAGATATAGAAGGGAGCTCACGTCCATTAAACCGGAGTCACTTGCCTCATCTCTGACAGCTAATATTCCGAAGGACGCTATTGAAGACTGCCAAAGCAGCATGCTTGGAGGCAGGCTTTTGATGTTGCAAAATGGACTCGCAGGTGATAGTGCCAAGAACATAGAGGAAATACCAGCAAAGTCTAATAAGCTTTCTAGTAGCAAGAGGAAATAAGCCGTGATGACATGATTGCTGTCATGCGCGAGCGCTCCATGACCTAGCTGGTCTTTGTAGCAGCAAGCTATCTCAGAGGTATAGATTATGTCCAAATTTTAGCACCCTCGCTTGCGATGGTCGATTCATCCATTGAGGAAAGACGTGGAATACTATAGATAAGGGCAAGAATTTAATAGGAGCATTCCATACGCTCAGCTAGTTTTTGAGATATGTAGCTACTGCTCACTCTGATCCAGCAGTTTGGGGATGGTTTTGGTGAGGTTAAAGTATGCCATGCTATCACAGCCAGTTTATGAGCTAGTTGCAGGAAAGGTCAGGATACTGGGCTCTAGACCTTGAAGCAGTAATGAGTGCGCAAGGTTTAAGCTATGAGGATAAGGGAGGACTCTTGAGGATAGAGGAATTCGCAAGATTTTAAATTTTGGACACGCCTAGGTCACGCGATAGACAAAGGCCTTTTATTGAAGTGAGCCACGGCATGGCGGTCGTCATGGGAATGGCTTTAATGTTTCGATTTTCAGCAGGCGCAGGCTGGTGCGATGAGAGTATCTGGCAGTTTTCTTCGCTTGATAGATGAATACGACTACGATGCGACCATAGATTGCGGTGTAGATGAGCTGATTGAATATCGTCAGCGATAGCGAAGTGAGATTACATAGACATCGTAATCTTGCAAATGAACGAATGCAAAAATCAAAAGGACTTTTAGTGAACGAACTGCAGCTTTTACAGAGGTCATCTTCAGATGAAGAGGATAGTAGCACCAAAATCGAAGTCCTAGGAGCACAGATATTTGATATGTGAGTCTATCAAACTTGATGAAGTGATACGCTAGATGCTCAAGGAGGACTCAGGGAAACTGTTAGCGGTAAGAAAACTAGAGAATCTGAGGATATAGATAGCCAAAGAGGCTGTGTTTTGGAGATAGAGCTCGCTAAGGACGGGAGAAGAGACAGTTTTAGACTGCAAACTCAAAGCGATCGACATTAAGATTTCTTCTTCCTATTGCCTGCACATTAGGGCAAAAGCGAGATCCCTTATGCGAGGAAGACTTACAGACCTGGATGAGTTAATTAATCGAGCTCACAGTTCACGGTCAAATAGATAAAGAAGATGATGCTCAGACGCACTAGTGGAAAGCTAGAGCAGCGGAGTGTTTTAACTAGCCAGAGATATTAGCTCGCAGTATGTCAGCGGACTTTGATGGCACTGCCACTTCTTTTTCTTCTGCAGAAGGAAATCATGTGCTGACGGCCACTTGTTTCAGCTGGATATATACGATGACTTAGATGTCGTGCGTAGTTTTCAATTTGGTTACGGAGGAAAAACTCATGATACTGAATATATTTATAGAATAAAAGGCGGGCAAAGATACATATTTGCCCGAAAAATACATCGTCGAAGGACTGTCAAATCAGCATTCTGTTTGCTGTAGGAGTTCTCGAAATGAGCTCTCTGTTATCGAGGGGTTCAAACCTGACTCTTCAAGGTGATAGGAGAATATTTGACATTCTAGAGAAATGGGCGCAGATATTCGCGCTGAAATAGATAAGATAAGGCTAGTATTTGAAGCATATCCGTCGGGAGATAAAGCTCTTAAGGCTATAGTTTCTAGATGCCAGAAAATATCCCAGAGTTTAGTCCCTTTGATAGCGACTTTAGCTGCTTACAGATGGACAAACATCCAAAATTACGGGCATCAAAAGACTTAGGCTCAAGGAGCGATAGAGCAAATGTGCATACAGAGGCGCTATCGGATGGGCTCGAGGAAGTCATCGCCGTCTCTGAGGATGCCATAGAGAGAGTGGCTATAGGTGCAGGAGCAATGCAGAGAGGCGGCGAAGCAATTTGCTTTGATGACACAGAATAGTTAAGGAGCAAGCAGCTATTGGTTTCGTCTTTGAGATGTGAGGAAAGCTTTTAATAGATAATGCTTTAGCTGCGAATAAGTCATACGTGAGCTTGATGAGCTCGACAGCTAGGACTTTCAGGCAACCAAGGTATAAGGAAATAGGAGGGTTATATGGCCCTCGAGTCTTTGCAAATAATATAGCTATCCATATTCGTCAGTCGCACTCTGATGCGATAGGGATGAGCTTTTGACGCTTCATGGCTTCTGCAAAATCGAGCATGGATGAGCTTCAGCTTTTCTCAGAGCAGAAGAGCTCCAGAGAAGCGACGCTGACGAGCAAGCGCCTCAGAGAATGACGAATCGGGCAGCGTGCCGCTATCTCGACGGAAAGACCTGTGGTAGCCACTTCAGCTGCTTGATATATAACGAAGATGCAAAACGTGCAGCAGACTACGACGAATATAAAGGATTCAAGCAAGCCTTCGCACACGCCGACTTTTATTATGGCACACAGTACAGGCTTACCAGGATTGAGTGAGAGCGGCGGTCATTCTCTTCGGGAGGCTGACGGCTGCACTTTGCGTGGCCGGCGGAATTGCATCCAGATGCTTTGAGCGAAACGTGGGATCATCATTGGCCAAAAGTGATGTCAGTGTCATGGTGAACTAGCACGGCATTGAACGTCCCATTGCAGAGGCAAATATCAGAGGGCGATTCCTGGTAAGCAAACCATCGCTTTGTAGCACTATTGAGGGCTCCTTTGCGGAGTCGGTGAGCCTAAGGTTTGACGGACTTGAGAACAGGATTTCTGTGGGCAGATCTGCATACTCCCGGTACCAAAGCATAGAGTCGAAGACGATTACCCAAGCGAACTTAAGGCCCAGTAGAAAGACTCGCGACGAATACATAATGAGCGATGCACCTGACAACTACAGGCAACGGCGAATATGAATCGAGGTGAATAACGTAGAGAGACTGTCAACTCCAGAGTTTTGCATCAAAGCCAACGCTCGACTTCCAGTATACATCAAAGAGCGTCAAGCTAGGTGAGTGAAATGTAGAGAATCCTAAAGGTTAGCGAAGGCACGATCCTGTATTGCTGTGCAGCCTTTGTATGAGGCAGCTGCACATTGCAGTTTGTGGACGGATGCTCAAGACAGTTGAATTTTTCGGCAGGTTTGTTTCAATGATCGAGCGCAGTAGCATGGATAAGACAGACGCGAATACATCGCGAGATTCTCAAAGCTTTTGAAGAGAGAACGCATAGTCGTAAGGAAGCTGTATGGTGATATCAGCAAATGGCATCGGCAGCGTGACTTATTAGAGAAGGAGACTGAATTGAGCGCGCGCAGCATATGAGGAGCGAGTAAGCCATGAATACATGTTGAAGCTCTTTGAGAAAATCAAGTGCACTGTCCAAAGCACATCAGCAGTTGTGTTTGGAGGAGTAGCAAATGAAGATTCTCAGTACAAACGGTCCAACATAAACTTTTGAATCAGGGAGCCTGAGATTTACGGTAAGGGAAAAGCTATACGAGAACCTGATTGTTTAATTTCAAAGCGCCGAGCTGAGGTAGAGGGAGTTCTTCAGTCAAACCATGAGGGTGTTTTGATAGACGATACAGGAGGCCTATGGTAAATCTTTGATGGAATCGTCCTTTAACCCTGCAGGCCACACGCATACGAGCATTGTCACTTTGCAGATGCGATAAAGGCTGGGAATAAGGACTGTCAGAGGTTCATATCTCAGATATATCAAAGCGTGAGGACCACAGGAGACATTCATTTTATCAGCGAAGTTGCCTGCATGCATTACCAGGTCTATGGCTTTTGATGGCTATGTGGAGGCTCGATATATTGACAGAAGTTTCGAAGCGTTATTAAATTAAATTAGAATTATGACTCATATTGTTTACTTTTTATGTATTTAACGGAACCTAGTGGAGGTAGAAGATGTTAAAATTGGACTCACTGAAAGATGGTACAATGTAGCATACGCTGATGCAAAGCGAATTTATTGGACAACTTTGAGAAAGAGGCTGGCATCAGCAAGCTTCTGTCAGGCAATTGAGGAATTCGTGGCAAATCCAACTGCAGATGGCAAAACCATAACTGGAACCAAGAGAACTGCGGTTAAGATATTATCCCAGATGTTAGCTGATGAGCATATCGAGATGGGGAGAAAACCCATGGCTATTCATGGGAGAGCACTATCCTGCTTACTGCATCTACGGTCTGTAGAAGTCGAACAAAGTCGATATTAAGACAAAAAACCTTTGCTTAAAAATTAGATTTAATCCAAATCAGCCCTAAGCAGTTAAGTCCGCCTAGGGCTATTTTGATGCAGACGAAAAGGCTTTTTAGATAGTAAAAATTATTTTAGGAAATATTGTTTTAATAGGTATGCAAACAAAGGAAAAAGATGAACTTAATATAGTAATTTTATCCGTAATAACTTTTGATTGTAGCGCTTGTATCAGTTGCAGCTAGTGCTTAAACTAGCAAGAGCATTGAGGATAGCAGCAGGACGAAGAGCTGCAAGCTTATGATGAGCTAGCAGCTGATATTGATGCCATAGGCGTGACATCAGGAGCATATAAACAGCAGCTCAGAAAACTACGGTGACTTAATCGCCGGAGTCAGAGCGAGCATTTTAGAGCAGAACGAGAGCCTGAGAAGAATCAATGAGACTCTATCAAACTTCAGCATGAGAGTGAGCAGAAACTGGAGAACATCAGGCAGACTGCGAGAACCCAGCTCAGTGAAGATCGGCGAAGATAACAACAAGCAGATTTCAGAAATCAGAAGTACTGCAGATGAGAGACTGAAGACGACTGAACGACAGAATCACCTAGTCATTCAATTGGGTAAAATGATAGACTCGAACAGGTTTACAAGGGACTCTGGTGAGATGCAGAATCTTGCTTCAGGGCGTTGGTGACCTAGAGAGGGTTTTGACCAATGTAAAAGACAAGAGGTATTCTCGAGAGGTGCACAGCTTTGCTGGCATTTTGAGCAGATTTTGTCGCCTGAGCAGCACGACGAGAATGTGAGTGTAGACGGCAGTCCAAAGAGAGTTGAGTTTGCTATTAAGCTCCCCTGGAGTGGATGGCTCTGAGGATGGATTTATCTATCTTCCAATAGATGCCAAGTTCCCGGGAGATGCTATGCCGCGTCTTGATGCCTCATGATTTAGCTGATTCTGATTGAGATAGTAAAAGGTTGGTAAGCAGCTTGAACAGGTAATCAAGCAGGAGGCTACAGGATATAGTCAAAACTACATCAAGCCACCACACGACGACTACTTTGTGATAATGTTCCTTCTTTTGAGGGAATCTTTATAGCGGAGTTATTAGGTGAGGATCTGTTGAGACCTTGCAGAGAGATTACAAGGTATATATATCGATGACCTACGACTATGACAGGTCTTTGAACAGCTCAGATGGGCTTCAGAACCTTTGCTGATCCAGAAGCATTCAAGCGAGGCTTTGGGAGATCTTTGCAGGGTTAAGACCGAGTTTGACAGCTTTGGCAATGTCCTTGAGGCGACAAAGAAGCAGAAATAGATCGGGCTAATGTAGAACCTGATAAGCTTTATTGTGTGAGAACGAGAAGCATCAATAGAAAGCTTCGCAACATAGAGAAGATAGATCAGACCAGAGCGAGCAAGTGTTCTTGAGCTAGATGATGGCGATGAGGTAGTAGAATTTGGAGACTGCAACAGGAGACTTACATCTATCTTTTGATGAGAGAACATCAAAGCCCATGGACATCTTCGGTAGCAGATGGGAAAACCACGCAGAAAGGCTCAAGCAGAACTGGGAGAAAAACATCGGAGAAGATGATACGTACTAGTATGCGGGACATCTCATGCGGGGCCTTAGACTAGAGGAAGCTAACATGACTTTAGTGGATAGAGAGTTTGCCTGGGCGCAAGATTATAACCAAAGGGAAATCACGACCTTGTGGATCTGTCAAGAAATTGAATAGCATAAGCGAAAATATTCGCTTTCTGCAAAACGATGCGGCGCTTATTGTTGATGAAGATAGACGCATATGTGTATGCGGGAACGAGGGATGGATTTGCTCCGGGCAAAGGCTTTTGATGAGTACGACGAGAAGATTTTAAGCGTGAGCGATTAGACTTGAGATGTCGCTTGGTAGAGGCTAAGCAGGCAGGAGCCAGATGTGATAATTGCAATGCTTCATTATCCACCTTGCAACGATAAGTTTTCAGCCTCAGAGTTTACGAATATGCTTTTCGAGATACGGAGTAAGACTTGTATTTATGGGCATCTGCACTGGCAAGGACGCTTTTTAAAGAATGGTTTGTCGGGTATATTAAATGGAGTAGAGTACAAACTAGTCTCCTGGATTATATCGAGGCTAATCCTATAAAGACTTTTTAGAATGAGGCTTGAGGAGGTAGCTATGGACAAGAATAGAGTAATTTTAATTGTGATGGACAGTCTAGGAGTTGAGAACTGCCCGATGCAGGAAAGCTACGTGATGCTGGTAGCGACACTTTGGTCATATTGCAAAAGACCATGTATGATGAACTGAAGATTCCTACCTGAGAAGGCTAGTTTGGAAACATAGACGGGGCTTTTGTAATGAGACGGAAGCTTTGCTTTTTCAAACTTTTCGGTGTCATATGGTAAGCTCAAGGAAAAATCAAAGGAAAGGATACCACACACAGGTCACTGGGAGATTGCGGGATAGAAAGCCTAACACTGTTCAAAACACTTAACCCTGACGGTTTTCCTGCTGAGTTCATCGCAAAGTTTGAAGAGAGAATAGGCAGGCGCTGATAGGAAACTACGCAGAGTCCGTACAGTAACTCATAGAAAAGTCGAGCAGAGCACGAGAGGACAGGCTATCCTATCGTATATACATCAGGCTGACAGCGTATTTCAAATCGCTGCAATGTAGATGTTATACCTCTTGAGGAGCTATACAAGATCGGTGAGGCTCGCAAGAGAGCTTCTCAGGGAGAATGGGCCTGTGAAAGAGTAATTGCAAGACCATATAAGCTTGTAGATGGCAAGCGTGAGAGCATCGACAGACCGCCGTGACTATGCGGGTTTCACCCACCAGAAAAGACAATTCTAAACCTGATTGATGAAGCAGGCAAGAAGTCATGTCGTGGGAAAAATCCACTGATATTTTCAATGCCACAGTGCGCGTTAGCGGACTGGGTTCATACAGATGGTGAACATGGATGAGTTGACAAAAACTCTTGAGGCTCTAGATACAGATAGCGGTTTCTGTTTCACAAACCTCGTTGACTTTGACCGCTTTACGGGCACAGAAGAAATCCTATCGGCTACGGAAATGCGAGATAATGGATTTTTGACGCCAGAATCCCTGAACTTGAGGCGAAGCTAGTCCAAAAGATATAGTTATCCTGTGGCAGACCACGGAAAATGATCCTACCCACAGCGGCTTTGATCATACTAGGAATACATTCCTCGTAGCCTTCGGTGAGCCACCAAATCAGCAAACATTGAACTAGGGAGGCCGTTTATGAGATGAGCTACAATCTGCGACTACCTTGATGTGGATGAACCGCAAGAGGCGAAAGCTTTTCAATGAGATTTTAAAGTAGAACAGATATGAATGCAGTTGATATTATAAGCAAAAGAGGGACGGTAAAGAGCTCTATGCTTCAGAAATCGAGTTTTTCATCAAAGCTTATCTTAATGGCGATATACCCGACCATCAGGCTTCGGGACTCTTTGAGGGCCATATTTCTAGACATATGAGCGAGAAGGAGACTTTTGACCTAACTCAGGTAATGCTCCATTCCGGAGATATAGTCGATCTCATCGACATTCACGGAACAAAGGCTGGATAAGCATTCGACGGGAGGAGTCGGAGCAAGGTGACTTAATAGTTGCACTCACGCTGCATCCTGTGGAGTTCCAATTGCCAAGATGAGCGGAAGAGGTCTTGATCACGGGAACGCTATGATAAAGCTCGAGTCAATCCCAGGATGAAACGACGCTTGAGCCTTGCGGATTTTCAAGCAGGGGTTAACGAAATCGGAATTGCCGTAATCGGTCAAAGCGGTCATAATGCGCCAGCAGACAAGAAGCTCTATGCGCTTAGAGATGTAACTGCAACAGTCGAAAATCTCAGCCTGCATATCGAGTATACTGAGCAAGAAACCGTTGCAGGAAGTGATGCGATTTCAGATGCTAAATGGCAAGGGCGCTTTATGAAGTCCGAGGATGATGCCAAGGCACCAGCTGAGCTAGTGCAAAATCGAAGCTCTCAGGCAGAGAAACCGCAGCAATACTTTCAGATATGAGCTGAGCTCACCAGGTCATGCCGTAGGAAATAGCCTGCAGTGATAGGAGCTGCAGAGCCATAAGCCACAACAGCGATTTACTCAAGCTTTTGCCTCTTAATATATCAGGCGCTATGACATATCCTGCAGGCGCATCTAGCAGTAGATGAAGGGAATTGCACTCTGCAGAAAGTGCACTCAAGCGCGGAAGAGCTACAAAAGCTGGCTGAAAATGATAGAATATCAGGGCGGAACAAGGCGGTAATCGATGATTATTCGCTATTTCAGAAGCTAGTTTGCTGAGATTAAGGCTTTGCGCCTGGGTATATAGAGTCTATTGATGCCGAAGGAATTGGACTTGCTTCGCAGCATCTGAGGCAGGAAGAGCTAGCAAGGAGGATGAAATAGATCACAGCAGGTCATACCACTAATGCAAAAGAGAGGCGATAGGTTGAGCCGGATGCCGATTGCCACTCGTCTACTTCAAGCGATGAAGGAAAGCTAAAGCAAGCTCTGTGAAGAGGTTCTCAGGGCTTATGCGATATCAGATAGTGAGCCGAAGGCAGAGCCTCTGATAAAAACGATGATTGACTATAGATTAGAAGGAAACAGTAACTGCGTATATGAAGCATTATGTTAACCCTGTCGCGGGCGCGCAAACTCAGAGCAAAGAACTGATTGAGTAAAATCAAAAATGTACTGAAGGTACACGACAAGGAATCTGTGATAATTATGACTGAGCTTTCAACAGAGGAAGTGAAGGAGAGCAAGGGCTATTGCAGAGGGACTAAAACTGGGCGAGCCTGCAAGGTTTTATGTCAGGAGGCGATGGTACAGCTAATGAAACTGCATCGGCGGTGACAGGGCTTTGGATGGAATAGAGCTAGGAATTATTCCTATAGGTTCTGGCAAACGATATGATTAGGAATTTCAGGATGCTGGAGATTTCATGAGCGCGCTCTCAGCTAAATGGGAAAGAGCAGAAAAGTCGATGTGATGAAGTACACAAGCAAGCTTGGGAATGAAGAACAAACGGGTACTGCCTTAATATGTTCAACATAGGGCTTTGATTGTAATGTTGTTGAAACGGCTTTTGAGCTTAGAAAGAAAAAGTTCTTTTGCAGGGGCTACGGCTTACCAGTCGGCCATACTGTTTAACTTCATCAAAAAGAGAGAGGCTCTGTCTTGACATCTACGAGGATGGCGAGAAAATAAGAGAAGGAAAGATGCCTTCATGCCTATATCAAATGGCTCTTATTGTGAGGTGGAGAAAGTCATCACCACAGGCGATAATTGACTGATGGTCTCTTTGATCTTAATATAATAAACGACCTTCCAAGGCCAAAAGTTCCAAAGCTCTGCCTCAAGTACAAGGAAGGAACACATCTTGAGGTTGATGGGATAGATAAAATTATATATGAAGAAGAGTGCAGCTCAGTCTAAAACCAAAGGGTACAAAGGACTTTGGTATATGCATAGATGGAGAGCTTGTTCGTACTCGAGGTGTATAGATATTGAAATCTGTGAGAAAGCCTCAGCTTCATTGTTCCTGTTGATGGAAATAAACAGTATGATATAGTTACGGTGGTCGTGAACGGGGTATAACTATTTACAAACCTTATTTGGAGAAGTATCGAGTGGTCATAACGAGCTGCACTCGAAATGCGGTTGCTCGTAAAGGGCACGTGTGGTTCGAATCCCACCTTCTCCGCCAATTTTGTCCTCCTTGAGGGCTTATATTTACAGTAGGGTTAGTGATTACAACTTTTCAGCATAGCTCATAAAAATCCGTATGCTTTACTTTGCCCGCGAGCTACAGAGCGCAACAATAATTTAAAGGAGGAACTGCATACTGATGTTAGGTATGTACTGTCTTACAACAGTAGTTGTCTTGAGTTATTTCTTTAGCGATGTTATCAAAAATACTCTAGGGAGATTTATGCCATCGCAGGTGTTATCTTCAATAGTCTCAATATATCACGCGATTTTGAGACTGAACGGATATAATGTCCAATATGTTGATGGTCTGATTTACTTTATGAGGTCTATATCATCGGAGTGCTCTAGGAGGAGCCTTTTTCATACTCGTAATGTATATGGGTACATTCAGCATGAAGCACAAGGTATTTAAGCAGTTTGCAAGAATCGTGCAGAGCTTTCCATCATAGGAGGTCCGATGATTTTACCACATAACACATTTTATCTATTTTCAGGCACTTCTATTTACACTTCCTAATCGTGAATAAAATGAATGGAATTGCGCTTGGACAAATCTAATGATGTTTGTAGCAGGTGTCTTTAAAGCTATAGCAGTTATGCTCGCTACTTCAGACATTTGTTTAACTTTGTTCAGGCAAGAAGATGCAGTGCGTAAATGGAAGAATCAGGAATTTGTATACATCTTCTATGCAATGGTATATGTGCAGGTAATCATGGTTTTACAACGGGAAAACCAGCATCAAATACGTGACATTAAACATAGTGTTCTCACTCTGTACTTTTCATCTCTATACACACTTTCTCAGAGTTAGAAAAAGCCCTAAATGCACGCAAAAAGAAAGCTAGTCAGCAGTCTAGTGACGGAGGAGATAGATATAGAAAACAAGTCGATATTAAGCATTCTCATTACGGCACTGATTATGTTCTAGTGTGTGAATAAGCTTTTGGTACCACAACAAAGAAGGTAGAAGAAGGTGCAGCTTAGGAAGACAGAAGCTAAGGCTGATAACAGCAAGAAAGTTAATGATTCAGCTTTCAAAATGGGGAAGCTGATGGATACAGGGGACGGTAGCTGGGGAAGGAACGGGAAACGGCTACAAGGGCGAGGTTAGTTCGTTACGGTCAAGGACGGCAAGATAACTGCAGTCGATATTCTATCAAATGTGATGACGCAGCCTCACTTTTTAATAACGCAAAAGGAGTTATTTCATCAGTTATAGAGCAGCAGACACCCACGTTGATACTGTGAGCGAGCCACATTCAGCTCAGTTGGAATCCTAGACGCACTATAACGCACTGGAGAATGGAGGTACTAATGAAGAAAAAGAGCAACAAGATAATCGCATCACTTTGATATTCGTGGTCTTGCTGGAATTACGGGATTCAGTGTGTGACAAAAGACAATGAACAAGGATAATAAGGATATCGAAACCAGTAAATCACAGATTAGTTCAGCAGAAGACCTAGGCTAAGAAACAGGCTGAGCCAAGCAAAACAGAAGAAGCAAAAGAAGAAGATAGAAAAGCCGAAGGCTGTTAGCAGAAGAGTGCTAGGCACTGGCCCAAGGCACCAGCACAAAACTTGAATTCTAAGCATCCAAGCTCCAAGCAATGCCAAGCTAAAAAGATGGTGTTTACTATGGATAGTGAACAGGTTTTGGTGAAAGACTGAGCGTTAAGGGTAGTTGTAAGTGGTAACAAGATAGCTGATATTCAGGTGACATCCCACAGCGAGACTCTAAGCCCAATAAACTACTTTTGCAAATGAAAGTATCAGTTATGAAGCAGAATCCTAAGCGCCCAGACACCTAATGTAGATAAGGTTACAGGAGCTACATATATGAGCAATGCGATAAAGACTGCCGTATATAATGCTATTAAAGACGCCTACGAGACAGAAGCTCCACCTATCGTCGCACCAGTAGTACCAGAAGAAAAGGATCCTAGCGAGGATGTAAAGCCTGCTGATGACAAGGACAAAAATAGCACGACGACAAGGACAAGAACAAAGGCAACAAAGACGAGGAAAAAGATAATAGAACTGAAGAGGAGATTTGCAGAGAACAAGCAAAATATCTTCAGAGGGATGATATCTTCCATGGAAAAGACTACGATTACGATGTTGTTGTAAAAGTAGAAATCATGATGGAAAAGGTGTCGCTTTACTGACCACAAGACAAGAGAGGAAACTTGATAAATCAAAATTTGCAGGAGCAAACTCACATTCTGGAACATCTTCCTAGATGCTAAATGGCTTTTGATAGATTTGAGGAAAGACTGAGGCTGAGATTAAAGATGTTGATGCAGTTACAAATGCAACAGCAACCACGGATGGTGTTAAGCAGGCAATCTCAAAGCTTTTTGAGAATGCAAGAGAGAAGCAGTCCAAAGACAAGGACGTAAATGAAAGATACTAATAAGGATAAAACAGTCAAATCTCTAGTAAATATTTGAGAAAAATGACCCTAAGTTCACGAGGAAGTAGGCTCACTTTGGGTCGATTATTGCGAGTCTGATTAGCTCTTTTATTTTGTTTTCTCATACATGAACTGAGATTGCAAGTCCTGCAGCAAGTCCCATGAGCATGATAGGGCAGCGTTTGCTGGAATCACCTGTGTTCGGATTTGCAGGTTTTTAGCTTTGCCTCCAGTGTTTGGAGAAGCTACTCTTGTGTAGATAGTACATACGCGAACATCTTCATTTACTAGGAAGTTTCGTGAACTTTGTTCCACTCACCATCCATTGCAGTGTTCCACCTCCTGAATGTGATCCTGCTTGCTTGGGTCAGCCGGCATAGACTGATCCGTGAGGCTATCAGTGTCTCATAGCTTTGCCTGATTCTACATTAACAACCGCATGAGTATTACCATCGTCTATGAATGCAACCTTGTTCTGATTTACTCTAAGTGAGTAGGTAACTAGCTCAGGCTTATCAGGTCTCCTGCTTCGTCTTTACCACCAGCAAGCTGCTTTGCAGCAAAGACTATAGTATAACGGGAAAAGTGATGACGATTGTCTTCGAACATTTGAACCATCCTGATTAATAATCGCATTATTATCTCGTGCTATTAATATATCTCATAAGCTCCGTAAGCATAACCGGTTATAGCACTGTTCTTGTTGCTTTCAACTTCAGAAGCAACTTTAAAACCATCTATGATTAAAGTAACGGAACTTTACCTTCTGAATCTTTTATGAACACATCTTTAACATTTCATAGTTAGCAGGGGCCCTAAGTCTTGCTTTGACAACAATTCTTCTGCCACCGTTTTCTTTTTGTAACGGAAAAGGTCAAAGCCATCAAGTCCACTTAGCTTATATTCTGTAGCATCTGTTGAGTCTAGACCTTTAGGAAGATCTAAAACAAATACTAACTGTCCGTCTGATTGCGTTATAGCTGTCTCAGGCATATTGTCCTTCATCATGTAATCAGAGAAACCTGAATTGAGCAGACTTAGAAAACCATGTATTGGTAGTCTTCATCAGATAAGTCTATATTGAAATCGAGATTGATAGTATCGCCTATATTGTGCCCAGCAACTTCTGTACTTGATAGTCCCTTTCGCATATCTGCACGCGCATTATAGTCGGTTGTACCTTCCGTCAGTACATCAGTTACATAATTAAAGTTATATGGGTTCCACTGCTTACCACCTGCCATCTGGCTGCAGGATCATTAGGCTCCCGCTGTGGTTCATCTTAGAATAAAGTTGAAAACAACTGGTTTATTAATCAAGCTCATCCTTATCGGATTTCAAGCTACTAGTATATTCCAGTATTAGGGAAAAAGAAATGAAGTAATTTTCATTTAACCTGTTAGCCCACTTGACTCAGCTAGCAAAACAATCATTTAAGTATTTAGGACTACCCTTTAAGAGTAGTATCTTATACCCAATTTAGTTCTGCCCAGACTATCTTTTTGTCGTCTCTTATTCGCTTGGCATTTCATGAATACGGCGCTAGGTATTGCTATTAATACCATGGTAAGCTTAGATGATGCACAAAATCGTTTAGTTGTTTTCTTCAATACTATTCTCCTTAATAATTTTAAAAATAAGTATGTAACTTATTCTGTAATAGTATCTAAATAATAATTAAAAGTAAATATATTAAATTTGGCTAAGGATTCATACTAATTTTCATATTTTATATTATGTGTAACAAAATTCAATTCACCCACTAACTATCAATAAAATTTTCTCTAGGTGTTAGGTAGGAGATTATGCTAATCTTTATAGGTTGAATGGATTGATTTTATATATTTAATAACTCGTAGTATAATGTGAACACATCGAAAGGACGGAAATACACTCAAGGGATTTTATGCACCCATATAAACGTTTAGAAAGCTCTGCGGTGACATGTCGAAGATGAGGGCGAATTTCAGCATATATAGATAAATGTATGAAAATGATAAAGGTGTGGATCTAGTACCTGGATGGGAAAGATTTGAAAGCTATATTACAGGAGGATCAGAAACAAGCTGGTCCATGAGCCTGATGCTTATGAAGAGGAACTTGTGATGCAGAAGACAGAATGGCTAGATGATTTTTATTATAGGATTATTGACGGTGAAGATCCTTTGAGCAGATATTACGAAATTGTTCGCGCAAGAAATAGTATTAATAATGCATCTAGATATGGAATGGATACATCATCTTATGGTAAAACAGTAATTATCGTGTAGTAGTGGAATCTAGGAAACGATTCTAATAGTCATTTTTTTGCAGTAATATTTTCATATAATACTAGCAGAATTCCATTAAAAGCAGAGAATGGATATAAGACACGTGAAAACGCCCCGAGAGCCTAGGCTTTGGGGCTGAGTTTATATTATAGTTTATCTGGTATTATAGGATGGAAGCCACTTATTTACTGATGTTTGGAAGTGTAGCAAGGCTTGCTTCAATCTCTTCGTCGCTTGGTACATAGTCAGTCATAACACCATCATTGAACTTTCGTGCATATAGGTCAGCAACTTGTACCAGTTAGGCCAAATATTGTCTTTCGCCTGTCTCTTTGCACCTACGTTCGTCAATTGCCGCTTGATAGCGTATGTGCTTTCTGGAGCAGGAAGGATTCCTTCAACTCTCAAAGTCATTGCTGCTTCAAAGACTGTCTGTGCATAGCTTACAGCTTCCATCTCTCCTGGTGGTATAGCTCAGATACGATAGGCTCATGCCGTGGTAACGAAGACCGCTTGTGTGGTTAGGAGCAGGGATGGGAAATCCCAGAGTGTACATTTAGCCAGGGCAAACGCGTCCTGTATCGCAGAAGTCGTAGCGAAATTTCTTGTAAGGCTTTGGGCATGATGCCGGCTCAACAGCGATGAGAGGGGTAGTTGGCTTCGCTCTGAGCTTTTCTTCTCCCATAAAAGGTGACATTAGTCCAACGATTAAGCCTGCCACCGGCACAGCCGGATATTGGGTATCAGTGATGTCGTATTTATTGCAGCCATAGTTTCACCGATATGCTCTGTGGAGAAGTACCTGGTTACGCCGAGAATGTGCTTGTAGTCCTCAGTAGTTGTAGCAACTTGAAAGCTTCTTGAAATAGTGCAGCCAAGGTTTCCTGTTGTGCCTGGATGTCGCTGGAGAATCTTCACTGATTTCTGTAGTCTCAGATGGGGAAGGTGTTACCGATGTACCATTGTTCTCATAACCTCACGATGGAAAGGCTTGCTCGTATGAAACCTTAACCATGTAAACATTACAGTCAAGCCTGAAATGGAGCATGCCATCGAGAGGGAATTTCACTGACCTGCAACTGTTCTGTTGTTACTCCCTTGAGGTCTCCTTCAGCATGTAAGCTTGAGCGATAGCAGAGTTAAGCTTGTGGCTTGGTACTAGTATTGTTTCTCAAACTTGTAGTAGATTTAGCCGGAGTCTGAAGTTCTTCTAGGCAGTATGCATGTACAAGAGGTGATGGTCTATACATCTTATAGAAGTTCTGATTTTGGAATTGATGTATCTATCAGTATCATTTAGCCCTTGTTTGATAAGCTCATCACAGAAACTGTTTTAGGTCATCAATGTAACTGTTTAATTGTAGCTGGATTACAAGTGGAGCTGGCTTTTTTTTTTCATATCCGCTCTAACATTGTAAAGCGTTTTCTCTCGTGAGATAAATCTTTGTAAGGTATTGCTTGTTATTTGTGCTGTTTGACATTTTTTTCCTTTTTCTGTCTTTTTCATCAAACTTTGGGTGTGTAGGATGTATAAATAAAAACTCTCATCCCATATTCGAGGGACAAGAGCTGGAAATTCTGGGAAAGTTACCCGGCTTGGGGTAAACGTCACTCCTTTCGCATACAACATATGCAGATATTGTTAACGAAGTATCTTCTCCGTCGCCCCTACTAAGACTATCGTAACCTGTTCAGTTTGCCTCAGAGGCTATTCAACAAAGTACAGTCTGCAATCACAATATCGCAAATCTCTCTTCTGCTACATCTAAGCCTACTATTCTCCATCAGCGTTTGTTAAATTAGATAATATCAACACCAAAAATGTGTGTGTCAAATATTATTTGATTTATTTTTAGAAATCTTCTAATAGAGCATGTTTAGGATTTGCTCTCACATATTAGAAGTCCACCGTCTATTACTAAGGTGAGACTTTCTTTCAATCACATCGATAGCTCTAGTGATGGAGTGCAATCACCCCGCTGAATTCCTTTTTTCCTTTTGGTTTCTAAGTATGGCTATACATGGTTCCGTCCATCGAAGCAAAGACAAGCTCTGTGAATCCTCTCGGTACTGTAAATATTTTCCTTTTTTCGAGCGCCCTACTGTTTGTTCCTTTTAGAATATCCTGCTTAGTTTCGCGCCGAAAGCACAGAGGAACTTCGAATCTGATTCTTGAGTGCATCTGTTTTAATAGATGCGGGAATTCGGGCTCATTCCAAAATAGCTTGTTGCAAATCCGCATACCCAAGGCATCAGAAAGCGTGCCGTGTACGGCAAACTTAACGCCTTTTTGGTCGCTCCAGTTAAAGTATGAATCCTAGAGAGGGAAAATACTGCTCTTGCTCTTTCGTTGTTCTATATATGAACTCATATCACTGCCGAGAATGTCGCAAACCTTACTTACAAGATCCTCCATATCCTAACCAACGGGAAGACCATCGCATACGATAGTAGGCATATCAAGCGGAGACAGAAGCTCTAGAATCAAGTCCGTAGAGACTATCGATAACTATATTTTGAGATCTGCACAAGTATGTTTTCTTTCTATCTCGCTTATGCTGGCCTGCACATAGAAACAGTTCATATCTATATTCTTCGCAGAGAGAAAAAGCTCTTATTAGCTCTTCTCATCTCCGGCAAAAGTCTCTGTGAAATATGAGTCCAAGTATGTTTGTCTACCTGCTGTTTTTGGCCATTCCTCAAGGGAATTTTTCGTAGCAGGGCGGCAGGCTTTGATGTAGCCATCCCAAATAGGGTGAGTACAGGGCCCTAAGGAGATGATTTTTTTCTCGTCCCGGCTTGGACTCTCTTACGATTCTTTTCTATATCACCGATTAATGCAAAGGTTTCGGAGTGTTTACGACAGTAGATCAAAGTCAATTTTTCAAGAAAGGTTATTACCAGAAAGCTTATCCTCACAACATAAACGTAATCGCTCCATTTTGTGGAAGGTTGAAGGAACAGGCTGTCCGAAATACCAAAATTAGGTATTCGAGCGGATCAAACTCCGGCTGCCTTTATCATCTGATTATCAGATGTGGTTGAGTGATAGAATTGCAGTCTGTCAATGTCTATAAGGACCAGACCCTTTGATATTCCCCTCAAAAGCAAAGACCAGCCCAGACATGCTATCATTCGGAGTACTGTCAAATAGTTTCTCTGTCACGATTTCATTCTCCTTCCTTTGACGGCTAAAAAGCCTCGACCAACGTCGACCATTTCAAGCCCTGTAAAGAAGCTGTTACCCGACACACATTGGAATCGTGTTCGTGATATAGCTTGCTCAAGCTACAGGCTCGTGTAGTTTGAGAGGATGACAACAGGTTTTAGCCTTTGATATTTGAGCTCATCTCTATCGGAAGCCGCACCGATACCGTCTATTTCAAAGAGATATAAAGCCTTCATCCTGAGAGAAGTTAAAACGCATATTTTACGATTTTATACCGCAGTCTAGAGCAGTGTTCGCATCCAGTCGAGCTCGTGACGGTGCGGATAATCTATGAGTTTTGCCTTCGAGTCAGTCACTGATTTTATCCATTAATATATGAACTCGTTTTCCGATATTATGCCTTGCTGCTCATCGCTTGCATCAGCAAGTGCTAACTAGGGCAAGCAGTCAATCGGAGGTCAAAGCCGATAGGATCCGCTCAAAGCCAGCTCGCGCCGTATTCTTTGATGAAGAAGTCTCGAGTATCTGCCGGTATAGTCGCGATATGCGAGCAGGTATTAGCTCTGCTGGAGCAGAACAGCAGCCATGCTGAGCGTTGTTACAGTAGCGTGCAGTCATCGAGACGTTCGTGCGAGTAAGGAAGGCCCATGCCTTTCGAAAGTTCATCCCGTGTTTCGAGCAAATCGACTCTTTTCGAAGACCATTATGTTTACGGTCTTTTCTTTTTTTCAGATTCTATCTATTATTTGCTTTGCAAGCGAGGTAAGAAGACTAGCATTCCCCGAAGATAATTCTCAGAGGTTACCTTTGCCTACCGTCACCACCTTTGTTCTTTCTAATAAAGGCTGAGCGCATCGTCTATCATCTCCACGCTCCAGAAGGGCAGGAGCTTACTACACAATGGCTGCGGTGGAGTTTAACCAGGACCGACTTGACTTTGCCAAGGTCACTTCCTAAATAATTATATCTTATCTCTGCTCATGTCGGTCGAGAGCACATTAGGTATAAGTGATGATATAGGATGTTTATGCTCAAAAAGAGTCCTTTCTTCAGTATTTTTGATGGTCTGTATGGAAAGGTGGCAGTTTTGCGAGGGCGAGATCATAGTTATCCTAAGGTTTGAGCTCATAGTCAAGTGGCGCCATTAAAAGCGCAATGCAGTGCTCATCCCGATTACATTCTTTGACAGATAGGGAGCATCATAGTCGCTAAAGCTTTCTTTCTTGCAAGAAGACGCCCGCATACTTCGCAAGGCTCGCGGACTCACAGCTACAGGAAGGATTGTCTTTTCGTTTTCATGATGA
>BNJU01004767.1_pt1 | contig 80656 bp, 119 predicted proteins | sample 8539281 | NCBI WGS metagenome assembly BNJU01 (sample SAMD00202456, study PRJDB9452) | human saliva metagenome | isolation source: human saliva | place: Japan | reverse complement strand
GTTACGTATTGCCAGACATGCTTTCATCGATGTATCTCGCCAGTGCAGCGGCGTACTCACCCAAGTATAAACGCTGCGTTAGGTCGGTAGCTACGCTTCCATGAAAGTATCTCGGCCTAGTATGTCTGAAATTGGGCCCCGCATACTGGAGCTTAGCATAATAGATCAATAACCTCGCCAACCGAGCGTCATGAGCATGCGACGTGGTGGCTATTTCTAACAGTAGGCATAGCATAGTTGATTACGAATTGAGTAGCGGCGCTGGAGTTTGCCGCCGGCGGCTGCGAGTGCTTTGCGTTTTGGCTTGTCGCTAGTAGCTGTGGCTCTTTCTCTGTTTTCTTCATTGTGGCAGGTTTTAGCTGCCGCATTTGTTTTGCGGTGTCATTATCCTTTGCGGCCTTCGCGGTGTCTTTGTTGTTTTGGCCGTGGTCTATTTGTAGCAAAACAACGGCTCCTTTGTCAAGTTTGACCGATGGTTGTTTGGCAATTGGTTGGGTCTGGTCTTGACTGCTTAGCGGCTTTAGCGCGCGGCGCGATCGGCGGCTCGCTGTTCAGGTGTTTTGGCGGCGTATAGGCAGGACCAGGTTTTTGACGACTCGGGTTTTTCTGGCGGTAGGATTCGATTGGCCACATCGGCTAATATCGCTGCGGTTGCGGCTATAATTATCGCGCGTCCATTTGGATAATCCGGCCGGTGTTGTCGTCTTGCGCAGTTGGCAGATTGAGCGTCTTGGCATCTGTCGCTGGAGCCTTCTCGCCGTTGATGACCATGTTGATGATAAAGTTGCGATTGTGCATCTGTAGTAAGTCATTTGGCTCGAACTGCGGTTCAAATTGTTTTGGCGAGAATTGGGCTGTCATCGGCCGAGACGCGGAAGCTACTGACGGTGCCAACGTTGCCGAAAACGGCATCACGGACGGTTTCTTCCATCTGGCTAATGTACTGATTGGCGACGGTCGGAGTTGAGACCGTATTTGCGCGCCTCGGATAGGATCTGTAGCGAACGAGCTCGGTAGCGAAAGTTTCTGAAACTCGTCGACGTATAGATAAAATGGCCGGCGGTCTTTGATGTCAGGATATCGGAGCGGCTCATGGCGGCGGCTGAATTTTCGCAGTGACAAAAACGAGCCGAGATGCCAGCGTTGTCTCACCGATTAGACCCTTGCTCAAATTGACGACGAGAATCACCCTCATCCATACTGGCGGATGTTAAAGAGTCGATTTCGGCTGACCAATAATGTTGCGGATAACTGGATTAGCGGTGAAAGGCGCCGACTTTATTGAGGACTGGCAGCGATGGCTTCAGCCTGAACTTGTCGGTGCTAGCAAACTCGACATTCCAAAATTGCTGCATACCACGGTGTCTTTACGGTAGCTGAGCGTGTCTTTTGCGAAACTTTTTGTCAGTGAGCATGCGAGTAATATCGAGCATGGTAGTCTCGGGCTCTGGTATGCTAGCGCTAAACGCTATAGCGCAAAGATATACTCGAGGCGTGGACCCCAAAGTCGCCGAACATACGCCTTCAGCACGCCGATAACTTCTGATGGGATATTAGTTTTTGTGACGGATTAGTGACCTCTGGCGGGTTGAAAGACCGAGCGGATACTGCGTGTCGGCCGGGTTAAAGTAGACAACATCCTGCAGGCGCGAGCCTGATGAAGCGCATATATTGATAGCAAAGTCGCCGTGCGGGATCAATGATAATAGCCTTGCCGTGGAAAATATCGCTGAGGCGAAATAACTCCAGCAAACAGCTCTTCCCTGCTCCCGTCTGGGCTGATGATGTAAACGTCGGCGCGAGCGATCGTAGCGCAGCATACCGAATTGATGCTTTGATGCCGCGGAAATTGGTCATGCCAAAGGCCGAGATATTTCTCATCATGCGCTGGGTCGCCAGTCGGGACTGGCAACTTCGGCGGCGGTTCAGCGGTTTTGGTGCTAGCCCAGACAATGTTAGGCGTTTCGACGATTAGTATGTGGTAAATGGTAAAACGCTGGCGACCTCCCTCATCGATGTTCATCAGATAGCCACGGTCGGCGAAGAGTCGGGTCTTGTATTTGGCGAGCGCTTTCATGACGCTATCGTTCGACATCTTGAAACCGTTGAGATTGGTCGAGTTAATTGCTTGAAAGTACCGATGATGCCTGCATACGTAATTTGGCGTCGCTCAAATTGCGCTCGCCCTAGGTAAGCAGACGCGGACTTTGACTTGATAGCCGGAGTTTGGTCGCCTTTTTCGCTTCAGATATGCGGGTCTTGTCGCGCTCTGACAGATTCTGGACCACCGCTGGCGCCAGCTTGTTCGGGCGGTTGCCACAGGAGGCGATAGGCGGCAATCCACTATACCGTCGGTGCCGAATGGGTTGAAGCCGCCTGCTTTGACCGATTGGATCCAGGCGTCGGCTTCTTTTGTGCCAGCTGTCGGCGACCGGGCGTACTAGCATCTGTATCAAATTTCTTCGTCGGTATCTTCGAGCTTGGCGAGCGTGCCGGTGATGCCAGCTAGCGGGTCAACTTCAAAACTCTGAAGGTTTTTGATCGGTAAAAATTTCCTTGTCGGTTAAGGTAACTTCTGAAGTATAGACTACGCTGTGGTGAAGTCGCGTGAGCATAATCTTCTTCGGACGGATTTGTCGCGGGTGTTGGGCGTAAATCTGCCCTTCGACGAAAGCTTTTGCAGCGATTTCGGCGTCAAACGTAGAATTGAATCCGCCCACCGAGGCAATCTCTCGAAGCTTAGATGTCCCTGATAGCCATTGTTGGCTTTCAGCTCGCGGGCATCGCCAAAATACCATGGAGCTAGCGACATTTGCGCGCCGTGACGCTCAGACTTACGTCGGTTTTTGGAATCTCGAGGTTAACAGGCATCATCAACGTTCTTTATTACTCAATACTGCGATAATTGCGCCAGTTAGATATCAGCACAACCAACGGCAGACATACCATTTGAACAATAGAAGCAATAACAAGTGATAAAATGACATAGCTATGCTTTCATTATATCATACCTCTATTTTGCAGAGATGGCGGATCCGCCAGAATGCATTACTGTGGTTCGGCGATGGTGCAAATCACTGAGCGACGCGCCTTAGGTATCGCTTTCGCAAATTGAGCAGAATAGTTGTTTCTTTGACTTGGCGGCTCTTGAGCACGCGCTAACAATTTCGTCGCGGTGGAGCGCTCGCCTGCCTTGCGTAAAATGTCGGCGATGATGTCTGAAACTGTGCCTTTGCTGTAGCCCCAGCTGTCGAGGGCGCGTAAATGCTGCGGGCCGATTAGACGCAGCGTTTATCTTTGATGAGTTCGTTGTGGATGCTTGGAGTGGTAACGTTTCTGCGCTTAAGTCGCTTTCTTTGATGGCTTTGAAATGTGGAAAAAGTCGTAATAGGCATTGTTACCCTGCCAAAATAACGTAGAGATTTTGTCAGCTGATGTCAGAGTTGACAGTTGGCCACTTGGTGACCCCAAACGTCTTTGGATTGGCTAGTTGGATAAACTGGCCAGGCCGCGGATTTGGGACGGACTTTCGAAAGTCAACATGCCATGCAAGCTCTCGATGTCGATTGGCTGGCTGGTTTTTGATAGTTTTCATGATACTATCGATGTCGCCGCGGACTTTTCTCTTCCTCATTACCGTTTTCGGCGATACTGATGCCCTGGTGGTAATTGTCGGTTTCATTGATTATAACGAAGCGCGAGGCTAACTCGCCGATAAAGGCAACGTGAGCTCGGGTGTTATTAAAGCTTGTCTTTCGAGAGCGGTTGGCGACGTCTGGACGCGGCGACGCGAGCCGTTTTCGGAAGGTCGCGGATAATGAGGCGCTCGGCGTCGCTAATGGCGAAGCTTTGCCGTCGGCGGCAGCGGTCTTGAGGCGAGCTAAGATGGCTTTTTCAGGTTGGCGGACACGTTCGCGAGTGATGCCAGCAGCTCGCCGATTTGCTCGGGCGTTTCCAGCGTTCATATAGGCCGAGCGGCGCGTGATGATTTCAGTGTTCGTTCTTGGTCTATGGTTCAAGAATATGTCCTCAATTGCTGTCTTGATAGTCTCTGTGGGGTGTACCGGTAGTTTCGATCATGCCAGTCCTTATCCTTTATCCTCACTCCCGCCCCTCGAGGTGGTTGCGAGGTTGATATCATGTTTCGTATCTGGTTATAATACATAGTAGTTAGATTGTCGATCAAATACTAACTAGTTATATTGTATCACAATATAGACGCTTATAGTAAATACTTTTCCCCTACTTTTTAATAAGAATAATGTCTAGGCTAACAATAATACCTATTTTTGTCAAAATTTAAGGGTATTGAGGCAGTATCGATGCTGGTTAATTTAACAGTTTATCACAAAAGAGCAATTGTTTATTGAGCAAAGCTTATCCAAAACGCAATGATCAATTAGCCGATCAAACAAGCAAAATCATTTGTCTAATAATATCTGGACTTTTTCTGGCGTGGTTTGCGCCTGAGTCTTCTGACTGGTCGCTGTTGATATGCTTGAGGGCGAATAGCGTAAGTGTGCGGCGAATTTCATCGCTGGTCGGTTTGGTGCTGCGTCCACTGTCGTCGAAGCCGTGGCCGGCATTGGCAACGCGAATAAAGCGGCTGCTCGGCTGGTAGGCCAAGATACGTTGAGTAGAACTTGTAAGCCTCGCTCAATCGACACAATGACTGTCTTTGGTGCCGTGGAAAAACAAAAACGGCGGCGGCGTTTTTGTAATCGGTTGGTATAGCGGGCTGGCGACGCGGGCAGTATCGATACTGCGGGTGCCGAGGAATTTGTAAGCATTTCGGTTGCGCTTGGTGCGCTGTAATTGGTTGACCAGAGTCGGTGGTGCCATGAAAACTAATCACGCCGCGGACAGTAATTGGGCTGTCTTAGCGAGTCATGACATAGTCGATAGCCAGGAGTCCGCCAGCGCTGTCGCCAAAAAGAATTACATTGTTGGTGTCGATGTCATAAGAGCTGGCGAGTTTGGCGATGGTGTCGATAGCGCAGGCAACGTCGTTATTTTGTAGTTTGGATAGTGGTATTTGGGCGCTAGGCGGTAGTTGACCGAGGCGACCGCAAAACCAGCCGCCGTCAAACCAGAACCGTAATAGTCAAGCAGCGAATTGCGCTTATCGCCCTGCCCAGCCGCCGCCGTGGATATAAATAACTAGCGGGTGGTGTCGTATGAGTATTGAGTAGGCTGTTGATCGGCGTGTACAAATCAAACTTCTGCTTGTCTTGGCCGGAGCAATACGGGATATCAGCGTCGACATTAGCGACATTGCCTAGGCGTGGATGATTATCGGTGCGGTACGACCTGTGAACATTTAGCGAGAAGACAACGATAACTCTACTACGAGCAGCAAAATCATCATCCAGCGGCGGACACGTCGGACTTGTTGGAGCTTGATTGCCATGCTTACTTCTTTCGCCGTATTTGGCGCCGCGCCGACCTTTTTGCGGGGCGTTAGCGAGCAAATTCCACTGCTTGGTCGCGAGTGATGGTTTTGGGGTCGGTGTCTTTGGGGATTTTGGCGTTTTTGCTGCCGTCGGTAACGTATGGACCGAAGCGGCCGTTGAGTACCTTTGATGCGCCGCCAAAGTCGGCGATGTTTTTCTCAGCTTCGGCTTTGAGCTTGGCAGCGTATAGATTCGCGCGCTTGCTCTTGGGTGACCTCGCGCGGGTCGATATCTTTCAGGCTGACGTAGAGTTTACTGATTTTGAATATACGGCCCGAAACGGCCGACGTTAGCCTTGGCATATCTTGCCCGTCCTCGGTTTGGCCGACTAAGCGCGGCAGCTCAAAGGCATGCAAAGCTTGCTCTAGGGTGACGGTTTTCGATCTTGGCGCCTTTAGGCAGCGGCGCGAATTGCGGTTTGTCGGCTGTCGTCGCTGATCCCTAGCTGCAGCATTGGTCCGAAGCGGCCGAAAGCGAGCAATAATTGGTTTGCCAGATTTCGGATCAATACCAACTTCCTGTTGGCGCCGACAGTTCGGCGGTCAATATTACCAGATTGCTCAATCAGCGCGTGAATGGCGCGTAGAATTTTCTCGAGCATGGTGTTGCGCGCCAAGCGGTCACCGCAATATCGTCGAAGTCTTTCTCGACGTCGGCGGTGAAACTCATAATCAACGACGCGGTCGAAATGGTCGGTTAAAAAGCCGCTAATCAGCTCGCCAGCCGGCGTCGGCATGAAACTTGCCCTTTGTTGGAGCCGGTCTTTTCGACAATCTGCGCTCGACCTTATTGTCGATAAGCTGTAACAAGATAACATCGCGCGGTACGCCTTCGGAATCGCCTTTTTCGGCGTAACCGCGGTTTGAATGGTATTCATGATGGTGGCGTGAAGTACTCGGGCGGCCGATACCGAGCTCTTCAAGCTTTTTGACTAGCGTACCTTCGGTATAACGGGCTGGCGGCCGGGCGAAAACTGGCGGGCTTCGACGCTGTGGCGTTGGAGCTGGTCGCCAGATTTGACGGTTGGCAAAATTGTGTCATCTTTACCACCGCCATAAACGCGCAGGAAGCCGTCGAAGAGGACGACTTGACCCTTGGCTTCAAAGACGAGCTTGTCGTTAGTCTTGCTTGAGCTATTTTGCTTTTCCCCGTCGTTAATACCAATTGTAATTGTTGTGTTCTCTGGCTTGGCTGGCGCCATTTGGCTGGCTGGCGTGCGGCGGCGGATGAGGTCGTAGAGGCGCTGGTCATAGTCGCTGCCACTGACCGATTCGCGAGTGATATCGGTCGGGCGAATTGCTTCGTGGGCTTCTTGGGCGCCAGCGGATTTAGTTTTGAACTTGCGGACATGCGAGTACTCGATGCCGTATAAGCGTTTGATGTAATCGGCGCTAGCAGCGATGGCCTGGCTCGACAAGTTGACACTATCCAGTACGCATGTAAGTAATGCGGCCCTCTTGATATAGTTTTTGGGCGCTGGCCTGGTAGCGCGCGAGCCCATACTTAGCTTACTATTGGCCTCTTGTTGCAGAGTGCTGGTCGTGAACGGTGCGGCTGGGTTGCGAGTTGACGGGCTGGTGCTGATGTCGGTAACGGTGAAAGCAGCGCCAGCCAGCGATTCGAGGAAAGCTCGGGCTGCGTCCTCGCTGTCGAAGCGCTGTCTTTTAGCTCGGCTTTTAGCTCTTGTTTGCCAGCGGCGAAAATGGCGGTAACTTTGAACTGCGAACTACCAGCAAAGGCGTCAATTTCGTGTTCGCTGCCGACTAGCAGCCGCACGGCTGGACTCTGGACGCGGCCAGCGGACTCTGCACGCCGGGGACTTTTGCCAGACGACCGGGCTAAGTTCGAAGCCGACGATCGGTCGAGGATTTGCCGCGCTTGCTGGGCTTCGACTAGCTTCATATCAACGGTGCGCGGATGCTTGATTGCCTCCTCGATAGCCGATTTGGTAATTTCGTGAAAAGTAATGCGCTTGGTAGTTTTGGGGTCAAGCTTTTAGGACCTCGCACAGATGCCAAGCAATGGCCTCGCCTTCGCGGTCTTCATCGGTGGTCTAGCCAGACGTTAGCCGCGCCGACTGATTTGACGGCCTTTTTCAATTCAGCGATTACCTCTTCTCCGTCGATTTCGTAAGTCGTTTTTGAAGCCGTGCTGAATATCGATCGGCGGCGTGCCGTCTTTGGTTTTTGGCGATAGCGCGAATATGCCCCACGCTTGACAAAACATGAAAATCATTGCCAAGATACTTCTCGATAGTTTTGGCTTTGGCTGGCGACTCGACGATATCAGATTCTTCATACTTATATAATAGTAAACCGATTTGCTAAAAATGCCAAATTAGCGCTGGCTGCTGAGAATAATAAACCAAAGAAAAATAGCCCGCCAGATGGGCCTCGCGCCGAGCCGAGAGCTCTGGCGGGCTATTTTCTGACGGGCTTAAAGCCCTTTTTCTGCCGAGGAGTCACCTCCTCGGCGGCGTGTCGGTGGTGTCACCTCCTCGGTATTGGCGTAAAACTTCTCGCATCCTCTCGCGAGAGGAGTGTCGATGAGCTGCGTCTGCTCAGCTGAGCGACTGACCTGCACTATTGAGATGTCCTCAAGAGCATCGAGTCTCGAGACCATCTCTCAAAACCTCGGAAAAGGGCAGGATGAGCGGAGCTAATCTCTTCTCGCTCGGTGATATCACGTCTACCGATGGCCTTGCGGCATCGACAGCATCATTCTAACCCTCATGTACGGGCGATAGCTCCTCCTCTCTCCCGGAGCCAGCCGGCTCAGGAGAAAGTTCATCGGCGTTGCAGTGTCAGCAGGAACTGGCGGCGCGGTTCCTGCGCCGCCAGTCGGTCTGCAGGCGCGACCGGCCATAAAGCCGGCCGCGCCCGCGGCGACTGATGGCAGCCAGGTTGCCCTGGCCGCCGGCGATGAGTATGGCGGCGACGATGGCGATCGCCACAGCGATCACGTCAGTCTCGCGGCGGGTCGCGCAAAGAGCGCGCCGCCGTCTCGAAAAGACGTCTCATTTCCCCTCCTCAGGGAAAGTGTTTTTCACTCAAAGCAAAAGGGCTACTTTTGCCCTCTGTTTACGAGACTTTGAGCAAAAAGCTGATATATATATATCACATATGGACGGCGGTGTCAATAGTTTCTGCAATACTTTACTATGCAACAAAATAGCCAAAAATTCCTTCAGCCGCAAATCGCCAATTTTGCCTGTTTATTTATCATTTCGGTGTTTTTGATTGCCGGGCGCGTTCGACGTACGAAAGCGTTGATTTAACTGCGAACGGCAGCGATACAGCGAACGCTAAAGTGCCGATACCGCGAGCAACTCTGGCGAGCTGGCTCTGGCCGGTGGTTTCGAGACGGCTACCGACTCAGGTGGGCTAGCAATGAGCTGGTTTCGAGCGCTAGCGCCAATTTGCCAGAGATTTCCGGGCGTACAGTTTCATCGCCAGATTCAACTATCGTTTTGGCGCTGGCAACGGCGTTTATTCCATTAAAAGCTGTGATGGCAGCGATTATTTCCGTTGGTGCGAGGTTTTACTTTTTATCTCATAAAGGATGATGGCAGTGACAGCTTTGTCTAGTCCCAGCATCCAGCAACGCGCCGAAATCGCTTGTCTGCCCTATTTTGCGGGCGACGATGCCGTCTAGAACGTCAATGAACCGGCCAGCGGCAACCTGTGCGATACCAGCAGTGGTATCAATGCGTTTGGCGCCGCGCCAGGCTAGAACCGCGCCAGCTGAACCGCGCCAGCAACCTCATGGCGTTGGGAATGAGTGGGGATATCAGTCCTAGGATTGAATCTTGGAATCTTTTTCACGGCACTTAATAGGCATAATATCTATAGTTTACAATTACACGATGAAAATGACAAATTTGCGAAAAAGCTTAAACAATCATTAATTAGACAAGCATCCACTGGTTGGCGCCGAGCGAGCGGATAGCGCCGGTCAGTTCAAGCATGGTTAGTGCAGTATTGAACTCGGTTGCTGGCAGTTGAGTGGCTTTTTGCAGCTGGTCGCCGTCGCGGACACCCTGAGCGAGCTGTTCGATGATCGCTGTTTCGGCGGGTGTTGAGCCGAGCGGCAGCTTTGGTCTGGCTCGGTTCGCGACGTCTGGCATGGATTCTGGCGCGACAACCGACAAAATATCGTCGAGGCTGGTGACGGGAGTGGCGCCTTGTTTGATTAGAGCGTTGCAGCCAGCGCTCTGCGGGCTGGTGATGTTGCCAGGTACAACGAAGACATCTTTGCCTTGAGCTAGCGCGTGGGCAGCGGTATTGGGCGTGCCGCTGCGAGCACTAGCCTCGGTGATTAGTACGGCGTCGGCCAAGCCGGACACCAGGCGGTTGCGTTCCAAAAAACTCCAGCGGCCGAGGATGTACGGTTCGGTGTCATCAGTAGAATGTTCGGACAAGATTGCCCCGCCCTTTTCGACAATTCGCCGGGCAAGCGCGCTGTTGCTGCGCGGATAAATATTCGATAACTGGCTAGGGTACGATGGCGATAGTGGTGCCGCCAGCGTTCAACAAGCGCGGTGCGCTAGCGCGTCGGTGCTCAGGGCTAGTCCGCTAACAATGATAAAAACCGCGGCTAGCCAGGCCGCTGGCAAACTGATTTGTTACCTCGATACCGTAGCTGGTTGGTTTGCGGGTACCGACGATAGCGATGGTCGGCTGGCGTTGTTTAGGATTTTCGCCTAAGTAATATAATGCTTGCGGCTTGTCGTCAATATTAGCTAATACCTTGAGATAATCACTGCTATCTGGTGATACTTTGTTGATTTTCGCACAAATTCCTGTTAAAAAGTATTGACATGTTGTCAAAGGTGTGTTAATATTGGGATGATTGATTGACCCGAGGTGGTGAATCAAGCACCTATACTATTCTAACTTATGTTAGGTTGCGCTAAAAAGGCGCACGGCAGTAATCTACCCTCCACTTTCGTGCCTAGACAACTTTTTAGCGTATACTAACCCCTTTGTCCAGCGGATCACCAGTATGTGGGAGGGTGGATCACGGCATACCCGATAGGGTGGGACGAAGGCAGAATGGCGCTAGGTGATGCCCACCTTACCTAGCGCTTTTTGTATATCTAACAATATTGACTTTTCGTCATAAAAATAGTATAATGGAAGTATGACCGCTAACGACTTTAACTACGATCAGATGCGCCGCGAAGAATGCCAAAACTGATTCCGCAGGGTGTTTCATATCGAGATGCCAGTCGACGAATTTTTGTTTGACGATATCGAGACGGGACGCGATTCGTACGCGGTGATTTTCCGTAGTCGCGGTAGCGTGTATGCTCTGCTTATTGCCGAGAATGGTGCCGAGCAGACGCTGAGGATGTGCGCCGTATCGTCAAGAATATGGGCCTGACTGCCGAAAGGTTCTTGCCGCCAGAGGCCGACCGCAGTATTTTTTTATCGCAATGGCGTGGAGCTTTTTGAAAAGGGTTTATCCGTCGCTGCGCCGCTGGAACTACGACGACGTGGATGTATAGCCAAGGCGCCGTATAGTCCAGCATTGGTCAAGGTAGCATCGGTCGACGGCGAGATCCGGCGCTTTCAATCAGCGCGGCGCCTCGTGGCAGAAATTATTAAAATTATTCGTTTAGAAAGGTTCAGGTACGCTGTCGAATGATATCGATAAAGTATTCCCAGCGCGATTCAATCGTTTGCTTAAGCTAGCAGAGGTGCGTCCGCCGCAGTTTCCGGCAGCAAGCGGCGGCCGTCTATGCGACTTGCCCGCGCTCGCTGCGGCGGATGGCGCGGCGCTTTGATCGCAGCGTGCCGATGGCGCTGGAATTTTTCTTGTCTTGGCGCGATGATTGCCTGCCACGGATGCGTAAAATCGAAAGCGCGCCGCAGCAGAAAACGCTGATTAAGACGAGTGAGCGACAATTTCTTGACAGATGATAAGCAAACTGCAACATTGTTGCAATACATAGCACAGCAGAGTCAAGGCATTGAACGAGCGCGTTTTGCAATGCAACATTATGCAGAAGGTGAAAAGAAGCTGCATCGTTTGGCGCTAGAGTTTGTTAATCAGCCGGCAGAAGTTTGTTCGCAGCAGGTCGAAGTTTACGTAGATTATTTACTCACCGTGCGGTTGCCGAGGAGTTCGGCATGACGATCCGCGATCCGCAGGCGCGATTGATTAAGCGCTCATTCCAGTCGAAAGTTGAGCGCCATCAGATTCGCCGGATGACACGCCAAGCGCGGCGGCGTTTGAACGAAATCGACGGTGCTACTGCCGAGATTGAGCAAGCACAAAAATGGCTTGGCAGCGCGGCTGTCTGGCCTGAAGATTGATTATGTGTCGGTGTTGGCGGCGCGGCAAGAGTATGAAAAAGCGTTGGCGCGCCTCGGTAAAAAAGTCAGCCAATGGTCCGGCTAAGCGGCTAGCTCTCTACGAGAAAAAGACCGAGGACCTTCGTGCGGAATATCTGGCTACCGTGCCGGGGATTAGCTAATCTGTCGGACACGCAAAAGGCTGCCAAAGAAATTGACGGAGTGTTGTTGGCGGTATTTGACCTCAGTAATGAGCAGCGCAACGATATATGAGTTTGCTCAAACGCTACCGCGAGCTGATTCGCGAGCGCGAGACGCTGCTGACGATGATTGGCGATTAGGGTTACTTTGTTGATTTTGATTCTGGCTTTGGCTTGTTTTTGCTAGCACTAGCGCTTTTAGTCAGCTGCTGTTTTTGCCGGCATTTTTGGCAACACCCTCAAGCTCAAAATGGTGATCAATGACCAAAAAGCTGTATTTTTCTGCTGAGGTAGCTGATGAGCTGTTCTAATTCTGGAGTTTGGATTGGTATAGCGTTTTGGCAGCGAATGCAGTATAAGTGGTGATGATGCGGAATGAATGGCTCGGCTAGCTCGTAGTAGTTCTTCCAACCAACGTGGACGACGTTAATGATTTTGAGATCGTTGAACGCCACCAAGGCGCGATAAACGCTGGTGCGGTTAATATCATTGCACTTTTTTGCAATATCGCTGATAGTCAGCGGAACATCTGATTTTTGCAACGCGTCGAAGACTTGCTGGCGCGGTTTGGTTAGGCGCAGGTTGTGTTGTTTGAATAGATCGTCGAGAGTCATGATATTGCAAGTATACAACTTATTGCAACAAATTTGCAATAAATCGGGAGGGTTTGGCATTATGAAAAGCTATGGATATAGCAATTAAAACAGTGATGAATTTGCACGATTTTGCACCATCGCCAGACGTCAATGCGGCTTTTTCTGGCTTGGTGGCGGCAGTTGTGCAAGCTACAAAGTTACCGAAGTGGTGTAATGATGAGGTGTGCCGCGAAGTGCAGCGGCGTTGTTCCCTGTCAGAATCAGAGATGGAAATGTATTGGTCGCGGCGAATTGCCAGCTCAGCCCGTCCGCAGCAAGAGCTGGAAAAGTTTTGGTATATTGACAATTACCGCGAGCTGGTGCGGCGTGAAGTTGGCCTGCTGGGCTGGGTCGGGTTTGTCCTTGACTGAGTCGTAGCCGCGCGGTGATGATCGGCAGCGGTCCCCTGCCTTGACGGCTTGGTGTTTGTGGTGTCAGACAGGCGCGGCGGTTGATTTGGTGGACGTGGCGCCGGCTGCTTTGGCGCAGTCGCGCGAGCTAGCACGGGCGATTGCTTGGCCAGTTGGCGAGTGTTTGTTGGCGGACGGAGCGGCGGTAGCTCTGCCGGACAATACGTACGACGTGATTTATGTGGCTGGCTTGGCGGGCGATTCGGCTGAAGCCAAACAACAAATTATTGATAATATTTTGCCAGCGCTCCGGCCTGGCGGGCGGATCATTGTGCGCGGTGCGCATGGCGCGAAAAACGCTGCTATACCCAGCGTTTGACCCGAATAGTTTTGCGGCGCGTGCAGCTGCTGGTCGAGTATAATCCTGACGACGATATCATTAACTCGGTATATGTGTACAAGAAAGGCTAATTATGAATGATAAGATTGCGTTATATCTGGTGAACGGTGCGCTGGGCGCTGGCAAAACGACGCTGGTCGATTTTTAGTGCAGCAGCCGGAGTTTGCTGGCGCGCGAGTGATTGAAAAATGAGTTTGCGTCGGAAGAGTATTGACAGTTGCACATTGGCGCAACGCGTTGATGAGGTAGCAACAATTGCTGGCGAGTGTATCTGCTGCAGCAGCGGCGAGGAGTTGGTTGATATTTTGCACAATTTTGCAATAAGCGGAAAAGCACCAGTGATTATTGAATCGACTGGTGTTGCTAATACTTTGCGGGTGGTCGAGAAAATTGCTGGCTGGCGATATCTTTGAGCAGTATGATTTGAAGCAGTCGTTGTATGTCGTGGATGGAGCTGAAAGCCAGGGCTGATGGCCTGGCGAAGGCGTTGCTAACGGAGGCTCAGGCGGCAGACATGATATTGATCAGCAAGCTGGATTTGCTGGCTGAAAAAGATCGCCAGCAGCTAATTGAAACATTGTTGCAACAAGGGATGACGAAGGTTGTGATGATGGATCACGGCAAATTTGATCTGGCCCAGACTTGATGACGAGTCGCGGATTTTGGATTATTTGCTGCTGCACGAGCTCGCGGAAAAACGCGGCTGAGAATGTCTTAAATTATAGCGTGATTGATGTGGCTGGTTTGGCTATTGATGCTGAAAAATTGAGAAAGATTTGGACGAGTTTACGAGTGAATATGCTTTTGCGGCGCATGAAAGGTGCGGTCGCTGGCGGTAACGAAATATACCACATCGAGGCAACGCCGCAGCAAATACAGGGTCACGCGCGGTGCCATTGACGAGTCATTAAAATTAGTTGTCATTGGCGAGCGGGCGCGTGAGATTACGCGCGCAGTAATTATGAAGGAGTTGGGATGATGGAAGGTACGAATAGTGCGAGAGCGGCGGTTGATAAGCTGCTTGATATGTATGATGAATATAAGGCTTTGACGGTAAAGATTGCTGCTGCGGAGCGCCGTTTGGCGTTGGCGAAAATTGAAGAATAGCGATGTTGAGCAGATACGAATAGAGCTGGACGACTTACGGCATAGTCAGCAGCGACTATCTGACACCATGACGTTTGATACGCCTCTAGTTTGGGTGATGTACAAGTTTGAGGCCTATCAGGACGAGGCGCAGCCGATTCGAACTATGCACGATTTTCGCTTGCACTGTTCGAAAGCCAGGCTATATTTGCACTAAAGCGCTTTATATTTCTTAATGCACATTTGTGCAGTAACAGAGCAACGTCCCCTGACGGACGAGCGAACAATATCCCGACGAAATGCTGCTCAGTGAGATTTTTCCGCTGCTAAGTGAAATCGAGCGCGATAGAAAAACTTTCTTATCTAACTGGCGCGCGCATGAATATTACCAGGAAGATGGCGCTGCTAAAAAGTGGCAAGATTATAAACCAAATAATTCGTAAGGGTCTTCTGGTTTGCGGTATCGCGGTAGCAGTAGACTCGGTGATGACGTATTCAGCTACCGTTAACTATTTTTGCATCAACTTCCCGCTTTGATAGTTAACCAGGTACCATCTCGGTAGCTATTCGCAGGAGTTTTCTCTACTAAAATTTTTCATGGGTATACTATCAGCGGCGCAGCGACTGATAACGTAGCGCGCCAGTTCGAAATAATCGTAGCCGTAGTTCTGTAGTGCCGCTCGAGACGAAAGCCAGTTATCGTTATGCTAGTATTGTCAAAATACGATAGTTTTTGGCAGGAGTTGAAAAGCAGATCGCCAGCGGTTGATTGATACATTCGTCTCGCCTTCCTTAGGTTTAGGGAATATTGCAATATTTTGTCTTTGACTGGTGGCGATAGAATTTTTCTCTTTGAGTGATGCTGCTCGGTGATAACGGTTTTGGCGGCAGCAGAATAGCCTGCTAGTAAAAATTAGAATAGATAGACACAGGGGCGAAGCTTGACATGGCGGAATTTGAAACGGTGGTGTGCGTTAGTGATCCGCTCTTTAATAGCAACACTATATCAATAATCAAGAAAAGCGATGCCTATCGTGCTCAAAATGGCAGCAAAAAGATGGTAGCGCGGATGGATGTAGAAACCGAGCTGACCGCGGTAAGCTAGCAGCAAAACGTATCCGCAGGCAGCAATTCCGCCCAATGATTTCGCCAAATTAGCCCGCATAAAGCAAGTTTACTCCTATGCCTGCCGCGAACGACAATACGAAAATTATTAACATCACCACAGCGATAAATCGCCAGCGGAAAGTGGTTCGCATCAATACGATTAGCTTGATATCGATCATCGGACCGGCTAATAGAAATGATAGAATCGAGCCTGCTGTGAAACTGCGGGCATAGGCTAACGCAAAAAGGCATCGATACTGGAACAGATCGAGACCACGAAAACTCAAAGCCAATCATGGCGATAACTGATAAGATGATGTCGTTACCGACAGTGTTAATGATGGCGCGTGGTACGAAAAACTTGAGTAGCGGCGGCGATGATAGCGCCGATACTTAGCATGGTTAATAGTTGCCAGAATTCGTCGCGCGAGGATCCAAGCATCTCCTTGAACTTAGAGCTGTGCTCGTGCGCGCAACAGTACTCTTTGAAAGCTGGGCGAACGATTTTATTTTCGTCCATAAAGCTGACGATCAAGGCGGACAATTGGACGATTATCAATGCAAAAATAATTCGCCACCAAATCATGCATGGCTGAAAAGCTGAAAGCGGTCATTGTTGCAATAATGGTGATAGGGATTGAGAATTGGCGCAGCGAATAAAAAACTGACGACATCGGCGGGCTTTTAAGCCGCGAGCCAGTAGCTGCGAGCGACCGGTACGTTGCCGCATTCGCAGACTGGTAGCGCTAGTCCGGCTAGCGATAGTACAAATCGTCGCCAAAAATGGGTTGCGCGGTAAAGCTTTAGTGAGTTTGGCCGGCGGCAAAAAGCGGCGAATCAAAGATGAAATGATAATTCCGAGGATAACAAAAGGTAAAGCTTCAATGATTATGTAGCGTGATGGTTAGAGTCTTGCAACATTGTTGCGGTTTCGTTGAACAAATGTCTGATTTGTCGCTGATTAGCCATAGTCCAAGCTGGGGGCTATATAAGTATATTACGACAATCAATACTGGCGCAATTATCCAGCCAGTAAGTCATCTGGCTGTGTTAATTAGCTTATGTATGTCGAAGCTTTTTGACACGTTGCCATACTTATAAATTATAACAGTAAGCTTGTGCTATACTAAATCATTATGAAACATCTCTGGCATTCGCATCACCCATTTCGGATTTTTTTGGTTTTTCGGCGCTGTTGACGCTGGCTTTGGGCGGGTTGATTTTCGGTCATTTCGGCGCGAGCGGCTTGTGGTTGTTTCGCAATTTTGGTGAGTGCTCGAGGTGACGTTTAGCTTTGACAACGCGGTGATCAACAGCAAGGTGCTGGCCGGCATGAGCCAGGTCTGGCAGAAAGGTGTTCTTGACAGTTGGGATTTTTCGTGGCGGTGTTCGTGGTGCGGTTCGTGCTGCCGATTATCATCGTGATGGTGGCGAGCGGCCATGGCTTTATGGAAGTGGTTGATTTGGCGCTGCACAGGCCGGCGGAATACGGCCATATTTTGCACGAAGCCTCGCCGATGATTGATGCCTTTTGGCGGCGCGTTTCTGATTATGATTGGCCTCAGTTATTTTCATTGATTATAACAAGCGCGTGCACTGGATGCGGCATGTCGAGCCGTGGCTGGCTAAGGCTGGGCGGTTTGAGAATTTCAAGGTGTGTCTGATGCTGAGCGTGGCGGCGGTGCTGTATTTCACGGTTGAGCCGCCGCATCGGGCGCTGGTGCTGATCTCGTCGGTGTTGGGGATTATACTGCATATCGGGCTGGAACTGTTCGGCTCATTCTTTCACGAGGACGATGCTAAGTCAGTCAAGGTCAAGGTTGGCTGGGCGGCGTTTGCCAGCCTGCTCTATCTGGAAGTGTTGGACGCTAGTTTTAGCTTCGACGGCGTCATCGGCGCCTTTGCCATCACCAGTAGCGTGCTGCTGATCGTGGCGGGCCTGGGCGCCGGGGCGATTTGGGTACGGTCGCTGACGGTGTATTTGCTGCGGACGGGCATGCTCAGCAAGTATAAATATCTGGAAAATGGCGCGCACTGGGCGATCATGGCGCTGGGTATGATGATGATTGCCAAGTTGTTTCATCTGGAGCTGCCGGAATGGGCGACGGGCGGTTTGGGGCTGCTGTTTGTGAGCTTGGCGGTTGGCAGCAGTATGCTGGAGGCGCGAGCGATTAATTTGCAGAGGCAGCTGCGGCGAAATTACATAATGCTGAGCGGCGGCTGAAAGCACGGCGCGGCGAGGATTGTGCCGCGGAAGCGACGGTGAGTGATATTTGGGCTCGTTTCGAGGCGGGAGCGTTTGCTATTGCGACATTGTTGCAATAAGCATTTTTAATTTCGCAGGCGCAATGGTGTAGTGATGTGTCGGGGGATTAGAGCTTGACTGCTGATCGGTTCGATAGTGATCATCAAGAAATATGCCGATCATCTTGATGGATTCGGGGATCGTCCAATCGCGGAGGATTTTTTGCTCGTCGGCGTTAACTTACTGAGGACGAAATCAACATCGCCGATTTGCCGTCGCAGTAAAGTTGTCGGTGCCGATACGAATATGCCAGAAAGTCAGAGCCGATGTGAGCATGAAGCGATTTTTAAGCCGTTGCTGCCAGCGTCGCGGCCGCCCTGCGGACGCGGATCTTTACCAAAATCAAGCGTCCGTGTCGTCGTGGATAATCAGTACAGTCATCAAGCGTCAACTTGTAAAATCTAAAAGTCGCCCGCGCGGCAATGCCAACCTCGTTGTAATAGGTGGTTGGTTTGACGAGGAGGATTTTTCTCGCAGATACAGTGGTTTTGCGCTGGCTAAAAATATCGGCAATATCCGCCAAAGAATTTGGAGCTTATTGCTAAAATGTGCACTCTGCCCTGCTGCCAGCTGGTCGATTACTAAAAAGCCAGTATTATGCCGCGTGTGAGACGTACTTTTCGCCAGGGATTGCCAAGCGCCAGAATGACTTTCATAGCCTTAGTATATCACCTTGGCCGTGATGACGTATAATAGATGTATGGCGAAACGCGATGATGATTTGGAATTTAGTGTTAATGCGGCGTTTGACGAAGCGCGGGCGGTTGTTGACAAAGTACCGCTGTATTTGGTGAACGGCTCGCTGGGTGCCGGTAAAAACCAGCGTGCTGGAATTTTTATTGCAACAAAAGCGACTATAAGGGTGCGCGGGTGATTGAAAATGAGTATGCTAACGAAAATGTCGACGGTTATCGGCTGGAGGGATTGGCGGAGATGGTGACGACGTTGGCTGGCGACTGCGTCTGCTGCTCGTCGAAACACGCGCTAACGCGGATGCTGCTGGACTTTTGCCGGAATTCTCCGGCGCCAGTGTTTATCGAGGCGACGGGCGTGGCGCGAACGATGAACTTGGTCGAGAAATTGATAAATGCACAAATCTTCAATAAGTATGAGTTGATGCAGAGTTTTTACGTGATAGACGCGCACGAAATTTTGCGCGGGAATCGAGCCGGCGCACGAGGTTGAACTACAAGCGGCAGACGTGATTTTTAGTGACCAGGAAGATTTGCTGAACGATAGCGAGCGGCTGGAATACGACAGTGAAAACGCCGCGCCCTGCCCTACGCCAAGGTGTCAGCGCGCCGCACGGTCGGTTTGACCTCAGTAAAATTAACTCACGCCGTCGGGGACTGCTGGCGTTTTTGATACGTATGACGGCGAGCTGGCGGTGCCGGATAATCCGACGTATGCGGTGCTGGATGTTTCGGGCATGAAAATTACGGCGACGACGTTGGAGAAATATGGCCGGAATTGTTGCGGCGTATGGCCTGACGGCGAATGAAGGGTTGCTTTCATCAGCGACAACGGCGTGCGCCAGCATGTGGAGGCGACCGAGCAGCAAATTCAGATAACTCATGCCAAGCCTGAGGAAGCGGCAAAAATCGTGTTTCATCGGCGAACGGGCAGATGAAATTACGCGCGAAGCACTAGCGGCGCAACTGGTGATGTTTGGATAAAAGTTCGCTTTCGTCGTTTCCGACTCATCAGCATAGACACGCATCTATGGAGCGAACTGACAAAGCAGGGAGAATAATAGGCGGCGGAGAGAGGACCGCCAAAGAAATTTCGGCGGCTTGCCAGTTCGTGACTCAGCCGCAGGTACCAGTGGGCTTTCGCGTCGTCTGGGATGATCTCAGTGATGTTCCAGAAAGACGATGCATCCAGGGGACTGCTGTACCCGTAGGACTTGATGATGTAGGTCTTACCGACCTGGATGCTTTGCCGTACAGGTCCGCGCTGTTAAACCTCGTTCCGTCGACTCCCGTAGTAATCCGTCACTGATGTACGTCTGACCCCGGACGTGTACATACGATATCTCGTGGAGCGGCTATCGCCGCTCCCCGTCTGAACGGAACCCTTGTCGCACACAGTGACGATCTCCGTGTGCTGGTGTTGCCCTGCGCCACCGAGGTCGGCACAGGCGTGAAGTCCGAAGACGGCAATGATGATCAATACGATGAAGAGATGACGCCTTCCTGTTTTGACGTCTCGTATACTGGGCTCACGGACCTCTCTCCTCACCCGGACGGAATGTCCGTGTTTATCAAAAACACTGCTCGACGCCCGGATGGCGTGTAAGCAAGATGAGGTTTCACGACACTATTTTTGCCTCCGCTAAAAATAACGCCATAAAATCTCACCTTGCTTCTATTCTCAACTGCTTGTCAAAATACACTTTTGGACAAAACGTCAAACATCTGTCAACAAAAAGCTATATATATATATCACTAATAGAACAAAAACATCAAGGGTTTTTGTCAAAATGTGGTTTTATAGCTGTTTTTCGGCGTTTTTGGCCTGTTTGTAGGCTTTGTTGACGGGCGCTCAGGCCGCGGGCGACGCGTTCGCGGTTGGCTTTGAGCTGCTTTTCGTCGCGGAAAGATAGTTTTGATCGGCGTACCAGTGTAATCGAAAATATCGCGAATTTGGCGCTCTAGATAGCGTTTGTAGCTCCAGTGGACGAACTCAAATTGCTGCCGTAAATGACGAAACCACGGCGGATTGGTGTCGGTTTGTACGATGTAGCGCAGCTTTGGGTGAGTGTTTTTCAGGCCAGCTGGCGGATGCTTCTGAATTGACTCGCTGCAGGAGATCGTTAAGTTTACGAGTAGTAGTTTTTGCTGGCGGTGCGCATTGATACTCGAGGCTAAATCGAATAATTTAGTAACATTCTGGCCGGTGGCCGAGGCTGGTAAATGTAACTGGCGCCCGGCGTAAAGTCGAATTGCGCCGAAATCTTTGGCGCCAGCGCGTCACGGGTGTAGGGCATCTTTACCGAGAGCGATGTCCCACTTTGCTGACGACGATGGCTAGACCCCTTGCCTGCCTCGGCGATGATGCCAGCTAACTTTTTGGTCGAGGCGGTGCTCAGCTCATTGACGTCCATTAGCAAAAGCAAATATCAGCCTCTTCAATGGCGGCGAGGGTACGCAGGACGCTGAACTTCTCGATACCGACCTCTTGCTTGCCTTGGCGGCGGATACCAGCGGTGTCGAGCAGCTCAATCGCTTGTCCGTGGTATTGCGAGGCGGACGCGGTTGACGTCGCGGGTGGTGCCGGCGCGGCTGGCAACGATGGCTTGCCGCTTGCCGGCTAGCGTATTAAACAGGCTAGATTTGCCGACGTTTGACTACCGATAAGGGCGATTTTGAGGGTCTCGCTGGGTTCGGTTTGCTTTTGGCGGGAATGTGCTGGCAAATCTCGCTAAGGATGTCGGTAATACCAGAGTTGTGTTCGGCAGAGGTGCGAATGATTGATTTAATGCCGAGACGCAAAAATTCGCTATCGGGTAGGTTGCCTTTCAGATCGTTTTTGTTAGTGATGAGAATGACGGGTTTGCGGCTCTTTAGGGCGGTTTTGGCGACGCGGCGGTCTTCGTCGCTGGGGTATTTCTGGTACTGTCGACGACCACGAGAATGACGTCGGCAGCTTCGGCAGCCTCAGCGATTTGGTCTTGGATGCTGGCTTCGAATTCGTCCTCGGCGGGCTCGAGGCCGGCGGTATCAACCAGCCAAAATTCACGGCCTTGATATGACGCTTTTCACCGATGACATTGTCGCGAGTAGTGCCGGCTTCGCGGGCAACAATGGCTTGCTGCGAACGCATGATGCGGTTGAATAGCGAACTTTTACCAGCATTGGCGCGGCCGATAATAGCGACGGTAGGAAGTTTGGTTGCCATAATTAACAATTATAACAGAGGTGAGTTGATTTGGCGAGCGCTAGCGGTATAAGCAGAATTTATAATAAGCCGATTGAAATGGCGTTATGCAGTGTCGATAGTAATGTTGTATCAGCATGTTGCGGAAACACTTTGCCACTCCCCTCGTTCCATGTTGCCAAGCGAATAATTGCCGAATTGTACGCGGTGCAGCCGCACGACGGTGTAGCCGAGCGCGGCAAAGGTGCGGCGGATTTGGCGGTTGCGGCCTTCGCTCGCGATGCTTGCCAGTTGAGGCGGCTATCGTCGAGGCGCTCTAGAGCCAGCTGGCTGCGGCCGTCCTCGAGGTTGACGCCAAAATCGCTAATCATCTGCTGGTGCAGCGGCTCAAGCGGCCGGTCGAGGCGGACTTTGTAAATTTTAGTCTTGCGAAAACTCGGGTGGGTCGTGCGGTGAGCAAAATCGCCGTCGTTGGTCAGCAGAATCAAGCCAGAACTATCCTTGTCAAGGCGGCCGACTGGCTTGAGGTGATATAAATCGCGCGGCAATAATGAATAAATTGTCGGCGCATTACCCTGCTGGCGCCGCGAGCAAACGTAACCAACTGGTTTGTTGAGAGCGATGTAGACTTTTTTGATAGTATGAGAGCTGATGTCGCGGCCCGCGACTTTGACAGTGTCATTTGGCGATAGACGAGGTGCCAAGCGTCGCTGGCTCGCCGTTAATAGTGACGGTATCTCGTCGAGATTAGATCGTCAGCTTCGCGCCGCGAGTACCGAGTTGGGTGCTAAGAATTTATTGAGGCGAATCGTTTCGGTGCCACTAGCTGAGTTTTTGGCTTACCATAAGACGATTATTTTTTGGTTGGCTTGAGGAAATTGCGGTTTCTTCAAACTTTAACCCGGCTTCATCGGAAGAGGCTGGTGCTGCTGATGGTGCAGCTGGCTCTGGTGCGCTAGTGTTTGGTTCTGGTATAGCTGGTAGCTGGCGGTGTGGCATGAGCGCAGGCTGCGCGGAAGGATTATTCAAAGCACCCCCTGCTGATGCGGCCATGTTGCTGATTGGCGTAGCAACTGCGGCTGGGCCTGGCATTATGTGAGGCATAGTCGACGCTGGTGCAGTAGGAGTGATTGCTGGTTCTGGCTGCGCTGGTTGAGGGGCGGTTGGAGTGCCGCTGTCGTGGTACTGGCAGACGGTGAAAGTCGGCGCTACTGATGGCGCTGGGTTTTGTTGCTATGGAAGCTGGCTCGGGTGCAGCTGGCGCTGGATTTGCGGCGCGGCCGCAGGGTTGCTGCTGGTGCGGCCTGAGGGAACACTTCGTAGGATTTGGCCTGTGGGTGCTGGGATAGTGTTAAGGTTTTGATAAGTAGCTAGCTCCTCGCTCACGCGAGCAGTGTAATCAATTGGTTCTTGATCAGTTGGGGGTGATTGGCTGGATCACTCGGCCTGACGAACCCGGCCGGTTAGTTGAAAACGGCGCGATTGGTTGCGGCAAAGTGCTAGTTCTCGGTGCGGTTGCCGCGCTAGCTGGCGGTGGCAAAGTAGCTGCGGGCGCAGCTTGGCTGAGTACTGGATTAACCGGAGTAGTAACTGGGATGATTAGTGACGGCGGCAGGCGCGCTAGCTGCTGGAGTTTCGCGCGGTGCGGCAACCAGCGATTTGGCTGCTGTGCCGATGGAGCTGCGGGAATAGCTGCTGGTGCTGGCTGTGCTGGTTGAGGGGTGGTTGGAGTTGTCGCTGCGGTAGTGCTGGCAGGCATCGTTGTAGCGGTAGCTGCCGCCGTATCGGTCGGCGCTGGGTTAGCCGGTGTTGGAGCGGTCGAGCTGGCTGCTGGATTAGAGCTAGAAGCTGGGACGCTCTGGAGTTTCGGGGTTTGGATTTAGTTCATTCGCTTTTAGCGTTATCGCTTTTCAGCCTTTTTCTGGAGAATTGTTAGCTGGCGCTGGTTCCGTCGCCCTAGCACCAGGCTCGATAGTAGCTCGTTTTGGCTCGTTGACAAGAGGCGCTGGCGTGTCGGCTGGCACCGAGGCGTCGCCGAGAACTTCGTGGACGGTGCGAACGACGTCCTCGATGCCGACTTGCGATTTGACTAGGTAGCGGTCGGCGCCGAGCGCCATGCCGCGTTGGCGTTGCTCATCGCTTGACAGAGCAGTCATCATAATGACGTGAATACCGCGTGTCTCGGTGGTGCTGCGTAGAATATCCAGCATGTCGAAGCCGCTGATATTCGGCATCATAACGTCGCTGATTATTAGGGTCGGGTACTTCTTTGATGGCAAGCGCCAAGGCTTGTTCGCCGTCGCTGGCAGATAATATGTCATAGCCCTCGGCGCGCAGCCGTACGCTGTCAAATCTCGCTGAGGCTTTTGTCGTCTTCTACTAGTAATATTTTTGTCATCTTACCCTATTTTAACGGTTATGGTTTAAAAATGCTATACCCTATGGTTTTTAATTTCGCCGCGGCGGGACGTTTAATTTGATTTCGTTGCGCAATTGTTCAGCGTGTTGTCGGGTGCGGCCTCAATATCGCTAAGCGGCGTGTTGGTAAATTTCGCTTGGTTGTACTGGCGCGTTTTGGTTTAAATCGTCTGGTTTGGGTGCTGGTGGCGGCGAATGGTTGAGCAAGCTGGTATCGGTGAATGTCTGAGTTGGAGCTGCTGGTGTTGGTGTGTCGAGCGGCGTTTGCTCAAAATCGGCAAAGCCGCTGGCGCAACCGCTAGAATTTCTGGCGCATTGCTAGCTAGCATGTCTTCAGCTGATAACTTATCAATGCTGGTGTTATTTTCGGTTTCGCCGTTGTCATTTAGAAAAGTGGCACACATGATCGACTCGCGGAATAGCCAAGAAAAATGTGCTGCCGTGCTGATATTCGCTTTCAACCCACAATCGTCCGCCGATGGTCTCGGCTAGTCGCCGGCACAGCATGGCCCAGCCCAGCCGCCGATCTGGCGGGTGTCGCTGTTATCGACGCGGTAGAACTTCTGAAAGAGATGGCCAGCGTCCTCTGGCGGGATGCCGATGCCGGTGTCGGCGACACTTTATCGTCACCTGGTCGTTGTTGCTAGTTACGTCAACGGTGATACTACCCGACGGCGTGTACTTGATAGCATTTTCAATCAAGTTTTGGACGATTTCGCGGAGGTGGTCGTTATCAACATTAGCATATAAAAATCGGGTTGATTCGGCGGTTCTGGACCTCCTGCTAGAAACATCGCTAGATCGATGGTACAGAAATTGACACTTAGCCTTTTCTTCGGCCTCGGTGTTAATCCGTCGGCGATATCTTTGATGAAGTCGATGACATTAACGATTTTTGATTGTTGCTGAGGCGGTGATCATCGGCTTTGCTAATATCGAGCAAATCTTGAAAAAGCCGGCCCAAGTGCTCGGCTGATTGATGCGCTTTGGTAATATAACCGCGAGCGCGCGTGTCGATGGTGGCGGTCTGCGGGTTCAGGCGTAGGCGAGATAACCCTCAATGCTAGCAACTGGCGTACGCATCTCGTGGCTAGCGGTGCTGATGAATTCGGCGCGCTGGCGCTCGTCGCTGCGCTCGGCGGTGATATCGCGAAAGACGATCACTGCGCCGTCGTTATGCTTGTTGCCGATTGGCTTAACTGAAATGCTAGCCATAAAAATTTTTGTCAGATTGGGCTCTTGATTTTGAAGTCGTCAGTCTTGAGCGGGTTATTGGTGTTGAGGACGCGAGCAATAATATCGCCGTTATCGTTATCTTTGATGGTATTATTGTCCTGGTCCATCAGCCTGATGACTGATTTATACGACAAGCCGATGGCGTCTTGATTACCCCCAGCCAACTAGCTGCTGGGCTGCTGGATTGATCAAGGGTGATGATACCCTTCGCATTGACGGCTACTACCCCGTCGCCGATAGCGCTGATAACAATGTCAGAAGCTTTGAGGGCCAGCCACGGTAGCAAACTCTGCAGATTGGTTCACTAGCGCCAACAGATTGGTGTCGGCGCAGCCACAGTAAACTTGCAGCTAGCAAGGGTGTAAACTAGCATCATAGCCACGCTGCTAATGATCCCAAGGAGTGTCTGTTCAATAATAAAAGCGCTCCGCCACCGCGGCTGCAGCGGCGATGACAGCCGTCAATAGGCCGTAAGTTCCGAGTAGTGGCCCGACAGCGATGATTGCCGCAAATAGCGCTGGGTGTGGCGCTCCTTGATTGCTAGAGGCAAAAACTAGCAGCCAGCCCGTTGCGGTCAACAAGATATAATTAATTAGCAGCGGTTGGTAAAAGTTTCGCTTAACAGCAAAATATGATACCAAAGTAATTACGAAAGCAATCGCGGCTAACGAGCCTGGTAGCATAGACACGTACAAATGGCTGTCTGGTCCCTTTCCACTACCAATAGACCAAGCAAACAATCCAGCTATAACAGCGAGGATAAGCATAATTGCTTCGCTGGCGCGGTGATGCCAAAAACCGATCAATATAGTTAGACGTGATGCCCCTAATTTAGAGTTGCTTATGATTAGTATATATCGACAAGCCGTTTTGCTGCAACCCTCTGGTACGTTCTTTAAGATAGCTTTAAGGTAATTTGCTATAATAAGCTGCAGATATGAAGCAGATTTTCAAAACTACCCTACTTATGGCAATTCTGACAGGGTTGTTCATGATGGTTGGCTATGTGTTTGGCGGCCAGCAAGGTATGCTGATAGCATTAGGATTAGCGGCGGTGTCTAACTTTTTCATGTATTTTTCAGTTCGTCGCTGGTAATCAAGATGCAGGGTGCCCAACCGCTGGGCAATCGTTACCCGCAGGTCGAGTGTATCGTCCGCGAGTTAACAGCCCAAGCGAATTTGCCGATGCCAAAGCTTTATTACATCGAGACGCCGGTTCCTAATGCCTTCGCGACAGGCCGCTCGCCGCAGCATGCTGCCGTAGCGGTGACGACTGGTATCATGGACATTCTGAATGAGGATGAACTGCGGGCGGTTTTGGCGCACGAATTAGGCCATGTCAAACATCGCGATATGCTAATCTCGACCATCGCCGCGACGCTGGCGGGTGCGATTAGTTATCTGGCGCAGCTAGCCTTTCTATTCGGCGGATCGTCGGACGACGATGACGGCGGTAATGTCTTTGCGATGATTGCCTCGTTAATTTTGGCGCCTATCGCTGCGATGTTGATCCAGATGGCAGTATCGCGCAGCCGCGAGTATGCGGCTGATCAGTATAGCCACAGTATTCTCGGCACTGGCGATGATTTAGCGTCGGCGCTGATGAAGCTAGAAAACTGGAAAGCTGGTGTGCCACCGATTGAACCATCGCCGAGCCAAGAAGCTTCAGCCCATCTAATGTTTTCGAATATGTTCTCGCTGGGCGGTTTGCAAGCTCTCTTCTCGACTCACCCGTCGACCGAGGCGCGGATTGCTCGCTTGAAAAGAATTAGACAAGTAGGCGTTGATGGCGGCCAAGCGTAAGTTCCGCGATCAAATCCTGCACAAGATGCCGATGTTCCCTATCGATTGCGCGTCCGTTTTAAACGTTTGCGGCGGCCATTCGCGGTAACTTATGTCTTTATTCACGGTTTGGCGGATACTGGCGGTTAGGCAACCTTTTATCGAGAATGTACCAGCTAATTGCAACTATATCGTAGTTGATTTGTTGGGTCACGGCGACTCTTATCTGGCGCGAACCCGGCGGATGTATAGCGCTCGCGAACAAGCCCGCCACCTGCTGGCTACCTGTTTGACGAATGGTTTGAGCGGTCCAGTAGTGCTGGTCGGACACTCGTTTGGCTCGCTGGTGGCGATTGAGTTCGCTAGTATGTATAAAGGGGTATTGTTAAGCGCTGCATCTTGGTGGCGCCACCGATTTACCGTGATAGCTCTCAGACAGGCGCGGCGCGATTTACGCCAGGACAATCTACTACGTGAAATCTACCGCCAAGCGCTAAAAACACCCAAAGGCGATAGTGGCTGGCTACGATCTATACTCTAAGTTGGGACTAGCTGGCTTCTCAGAAACGCAGCTGACCCAGGATAATTTTAGCGCCTTTCGCGATACACTATTGGCGGGTATTATCAGCCAAAATGCTAGCCGCAAATTGGCCGAAACACGTATTGACACCGATATTATATATGGCAAACTAGACCCGTTTATCGTCGAAAAGAATCTAAAGCACATTGCCGAAAAGAACCAGCGAGTTACGCTGCATTCGCTAACTACCGCCACCCACGCCATCCGCCAGCGCACGCGCAAAGTTATCGTTAGTTGTATGAAGAGGGCTATCAAACCAGAATCTGCTGTGAAATAGCTTGTGCACGTCATTATAATAAGCAGCCTGCTGCAGAAAGTAAAGTGTTATTAATTATTGTTGCAAGTATGCCGAAATCTTGCTCGGCAGCACTCACCGATTCATTGGACGGAATCATCACGTAAAGCGGCGTACCGCTATAGCTGTAAGTTGGCTCCATGGCGCCTGCGCCGTCGACGTTAGTCGATTCGACTTTCCATGGATGAATATCGTCAAGTTGTTTGCGGATTATCGCCTTGATTGACTGTTCGGATAAATCCGTCTCGATAGAGTTACGAATAGTATCGACAATCTGTGGTAATTTCACGGCGTTTTCAGTACGCGACAGCTGGCGATGATCGCCTCGATAACGTGCTGCTGGTTGCGCCCGCGCTGGCGATCGCCTTCTGGAAACTGTAACGTTCGCGCGAAAAACTCCAGAGCCTGCTTACTATTCAGTGTATTATACCCCTTATGATAAGACTTGAAAATCGTAGTCCGAATAAGCTTCAATTGGACCAATAGCGTCGATCAGAGTTACCAGAGAAGTAAAATTGATACGGATATAGTGCTGAATATTAATACTATACAAATCCTCCAATGTCTTCACCGACATATCAACGCCGTACACCCCGGCATGCGTCAGCTTATCGCGCAAGCCAGTCGTGCCGTGCAGTTGCACATAATAATCACGCGGCGTATTTACCAGCAGAATCGAATGTTTGGCTGGATTAACCACCATCAATATATTGACGTCGCTCACGCGATACGGTGAATATTTTGCCAGCCGTATCGATACCACTGATGTAAAGAACATATGGCTTTATCGACATTAATCGCCGAAGACTGTTTAGCAGCCTCCCTTCCACGCGAATAGTCTGCAACATCACCAAATTATCGTGGAAAGTTTTATCAGCTTCTCGATGATTGGCATATTAGCCTGCGAATAGTTGCCAGCTGCAGATCGCCTGACTCGAGTTTATTCTTAAGTTCAGCCAAACTATCCAGCGCTTGTTGATTGGCAGAAGTTTCATCCTTGACTGCCTTAGTCAATTTATCATAAAGCGGGTCGGCCGAAAGTATTCCAACCGATTGAGCATTATTAAGCGATGTATTACGCTCATATAGGGCAGCAATCACATATTCAACATACGACGATTTCCTGCTTTTGCACCGAAGATGTCAAATTATCAAAAGCTCGTGCCGTATTAATAATATAAATATTCACAGCAGTAATCGCCAAAAGCCACTACGCCAAGCGCAATCAGTACGCCAGTATGAATATTACCAAAGCGCTTCTGACTCACCAATCCCCAGATTATAGCAGCAGTCACCACCCCGTAAATCGGCAAACCAATCCACAAATAACGCTCAGGCACAATCCCCGCCTGCAAAACACTAACCACCAGCGCTATGAACGATAACAACAAAAATACCAGCGACCATTTTTCGCAAGCCGACACTTAGTTTAGTGGTTTTAGTAACTTCAGACACCATATCTTATATATTATACTCTATTTTACTTTTTGCAATATCCTTACAAAATACTTACCACAAATACCCCAGCCATTGCGGCGCAGCTATCTATCATAATATCACGAATCTCGCCGCTCCTGCCGCTGATGAACAGCTGGTGGAACTCGTCGCTGGCGGCATACAGCGCGCAAACAATGATTGACAGCACCGCTGGGCGGTTAAATTTGAACTTGCTTAAATCCACCCGCCATAAAGCATTAAACATCAAAAATACCCAGTACAAAATAAGCGAAGATATGCGCTCCTTTTGCGAACCAAAAAGTTAGTAGCTGCTGATCAATACTCGGTGCAATGTAGTGCAGCTGTTCGACAAACACGCCGCTCTGCCCACTAGAAACCGAAGCTGGCTGGTGCGAAAGCATGAAAATGACTACCATCCAAAGTAGCGGAAGAAGCAGGTGAGATTTAGATAATTTCTTAGTCTGCGCCATTCTCAGAATCCCATTCTTGCATTAGCTTATCGGCTTGTTTTCGCCTTAATCCGCGAGTCTTTTTCAATATAGTATCTTTGGCTATCTTAAGTGTATTCTTATTAATAAACACGACGCCCGCACCGATTAGTACCACATTGGCTGCGGTAGCATAGGCAGAATTTGCGTAATACAAGCCTATACATATATATACAACACGGTAATTTCTATAATAGCTGGCTCGTAAGTTATTTTTAATAGACTTTTTAACATCAAAATGGCGAAAGATTGCCATACCGAGGTAAGCAGCAATTAACGCTATAGCCGGTCCGTACAATCCAATCAACGGCGTTAAAAATCACAGAAAGCACGATACTGATAGCCGCCGCCACGACTGGAGTATTTAGCACCTGGCGAGTTTCTTTCTTAGCAATATAAATTGCGCTGTAAATGCCGACTACTAGAATTAAACAACGACCCTACGATGAGCAGCGGCACTATAGCCGCGCCTCGCTATACTTTGCGTTTATTAAAATGTTGAAAAACACTGACACCCCTGACGATTAAAATAGCGCCAAAACTGCCGAAGACGCGCAAACTCATATTGGCAACTTTGGAAAAGAACGCGTCGCGATCTGCTGATTTTATGTGAACCGACGCCGACTCTGTCCAAGACAGCCCGAAAAAACTATAAATAGCGGTAAAAATTTGCGGAAATTTATAAGCAACAGCATAAATACCATTAGCAGTCACGCCTAGCATCGCGGCGATGATCATACGGTCGGCAGCATTGACAATCCACCACGACACGCCATTCGGAATTAACGGTAGCGAATACTGTAACAGTTCGCGCTTTTTATCGGCGTTTATTAGTTTAATATTGATGTATTTTTGTATTTTAATGAATATGTCAGATATAACGCGGATAGCATATTGCTAATTACCGTCGCTAAAAAGCATACCAGTTGCACCCATTTTACATACAGTGATAAACAATATGTTTAGCAAGATTGCTGAAACTCCAGCGATAACACTGCCAATGGCATAGTTTGACATTATCGCCAAACCCGCGAGCAACCTGCAAACAATAGTTTGAGCCAATTGACGCCAACACCGAACAGAGTGCCAGCCAGGCGTACGGTATCACGACAAACTGCATTACGACTACATAGACCAATGAAGCTGTCAGCGTACTATAAACCACCATTTGTAACGAATTGGTAATGACCGAAGCTTGCCGCTCTTTAACCCCTCGCCCATCGATCAAGAATCGGAAGCTGCCATCTCCTAGCGACAACATAATAATTGGAGCTGTTAATGAAACTATGACTGTTATCAGATCAACTACGCCGAAAATCACCCGCCGCCAGATAAGCAGTGTACAGCGGCAATAATAAAAAGCTAATAAACTGCGTCGATATCTTGCCGAGCGCTATGATAATGGTGTTTTTTATTAGAGACGAGGTTTTGGACATTTTATTTAGAAAACTGGCTTTTTCCACTCGTTTATTTTATCTTGGCTTATCTTTTATATCAGTGGTAAATGTGGAATTTATCATACTATCTAATTTAGCACTTAATTCGTCGCGCTCTATCGCATTAATATTGTAGTTTTTCTTGAATGTCGCGAGCACGATTATCTACTATTAATATAATACTGCGCACATTATTTTTGCATGCAAACACTCCCGCATACAAGCGTGTACCAACAAAATCGATAGAACCAGATTGCAATAGTGATCTCGTAGTAATCTAGCTGCGGTGATATTATACGTATATTTTTGATGACCTAACGAAAGTATATATTCATAATCATCAGAACCTTGCGGCCAAAAAGTAGACTGTTTTGTGGTTTTCGTAATATATTATCGAGTTCTTGGTCTTTTCTATATCCTTTGCGTAATCCGTTAGCGTAAATACAACTTGAGAAGATTTTTCTTTCGGGATTCTTGCACATTTCTCAGATGTAATTCCCACATTGTAGCACAGCCAGTATTGATAGCTCTTAAGCCGATGCTCTCTAGCATGTGTCTTTTCATCCCGCGTTGAGTGTATAAAGTTATGAGATAAAATTCGTTTATAAAAACTTAGTATAATGATTTACATTTTTTTGGCGTTTTGAGGTAGAACCCTACACCAACCATAATGGGAATTATTGTGGGGTTTGGAGTTGAATATGTTTACATTCCAGTTAGGCCAAGGTACTAAATTGTTGTCATGCTGGGATATTTGTGCCAATAATAAATTTATGCTCTGCAGAATTGCAAACCTGTATAAGCTTTATTTCTATTGATTGATTGATAATTGTGTACAGCAGGAGTGTGTGTTGGAGTTCAACTATGAAATTATCTTTTTAGAACATCTGACAGCTGTTTTCTGCCAGATTCGTTAATTACGTAATCCCCAGTGTTGAGACTTCCGACCGATGTATTAAATAATTATTTTTCACGACACCTCCTTATATATACTAGCAAGTTGTTTCACGATATTCTCTATATTATATAATTCATCAAGTTTATGAGATTTCTGACCGCGACGTTTTTACAGAGTTTTATAGCGCTAGCCCATTTAGATGGTGCTAGATGTATATTTAGAAAAATTAAAATTATCATTTAATTTTACGTCATGATCTCATAGAATCGCTCACAATACACGGTAGTCCGTTTGCTTGAGCCTCAATAAAGGGCAACTGGTAGTCCTTCGAATATCGACGGCATGACAAAAACATCTGCTGAGTTATACATTTTTCAGTATCTGATCTTACTCCTGTGAAAGATACGCAATTATTAAGCTTTAATTTACGTGCACCTTATTTTCTATTGTATTTCGAAGCTGCTCATCATCAACTAGTAAAAGATGTGAATTAGGATGTATCTTTCTATACTCTTTGAAAACGTCTATTAGATATGTGTGGTTTTTAGCTCTGAAACCGTGCAATGTTTTAATAATACTGTTGCATTTTGAGGTATATTTAGCTCAGCAGCGCGCGTCTTTTTCTAATAGCGGGTTTATAAGAAAATCTTGATAAATCAATTCCATTATTAATGACAATAAAGTTGTTACCTCTTCCAAAAGCGCATAACCCGCCTCTTTTTGCACAAGCTATTCTTTTTAGTTGCGTAGTGTCGAATGGTTAATTTAGATAAGGCAAAAATATACTTTTTAACAAGTGAAGGATTTACTTCAGACATCGTATTGTGGGAATGTACTATTCTAGTAGACACCCAGCTGCTGCTATTAACGAAAATACTGAATTGTAATATGTATGTGCGTGGACTATATTGATTTCATTGTCTTTTTATGACAGATTTTATCGCCTTTATATGAGATACTATCCTACTATCTTTTTACATCGGGTATGCGTATGATTTCTCCGCCCAGTTGTTTGATTTCATCTTCGTAGTCAAAGCGTTGTTGCTGAAACATAGAAAATAGAATTGAAATTTATTGCGGTCAATTGCACGAAATACGTTCATGACAAAACGTCTCGGCTCCACCGCGATTCATGCCAGCAATAACATGTAAAATATGCAACTTATTGTCTTTTTAGTGCAGACACTCTACTTTCCTCCTATTAATTTTCTATTGCGATAATATCGAATGATCCACGCAGGGTGCTAATCCAGCTATGATACTTTTAGCTCATTCGCATGACTCTATTAAACCAGCACCCAGCAGTGGATAGTAATGAATGCGCGCTTTAAGCTCTCCCACCTCTATGACGCAACGTACGCTTTTTGTAGTCGTTTGATTTACACGATAATGCAATAAAACATCGTTCATTACATAAATCTTTTTACGAGCAAAGCATTTGAGATCGCACCATAGGACAGGTCTTCTGCTCTAGTGTAATCTTTATATCCCCTGCAGCAAGTATGTCACTTTTTCATGATAACAGATGGGTGTGCGGGGACGTCACCTCTCATAATATCTTTCTTGCTTTTTCGCCAGCCTTACCAAGTATGCAGTTTTTCTTTATCCGAAAAACTCAATTACTCTACTTGCGACAACTGAATATTCAGGGTGTTTTTGGATAAAATTATGCTGTTTCTGAATCCTGTCAGCAATGTCATCGAGTGTCCATACGTACTAGATATTCACCCTCTGCATGTGCTATCGCATTATTAAGAGAATAAACAAAACCTTTGTTGCACGGATTTTTAATAATTCTTATTCGCTTATCATTACCAAGTTCTTCTTTTATTGCTTCTAAGTCGTTTTTCCGCCATCGTCGACAATGATAAACTCAAAATCACGATATGTTTGATCAAATTATACTTTTTGATCGCTGTCTTTTGGGTCGGCGACTTTTTGTATTGTATTCCGCCATGATAACCGAGACGCTAACTTTAGTCATCTAAATTTTTCCTCCGCTTATGCTAAATTTATACGGTATTATATCTGCTTGTCCTAATATAAAATATGATACGACAAAAACCCTAGAGCGTAACACACGATGACACTATATATCATTACTTGCCTTGATTTTTGAACCCAGTCTTACAGTTAGTGTTAGTAGTATTATATATAACGAAAAGTAAAGAGCTTGCTGCCAATAAACGGTGATACAAATCCTAACGATAATAATATTATCTCCATTATAGCGCCAGACATGATAAAAGTGTTGTACAGTATATTATCACGCAAAATGATATATTTTGACAAAATAAATATAATAACTACAAAGCAAGTTTACAATAAAAACATGAGATTTGCGCCGTCTTCGTTCATGTATGTGATACAATTCATACTTGTCGAATCCAGGTATTGATAACGCAAGATTAAGCGCATTTGTAGTGACGGCGATGACTATAGATATCATTACGATTAGTCTAATAATATATCGAGGGCCTAACGATCGCGGCGCGATTGATTGTTTTTAACACGCTGATTCTAATAGTAAAAATAGAACGGTATGACGAGTAGCGCGCTATATGGAAATAAAGCTCATGATTATACACCATATAATAAAAGGTATCGTCCTCTTGTCTTTGGCATATGATAGCGCCAAAAACAATAGATACTGCTATGCCCTGACGTACAGTATTAAACGACATCAGCAATAATGTCGTGAGATACAAGAAAGTGATAAGACCAGGATATTGAAGGCTTGAATCGCACGAGTCCTGCGTAAAAGAATATTATAGTAAGAGCTGTCGTTATAGCAAAAGAGCATTCTTGTATCATGTGGCGCAAATATTGATGAAAATTGTTCAATGGTGGTGTATCCTATTTCAATACCGTCGATATCTACAAAGCCTTTCTTGACATGGTCGGAGAATATATTTATGTAATTAAAATAATCAGTCCCCACCCCATGCCGAAATCCTCCGATGACGATAGGTATCAATGTAAGCCATGTGCAGAATATCCGCTTTTTGCACGAAATCAAAACGATACGAGATATGCAGATAGTCAAAAGCGATGATATGAAGAAAAGCTAGCAAGGTTACTCATGATACACCTTCTCTATCGTTGATAGAATAGATTTTATATCATATTGAGTTGTCAACTTTATAGATTGTTTGCTAAATTGGTGTGACAGACTGGGGTTATGGTAGATTTCTTCTATTTGTTGCAAAAACTCTTGCCGGTCGAACCTTGTAATAAAACCCATTCACGCCGTCCTCCACTAACTCAGTTGCTCCGCGGCATTTGGTAGTGATTATTGGTAGGCCAGCAAACATTGCTTCGATAAGATGGACAGGCAGGCCTTCTCGGTGACTAGCTGATACAGATAGGTTGGACATTTTGTAGTAATTGCGGAATGTCAGAACGGTAGCCTAAAAAGTGCACATTCTTAGCTACGCCTAGTTTATCAGCAAGTTTTTATGGTAACCATTTAGATTATCTTTGACCAGCCAGCAGTAAATGTACTGATTTATCTTCTTTATTGATTTCGTATAACACATGTAGTAGCAGAGTTTGATTTTTATTTTTATTCAATTCTGCTGGGTAAATCATCACGAAGTCGTCCTTTTTAAGACCGAGTGATTTGCGAAGTTCTAGCTTTGCTTGGTAGTTAGCTTCGGCTTGAAACGCTTCGGATCAACACCCACGCCAGGCATATATATAACATTTGTCTTGAATTGCTTTTTAGCGCGATGATAATCCTCTTTATTGATAGTAATAAGCGTGTCCGATGAGCGAGCCATCAGGCGCTCAACTGGATAATAAATTAGCCAATTTAACAGAGGTGCGCCTTTGAAAAAAATGAAAACCGTGGGCTGTATAGATAATTTTAGTACCGTTTTTACGAGCCTTTTTGGCAGCCAGCCGCGTTACCACGCTACCCATCGGCGTGTGAGTGTGAATGATGTCGTAGTTTTCTTGGTTAATAATCTTTTTCAACTGTCTGTAGCGGTAATATTACTCAGTCTGAACGGGCTTCGCGTGAATGGTACAACAAATGACTTATCACAATCCAGAATCTCTTCCTCGCCCATCGACGCGTAATGAACTTCCCAGCCTTTTTCGCTCATCATACGCATGAACGGACGGTTGAATTTTTGAAAGTTTGCAGTGTGTGAGTGAACAATATCTTCTTTGAGCTTTTTCTATTTTGATGCATTGTTAGTTCAATACTTTCTTGTTCGCTTCCTCTCGGTTGCCCGTTCTTTTTCAGCACTATGGCGATTGTTTTGAGGAATATTTTAATGTCCGTTTTTGGACTTACGCTGTTTGCGTATTCACCGTCTAGAGTGGCTTTATCTATGTCGTCTAACTCGTCGCGACCATTGACTTGCGCCCATCCAGTGATGCCTGGTTTTAGAGAGTTAGCATCGTGCTTATCGCGCAAAGCTATCAGCGATTTTCTCTGCCAAAATAACTGGACGCGGTCCAATAACACTCATATCGCCTAGCAATACATTGAATAATTGAGGCAGCTCGTCGAGAGATAATTTTCGCAAGATTGCGCCAAATGGAGTAATAAAACTAGAAGCGTTTGAAAAACTGTTAGTCGGCATGTTTTTGGAGCTTTTACCGACATCGTGCGGAATTTGTTGATAGTGAATGGCTTTTTGTCTTTGCCGTAGCGTTGATGGCGAAAAATACTGGCCCTGGCGACGTTAGTTTATGGCTACGGCTATGATCAGCATAGGCACAGACAGTATTATTAACGCGATTACGGAGAAAAGCATGTCCATGAGGCGCTTTTTCCGTATTTTTGATACATTGCTTTCGGTTTCCTTAGCGTCGTTTAATTATATTTTTGCAATCTTTGGTTTTCGTCTGAGCGATTAGTTGTGATTTTCTGTAGTCATAGATGAAGAACAGCACGATTACGGTTAGTGCTACCGAGGCGGTGGCGACTGCCGATTTGCTGCAGCGGCTTGATATTCGACGGGCTGTTTGGGGCATCGGCCGAGTCGACGACGCTAATTTTGACAGAACTGTTACCGTAAAGCGATTTGGACTGCTTTTTCAAATTCTTTGTATGGCTGATTCTAAAAGCGCTTTGCTAGTTTTTGGATTAGAGGTGCTCATCGATACGTTGATGATATCGGTGTTTTTAACGTTTTTCTGCTGTAGTATTGCCAGATAGGGGTTTTTATAATCTTCCGAATAATCATTATTCGTAATAACCGATCAAGTACACGGCGCGACGTGAATAATTGCATAGTTAGTTGAGAGTCACTGAACCCTGATTACTGCTCGAATGGTCGGCGCCAAACCAGCAGGATAGTCGCTGAGCTTTTGTACTGTGGCTGCTGGATAAAAATAAGTATAGGTAATGCTGATAATTGCACCAATCATAGCAGCGATAGCGATGGTTAGCCATCTTTTGGCATAAAAAGCGCAATAAATCGTAAGATTAATCTCTTCCATAGAGCTCCCTTGAAGTTATTTGCAATGTATTACTCTTTCTATTGTAGCATAAATTTCTCTTTTTGTAAATATTATCGTGGGATAGTGCTAAGGCTTTTATGATTATTAAGCCATACCTAGCTTAGATGGACCTTTATAACGCTTATGCTTGTTACGCTTATGCAAAGTTTGCTATTATTTCTGTAGGGCGCTAGGAGGTGCTTATGAAGATTAGAGGGTATGATATTACAGAGAAAAGAGTGGCAGCCGTTTGCGCGGTTATATTGCTAGTGGTTTCACTGTTTGCAGCTGTCAAGCAAACAAACGCAGCGGCTGATACAGAGAATTTACTAAGAAGTAAAGATCAGCAAAAAAGTTCTAAATCGGTTGAGCAGAAGATGAAAGTCAAGTCGGATGACAGTACTGTTCAGCAACTCGTGCCGCAGAAAAATAATGCTAATGCCGCTACGCCAACAAAAGATGCTGGGGTCGCCAAGAAAGCTACTGGCAGCCAGAGAGCAAAGTGATAAGAATGAGACAGAAAAGAAAAAAATAAACCAGACGATAAAGCCGCGCAGTCGTCTGTGAATAAGTCGAAACCCCAATTGGGCAGCTACACTTTACGCTGTGCAAGACGGTGATTCGTATGCGACGATTGTTCGTCGCGCTATCAGCGAGCATGGCGGCTCAGGATTAAATCCCGCACAGAAGATTGCTGCCGAAAACCAAGCTAGCAGAACAAGCTGGTTGGGCCCCGAGGTAGACACTGGACAAACTATAAAAATCGACAGTGCTGTCCTATCGCAAACCATCAGCTTAGTTCGATCAATGACAGTCGGCGAACAGCAGTCGCGGCAGGCTTATGCTGATGGGGTTATTTAGTAAGAGTTATTTGATTTAACTGCTGTTTCTGGCTTATTGTCAGGTTTAGCCATAGCACTCCCTGGTTGATAGATGGTTAATCAGAATATTCATCGGGTCGATGGTGTTTGGTTTTTGGCGAAGGCGCGAGGATAGTTCAGTGCAACCTAGTAATACCGGCGGACTGCTGGGGTAATTATTGATATAGTTTACTGTGTTTGCCTGCTCGGATCTGGGTTATTGCTTTGGTATCTACAGCGCTGACTGCGGTATTGTCTGACCAGAAATTACTGCGCGAATTATTGCTTGCAGCGCTTGTTCTTCGTCCCTTATCCGGCGTTAATACGGTTACCCGGCGGCTTTCAACGGCTTGTCATATAGTCCAGTGCGGATGGTCGTCGGCGACGCTAGTAATCGAATTGTTTTATAATGGCTGCTAACATAATCAATTGCGGCATCCACCATGGAAGTTATGCGAATATTCAGCCGCTGTTCAATATCGGGCTGTAGTAAATGTGCGGTATTGCAAGCAATTATGATAACGTCGTCCATCGACGCGCTAATGTTTTTCAGTTCATTTATGATAATTTCAAGGCTTCGCTGCGCCGCGATTCGTTGGCGATAAAATCAGGAACTGGTAACGACAAATGAACTATATGCGGAAAATCCGTGCCAGCCTTCGCGCCGTTTGCCACGCTCTGCTGAATCATCCGCCGGTGTAGTTCCAAAGCTTGCCTGCGGCCCCATACCGCCGATGATAATTATTCTTTGTTCATAATTCCTCCTTTGGGTTATAAAAAAAGACCGCGCGCGGCCTCTAATCATGGTTAGTGCTTTTCAGAAGAAGTTTACGAACAATTCAACAAGCCGCGGCGAAAACGCGTGCTTTGCCAGGCGGTGCTGATGAATTGCCGTTTTATGGTCATGGGGTGATTATGGCGCCAACGGCTAAAATCCGCAAATATTCTATAAAACAGCTCGCTTGGATATGCGCCAAACCCATAAAATGATGTAAATAGATAAACCGATTGAAAATAAGAGCGATAGGACGGCCATCGGATTTGCTTTCCATAATATTGTCCATGTTGGCGACGAAACGATAAATTCTACCATTGCTAAGAACCCGATTTTAGTATAAATATGCAGCGATTCAGCCAGACAAACAGCGAAACCGATTACCGTGCCGAGTATAGAGGCTGAGATTAATAAAATGATATCAAGGAGCGGCGGTTTTTCTTCCTGGGTTATAAAACTATATATTAGGGTAGACGATGCCCGCGCCGATGGGTCCAGTTAAATACGATACGTAGTTCCACCGCCACAACAGCAGCCATAGGCCAATTATCATGGGGATACCTAGTAAAAATGCTAATAAAATACCAATCCAGCGCGGCCGGTATCTGCGCTGTAGATTGTAATATGGAGGTTCTTGGTTCATGCTATTTAGTATAGCATTTGACAGGAAACGTATGCGGTTTGGATTTGAAGGATTATTTATCTGGCGGCTGTGCTTTGCCTAGGATCTTCGACAGTTCGCTAATGAGGTCACGCAGTTGAGGGTTGCGCAAGATTGCCCGGCGGGTGGCTGGCGTCCAAATGAGCGTGCGGGAACGTAAAGTTTCTGCCAGCGTTTCGCCCGACGGCGTCAGCAAGCCTTCTTTATCCAATTGAAACAATTCAGGCAGCAGCGCGTCGCAAAGCAGTGCCAGCGGCGCTTGCGACCGAGGCAATGATTCGGTCATGCGTCATCAACCGGCATGAAATTGGGTTAAATCCTAATTGCTGCAAATGGCTGGCTGCCGCCTCGGCGTTTGGCTGATCGCTGGCGACAACCGCTCGCTGGGCGCTATTCATTAAGCAAAGTGGACAACGGCGGCTTTCTGGTCAAGCTGATTGTTAAATCGGCGGCTGGTGTCCATGACGCTATCGTGTAAAATTATCAGCCCCCTTACGAGCGGTACGATAAAATTTTCCAGGGGCGCACACACGTGAATAATTTCACAATCGGATAATTCTTTTCTGTGTTGGTGTGGCGGTCGGCTATGTCAAATTCGCGGACTAGAAAGCCGTACTTTTTAGCGCGCCGCACCAATTGCGAACCCAAAATCGCCCTAGCGAACCGATAACGCCTATAGTTTGTTTTACTGCTGTCATGCGGCCTCCTTTGATTTTACGGGATTATTATATTTGTTAAGTATACGCTATTTGGCGTCGTTATGCAGACTATTACCATATTCTGCTGCAATTTTCGTAAAATCGCTTGACAAAGGATTCCAGTATTGATATATCAGCTTTTTGCAATCGCAGGATCTGGCGTTTCGCCCAAAAGCCATTGGGCTTGAGACGCTTCAACTCGCGGAGAGCTACATTCTCCGCCCGACCTCAGAAGGAGTACAGTATGGGAAAGAACTGGTGGAGCGAGGCCGATGGGCGGTTGCGACTCTGAGGGCAACCCCATCACCGTGTCTTTTCGGCAGCGGTAACGCTGAGGAGAGACCGGCTCGGAGATGGTGACCGCAGCGGTGGTATGGGCGTCGCCGACGGTCTCGCCGACGGTGCGACGCACTACTCGTTCCTCGAGAGCGACAACCACGACCACTACGGACCCGGCAACGGGCCGAACAACAGCAGCACCTCCGGGGCAGTATACTGGCCCCGGCCACTGAGACCCATCGTCCTGGACATGACCTGAAAAATGTCTTATCCTGAGTATGATATAAAACTGCTCACTTACCTAGAGGATTTATCACTGCCAGAATGGACAGAAAAAGATTTTTGAGTCGTGCACACCCAATCTGATTGGGAACTTATTAAAACAGTCAAACAACTTGCCGATGAAAATCTTGATAATGTTAAGATTTTAACGCCTGCAATGATATAGCATTGGCAATTTTTGATATGTTGTGCGTACGGCTGCGCGATAATGGAGAAGAGGCGCGGACGGCCTCGGTATGTCATTACAAGAATATACAGGGACTATACTAGACAATGCAAAAGAGGAAGAAAGAAGATGACGGCTGGGCCGCTGAATACAGCTAGCCGATCGATCAGTTCATTGCTTTATGGAGAAAAGAAGTTTGCTGAGTAGGGTTAAATCTGCTATGAAGGTCTGCAATATCAATACGCAAGCAATACGCAAGCTCACCTATTATAATAAACTCACCCTTGTGTAAAGTATTGGATACATGCTATAACATGAAAAAGAGCAGACAAACCTATCGCTCTTCAGCATCTTATCTGTATTTATATAAAACAAATTTACTCAATTTATTTATTAATTATATTAATTCACATATTTAATCTTTAACCAGACTACTTAATTATAGGGTGAAAAAGTCAAAAAGATGAAGTAATTGTAATGACTTATTTGATAAAGTATAGTTGCTTATATACTCATGTAAACCTTCATTTATTTCATTTTTACTAAAAACAAATCCCTTTGACTAATTGTCCCCTAACCTATTTTTGTTTATTTGAAAAGCTCTATCGAATTATTAGGAATATCAATATTTTTCACAACAAATCCGAACATAATATTTTTATTGTAGTGAGATGGATATTTCGAGCGGTTTCCTCTACAAAACGACTAACTCCTTCATTAATATATTTTATTTAAACTCGAACTTCCATCAATTCGTTTGCACTCAATTATATAGTAGTCTTTTTGTTTTATTTACCCAACAATTATTTGATGTCACTTTAATATCGCACCTTCCTATAAAAGGTGTCTGTATTTTCATCAAATGTTTCTGGCACTTCTATTTGGAATGAGGATCAGAACTTTTTCACTAAACCTAGTTTAGTTAAAGTAGAAGTATTGTCTAAATAACGAAAAATAGATGGTTCTGATATTTACCCTCATTATTCTTAATTTTTATATCCTAAAGAAATACAATTTCGCTTCATTGAGCTACAACATTTTTCAATGGTCTCAATAATCAAAAATAAAAACCATTTTGAAAAATCTTCATTTATTGATTTTTGCTTAAAACCTCCCATTATTCATCACCTCCGATTCCATTATTTTCGCTCCATAACATCGGAAAGATCAAGTTCTGCAATTGCAGGATGCCAGCATTTATAAAAATTAGGCTTTATAATATGAGTTATCAGAAAAGTGAATGACATCTCTAATTTGATGAAACTTATCGTTGTGAGAAAAATACACAAAATCTTGATAATAGTACTTTATCATCATCAATACTTTCAACTAAATCAATCGTGGTATCAGATTCTCCACCTTTGAAAACTGCCAGCTCAAGCTAGAAAATCTATTTAATACATTTGGATACAATTTAATTGCAATATGCTTTTCTGCATGTTTATAGATAGCAGACAAATTGTTTTTAAAACATTCACTATAGTCAACTAATTCCTCAGAAGATACCTTTCTGTAAATACTCTCAATGTCTATATTCGTTAGTTCCGGTATCTGATTTTTATTGCATAGTCAATGAATTTATTATCTTTCAGTCCAAACTCCTGCAATACTAAATTATCTAGGTTTTCGATTTCAGAATCTAAGTCTGACAAACAAAGAAAAATCATCTTTCTTTTTCACTCTGAATGTACTCTGTTTTATTTGCAATATCTTCAGAGATATAAGGAAATTCTAATACTTCCCCCATAAATCTCTGCTCTCGTTCTATTCCTATTGAAGTTCCAAGCATTAGATTCAAATAAGCATAAAAATGAGGGAGTTTAGCAAACCTACCAAGTTCATAAAGAATGGTCTTTGCTCCTCGCTTCCTTTAATAATATACATGGTCTTTTACAAATAAATGTTTCATCACTAAAAGCTGCTCGTAATTTATAATTATTGCAGTTCACGCCAGTTGGAGTTAATACATAAGGAGGGAAAACAACACTTTTTCTCTAGGACGATGTACTTTCGTTTTCGAAAACAGTAGTTTTATTTGAATTCACAAAAAGTGATCTACTCCTCGAATCAAGAAGCCTTTTTGTTTAGTAAATGAGAAGCGTCTTGCTTATCACCATCTTGGTACTCTACTCCTGCCCCCATAATAATAGGAGGTTCTTGTTTTTCGATTGCGTCGGAAATTGTACAAAAACAATTTTTAAGTTTCATCACCAGGGTTAAATCAGCTGAAAAACCGTATACAATAGTTTTTCAGCCCAATCAAATCTTATCAGCATATTCTGTGCTACATACTTATATCATCAATAACAATAACATTAAATAGTTTGAAGAAAATATTTGGTTTTTATAGATGTATAATTTATAATATTGTCTAAGTTATTTTCTTCTGAGTAACTAAAAGAAATTATTACTGCTGGTGCATCGGCATTTTCAAAAACTAATTTTTCTTACTGAGACATTTTCAATTATGCTATGAATTTTAGTTTTATTTAACAAAAAGTTTCTGAATCTTTTTGAAGGTTTCTTTGGTTATACAATAATTTAGAATGTAAAATAAAAACAACAAAACAGTATGTTTCTTTTACAAAAATCTTTAGCTCTGAAAACAAAACTTCTACAAATCTCATTATTTTGTTGTTTATCAAAGTATCCATTCTTTTTACAGTATTCTAAATGAAGACCTGTTTTTACATTGCCCCAAGGTGGATTACCAATAACAAAATCAAAGTTGATGTGACTTAACCTTCTAAGTTTCTCTCATCAAAAATCACTAACAAATAAATCTTTTAAATTCGGTAAAAGTAAAAGTTGATAATGATTTTTGGATCTTTGTAGTCTAAAAACAGTTAAATAAAGAGAATATTGTAACATCAATCGCTTCTCATTAATATCTATTCCATAGATATTATCGGTTAAAAGAGATTTAAGTAAATTATCATCGTTACAATACATTTTTCCATTTAGGTTTTCTTCTACCATACATCGGTAACTATCAACTAAAAATACTCTGAACCACATGCAGGATCCAATATGGTATATTCATTATGTTTTTAAGAAACCTAAAGTAGTTTTATCCAAAAATGTATTCTACAAGATAATTTGGAGTGTAAAATGCATTATCTTTTGCTCACTTCTCGTCCAAGCAATCATTTGCTAAATATTACTTATCAGCTCTACCGGAATAATATTAAAATCATACAGTGCAAATAGTGACAATTGACCATCATTCATTGAAATTGTTCCAGATAAAATCTGCAAGCATATTAAATACATCTTGTGTTAATTCAGGGCATTCAATTTTCATTACCTAAATCAAAAGATTTCCATTAAATTTTGATTTTAGATATTTAAATAGATTGTATATTGAACTTTTTGTTCCTTAAAGCATTTCGAAGTTCTTTCTTTGAGTGCTCAATATCACCAGAAAAATTTTCATAAGCAAGGCTAACTCGATTCTATCAAAAACCTTATATGAGTCTCAACACTAATTTTGTAGCAAATTCTATATGATAGTTGTTTTTAACTCTTCCGTCAAATAAGTAATATTAGCTAACAAATAATTATTTAATTTATTGTTTGAAAATCCTTTTGAGAACTTTTTCCCAGAAAATAGGGTTTTGTTATTTCTAAATAGGAAAATTCCGCTGCAACAGAACTATGTGTCTAACGGGATTTTCAGTTGCTATCCTCAGCAAAAATAGGATGTTAAGTTCAAAGACAATCCATTGTAAATTTTAACTGCTTGATCATCGCAAAGCATAGCAACAGGAATTTGAGCATTCCAAACTTGTTTACTGATAGTTTATAAAACTCATCAAAAAGCTTGTCAAAAGAATGAATGGGTTTCTGTCTATAAAGCAAAGTGCGTACGGTTTTATCTCATGAACAATTTTAGATATATGATTATTATAGTCAGAATCATTAAATTCACTATAATAAATGAGGTTTTTCGAATTTTTATAACCAAGTCTTTTTAATAACGGTTTCTGTGGTAATTCATAGCCTTTCATTTTAAACATCCTCTTTTCTTTTTCTCTGGTTTTTCAACTAAATAGTAAGTATGGTTCTATCTCCAAAGCATCTGCTATTTTTGTACATTATCCAAGGCTATGCTTCTTTTATATTGATATTTTGACTGAACTCTGGCTGTAATCTATTGACATCTCTAAAGAAATATTCATCATCTTGACCCTCAACCAATAATACCTTGTTTAAGAATAATACCCGCGCCGCCTGCGTGTTATTTAATATTTTTATAAGCCCTTTTGGTCTTCTGTTATTTCAGGCGCATACGCTCAGAGTTACGCTCTTCATCTAGCGAGAACCGTTTAACATGCTCTATTGTCTTGTGCTCAGTAAATCCTTCCGAATGAGTTACCAGAATGCATTGAATCCCTTTGTTTGTCTCGCTAATTCTTCAGTATTTTCAGATATTCAGATTGGAATGTGGTAGTGTGGTGGATCTCTGGCTCATCGATAATAATCAAGCCGCCCTCTTTAACTCGCCTCTGACCGTAAGCTTCAAATATTAAATGTGATCGATTTTTGTCCAGCGCTACAGTTGTTTATATCGCCCAACTCTCTGTTATTCTTCGTGTCTTTGAAACCCAATTCGTACGACCATCTTCGTATATTTACTGGTTTACAGAGAGTTGTAAATTTAATATCCTAAGCTTTTCGTTTATCTTTTTGATTATTGAAGAGCCATTGATTATAGCTGTGGCGTCATTAATATTTTTACCCTCTTTTACTAGATTAAAAGTGGTCTTCACCGAGTTTTTAATTTGTAGAAATCAAAGATAGCAGACATGCCTGAGGTGCTCGTTAATGCTATGGGGGATTAGACGATTTTTGCGTTCTGAAGTGTGTCGCCCTGAAGAATCATCGCCATTATATAAGTGTATCTGAGAGTTATAATTACTGCAGTCACGGAAAGCTGATAGCATAGAAAAAGTATTTCCAGAGGCGCTACGTGGTCGGTATTATCTTCATTATATACTGTTATAGCCTCGTTAATTGCGTGGCAATGTTCTAGATAGAGTCTTATATACCCGGCACCGAATCATCATAATGGCTCTCATACGTACTTATCTTCGTCGTATTTGGCTTGTTTAAATGTAATATCTATTTCTATATCCACTATCACTATCTAGCAGCAAAAAACTCAGGTATTAGGTATAATTGAGTAATTATCAAGAGTATTTTTTATGACTATAGTTAGCTACAATATGGGCGATATGCTTATCAATACTATCAAAGCTGATTGATACTCTTACCTCTCTGCTGTTCTTCTTCTGAACTCCAATTGGGTTTGAGTCTCAGACCTAATTTTCTATTGGAGTAATTATCATCAATTTGAAGCATGTTCTTTCTATCTGTGTAATATGAGCGATGACTGCTGTATCTATTTGTTATGCGCTTAAATAAAGCTCTCGTAAATATAAAATTCATAGCTTCTAAAACGTTGACTTGCCAGATCCGTTTTCGCCAATAATAATGTTAAGGTCTGGGTCAAATTCAATCTTAAAAAGCGCTGTTAATGTCTTCCTCATATTTGAAGCTTAGGATATTTGATAATTGTAGATAATTAACTCTCATATGCTAATTATATACACTTACTAGCCCTGCTTTGCGTTAGGGGCTATAAAATATAGCCCTTTCGATGCTATATTAAAATTAAAAACGTGTATTTTTGGAAGCTATTTTTACGCTTTCAGTTTCTTATCCTTCAATTTCAACACCACATCCGCCTCTTTAGCCAGCTGCTTTACTGTGGGTGACGACGATGACGCATTTGTCGTTTTCGTGGGCGGCTCGGCGCAGGATGTCGATGATATCGGCAGCGGTAGTTTCGTCCAGGTTGCCGGTCGGCTCGTCCGCCAAGATGATCGGCGCTGAGGACACGACGCTCGGCCGATCGCTACGCGCTGTTGCTGCCCGCCAGAAAGTTTCATGACATTGCGGTGAATGTGATCGTCGTCCAGACCCATGGCGTGCAACGTTTCGTTGGTGGCTTTGGGAATTAACCACTTTCAAGTTTTCCAGCGGCGTCAGATAATCGATCAGGTTATAATTCTGAAACACCAGCGAGATATTGTGCTTGCGATGGTGCGAATAACCCCTGCTCGGCGATGTCTTCGTCGTCGAACAAAATCTGCCCGCCAGTCGGCGTGTCCAGTCCCGCTAGTAGCCCCAGCAGTGTCGATTTACCAGCACCAGAACTACCGACGATGGCGTAGAACTTGCCTTTTTCAAATTGATAATTGATGCCGTTGAGCACGTTGCTGGTGCCGTCGGCGTATGAATAAATGATATCGCGTAACGTAAGTAGTGACATGATAACTCCTAACTTAATTTTTGCTAAAATTTGCTTTTGGTGATTGGCGCATGATTGGCGCGGTGGCAGCGATGGCTGATAGCAGAACGACCATGTAGCCGAAGGCGAAAGCCTCTAGATAGGTCGCCACTGGCGCGGCGTGCACCACAGTTTTTTCTACGCGCTGGCTTTGGTCGGTTTGCGCTGTCAGGGCGTAGAAATCTGCGATGAGGCGACCGAGCCGATGGCGAGCGCGAACACCGAACTAACTGCGAGCGATGATGGCGAGTTCCGCCAGAACTGCCCGATAATCTGCCGCTTCGACGTGCCGATGGACAGCAAGATGCCAATTTCATGCAAGCGGCCGCGCACCCAGAACACCAGCACCAGCGACAAACACTGCCAGCCCCTGCCCGCGGCTGCGCCGATGGTGGCAATCGTCAAAATGTTTTTGAATGCCAGCGATGTTTTTGGAGAACGCCCAGCAAACACCGCCCCGTTGTCAGTCAGGCTGAAATTTTTTTGCCAATCGACGTTTGGTAGGCTTTTGGTGCGGTCCGTTAGCGACTTCAGCTGATGCGGATTTTCGGCGAAATACGTCGCCCGCGTCAACTGCTGGCTACCCGTCAGCTGCTGCGCCGCGGCCAAGTTGGTGATGAGATGATTCTCCGCCATGTCGGACTGCAAGACCGCTGGCTTTTCGCCTTTGCCGCTGAAGATTCCTGCGACAGTCACCGTCACCCGCCGGCCGTCTTTGGTGATGTCCAGCTTGTCGCCTGGCTTGATATCGTTTTTCTCGGCGAATGTTTTGTGAATCAGGGCCGCGTTTTGATCGTCTCGCCGTCAGGTGCTTGCCCTGCTCCAGTTGGTAGAATCGACCAGTAACTCGCCGAGCAGATCGCTCTGTGTCGCGCCCGTCACCTTCGCTTCGCCAGCGATCCCAGAGTCCAGCTGCACGCCGCTGCCCGCCACGTCGATCAATTGCTTGCCCGGCAGTCCGCGGTAGTCTCTGACTGGAAATTGTGCGCCTTTGACCTTGTCCAGGCGCTGCACTCGCTGCGCGATATCCATCGGCACCTCGCCCGATGGTTGCTTGCTGGCGATACTAAAGCCGGCGCGGATGTTCCGCTCGACCGATTGCTTCAGCTGCGCCATCGTCTGCTGCACTGTCAGCGTACCGATCAGCAGCGTGAAAATCAGCGTCATGATCAGGGCGATGGTCAGGCTGCGACGCCGCTTACGCGTCACAGCCGTCCAGGCTCGTTTGATAATCGTCATCATTCGCCCCTAGTCCACTTCGGTTAGTAATTCTTTTTGGCGTTGACTGGGTAATCGGGCGCGAAGCCAAGAGCACCGCAATGATAATCACCGCCAGTCCAGCGCCCCACACCGCCAGCAGATCCGTCGGTTGCACACCAACTGTCACCTTGTCCAGCGTGCGCGATGACGTCACCGAGTCAGCGTCAGCACCGAGCGACGCACCGTTGAGCGAACTGCCAGCTTGACGTGTAGCATTCTGTGCCGCCTGCGATACCACGTGATCGCCCATTTGTTGAGCAATCAGCCCTGCAGTAAAGTACGACGCACCAAAGCTCAGCACCGCGATCATCACTAGCTCAGCGATGTATTGCAGTACAATCTTTGACTGCGGTACACCCGTCGCCAAGAGCACGCCCTGCTTCGCGCTTGCGCTCGTTCATCCACAAAGTACAGCACCATGCCGATCACCGCAACGCTGACCAGCGCCGTTGCCCACAACATACCGTCGATCAAGCCGTACACGCCGTTCACTGCACCAGTCACGCCCGGCTAGCTCCTGGCTATTCTTATTCAATTGGTACTTTTGCCAATTGACCGGCAATTTATTTGCCCGCGCCATCACCTCGTCCAGCTGCTTGGTGCCTTTGGTAAAGAACGTAGCGTCCTGGTAAATCTCATTTTGCGCGGTATACGCATTCAACTGGCGGGTCGTCGCGATGTCAGTCAAGAACAAATTCTCGAACAGTTCCACCTGGTACGTCGCCTGCTTTGGGTTTTTGCCGCTAAATATACCGACGATTTCCACTTCGACCTCGTCCTTGGACGGATGCTCGTTGTCGGTGTCGTATTGATTGGGCCTTTCAGCTTTGATTTTGCTGCCAAGCTTCAGGTTGTTAGCCTTGGCAAAATCTTCGTGCACCAAAAATCTTGTGCGAATCGTTCTCGGTGATGTGCCGGCCAGCGATGAGCTTGAGAGACTCAGCCCGGAACTTTTTCTCGGACTCAGATTTATTGACGCCGATGATGGTAGCGGCGTTGCCAAACTGTTTGTCTTTCTCGGCATCATAGCCGCTGCCGCCGCTCGGTAGTGGCACTAGTTTGGTATTGATAAAATCGACCGTGGCGTTCTGGCGTTTGACATAGTCCGTCACGCCCTCCAGATTCTTCACCGCGTCGATGTCTTTGTTCGACACCGTTCCCTGAACCGCGGGCCGTTCCCGGATTGGTGCGCGGATTATTGCCCAGCGTAAAGCCGGCCTTGAGCGTTTTTGTCCAGCGACTGCGCCGCCGCGTCGGTCGAATGCTTGATGGCAAATCCACTCAGCATAATCGTCGACATACACAGCAAAAATCGCCAGCAAAATCAGCGTTTTTGAGTTTTTTTCCTGGTGATATACAACCAGGCACGTTGTACAAATGACATAGATCTCCTTTCTTGGTTCTATGTCAGTGTAGCAAGGGTATGTGAAGGGAATGTGAAATGGATGGGGTTATCTGGCTATTTCTTTCTCTCAAGCACTGCAACCCGCTTCTTTTCAAATCATCCAGTTCGGCGCGGAGTTCGCTTTGTGCTTGCTGCGGGATTGCTTTGGTTCTGTCTTTTAGCTTTTAGGTCTTTTTCTTTGCTTAGCTTCTGTTCCTTGCCAGCTTTTTGCGGCAATATGCATAGAGATGGCGCTACTTGATACTACGATAATAATACCTTATCATAGATACGATGTCTAGGGTTTGATTTCATATATATTCCTCTGTTTATGATTTATTGTTAGGTTTATTATACATCCTGCTGTGGTATGCGGCTAGTAGGTTGAGGCTGGCTAACTCTATACCTGTAATTTATAGAGCCGTATAGAATATGAAGTTTAGCGGAGATTCTACTATCAAAAAGATTTCATGATACTTTTTCCAAGGAAAATAGGGTTAGTTGTTCGATACCTTATCAGGTATCAGTGACACCAGCCCAAGTCACTCGCATTTATTCAGATGGATTCCTCCAATCTAGGAGATGCGCGCTCCTTATCATTGTCCTACTTCTCGATCTCGATGACGTGAACGCCGAGGCGCTCCTTGTGATCTGCGTAGATCCTGCGAAGGATATGGAACGCCTCCGCCACACTTCTGGCCTGCGGCACAACCTGTCGCCACGACTCTTCAGCGAACATGTCGACGAAAGAGTCGTAGATGCGAATCGACTTGATCCGCACCGTGCCGGACGTATGCCCAGTCTCGAGTCGCAGCATCTGTCCCGCCCTAAGGCGCTTGATGCTGTTGTAGCCGACACGAACCTCCAGGGTCTTGCGACCCGACATGATCGCGTCGTAGTACGGCTTCTTAATCCTCATCTACGCACGGGACTTCCTTTCCTGGAGGCTGAGCCCCACTGCTGCACCACGCTGTTCGGTGCTGTACTCCCGGGGAACACTCCTTCGAGAGTCCAGTCGCGACGCTGGAGGCAGGAAATCTGCCACGGTTCAGGGACCATATGGACATACAGCTTGTGACCGTAGTCCTCCAACAGTCCTTGCAGGTCGATAATGGGCGCCTCAAAAGCTGCTTCCGACTTCGCCACGAGAGGCATCAGCTTGATAGGCTGACCCTTCTTCGGAGTTGCACCAGCGACACCAACAACCTGACCGTTGCACTCAGCGACAAAGATAATCTTGAACTTGTTGTTGACGTCGCCAGATTCCATACGACGGTAGCCAGCGAAGAGGGGCGTCAACCCAACTGTCGTCCACTCCTTCGAAAGTCGTCACTCGTCTGCGACAGGATGAGAGCTCGCGCACCGTCGGCGTGCTGGCTCTCGTTAAACGGAACCACAGAGATGTTCGGCGAGTCGAACCCCGCCTCGTCAACGAGCTGCTTGTACAGCATGTGCTCATCGACACCAATCTTGTAGTGGTCCTTCGCCGTGCCAGTGACGCGGAAGTCCCTTCCGGATGAAAGAACTCCCAGCGCCTTTTTGTTCGGTGCTGCCACAGTGCAGTAGATCTGTCTCGAGCACCGATGGCTACGGGCGAAAATCTTCAGCGTGCTTGAGCAGCGTACTCCGACGCCCATCTTTCCTCGGTACGCCGTGTCAACAATGAGAGGGACTGATCTTGACAGTCCCCTGTTTCTTGTTGACAACGTGAATGACACCCTACGGGTTGTCCATCACTCTCGGCGATGAACATATGCTGTCCGACCGAGAAACTGGCCGACGTGGTCAACGCCGCCTGCGATGTGCGCATCAAAGATACGCCGTGCGTGTGCGTAGTGGTCGCCGTCGTAAAACGGTGTGAGCGCTCGGATCATAAGCTCCGCGACGAAATCGAAAGTCGTCCGCTCTTGCCGGGCGTACAACGATGTTGCTGACCAGATGCTTCAGTCATGGTACACCTTCCCTGTGACGGCTACGATTTTTGACGTAACCTGGTTGTATAGGACAAGATCTCTATTCAGAATCTGACTATATATATATCAATAATGGAATAAGAATACAAGCATAACTACATTAGCTTTCAAATTCAATTCCAATGATTCCATTTTTGCTTTTGATCGTGGAGAATAGAATTCGTTGATTTGATTCTCCAGCCATTCAACACCTCGCCGCCAAACTTACGCGGATCATTATGCGAGAATAAATCATGAAACGTTGCGTAGCGTAGTAAACCAATTACTTTAACAGTGGTAGTTTGGCTGGGGTTGTCTCGATTGGTAAAAATTATTTTGGTCGCCTATTTGAATTTTTCTGGCGCTTTTTCATCGTATAGTCGTGACTCGATGGTTTTATTCCAGAGACAATAGCGTTAAAGGCTCGAGTAGCTAATTTTTAATTGATGCGTGTCACACTAGGTTATTATAACAGAATTAAATGGCACGCAACCAGTGAGGCGCGAAGCATTCACCGCCCGCGCCCCAACCTATCCATTATCCCTGGACGACCTACGCTCCCGGTTTTGGCTTTGGCGTCTCTTTCTTCGGCTCGGCGGCCTTTTCGAATTTAGCGTTCTTGATTTCTTTCTAGGACGGAACCTGCCACGAAGCGGACTTTGGCCTCCTCGATGAGGCTGGGATTGACGTCTTTTTCCTCAAGGACGCCTTTGATTTGAGGGTGGCATGGAAGTAGCCCAGCTCGCCCAAGTGGACGCTGTGGCCTTTAGCCAGCAATGATGCCAATTCCTCGCCCAGGATGGTCAAGACTGCTTGGATATCTGTTTTGCTAACAGTGGTAGAACGATGAGCAAAGTAGCTCAAAGTCGGACATATAAGCTATTACTCTACATGCAGCATAGATATTTGTTTAAGCAACCTCTCTCTCAATAACCTAGCTTTTATCAGAAGACATAGCACGGCCTCCGATTACTGAGTGCTACGTCGGCTACGTCATCTATGTCGCCGCTATTATCAATCCAGATTACATCATCTCTACCTGGCGCCCATTCTAGGTTAGTTCTGCCTCCTTGATTCTTGCATGCCTATCAGACTCGCTGTGTTGACTTCCACGGGAAGCTACTCGAGAATACCATGTGTTTGGCGATGCGACTACTTCTATAATGCGAGAATCTTTGAAAGGTAGCCTCTTCATTGATTTGACAGCCTTTTGGGACGACATCCAACAAAGCTATGCTACCATCTCCATAGTCAGGCAGTTCAGAGCCATAAACAAACCCAGTTGTCGGATGTACCATACCTTGGACTAGCTCTCTTTTTGTTGCTTTTTCTATAATCATTTGGATATTTTGCTCTGTGTGTGAGTATACCCTCTCTGAAGGCTTGTAGTATTGCAATAACTTGTCTAGCTGTTCTATGGGTTGATTAAGCCTATTTTTCACACTACAATTGTATCATTATGACCAAACGATCGCAGCATACAATGACAGAAAAAGACACCTCACTATATTGCAATAGTAAAAAATACATAGTCTCGTTTTGAGAGATACGGACGTAGATAAAATTTCTATCGTTCCTACGTACGATAGGGACAAAATCTATATCTGACACAGAGAAAAACGATAAATTATTTAATTACAAAAGACCAACCGCTGAAATTATTGATAAAGTTGGCTATCTTTATTTGTTTCCTGGAAAAAGATTACGTATGCCATTATAAAAAGATCTATGAACGGTGTGGCTATAAGGTTAGCGTAAAAACACCAACCCAGGCGCAAACGACGAGAGCTTTGAGGGAGTATATTTCCAAAGCGATATACCTCTTGCGATATCGTGCTGCTAGGATATGTTGAGGCGCTCGCTCCTGGCAACAAAGAGTGGCAAGGTAACGATGATATAAAATGGAAAACAGAAACAATCAATGGTCAAAGATTGTTTTGTTGGTGCGATTTAGCTATTGGGTAATACTATATACTCTGTAGTCGAGGTTTTATCAAAGTATTGTTCTACTCTTATTTATGTAGGCAAGCTCGGTTCACTTTCTCCTGACGATACACCTAATACAACTATTGCCACGGGCGATTCGTCGTATGTAGACGGCTCTCTTATAACATGGGATAATATTTTTTTAAGAACTCTCCGCTTACCGTAGAGGGCTCGCATTATACGTTACCATCTGTTCTTGACGAAACAGCTAGTTGGTACGAAGAAAGTAAGGACAAGTATCGTTTCGTTGACCCAGAAAATAGGATGGGCGGCAAAGGCGGCAGGTGATTTTGACGGCGTTTAGTTATCTTCATCTAGTAACTGATAATTTATCAGGTCTGTTTAATGAGAATCTAACGACTGAACGTGAGGATACTGTACTTAGGAAGCGGTTGCAATACGTAAGCATAATACGCGCTATACTATGGCACAGAATAGGTATAGAGCATAGCGTATCTCTCTTCTCGGAAGTATTAAAAAGCACAACAAGCTCGAGTCGACAAGGGCTATATGGAGCCGCTAGAGAGAATTGGAAAGCGTGCCTAGCGTTTGCTTATCACACTCAGGAGGAGGCTTGGGAGGTTGTTCGAGAGTTGCCGCGGCGTCGGTGGAAAGAGCAAAAGTTAATCCAGAAGCTTTTACTCTCGGAGATCGTTGATACGCAAATCCAGCTATTGACAACGTTAGCGTATGCTGGATTCTGATGAGCAAGACTTAATAGATGGAGTCATAGCAAAGCTGCATGCTCATCGCCCCGATTGGAAAAATAACCATTCTATATGAACACGCCGCTCAACAATCTTATCCGCAACGACATCGACATGTTCTGGTCGAATAGGTTGAGATTTAATTCATAGTGCGGCCGATGTGCGGTGGTTTGTATGCGAGTATCTGCCGTTGCTTAGTATTGATTATGATACGTCAATTGCTAAGACTATCTTGCAGCCTTTCAGCACATAGATGTTGATAGGCTCAATCGTTAGTTTCTGAGATAACCGCTCTGGCGAGTTAATTTATGACGAGCGCGATATGAGTGCGCGCCCTAAAACTTTGGCAGCAGCTGGCGAAAAACGGTTGGGTATGAGAAGAAATTAACAAAAATAGACATAAATCTAAAGTCTAGGGTCAAATGTTGTCAAATATATTAAAAGTGCTTTGTCGGACGATTATATGAAGATGTGTCCGGCCCATGATATAGCGTATAAAATTGTTAACCCTATTGGCGCATTATGATATTACCGAAGACGACCGCCCGCTGTAGCGAGATATGGGGCCTCAGCGACAGAGGTAGAAGCGATGACTTTGGTCGAGATAGAAAAATCTGGCAAGCTGGATGAGATGATTGGGCTGAGTAAAGAGCTTGGCTGAATCGGTGAAATGACCCGAAGCTTCCCTATGTCTATTTCCCCTCCGCGCCGCGATAGCAAAACCACATAAGTAATTCTCCAACGATTCGTCTTCCATACCGGCGAATAGCTCGCGGGCGCGCAGGACTTCGCGGAGTTTTGGTGATTTTTGGCGGGCGAGTTGCTCGGCGGTGGCGTCTAATAAGTCCAAGCCGCGCTGCCAAGCACCGGTCATTGCAGTCGTATCGCCGCGGGCGCCGGGCGGCAAACGCTCGCCCGACCTCCGAGCCGATGTTGCCCATTTGCTCAAATATCGTTAAGTTCTGCCACTTTTGCTTGTCAAATACATACTACTCATGGATGACTCCAGTGTGTTTATGTAACCACGCTGCCAACTCCGCCAAACGTTTGCCGTCAACTCCGCCTTCTCTTCATCGGTCATTTTCGGCGAGCGTCTTATCACGATTATCCGGCAAGAAATATGTATCGTAATTGCGGCCGTTATCTCCGCGCGAGTTCTTTGAGCAATACGCCGTGCAGTTTTAAAGGTAAACGTCTGCGGTTTGTTGCCGTCAAAATAGTAATTGTACGCTGCGTGTACGTCCCGAGTGCCGCCGCCGAGCAGCTGAATTATCCTGTCAATACCGATGGTGTCGAGCGCGTATTTGGTGTAAATGCCGGGAAAGCCGTTCAGCTCATCGATGAACAGGCCTGAATCCATCACCACCAGCGGACGTTTAGCAGATTGTAGTATTTAGCGCCTTATCGACGGAGACGACTTGTTGATCGTCGGACTGGATTTCTGGCACGTCAGGCAAGGTTTTATCTGGCATGGTCAGTTAATGTTCGATCCTGCCAGCACCTGCTTAGCGCCGGCAAGCTTTATGTTTGAGTCGTCGCGTAAATTAAGTCCGTAATTATAGTTTAGCACTATCTGTTTTCGAGCAAACCTCACCATAAACCGCATACCCCACCCGTGTGGTGTGAAGTCATAGTCTAGGACCTAGCGTCGAGTAGCATTTTCACGGTGTAGAGGCCGATGCCACTGCTGTCAGCATGCTGCTTCGTGGTGGCATTGCTCGATAAAACGGATCAAAGACGTGCTGGAGTTGCTGTTTGGTGAGTGGCTTGCAGGGCGTTTTCGATGGCCAGCTCATTTTGGTTGCAAGTAATTTTTTTATCACGCTCCCGGCGTCGCCGTGGCGCACCGCGTTTGACACCAGGTTCGAGATGACGTGGCGCATCACGTCGCGGTTAGCATACGAATGGTCGTTGGACGCGTATCAACCGCGAAGAGTCATGCCGCGTTTTTCGCCAGCAGTGTATAATCATCAACCACCTCGGCGATCAGCTTGTCGATCCCTCAGCCGTTTTCTCCTGACGCAGAGCCTGCTCGGCGCACGCTGCCAGAGCGCAAAGACGTCATTCACCATTGCCGCCACACGGTCAACCTGCGCCACCGATTCCGCCAGGTACTGATCGCGATTTTTATACTCGCCGATGTTTAGCTGCATATTCTCAAGCATAATCCGTAGCGCCGCCAATGGCGTTTTTAGCTCGTGCGAGGCCGCGCGGAGGAAGGCGATTTTTCTTTCTCGAGCTGCGTGATCCGCTTATTTTCATGCTCCAGCGAGCGAATCGTTTGCCACAGATTTTGATACAGCTCATTGATCATTTTCGCCCCCAGCACGCCGATTTCATCACCGCTACTTTACCGGGTAGCGCGCGTCCTTTTCCAGTTGCTGCATGGTCGTAGTCACCGCGGCCATATGGCGAATCGGCTGCGTCACAAAGCGGCTGTAGATGTAGGAAAACAACAGTGCTACCAGTAGCGAGCCAAGCATGGTATACGGTAATACATGCAGCGTGGCGAGCTTGGCCTGGTGACGGGCGCCACGTCGGCCAGTAGCCTGACCGTAATCGTTTGGCCTTGATCATCACCACACCCCCCTGCCGCAAAATCACCGAGCGCGGATCGACCGTTTGGCCATCAGCGATTTTTCACCACGCTAGTATCGACCGATTTACCGCTATCCGTCACGATGTTGATCGACTGAAAACCCTGAAAATACTGGTCGCGCCCGTCAATTGTCAGCGTGATATTAACGTTTTTCATCTGAGCGAACTCTTGGCTGAGACGGCGCATTTCCTCAGTCGATTTACCGCGTAGTTCAGCCACGAGCGCCGTGAGATTGTCCGCCGCCTCGCGCTCTTTTTGCTGCAGATAAAATTGCGGCATCAAGGTGAAAACCAGCGCATGCACCAGGATGATCAACGCCGCGAATAAGCCGATTGATACCAAAAATGTCTTGGGAAATAACTTTAAGATTCTTCATAGCGGTAGCCCACTCCCTTCACCGTGATGATGCAGTCCAGGTGCAACTTCTTGCGTAAGTTTTTGATGTAAACGTCAATCACCCGGTCGAACGGCACCTCGTCATCACGCCATAACTTATCGATGATAGCCTGCCGACTCCAGACCACGTGTGGATTATCCACGAGCAGTTTGAGCAGCTGCACTTCCTTGGGCTTGAGGTGCGCGTCAGCACTATCATAAAACCCTGATAGGCTGCAAAAATCCACCGAAGCCAGGCCGCGCTGCCACAAGGTTTCGTTTGACAGACTGCTGGCGGCGAAGTAAGCGCTCTAATCCGCTTTTCCAAAATCACCAGCGAAAACGGCTTACTCATATAATCATCCGCCAGCTCGTCAAAACTGGCAACTGCGTCGGCTCATCATGCAGCGCCGTCAGCATCAGCACCGGCACGTCGCTGGTCTGGCGAATTTGATGCAACTACTCGATGCCGCTCATCCCCGGCAACATGATATCGAGGATAATCGACATCCGCCTGAGCAAATTTCTTTCAGCGCCTCCTCGCCACTGGTCGCCGTCAGCACCGTAAAACCACGCTGGCGGAGGAACTGCTCGGTGCCAGTGCGCAGGGCGGGTTCGTCTTCAACTAGAAGGATTCGTGATTTTTGTGCGTTACCATTTCGGTTAATCTTGGATGCTATCCTCCTATGTTTTGAATTGCCTTGGCTCGATATTCGGACAACAGTGCTTGGTGATTCTGTGGTTAGTCAAGCTGCCAACGCGATAATTAGTTAATTACAATTATACCTTACAAGTAATTTGTCTACTTAAGTCTGGTCTAACGCCCCGTGACATAACTAGAGAAAAGATTTGAGCGTAAGCTGACATCTTCACTTAAGTGTCTATTAAACTCACTGCACAATAGGACTAGTCCCGATAGGTTCAGTCAACTAACCCGGAACAGCCATAGTAAACCACAGGGAATGCTATTGGACTGGCGAACAGTTCTGGCTGGTTAGCTCTCCATCCATTCTCGACAAAGAGAGTCTAGCTGTCTCGTCAGGATTCTTCCGCCGAACAACTTTCGAGCATGGCGTTTGGTCACGCTCCAGATGTTCTCTCCCTGGTTGGTGCCGGCAAAGCGCCCTTTGCTATGGTTCCAGCTCTCATGGGCGTAGCCAAGTAGTTCTAATTCGTCATACGCCCACCATTTGTCGCTCGCCACTAGGCTGCCTGCTGCGACGTAATCCTGGACAAACTGTTCAAGCGGCTGTCTATCCGGCTGTCGGTAATGCGTAGGGCAATGCGCCCGGTCGTAGTGTCTTTAGCGCCAACTACGATGCGCTGAGGCTGTTTGAATCGTCTCTGTGCCAGTAGCTTTCTCATCTACGTCTGTACCACGCCCTCAGTATGGCGGTAAGCTTGCTGCTATCAGGCGGTTGCTTGCGAAATCGGGCAAACCAGCGCCGAACAGTGGTATAACTCACGCCGGCTAATAGATATGCCGTTTCCGTTGAACGCTTCGTCTGCCAACAATAGAGCAGGATGAACAGCTGCCGGGGACTTAGCTTCATGCCGTATAGCCAGCTAGCCTGGTAGCTGGTTGGACGATACTTCTTGCAGCAGAGCTTTGCACCATAGATATCTGTTGCAATAGTTCTCCTGAAGACGTGCGCGGCAACGAGGGCACACTACCTCATCGCCGAAGACCAGTTTGTGAGGATCTGCTAGTACTTTTGTTACTGGCGAAACCCTGCTATGGTCAGACATTAGGAACATCTCCTTTTACTTAGTTGTATTCACTCCTAAGTTTGGGGATGTTTTGTTTAGTGGACCTCATCCGATTTCGTTTGGCGTGCTACCGTTTCGAGAGTCGAGTGAACCCGGGCTTTTTGGCAGCGTGAGTGGTATTCTTCACGCGCTGGGTTGTCTTGTGCGCCACTTTCGAGCTGGTGCCCGTCATGTAGCTGACGCCGTTCATAAATTGACCACCCAGCTTTTTCAGATTGCGTGCGCCCATACTAACGAAACTAAATTGCATCATCACGCCCTGAACTTTTAATAAAGTTAGAATGGTTGCTATGCCTGCTACCATCGCAATCAAAGTATGCAGGCAGAGCATTGTTACCGGTAGTCGCCATGCCAGAAAACAGCGAAGATGCTAATTGCAAGATAACTATATGAACAAACAAAAACGAAAATTGTTGATAAGAATGCCTTCATTGAAGTTTCGACAAAATCACAAAAACCCGGCACCAGCCACAGCATACTCACCAGCGGCGATAAAACAGTGCCGATGAACAAAGTGATCAAACGCATAACATAGACGTCGACAACTTTTGATAAGCGTGCTCCAGACGGTCGATGCACCCGAAACTTGATTTTACGACCGAGATGAGAACGTTAGATAGATTAATGATGTCATCAATCAAAAATATTGATGTCATTCGTGTAAAAATATCGGCACTATACGTGGCAGCAGGTGCTTGACTTCAACTCTGTCAAAGCCATAACTTGACGAGCTCGCGACCTGAAAGCCGACCAGCGCCACGACTAAAAATCAGCAGCATATCAGCGATGCCAACAATCGCCAACCATAGGTTAAACACAGCTTTGTTATCGCCATCAGTGGCGTCGATTTGGTGAAAAATTCTGATGCATTCAAAAACGGCGAGGACATGGCGTTGATGATTGATTGACAACAGCCCCGTCACGGCTCGATGATCGTTTCAATCAAACCATTGTTTTCTGATTTGGGCGTGACGGCATGCAGACTCGGTAGGCTAGCGTTATTTGGATTTGCACCGCTTGATATGAACCGTTCAAAATGGAAACTATCGTCACGGTGGCCAGTACAATGACTAGTCCGATTACAGCTTTCTGGCGATGCTTTAGCGTGTTCCATGCGATCTGGCTTGCCGCTGCTAGTCGTACGAAACATGGCCAGCGTGAGGCTAAAAAGAAAGCACAAGCTAGCGACGCGATGCCCGATAAAATCTTGGCTGTCGGCAAAACATAATCGCGCACGGTTTTTATGGCGCCAGCAGTATCAGCCAAATAACACGCAAATTACTGGCGAAAACATCGACTAGGGTCGAACATGAATTGCTATCCTCCGAAAAGCTTGTCGCGCTAAGGTCGTCGCGATGTTCGCCAAAACAAACGCGCAATGACAATTGCCAAACCAATTGCTGACCATGTGATAGTGCGCTTCGCTTTGTTGAGCTGCTCAGGACTTCCCGGAGCTAGTGATATAGAAAAGTAAAAGCCGCTAGCAACAGCCGGTCGCTACCAGACCGGCTAGTCTCGCTCACCACTTGGATGACGCTTCATACAAAGTTCTCGACATTCACTGACGTTTCTGCTGGCGCGGCTGAGGCTACACTAGCCAACACGGTGGCGCCCCTAACCGCGATAAATATTGCCGCCAGGCAATATGTTTCTTGACACCATAAACTCCCTTTCATCAGAGCGTGAACTTTGTGTTTACCTCTGTTATTTTTACGTTAGCAGACGTAATTTGCTTGACAAGACTGGTGCTTAAAGTCTGCTACGGCAACGCTCAGTATGTTAGTTTCTAAGAGGTTTGTTAAATTTATAGAGGCGTAGTTATGTTTTAGTTTGAGTCAAAAATTAAATTAACGAACTTGCTAAAAATGATATTTAGTCACTAACTTTACACCAATAAAAGCTACAAATGAAACTAAAAACATGAGTAAACTAAAAATCTGAAAATATTGTCATATCTTCGCCGCTATCGTTTATCGGTTCGGCAAAGCGCATTTGGAAAATAACGGACGTGGATAATCCAGTGATGAAAGTGTTGCTTAGTTTGGTTGCTGCCGCGCTCATTTTGTTTGCTTGCGTTTTTGTGGCATTTTGGTACGTATTGATCCATGTTATTTTTGGAATTTTGTTTCGTTCCATATCGGCTGTTGCGGCGAAGTAGTCGCAAGCAAAAAGCAAAAGCAAAGTTACGACACCGCGAGGTGTTGGAGGCGATAGAGAAAAACCGTAACCTATAATCGCCGCAACACAGTTGCGCGCCTCTTGTTGGTGGTTTTCTGATTTGTGCAGAGTTTCAGAATGAGAATCGAACCAAACAGTTATACCATCCGTTAACTTTAACAATTCGAGACCGGTTTTCGTCAATTCATATTCAACCCGCGGCGGAATTGTCGGATGAGAAAAAGCGCCGGACGATGCCGGTGCGTTCTAGTTGCTTGAGGTGCTCAGTAAGCACTTTCTGAGTCACCCCGGAAGAGAGCGATACAGCGCAGAATAGCGCTTAGTCTCAACGCCAAGCGAAATAATAATTGCGATAGTCCATTTGCGAAACAGCAGACTTGTCATGAAATCGCGCGAATCGGCGTACTGATTTTTGGATGCAGTTTTTGTCATGGTTACCTCCCGTTGGTATAAAAATTTAAAACAAAAATGCCCGAAAGCCACCCTCCGAGGTAGTTTCAAGAGTATCTCGCTCATTATTGTATAATATTTAAGTGATAGTGTCAATTTATTAAAATCTATAGCACAACCCCAGAAGACTCTAGTCGCCTTGAGCCTTGAGAGTTTTTGGTATTATAGAGACTTAGTCCTTCGTTTGTACAATTGAGAGAGGAATTATTTATGAGTGAATTAAATATTAATTTTGGCGATAGGAAAAATCCATGCGTTTGATGTTGATGGGACCCTGATGCCTGGAGCGGTTGTTGAACACGCTTTTAATAAAATTCTTTTCCGATGGACAGATAAGATTGACAGACAGCGAGATTGAAAAGAAATTTTATCATATAAAAGAGCTAGACAACAATGAGATATATTCGTCAAGTCGTCCAAAGGGTTTAGCGAAGCACTAAGTTGTCTATAAAATATTTACGTCGTTTGAAGCTAATGAAGTGGGCGAAAAGATGCGACCAACATCTTTCCAGAGATGCAAATATTGGACTCCATTAAGGATGCTAAGGAGGATGGTATTGATATCTGGATCTCCTCGTATATTCTGTAGAAGCACTCGGGAGAAGATTGGGCGCAACCGTAAGCGATGGAACTCATCACTACTCTGCGCGAGGTATCATTCACCAGACTAGACCGCGCCGTAAAACGATACACGAGAAAGACAAGCATTTAAGGTCAATCTATAGGTCTCTTGGCGGTCAAGCTATCTCTGCTGGTGATTCAAATAACGATATCTCACTGCTTTTCAGCGTCCCTAACCCAGTAGCGGTAAATCCATTGCCGGGATTGAAAGAATTAGCAATGGATAATAACTGTGCAGAATTATAGAATGTGGTCGCGAGATTAGCAATTCTATATTATACCAATCGACATATTACACTCTAATAAACCCACATAGCAGGAAGAGTGGTTTATACTATCATAGTATATGAGAACTAAAACACCTTAGGAGAACTTGTGCGAGGGAATTATTTTGGATGGCGTCTCTGCTTCGGGAAAAAGCTCAATATTAAATCTGGTCCAACAACGTATAGTTAAAAGAGTATCCATCTTCAACGAAATTATTCATTAGCGAGCACTACACGCAGCGTATGCTCGAACATAAACTTTTGAAGCAAAAGCGCTTTCCGGTTGATCATGCAGAACAGCACATAGACAAAATTATAAGCAATCTAAACCAGTATCAGGAGATGCTTGACAAATCTAAGTTTGCCAACAACCCCTCGGGCAGAAGCTTTTTAGTTACGATTGAAGATTCATGTCACTTTTCTCGCCACTCAGGGGGCAGACCTCTCCGATTACTCTAAGCACAAGGTTCAAAAACAACTAGAAAAACTCGCGACCTTAAACATCTCACAGTACTTGCTAATACTATCGGAGAGTAGTCTAAAGAACATATCGACTCGGACATTAACACATAGAAACGATAAATGGGCAGAATATGTCAATAGTAAAAGGCGGTGTCGATGGGCTCGTAAAATATAGTCTTGAATGGCAGGAGTCTTTTGTATCCTTAGCGGACGCTCAAGGATGTCATAACCACTAAAACTATAGAGATAAACGACTGGAATTGTGAAAAATCGCAGATATAGCTTTTTGAAGACGCATATCAATGGAGTGGTGTCTAGCATGTCGAAGTCCGTGATATTAGGAATTACCGCTTTTAATCATGACGCTTCAGCTACCCTAATATGTAACGGTGAGGTTATCGCCTTTGCCGAAGAAGAACGATTCAACGGCGTGAAAACATTCAGGGTCATTTCCATAAAGCGCTATCAAATATTGCCTTTCAGAGGCTAGTTGACGGCTGAAGACATAACGGATGTTGCGTTTTACTTTAACCCTAAGAGATACTGGAGGTCATATTTAAAAGCATAATAATCCGTTCTATGCTCTTATAGATTTCTCCGTCTTTAAAAGAAAGCGTTTCTACTACGAGTTTGTCTGGTTGTTAAATTTTCATAACAAAGTACGGTCGATCAAAAAACTCATAGGAAATGATAAGGCTAGAATACACTATGTCAATCATCATTATGCCCACACTTGGTATGGTTACTGCCTCGATTTAGGGGATTGTGTCGTTTTATCAAACGATAGCGTTGGCAAAGTGCTAGTACATTAGCAGTTCACTTCGAGACGCGATGAAAAGAATGACATAACGACAGAAACTCTCATTAAACAGCGCATGACCCTAATTCACTAGGATATCTCCTACGGTGCGCGTAACTGATTATCTAGGGTTCGAAACGTGGCGAAGGCGAAGGTCGAGTTATGGCCTCTGCTGGTTTCGGCGATAGTAAATATTGCGTCACTTTTTCAAAACATTAGCCAGCTAGCACTAAAGGTAGATTTAAAAATTAAAGAAATCTGATAATGCAACGCAGCTTTCAGCCAGAGGACAGCGCCTAGGCTACTCTTTCTACAGAAAATTTGGTGATAATCAAGCATGATGATCCTACTCACCCAAAAAAGCATTACGATATATCATTCGCTGCAGAACACTCTCTGAAACTATTAACTTTCATCAACTTTTGACTATGTTACTCAATATCTAATCGCATTGTGCCTTTGTTGGCGGTGTAGCTCAGAACAGTGTATTTCGACAGCTTACTGCGATAGATATTCAGTAAGAGAATTTTGTGTTCCACCGATTCCCTCATGATGCTGGATGTTCAATGGGGGCTGCTATATGTATTCTACAAAAATTTAACACACTGCCAGACACGGTGGATACCTCTAAGCTTGGGTGAAATCAGCGATGAATACATAATTAATATGTTGAAAATAGCAAGATCCCATGCAGAAGTCTTGGGCGTCCTGCTGACTCTCCGCAAGAATTAAGCAAGCTAAAACTATCGCCTCTTTCGAGGTCGCATGGCGTGCGGACCTCGCGCCCTATGTCAGAAGTATACTACAAGTCCCTTGGTCCGAGATGAGAGATCACTAAAACAAGGCAGATTAAGTACTCGTGAAGAGTTTTCGTCCTTACGGAGGCTTTTTATACTCAAGCGTCACCTGGATGAGTCTGCTAGTTCATATATAATAAGCACAAGGTGGCTACGCGACATACGTATATAAGGTTGGTAACTGGATAGATGAGGGTTCCGTCTCTAGTACATGTTGATAACACTTGTCGTCGTCCAAAATCATAAATGAGGATGATAAAATTCCTTGCTGAGTTGCTCCATTCCTTTAACAAACTAAGACTCCCATTATAATTAATACTTCTCTCAATATACGTGGACGTCCAATCGCACGCACATAGAAGATGCTATCAGGAACTTTTTATACTTCCAGCTAGTGACTACGTTCTGTTTAACGAGCGGATATTAGTCAGGAAGGCACCTCTGAGTAAAAATTTTCAAGACTTTGAGTATCTCCGTGGACTATACGGAACAGGAATCAAATACCTTCAAGGGTGAGTTTCTAAAAGATACTCAAATCGTAATCGGTCAATCACATGAACATCCTGGTTACACTCATCGATTGTGGTGATATCTGTCATTGACATTGGCGCTGTGCGATCTTTCTTATCAAAAATCGAAGAAAAGAAACCCCTCGGTGACCCGTGTCGGCTATAGATATAATTGAGAATCCTCAAATTAAACAAAAACTACGAAATTACCTATAGGGTATACGACGGAGTTCATTTACCATCCGATCTTGGTAAGTTTGATGTTATCCTATGATGCATATGCTATATCATGTTGTCGATGTTAGAGAGTTCCTAAAATTAGCTTTCAATACCTATAGCAGCAAACAAGGGGTCTAGGCTTTTATATAGCAAAATCAAACGATGCTAAATTGAGAAACTGAATTTTCAAGTATCGTTAGTGAGCTCAATATTGCTGACAAAGAAGCTTTCAGGGTTCGCGATGAGGCTCATTTTTGTGAGAGAGAATGCAGGAGATATCATCAAAGACTCTCTTTTCAAGGCTTGGGTTATTCTATAAAACAATACGACTTAGATACCCCATCCTTGTAGATATATAGTGATGATCTCATGAATTATATACTATCAACGCCTAGGTATGGCAGATAGTTTCAGTCTGTAAATTATGACCGCTACATAGAATGTTGGATAAATAGGTATCTAAATATGACTTGTTTATAGACACCTATAAGGAGACTATCTGTGTCAGTTGAATTTTGAGGATCGGCTATAGTGCATGGGGGTTTTTCTTGCTAACGGCGTCGTTGATACGCCCTGATGGAGGAAAAAGTCATCGAATGACCTTACTTAAGTCACTCATAAGTCGGGGAGTATGAAAATAGTTATGTTGCATCGCGATCTTGATGAAGCGGTATGAATCTCTACCTCAAGCCTAAGTTTTTGATAGTTTGGATCCCGATATAGACATACTATTTCTGAGGTATGATGCTACAGGAAGAAATCGGGTATTAGTACTGAGACCGATCCGATACCCCAGACCCTGATAGGCGATGAACTTATAAAACACTATAACCTACTAGGCAAGCCAATCTTCATATGGGACGAATCAGACAGTTGATGTCGAGTGAAATTAATCAAATGAATTTGAATAAATTCTTAATTTTGAACCATCACTATTTCCTAAGAATAATCAGACCTCATATATTTCAATGGATCCGAATCGTACTGCTCAGATGCACGATGATCCTGTAAACTGCGATAAGAACAGTAAGAGTATTGACTTAGTGTATATAGGGAACCAGTACGGGCGCGACCAAAGTTTTTCTATATACTATAACGCAAGCCTCTCGACTACTGGGTTCACCTTGCCGAAAATATATGGGAAATGGACAAAAGCAGATCAATTTTCCAAATGTTAACTTCTAATTGTCGAGTGGGGTTTTGAGCTAAGTGCATAACATATACACACAAGCTATTTGCCAATGTATCTCTCGCCTTGAAAAGATACTATAAAACTGGACAATATACTCAACGCCTATTTGAATCGTTATGGGGACTGCGTCCTCTCGTTCCAAAAGAATACGCTAAGCACGAAGATATATTTCCAGAGAGTTGGTCGTTAATTCCGCAGAGGCATATGTGAAAGATTAGAATATCTACATCAACTGACAATGATTCTATCGTTTCATTATTTAATTTATTGCCAAGGCTGAGTAGTATTCTCGGACGATAGGCAAGCTGATACAGTAATAAGATCAATCTAGACACTCTATGCATAGTAACTACAACAGGATACGACGAATGGGACAACTTAATAATTAAGACTTTTTGAATCTCAAGAAAGATTTGACGAGTGAAATTAAGTATAATGGCGTATGTTAAGAACCTAGGTTCGAGTTCCTGAAATTATCAGCTCCAACACAAAAAGAGCTAGAAGTAGTCACAAAATTTATGTGTGGAGCAAAGTGAGACCACATTATCAAGCAAGGATATAGAACTAAGTGCCTAAAGAGCTGGCAAAAATATACACCATGGTCAAGTCGAATAGAAGGCAACGAAATAAAAAGAAATATCTGAGCAGTCTGAAACAAAATATATCGCTTTACGCAGACAGTAAAGGACTAGTTATAAACCAGATAGTTTTAGATGATGAAATAGACAGGTATCAAACTACTTTAGGCCTTCTCTCTAAGGACGCCAAGCTAGCTAACTGATTTTTAATAAAGACGGCGTTTGATGATTGATTTTGACTACGTGAGACCCATCATATTATCTTGCGGATGTTATGCAACTTCTTAATTATCAGAACCTAAACCTTCACTCTGAATATATATACGTAAAGAGGTTTCATGAATTAATAAAACTTTCACCACCAAAAAGTTTCAGTAGCAGCCTTGGTAGGTGTTAAACTCTAGATAATGTCCATGCGGTATAATAAAAATCTAAATACAAGCTACAGAGATAGTTTTGCCGTATCTATAATACTTTGGAGGAAATGGGTATTGTATGAGCACATATAAATTTGAATCTGCCAATGAGGCCTTTGTTAAGCTGGCAGAACTTATATACACAAGGCCTGATTTCAATGATGTCACCTAGAGGTAGAGCTACTAAAGAAAATCTTGGGGTATCCGTTGAAATAGTCGAGCCCCTATCAACGCTATGTCACAAATAAGTATAGAAATCTATCTTTACATTATATTGTGGGAGAATGGCTGTGGTATGAGCGGGGGTCTAATCGCTAGAAGAGATTTCATACTATTCAAAATTCTGGAATAAGATTAGCGATGATGGGGCAACAGTTAACTCGGCTTACGTATAGAATATTAGGAAATGGGCCCACCGCTGTCGTTAATCAGTGGAGCTATGTAAAAACGAACTGCTGTCGACCCAGACTCGCGGCGCGCAATCTGTACTATTGTCTCAGCTGATGACATGGTTAATGAGACTAAAGACTTTCCATGTACCGCCTATCTACAATTCTTCATACGGGATTCCGTCTTTATCTCATCTGCTAATCATGCGCAGTAACGATTTAGTATTAGGACTGCCCTCAATGACATTGCAGCTTTTACGCTTTTTACAAGAAAAAGATGCTTGTTGAATTACAGAAAAGCTTCCCTGGGTTAGCTATGGGGTCTTACTGCCATTACGCTGGAAGCTTGCATATATGAGAATAATTTTGGCTTAATAGAATCTGTGTTATCAAACAAAGATGATAATATAGATATCTCTGCCTCTAATGAGTGATATATCTCAAATAGCAAACCTTCAACACAACGAGAAGATTATAAGACTGGGGTCTCAAGAAAATCTCATTCCGTTAACTGATAAATTTTGTACTGCTTGTCAGGAGGTACTTTTGAAGTATGGACGATGACAGATATTTTTCTAGCAATTGCCCAAGAAAAAGGCCCTGAGAGCAGCTGCTTGGAAGTAAAAAGTTGGAGCTAGTAGTAGTTGAAAGGGAAAATCTTAGCGTCTGGAGCACAATGAGATATCCAAAAGGTCAAATGTCGTGCGGTGGAAGGTGGATGCAATCGATGTATTATGCGCGCCAGGGTAAAAATTCCCAGTGGTGCAATGAGATCCGATTGTATATGCGTGCATGCTGAAATAAACGCCATTAATAGCTTAACCGATCTCGCCCATAGAGGCCGCTGCTATGTATAAGCATTCCACCCTGCGAAGAATGTGCTCAGGCCATTCATAAAGCAGGATTTTCAAGGGTAGCTATCCTAGCTTTAGTCACGATGGACGCGGCATTGCATATTTAAAAACAGCATCATATAATCTTGGTCGGTTTAGATATTTAAAATTCTTGTTAAACGAGATAGTATAGTTTAACAAACATCTGAGAATAATTCTTTGGGTATGGCTCGTTTTGTGCTGTCGTTTTTAGTCTTCTTTTGAAGTCATTCTCATCTGTCATCAAGCGGTTTAATCGTATCATTTCGGAGTAGAATAGCTTCTGGTCTTCGCGATGTGAACGCCTACTGCTACATTATGCTTAGGCGTATAGGGCTTAATGCGTTTTAGCCTTATGTTTAGTCTAGCGCCGTAGCCTCGAAACGTGCTATGGTTATTCTCTTTAAGGCAGTATTGTTTATGAACTCAGCGCCATTATTCGTTTGTAGCGCTATTCTACCTCTATGCCAAGAGCTTTAATTGCGAAGCCTACTCGACATAAGAATAAGCTGGATGAATAAGTATTACGCTCGCGGTATCCGTACAATATGCGATACCGGGAATACTCGTCTCATGGCAGTATATTGGTATAGTTCTGTACTGTTATATTTCTCTATGATCGTTTTAGACAAGCATTCTTTTGGAACATATTTTACGTCAATCTAGATACGTTCTCCTGGATACTCATAGGCTCGTATGGACGGCTCTTTCGGCAAGTCTGGAGATGGTTTAGCTTTTGGGGTTTGTCGGCATTTTAAGGTGCTTTAGCACTTTCAAAAGGGCTGGCTGGGTTCTGGTATAACCTCGCTCTCTTAGGCGCAGCCATAGATCCTGAAAGCCAAGGTTAGAGCTTCTCCTGTCTTAATTAGCTTCATGATCTCTGCTCTGTATGGGAGTTTGATGAGAAAGAGGACGCCTTGATTTGCTAGCAAGCGAACTAATATCTCCGCCGTTTCCTTCATATATTTTTATCCAGCGATAAATGCTAGCAGGAGAAGTATGGCATTTAGCGGCTGCTCTTCTTACGCCATACCTTTTAGCACATTTGACAACGCTAAGGCGATAACGCATTTCTTGTAAGAGCTTTAAAATAATCCTCCTTCGGATGACGTTAGTTTTAATTATACACAACCATACATCCTTGAAGGATTATTTATTTGGCAATTGATGATTGTTCTCAATACTTTTTGCTATTGATATGTTTGTTATCTCCAATCCTATCTTGGAATATTGAAGGCTGTGTTGGTGAGAGTATGTAGATGTTAGCTTTGGAAGTGACTCGTCTATATTTTTAATTGTCGGATAGCTTTTATCTAATATTTCGTTAAAATTTTTAAGACAACTTGATGTACTAAAATTTTCGATCATATTGATACTAAAGATTGTTGATATTCTACTACTTGTCTAATTGCTTCGGTGTTAAAATATGCACTTTGTACACTTTTTAGACTATCTACTATTTGTTTATTAAGGATTTGTAGTTGAGCCTGCTGCTCTGGAGATAATGACAACTGCTGGAAGTTTAATATCTTTTCAATCTCCTCAGCTCAGTTTTTATAGCACTTTCTTTTCTTCTCTATAAATGATTATGGTGAGCTGCAGCGTCTCTATACTCTCTCAGCTCATTTAACTTGATTTTCATATCCTCCAAGATATCCTTTTGCAAGATTTCCTAGCGATTACATCCCAGATAATAATAGCTTTGCATTTCTCAAACTTTGTTTTGAGATCATCAAAAGAGCTGCTACCGTTATAACCTCATTTAGATCGCTAACAGTTAACTGACGTGAAGACTATGAGAAATCATCTCTAGAATTTCTATTATCTCGCCTAGGGTTAAATAGGAAACCAGTGTCTCTAAATTATTTTTGAAAAATTAAATTATTTTCAGTATCCTTTGATTTGTACATTTGTCAGATATTTTCAAAAGCGCAATAAAATATCATACATGCCTCAATTAAATCAGGCAGATACAGCAGCAACTTACGCAATTGAATCTCCACTTCATAGACAGCCTTGAAAACTTCTTCTGCCCGTTTGCGAGAACTCGAATCGCTCAATATACCTATTTTAAGATTTTCAATAATTTTAACGTATATTTGAGGATCTATTTGCTTACTGCGTTTTTATTGTTACGAAGAAACAGCTGTTCGGATATAGCCTCACATTTATCAGAAGAATCTTTATTGATTCCTATTCTATCTAAAATGTCCTGTACTTCACCACGTTTGCGCTTTTATAACTAGGACTATTTGCTGCATACGCTCATTATAACACCGAGGCGATTATTGTAGTATGGGGGGTAATGCAGCGGTTCATTATATTAAATCTATATACAAAAAAGACCTCGAAAGAGCATCATAATCCCTTTATGGTGACTCTACCGAATCGAACCCGGGTTGCCGGGATGAGAACCCGGTGTCCTAACCGCTAGACGATAGAGCCGAACTGTTGAATATTATAGCAGCAGAGCTGGGTGTTGTCTAGCTGCCGAGCTGCTGAATGATTTCGATTAGGCGGCGCGGCGTGATCTCAGCCTTAATCAGGTAGGCGTCGGCGTCGTTTTCTAAAGCGGCGCGGCTTTTCTCATCTTGATCGAAATTTGTCATGACGACGATCACGCGACTTCTCGGCGCTGTTTTCTTCGAATTTGCGGATAGCGGTCACGATTTCGGTGCCGCGCATCTCTGGTAGCATGATGTCGAGCAAAATTAAATCGTAATGCTGATTGGTGGCCATAACCAAACCATCGTGGCCGTCCACCGCCCACTCGACGTTATAGCCAGCCATTTTGAGGCTGCGAACGTACATCTCGCCGATGAAACGGTCGTCTTCGATGACTAAGATTGTGGAAATTGCCATGATACTCTCCTATTTACCCCGTGTATTTAGTGTGATTTTTAATCCAGCTGTTGCCGCCGAGATGATTTCGGTGTTGATTGTCGGCGCTGCAGTTTGTCAGAAACAGCGGCGAGATTGGTAGCGTGAAGGTGAAAGTTGCCCCCTGCCCTTCGGCGCTTGATACGCCGATAGTGCCGCCGTGACTTTCGATGATAGCTTTTGCTGAGATATAAGCCGATGCCAGTGCCAGCGACTGTCTCGCGGCTGCGGTGGCTGCGGTAGAATTTATGGAAGAGATTGTTGATGACGCTGGCTGGAATGCCGATGCCATTGTCGGCGACCGAAACTTCAACATGCTTGTCTTTGGCTCGAGCAGTGACGCGCACGGCACCGCCCTCGTCGGAGTAGTTTGATAGCATTGTCGATAAGGTTGGACAGTACCTCGGAAACACTAGAGCGGTCGGCAGCAACGGTTGGCAAATCGCTCGGAATATCAACGGACAGTGAACGATGTTGCGAGCGGGCGCGTAGCTCCCATATCGTCGCGGATAGTCTCGTGAGATTGTCGCCAACGAATCTTCGTGCAGTTGGAGTTTGAGGTGGCGGTCGTAAACGACTGGTGTTGAGGATGATTCAGATGTAGCCAGATAAACGATTGCCGCTAACGATTAATCTTTGAAAAGCTCTTTTGATCGGGCCTCGAGTTTACTATCGGTTCGAGCGCCAGTACATCTAAGTAGCCGCGGATAACGGTGATTGGCCCGCGCAGCTCGGGGCGGCGAACGAGATGAAGTCAAGGTCATCGTCCTCTGGCTGGTAGATTTCAGTCTCGTCGTGGCGGTAATGATAGCATCCGATGGCGTTGCCTTGTTCGGAAATCAACAGTGATATCGAAAATACGGCGGTCTTCCCGCCCTATGACCTTGCTGGGAACTCGCAGCCAAATTTTTGCCGGGCGCGAACATTGTCGGTACGGTGTTGATTGAGCCATTCAATCGTGGTCGGTGCCGCCGTCAAACAGCAAGTCAAAATCGATAAGCGCCTTTGGCGTCGAGCGAGATTGGCGCGGCGCGGTTAGCGAAAATTACGCCATTGTTCTTGTCGAGGATAATTATGCCAGTGCTTGTCAGATTGAGGGCGCTGGCTAGTTCGTCGCTTGTGCCAGTTTTGTTCAGACTGGTTTCGGTATGTTCTTTGTAGATAGATAGCAGCATATCGCTCTAAAGCCGGTAGCTTTGTACTCTTTTATTGCTAGGGTTTGGCAACTTTTGGTCGATTTTTGTCCAGCAGCATTAACTAGGGCGGTCGAGAGGTCGCGTAGCGAATCATCGCAAAAAGACAAAACTGCGAAATTTGTTGCAGTAGAAATGATTAACAGCGAAATGACAATTGTTGCAATAAGAAAGACGTCTAGGCGAACCTGCAAAATGATCATTATTGCAATAACCGGACAAAGCGACCAATAGTTGAACGAGAACAGATATTATTGCAAACTTGTTTCGCGATGAATACGCAAAAATCAGCGCATTTCTGGCGTGCATGCTATTACGTCGCTTACCGCACATACCTCTCCGCCACTGTTTGGTACAGCGGCAATCCAGGTTTGGCCGCGGTTTAGTGCGACTGGTTTGCCAGCGGCGTCAATGAGCTCGAGCGGGCTAAAGCGATCATTTTTGCGCCAAGTGCATTCAGCGACCGTACCGTTTTGAAACGCTGTTGCAGTACCGGTGCGGTAGTAACGATGCTTTGCCGCCAGCCATCTTCCATGACGGTAGTCCGTTGACGTGCAACGCGATGACGACGCTAGGCGCCAGCTCGCCCTCTTCACGGTCGTTGCTGGCCTGCCCGCCGATGCTGCGCAGATAGGTGTTGCCAGCCTTTACAGTCGTATGGGTGTTGTACCAACTGCTAGAGAAATTGATGTCGATACTGACGGCGTTTGGTTTGTCGCTGGCCTTGCCGTCAGTGCGGGTGAAACTGGTGAATTGCGATGATTTATAGCCTTTGCCAGCGTTGAGCGCGTCTAATTTCTCGAAGCTAGTATAGACACTGTGCGCGGCTGCCGATCAGCCAGCGCCAGTACGAACCCGCCGCTGAAGAACCGATCGATATCGCGATATTTACCGCCACGAATCTCTGCGGTGAAGCATGGCTACCGCCGACGTGGGCGACGCTAGCCTGATATGGTGCTAGCCAATCGACATAGTACATACGCAGGCTGCGGACTGGGCCGAGCTGCGGCTGTGCAGCGAAAGTAGCGCCAGAGCGTGATGCCGCCTTCGGCGATGGCTGTAGACGACTTCGGCCTGCTTGAGTCCGAATGCGGCCGGGCATCAGGCGAATTTCGATCGCGATGGCAGTGACTGGTTTTGGATAGGTCGGCCTTAGAGGCAACTTCAGCATGAGGTGGGAACGTATTTTCGGCAGGTTTCGAGACTGGCAGGGGCATGATACGTCGGCAACTGGCGCGCGATACGTCAATACGAAGACCACCGCCCCGCCGATAGTGATCAAAATTGCGCCGCAAATACACATTGTTCAACACGATGACGATTATCGAAATCGCGCAACCGCTCAGCCGCAACTGCTACCACCAGCCTCGTAGTGTTAGCAGCCACGAGCGGCCTGGTTGACTCATTTCGTCTGCGTATTTTGCTTTTGCATCTCGGTATTACAGCATAATTGGTGAATTGGTTACGGTTTGCGCGATGCTGCGTATGCTATCACAGTCATGGGTTTGTTGAGAGGTGAAGCAATACACGAAATAAATCTACAGAATAGTACCTAGAGCTACTGCGATCCGAGCTTCGGTGTCTGATGAAGCAGGCGCAGCGTGCAGTCTAGTACTGCTTGAATTGTTCTTTCCTTTGGGCAACTATAGGAGATGCCAAGCAAAAGAACAAGCCAGACGCGCTAGGACGGATTTGCCGTGATTGTCCAGTTGTGTCTGAATGCTTGAGTATGCGAGTAATAATCTGAATGAAACAGATGATGGTATCTGGGGTGGTATGACCCCACGCGAGCGTCGAAAATCTTAAAAGATCAAAATAATCAGTAGAATTTATTTGGTTGCGATTTGACATAAGTAGAGTTGTAGAACATAGAATATTAGAATACTCTCTTCGATAGATGGAAGGGGAAGAGGATATGTTGCTTGAGACTGTCAAGCGGACAATCGCCACGAGCTCAACTAGCTGGGTCTTTACCACGTCATGACATCTCGCGTCGTATGTAGTTGATGGCAGCTTCGTGTCGTGGACGTTTTTGAGGAGAAGTTCGGCTCCTCGTGCCGATTGAGGAAGGAAATATCATCGTCGCAGGGGGTGACCTGCGACGAAATTGTCAATGCCCCTCAGGCTTCGGCATACAGTACTGAGCTGCCAGAGACATCGAGCGGCCACGTCGCAGAGTCTCGCAGTGGCTGACCCGTCGCCTACCTCTGATGATGCGATGGTCGCCCTGCGTTTTGACGCGGTGATTCGCATCATTAGGCAGTTGGCACTTTCGCCTTGCGATCAGCATGACGTTAGATGCTGAGAAGCATCGGCATCTTGTTGAGCCGACTAGCCCGTGCTCCCCACGACGGCTGGGCCGACGACCAGCTGGTGGCGCGAGTTTCGGGCGAAGGCCCGACCTTTCCTCATGTCGGAGGCTGGGCGGTGGCTAACCGCACACCCGGACGACCCAACTGGGTGATCACGCCAAGATACTGCGGACCTGATTGATCAGATTGTCCCACCGTCCGAAAGCAGGTGGACCTAATCTTGGCTCGTTTGGTGGGCAGAAGAAGAACTGAATAGTCTTGATGCTTCTGCCTCTGTTCTCAAGAAACTCTTCCTGCTCTGGCTCAGAGGGCAGGCGCAGCAGCGACACGAGCAGCAGTTACGCGAGTGGCCTCTGCTTGCGGTGAAAACACCGGAAGAGCTGGTCGCCCGCCATCTGCTGAGTGACGAGGCGCGACGACGACGCCTCTACTGACGAGTCCACTGGGAGCGCTCTATACTATAAATATGGCAAGACAGCCCCCTTACTTTTTGCTAATTAATTTTATTATTCTTTTGACTCTAGATAACTTCGAAGCCGTGCCAGTGTGCACTCACAGCCAATCAGCGCCAGTATCGTCTCAGCTGCGCTGAATGGCGCCCAGGTGACGGCAATGCGGATCAGGCTGAAGAGAATGCCGGGCTTTTGGCTGGTGGTTTCCAATAGTTCGTTTAGGGCAGTTTTGGATTGACCAGCGTCCAGTCGGCGAGTTTGGCGAGCCCAGCGCGGCGGTTTCTAGCAGTTCGCGCCGCTCGCTATTAGACAGCTTTTAGCCGCTGTGCCGTCAATAAGTTCCATAGTAATTTCGGGCTCCGCGAAAAAGTAGCCAAATCCGCGTAAATCTTCAAACATTTTCAGGCGGTCTCTGCGCGTCAAAGCCAGCACCTTTCTACGCGGTATTCCTTTGAAGTTAGTATTTGGAGTGTAGGCGGATTCCGGCCAGAAACCAGTCTGCTCTCCGTCTTTTGCGGGTTGTCGTCCCATGGCGATACGTACTCGTGCAAAACGGTCGATAGGAGATATTGCGATACGAGCGCCAAGTTAAGCCACAGCTAAGTCGCTTTCGTGCAAACCGCGCGCCTGATTTTTGGACGCGTTTCGAGGCTGAGTGCCGATCAATTCGTTCCCTGGTGAAAGACTTCCTGTTCCGGTGCCGTCGTTCCATCCCAGGCTGGCGAGGAATTGAGCATGGCGTCTGGCAGATAGCCCTCTTCTAGGCTAGGATATCTTTGGCGCCGTCGCGTTTGGATAATTTTCTTGTGCCCTGTTCGTTCGCGATCGGCGGTACCAGGCGAATATCGGCCAAAGGTAGTCACCCAGTGCATCGTAGAGATTAAGATATTTGGGCGTGCTGGCAAGGAACTCTTGCCCGCGGATAACGTGGGTGATTCCCATTTCGGCGTCATCGACAATGTGTGCAAAGTTGTACGTCGGAAAGCCATCGGACTTTGACTAATATAAAATCGTCAATTACCTCTGGGCCGGCGTGCATTTCGCCCATGACTTCGTCGTGCCAGGTATAAGCTTTCGGCTCTGAACGAAAGCGTAGCGGCTGGCTGCCATCCCAGGTCGGCGGGTTCTCCGGACGGTAATCACGGTACAAAAAAGGCTTTTTATGGGCTTTGGCTTCTTCGCGAAAAGCGTCTAGTTGCTCCGGCGTATACGGATCGGCATAAGCGGCCAGCGTCAATGAGTTTTTGCGCATATTTCCGGTAAATATCAAGACGCTCTGATTGCTTGTACGGCCCATTTCACCGCCAAAATTGCTGGGACCTTCGTTCAGGCATAAGGTCGAGCCACCTCTAGGCATTCATAAATATGTTCTTCGCTGCCAGACACTTCCCTTTTTTGGTCGGTATCTTCTATGCGCAGAATGAGCTTTCCATTTGACTGCCGGGCGATGAGCCAAGCGAATAGCGCAGTACGCATACCGCCGACGTGCATATAGCCAGTTGGGCTGAGCGCGAAGCGAGCACGCTTGAGTCATGCGAGGCACTCTTCTAGTTCGGTGACGCGCCGGTCAAGTAACGCCCACTCGTGCCGAGTGGTTTTGTCGTTATCAACGACAGCTCGTTTGATAGTATTGACGTCGGTCTTGAGGCTATCGAACTCCTCGCGTAAATTATTGAATTCCTCGCGTGTTGCTGAACGATACAATCCTCATCACCGCGCGCATCTGCGAACGGATTTCTTCAGGAGTGACGTTGGTGTAATTTTTGTCGTCGCCCATAGCTCAATTATAGCAAAAGCACCCGGCAGGTGCAAAAGTCAGAGTTATCTCCATATCGCCAAAGCACGCCCTATCTTTTATATTATACCATCAAATACGCATAAATTACAAACTGGCGGCTATCTTTTGGATTTGTTCTGGTGCCAGCTCGGCATTTACCATCGACGGTGTAAAGAGTACCAGCATTAACCCAAGCGGCATGGAGTACCGTAGGAATAGATGGATTGAGCCATTGGCAGCGGTCGGTGGTGTATGTTGTCGCGGATTTCGGCGGTGTGGTTACGAGCACGGCCGATGAGTCCTATTCGAGACGAGTTTGCGCTAAGGTGAAATTCTCGCTGCTGCCGTTGGCGGCAAACTTCATGATTACCGCCGCCCCGCTGGTAAGCAACCGGACCGTTGAGGCTATAGCCAGCTGCTGGCACTCGGATAAGAAGCATTACACGCCAGCCTGTGGGCGCGGCCATACGGATGACTCCAAGGCGGGCATATTGATATATGTGTAAGCAGGCGCTCAGCAGGCACAGCCATCAGCTGTGCCGTCACACGCCAACACAGCAGGCGGCATGAGCGCGACATTCTTTGCTGGTCGACTTTCGGCGCTGCTGGCGCGTCAACATCTTGTCGGTAGCTTCCTGGATGGCTTGCTGCTTGATAATCCTTGCGATGGCAAGACGCTGCGTTTACCGCTGCTTGATGATTGCTTGTCGCTGGCGAGTCAGCCTGTTCAAGCCGATTGGCGGTCAGCGCTATGTCTGGGTTTTCCGCGGTTGGACGCGCTCGACCAACCGTTTGCCATCAGTTTTTAGTGCTTGTGCAAAGTGCGCAATGCTAGATGATCGGCCACAATGCGGACGCTGCGAGCCCCTTGCCGCGGCGAATGATTTGTGGCGTATCGCGCTACCGTAGCCGCTCAGCGCCGTGCAGACTGCGAGCAGCAGAATTTTCTTTTACACCCGCTGAGGTGGCGGCTCGTACTGGCGCTATTAGTCACTCGCTACCGCGGTTGTTTCTTGATACATTTGCGCCGCAGGGTGTGGGATCTTTTGGGTGCCGCTATGAAAATTGCCAGCCCGCGGCCGCCGGCGTGCGTACCGATCGCTGGGCATCGAGAAGGCTGCCGCTCGGCGTCGCAGACGTACCTTTGATGGTTATGTTGTTGCTTTGTCGTTCCCTTACCTATGTTTGCGATACTTACTCGGTGTCGCAATCTATTATCACAGCCTCAATTTGCTATCACGCGCAATATGCAGTGGTATACGACATACTATGAATCAGCAGATCGGCGCAAGCAGCGTATTAAATTAATCCTTTACTTATGCTGTGATGACCCTGGCAGTTCTAGCGTGTGGCAGTGCGTTGTGTTTGATGCTGGTACAAGGCTATCGTTTAGACTTTGATCCAGGCACGGTTAGACAAGGCGGCATGATGCAGTTTGACGCGCGGCGGATGGCGCAACGATTCAGATAGATGCCGCCACTCTTGCCAAACCGGACGGCGACGCGTACTGTAGCGACCTTGCCGCAGCACACGGTAACGGTATCGCAGACGGCTTTAGCGCCCTGGCAAAAACAAGTTAACGTCAAGGCCGGCTCAATCAACTTTGGTTAAATTACGACAAGCTAGGTGCCGACGAGTGATCGAGGCTAGGAGACGCGATGGAACCCGCTAGCCCTCGACAGCGCAGCGGCAGCGCCCTGATAAGTCGCGCTTGGCGGCGTCATCCAAAACGCAGCAGCAGCCAGCGCTGATTTTCTCAAAGTTGATAACGACCGGATCGAATATCAGCAGCGTGTTCCCACCAAGCTGATAGTCACGATCGCTGACGGCGCTAATCCACGGTTTGCAATTGAATCGTGGAGCAAAGGATGGCAAACGAGTGTTAATCAGCCGATAACTTTGATGATTCAAAAGAATATCTTATCGTTGAACTCGGTGGCAAGACGCAGAAATATCACTCGTGATATCCGGCGTACCGTCAGCAAATTAGCTTTCGATGTAAAAGCGACTCGCAGAAGCTGTGTATGTGTTAACGGCCGATAGCGATGTTCGCCGGATTAGACTGTCGGACAAAACGTTGTCGGGTCTGCTAGCACTAGCGATGCTAGTGATTTTTATGTTTCTAGAAACGGTTGGATTAGCTGGTACTACCAAGCCGATCAATAGCGGCCAGCGGACGATTGGCTGTTGTCGAAAGAGCGCATCAGCCGCAGGCGCTTGCAAACCTTTCGGAGTTAATGTCCGGGCGCAGTCTTAATATGGCGATTGAGGAGTATTAGTGGCGTGATAATTTTGCGCCCATTACTCACGGTAGATGGTTGCTTCATCAAGAAGGTAAACTACCAGCAAGCGATTCGACAGACGAACTGCAGCAAGAGTTGCTCACGCGACGCTACCGTTAGCCACTGACGTTTCGTATGCGG
>BNJU01005031.1_pt1 | contig 80675 bp, 97 predicted proteins | sample 8539281 | NCBI WGS metagenome assembly BNJU01 (sample SAMD00202456, study PRJDB9452) | human saliva metagenome | isolation source: human saliva | place: Japan | reverse complement strand
GTTTAGTCTGGAATGAAATCTTTTTCTTTTTCCTGTATCGTCTCATGAGTGCATGCAAAAAGACATTTATTACGTCTTTCCTTCATAAACTGCCCATCTGTTAATCCTTCAAAAACGTTCTAATATATTTCAGTTTCATGCTTTTTCCTCCCTATCTCCCTCTCTCTTGAAATCCGTTTCAATAAAATTAAATAATAATGCATATCGCAATATTTCTCCCAATAAAATACAGTATGTCTTTAGTATTACATGGAGAAGTTTTATTCTTCTTTCCTGTATTTTCTTCTCTAAAGAGATGGATCGTCTAAGTATAGTAATGACCTTCCTTTACTCTCTCTATTTACAGCCTGAAAAGACGACTATCCTTTGCTCGTTCGGAAACGCACATCTCGCCATAATAAAGTATTCCTCCGTCGTCCTTTAGTGTCATTCCGGACATCTTACCGCCCTTCCGTATCACTATAAGGTCTCGTATCATAAAATACCTGCCTTCAATCTCTGTAAATTGCTGTCAATCATAAGTCCGCCCTTCGTCCGGAAATATTTAATGACATCACCTGGCTGACTGATAACTCGTCTCGCCAAATTGCTTTTCCATCCTTTCTATGGATAAACCGAAAACATCGGAAGGCAATATTTTGTCCCTCAAACGATAATGGAAGCATAAGATTCCTGCACTGAGTCGGTTTCATATCATCGTTTCTTCACCGGTGAAATCCCGTGAGATGATACATGAGCATAAATCAAGCCTCCACATCAATATAAGATGGATATAAAAGAACGTACAACGACATCTGTCGATAAAAGCTCGCTTCGGGATTACATCCAGTGGAAGCAGCGCTTTCCTTGTCTTCCTTGTCTTTATGCCACGCACTGCCTCCTTTTGTATGTCGCTATTCCGGAACATATCATTTTCTCCCACTGTCTCCTGTCCCCATCCGGAAAGACGGTTTTTGCATATGGAAAGTCTCTCTCTCCAATCCTCGCAATCTTCTGTCCTCTCCCTTAAGCCTCCTTGCTTTCGCAGGGAGTTCCCAGCATAGAATACAGAATCTGGTATTCACTGTCCGAAGTCTTCCAGTTTCTTCCATCATGGAGGCAGGCTGGATTCCGAAGAGTCCCTTTCTGAAAATGCATTTTCTCTTATACTCTTGCTACTTCTTCCAAAGTTTTTGATGCCATATTTTCCTCTCTTTCATACATTGAATCTGCTCTCTATCTCACCTACCCTGTTCCGTCTTTTGAAATTCTTTTCTCTCAGCCTGATACTACTTAAGCATAATTGTATATTCTGCATGGCAGAGATCTCTGTTTTCTGTCGTTCTGCTTCCGTATAGTATAGCTCATGTATTTTCTTTTGACAGAGAGATAGCCCGGTGAACTTTCTTGCCTAACTGTTCTCTCGATATAAGATACAGCTCAAGCCAAGAAAGGATCATTTCTGCTCTTTCTACACTATCCTTTCTGATCAAAACCAGGCTTTTCTTAAATAAGAATCATCTCATGAAAGAATGCGTACTGTTCTCGTTTAGGAAAACAAGCCGAATGATAACTTAAATCGGACATTGCATTGATATTACCTGATAGATAGAAAAGAAAAGGATTTTATGAAAAATTAATCTCCTGGAATGTCAACGGACTGGCGTGCCAATGGGCAAGAAACTTTAGGAAGATTTCTAAAAACCGATGCGGATATTTTCTGTTTACAGGAAACTAAACTGCAAGAAGGGCAAATTGAGCTTGATTTACCTGATATTTTCATACTGGAATTATGCGGCAAAGAAAGGCCATTCTGGCACCGCTATTTTCACTAAGAAGAACTCTATCCGTGCAATATGGAATCGAGTCACGGAGCATGATCAAGAAGGACGTGTCACTACTTTGGAATTTAAAGACTATTATTTGATTACCGTCTATGTACCGAATTCCTCAAATGAATTAAAGCGTCTTCTATCGTATGGAAATTTTGAAGACGTTTTAAACTATATTTTTAAATTGCAAAGAAGAAACCTCGTGATTTTATTGTGGTGATTTAAAGTCGCCCACGAAGAAATCGATCCTGAAAACCGGGATACCAACCACTTAAGTGCCGGTTTCTCCGATGAGCAGCAAAGGGCGAAGTTTTCATGGGTACTCTAGCGGTTACCCTCGACTCATTCCGCCATTTTACCTGGATAAGGGAAGAAGAATACAGTGGTGGAGCTACTGCACCAAAGCCAGAGATCGGAACGTAGTTGGAGAATCGATTATTTCGTAGTTTCCGTAAAACTGAAGGATAAGCTTGTCCAAGTCCATCCATCAGAAGTGATGGGATCCGACCACTGTCCGGTAGAGATTACCTGATATATGAATGAGAGGTTTTTATGCAATTACACGTGATGTCTATACCCACGATATACCCGGCATGCCTATGCACCATTTTGGAAAATGTACGTGCTGCAAAGGAGGCAGGGCTTAGCCTTTAGGATCAACGGACCATTTTTCCTCTATGCTTTATCCTGATTATGAAAAATATTCGCCACTATCAGTATCTCTGTGTCAGCATACCTACCAAAGGAAATCGATGGCGCATGACTTTGCAGGGCTGTGAGGTGGATATTGTGGACCTCGCAGGAAATCTTTTTCACTATGACATTCCCATTGCAAAGAATATAGATCGGCGATTTTTGTACAGATAAAAGACCCCTCTTTATACGAAAGAGTTACTAGGAAAAATGGACTAGTGGATCGCCTCTGTACATCGCCACAGCTTTTGCTAGATGCTGCAACACCGGCAGAATGCACGAGCCTCCATTGCAATGCCCTTACAAAATAGGTACTTATCCTGGGGGCATATGGTACGATCCGGTCTTCCCTTTTGAAATTGACCCTCGTCCTCCTTGCACGCAAGGGGATTCCATAAATTGATTGAAATCTAACGAGCATTCCTAGATGTCCGTAATCACTGCGGAGAACGTTGCAGACAGATCCTCAGGGCGATGCGCAGAGCTTTCGGGTCCCCATCTCCGTTTCCATGATGCCCACTTTGCCACGGCAATCGGTAAGTTTGATACAGGTAACAAAATGCTTGGCGGAGATTCATTTCCTGAGGAACTCAATCGCAACAAGGTCAAAGCGAAAGCTTTCCTGGGCCGCTGAAAATGGCAGAGCGATAGTGGGCTGTAAAATCAAAAAATAATGTTTTCATAGCAGGTCTGAATCCGCATCGCTTTGCTCAGTTTCGCCACGTCATCGGATATCAAGCGAAAAACTGCGTTTCTCTTGTTTTTCGCAAGTACCGACGGGCTCAGACTACCCCCGCATTCAGACCTATATTGCAAAGAATTCCTTTATTATTTCGATTTTTACAGCCCCTTTTTTGCTTAAAAATGCTTCTTCCGAATGCTCGGCATTCTCTCAATCTTGAAATTAGAGCCACGCGCTCAGCACGTCTTCTCAAATTCAGCAAGAAGGAAACTGTCTACAATCATTTTAGCCAGTTCAATACTGATCACTCGTGCACCGAGGCAAAGCACATTGGCACCGTTATGTCTTCTCGCCATCATTGCGGAATAGGGTTCTGTGTAGGAAAATGCACTGAATTCCCTCACCTTATTGCAGGATAGAGATATGCTGATTCCTGTTCCGCAGATAGCAATGCCGAAATCCGCCTTCCCTTCGGCAACAAGGCTTTACATTTGAAAGTCGGCAAGCGGATAATCATATCGTTCCGAACTATCCGTTCCTACGTTAATGATTTCATCTCTGCCTCCAGATACTCTTCAGCTCCAACTTCATTTCTACTGCGGCATGGTCATTTCCATGGCATATCTTCATGATTTTTTCTCCTTTTTGTCACTTCTACTCATTTCCTGCTAAATCGTAAACACTCTATTCATTCTATATCCTACGAAAGCAAGAGAAATGAGCTTTTATACCGCTTTCATGCGAAACTGTTCTTTTTCATTTTCCGCTAAGCGAAACATCCGCACCTAAGCTCACGGAGCCTGCTCAAAATGCCCACAACCCTTTTGAATATAACTGATTTCATGAACCACCGTGATCCCCTCTGCCGCAAGGCCTGCAAGCACCAAAGCGGCTCCGGCACGAAGATCCAGTGCATCTACGGAAGCTCTTCCAGGCTCTTCTGACCCTCATCACGGATACATTTCCTTCTACCTTTATTTTTGCGCCCATGCGGGTAAGTTCATCCACATATTTGAAACGATTTTCAAAAATAGACTCGGTCACTACAGAGTTTCCGGAGGCTAAAGCCAGGGTAACGGAAATCTGCGGTTGCATATCTGTAGGGAACCGGTAAGGCAAATGTCTTTAGACCTGTAGACTGTTGCTCAAGTTTCTCTGACAACCTCGAATGCTCTCATCGCACTCCTGATGGCGGTATTCCCATCTCAAGCAAGCTTTGCAGAGATAGACCCACATGTTTCGGAATGACGTTTTTGATGAGGACATCGCCTTCGTAATCTGCATGCAGCGCACATAAAGGTTCCTGCCTCAATCTGGTCGGATGACTGGCATAGGTCGTCCGTGAAGACGCTTTACCCTCGAATACGGATGGTATCGGTTCCTGCCCGCGAATATTGGCCCTATACTGTTTAAAAATTGGCAACATCTACAATATGCGGTTCTTTCTGCAACATTTTTCCACGATAGTCAGGCCTTCCGCCAATGCAGATGCCAGCATAATATTGATGGTGGTCCGACGGAAACAACATCCAAATAAATATGACTTCCAAAGAGCCCTTTCTTCCGCCTTTGCTACCAAGTAGCCGTTTTCCACCTCTGCCTGTGTTCCCAAGGCACGAAACCCTTTAGTGCTGGTCACTGGACGCTGCCTGATGGCACATCCGCCGGGAAGCGGTGCGGTACTGTAGCCTCATGGTATTTTCCTAAGCAATGCACCGATAAAATAATAAGACGCACGAATCCTTCGAATGTATTCATCGTCATTACTGTGCAGTGCTGATATTTTTGCCTCAATTACTGCTGTATGAGCATCCACTCGATCCACCTTTCGCCCCTCATCTCTTTAGAGCCTCCAGCATAACATTGACATCCTGAACATCCGGCAAATTGATGGTAACTTTATTTCAGTCAGCAAGGCACCGGCAATGATTCCCAGTGCCGCATCTTTTGCTCCTCCTATAGTAACCTCTCCACGAAGGGATTGCCCTCTCATGATGAAAAATCATCATCGATAGACCTCAACTTATTTTAGAGTATTCCAAGACACTTTAAAGCGTCTTCCTTTTTCTACTCTTTTTACAATAAAAAGGACATTCCTTCTGTAGAATGTCCCATGATTATAGTGCTTTTAGCAAAGTGTAAGAAAATAAGTTCTTAAGACCTCCATCCCTTGAACTCTTTCCAAGAGTTTCGGAAGTTCGGATAAACCTTGAATCTTTAGCCGATAATGTTTCGACTCTCCAGCCGTAGCTGGCAAAAAGATAAAGCAACCTGGCCTTTTTCTGATGATTCTCTATCCAGTTCCGTATCCCCCAGGTAAACGGTTTTTCCTTAGAGTTTATTTTCGTTCCATAAGCAAAGAGAGATTTTCCGCCTTGATTTTTCCGGTATTTCCAAAGCACTCTCTATATCCTGAATGTCCTTCCCTCCTCAAAGATAGCTAGCTGCGCTAAGCATTGCCTCTATATAACCGGACTGACAGTCTCGAAAATAATATAGTAGTCCATTCTCCCGCAAGCTCTAAGGCAGGTAAAAATCAGGATAAAAGCTCTGGATGCTCCGCAAGATAGACATTTCATAGTCCATGGCAACACATGATTTCTTCCCGCTTTTTCTTTGATAATCCGGAGACAGTCCCTCTCCAATCTGCTCCGATAGGTAAGCCCCAGATAGCTTTCAGATCAGAGTGCGGACGCACTCTATCCTTTGTCTCCGAAAACGGGAAAAATGCCTGTCCAAGACTCTGCCACCTCTGCACAGCATCCCATATTGTACCGTCCACACTCAAAATCACTGCCTCTATACATTCATTCTCTTTTCCCTCCCTACTCTTTCTCAACAATTCTCTTTTCCAGTACTTTTCCCCTGGAAAAATGCTCTGCAATAGCAGTCTCACTAATACCTTTCTAAGCGGTTCCGCTACATCCAAAAGCTCCAAAGACCTCGAATGAAATATAAGGCATCGGCATGTCCTGTGCCATTTTCTATGCTAAAGATTCATCCTTCATCCGAAGTAGTCTCAAAAACCGTAGAGGAATAACTCTATCCTCACACAGGTTTCTATCCAAAAGGAGGCAAAGCTTTCCACTCCGCCACCTTGCAAAATCCTGCAAGCTCTCCTTCTCCGTGGTCGGCGCATTTTCGTTCCGTTTCTCCGGTATGACTTTACTCTCTTCTGCTCTGATTTGATTCTCATATCGCTTTTTCTTCCGGAAAATCAAAGATCTCTAGTAATCTTCAGTTCTTCTTTTTCGACTTTTTGTTCCAAAAGTAAATCACCTGCACGTCCACTAACTAAGATGCTCATCCAAGCAAACATACTTATCCAGACAAGGATTATCATTTGCAAAATCCACCGCTTTCAGCCCTCTTTTTCTTCGAGGAGAGGATGCTCTATTTTGAAGGAGCAAAGCCTCGTATTCTTCTGATTCTGCTTTTTCCTCTAAAGCATTTTTCCTGCATTTTCCTCCTCTCCAGGCTTTTTATTTTTCCAATACAAGGGCTTCTTTTTCGGTCTCTTTCTCATAAAATGCCTTCAAATCAATCTGAAAAAGGATCCTTTTCTCATCATTTCTTCTTTATACAACATCCTCTATACTCCTTTTCAGGAATCTCATCGTTTTCCTTTTTCTTTGGTCTCATGGTCTCATTCATATTTTGTTATCACATTGTTTACAGCATAAACATAGTTTATCCACAGCTTTTTATACTTTACTTCCAGATAACGAGATAAACGTTATTCATTTTAATAGATCATAATACCTCGGCAGGAGCATCTCACGGCTGCTCCTGCCTCCCTTTATGGGTATTTTCTTTCCTTTCTCGTACTGTATAAATATTTTTCTAAAAATACTGGAATCTCATCCATGCTAACAATGGAAATCCCAAAATAAAATACCGGAACAAAGATAGGCATAAAGCGAATCATAGACAAGAACCACTCGATAAAAATGTCCAGTGCGAGCATCCCATGGTAAACGGTAGATGGCGAATCGATATAAGAAGAGCGTGACCATGGTCTTTGCCGTTATTTTCAAAACGGGAAAGCAATAGCCACACATATACAAAGAGCTATCAAGAGTATCACGCATCCGTAACTCCCTTAAAACAAAGCGAAGAAGAGTGTTATTCATAAATACAGCGGAAAAATCGATGATCCAATATAAGGATCAATAAAATCGAAGCAAAATCAGCCAGATAATCAAGCCTCTTTCCAGTTCTTTTAAAAGAACGTAGAAACATTCTTATATTACCGTCATCTGTCCTTTACTATTTTTTTAATGTGCACAATACAGTGTTGTTGTGGAAATTCTGAATGTTACTATGGGGAGGAAAAGAGAATCCATAGCAAGTTCAAAACCATGATATCGGCAAGCCTTCCTACAAAACGCCATATATCATTGTCATAGTAAAAAAACCTTGAAACATCTACCCGTTCCTTTCTGTTCCTCCATATTTTTTGCATCCTTCAGAAAGCTGAAGCTGATCAGTAAAAATAACAAAGCCGATTGGGAACGCGGCAATGATGGAGACGGATTGTAAAGTTTACTCATAGAACCTCTGAAAAACCAGTGCTAATGGGAGAAGAATCAAAAGAATAGCCCAAAAAGCCCTGCACTTTTTCCTGGGTTCCTCCTTCCGCAAGGCTTTTATAGCTGTATTGGCTGAAGCTACCAAGGCGATAGAGTCAAAGGAGGTCGCATAAAAGGCAAACATGGTAAGCAGCAAAAGAAGCAAAACAAGGGAGCAAGCGTAAAACCTCAAGACATTTTTACAATTGTCTCGTAAAGAGACTGACTGCTCATAAATCTTGAGTACAGGAAGCTTATGAAAGACTTCAAGGACAAGCTGTAATTTCCCAAAAACGAGGAAACTGACAAAGGTACTGCCCACCTCAGCTTTCATAGCCTCCAAGAATCGTTTGCCTTATTGTATGTCCTTTGCTGATACTTCCTATAAAGAAGGGAGCTGCAACACACCAAACCATCCAGTATGCCCAGTAAAAAATAGTCCAGTTTTCCGGAAAATGATTTTCTCCCATGGGATCTGTATAAGTCGCCATGGTCGGGAAATGTTCCACCATTTTCCCCAAAGCAAGAAAAGCATGCTTTAAAATAAAGTTTCGGCTCCACCGGCAAAGAAAATATAGAGTAGAAGTGAGTAGAATAGCCAAGTACAGGCCTTTGCCAGGAAAGAAATTCCCATCATTCCCTTTAGCAAAGAGAAAGTATACACTGCGCACGTTAGCACAAGAATCAACAGAGTCAGTTCTCTTGTGGAAACGCTGGCTAAAACTTTTTTCATTATTTCCGCCATAAGCGGTGTCGCAACGGAGAAAGTAGTTGCAGTGCCGGCCAAAAGGGCAAATACTGCCAAAATATCAATTCCTCTTCCCAAAATGCCGTCCGTCTTTCCTTTTAAAATCGGTCTGCACGCCTCGGAATAGCGCTGTTTACTCCGCTTACGAACATGAAGCATGAAGCCGAAGGCTGCCGCAAGAACCAAGTAAAAGCCCCAAGGAATCAGACCCCAGTGAAATAGAGTATATGCTGTTGCCCATTCTTCTTTTCTTCCTAAACTCTGTACATATGGCTCCTGCACATAAAGAATCCATTCGCAAAAGGAATAAAACATAATATCTGCCGCAAGACCGGCTGTAAAACATCATACTGCCCCAAGTAAAGAAGGAATATTTCGGCTTTTTCATGCGGTTCTCCGAGTACGATATCTCCATAGGGAAGAAAAGGAAATATACAAAAGAAAGCAGAAAGATAAACAATCCCAAACCAGGTAATACACTGCAAATCCTGTACCTAAAAAATTACGAATTCCGCTTAAAATACGATTGAGTTTTCCGAAAGATAAAAAGAAAGCACAAAAGCACAATGGCAATAAAGGGAATGCCACTGATCTCCATAGTCTCATCCTGTGCCCTCTCTCTTCCTGCCGTCTTTGTATCCCTGTTTCATTTCCTACTGTTTCTGTCCGACTTTCTTTTTCCCAAGCTTCCATCTTCTCCTCCTTTTTCAGATGATTCATAGTTCAAGTTCCACAGATTTTTGCTATTCTTTCCCACTCTGTGGATTTTTCCATATTTTTAGAAAGTTTTCTCTACTGTTCTTTTTACTGTTTAGAATCCCTTTCCTCTTCTTCCAAAAATTCTGCACAATTTTCTTTCGTCACCTTCGAATAAGGTAGTCGAATGATTTTTCGAATTCCGCTGTCTTCTCCTTTTGTTTCTTCCCCGGAAGCAAGCTGAAAAGCCAGTTGAAAGAGTGCTTTGCCTGTCCCTCGACCATCATTATATACCGTGGCGCGAAGATTTCCTTTTTCCACTGCCCTTAATCCCACCTTTGTCCCGTCAATTCCATAAATAAGTGGTCTGTTATCCTTAGATATAGCAATTTTATCATAGGCGTCAATCACTCCTAAAGCCATATCGTCATTGTTGGAAATAATCAGCTCAATGCGATCCTGAAATTCGGAATAAAGCTGCATCATTTTGCTTTGTGCCTCCGCTCTGTTCCAGTTTGCAATGCCGTATCCGAGTCTTTCAAGAGGAATGGATTCCTTCATTAGAGTTCCGGTAGCATACTCTGTACGCATAATAGCATCCTGATGTCCGGGTTCTCCCTCAAAAATAATGTATTGAATCTTTCCGTCTTGATTTTTATCCACTTCAGGAGACAAAGTAACAGCCCCATTTTCCCCCTCTCCATCTTCCAAAACATCTTTTGCAATCAATTCCCCTTGTAAGACACTGGACTGCTTTTGCATCCGCGCCGACATAGTAAAGACGGTTCCATTGAGAGAGATCTTCTTCCACCAGCTCTCGATTAAAGAATATTACCGGTATATTTTTCTTTTTTGCCATATCGATGATTTCCGAAGGAGCTGTACGATCTACCAGGTTAACACAGAGTACATCACAAGAATTTTGCAGCATTTCTTCAACCTGTTCATTCTGTAAGGCCTGACTTCTGGCTGCATTATAACGGGAAACGCTCACTTCATATCCCTTCGAACGTTTCTCTGCCACTTCTCCGTCAAAAGCTTTCATATAATCACTGATAAAGGTGTCGTAACTGTCATAAAGGCTGATGCCTATTTTTATTTTTTTCTTTTCCCTCAGTTCTTCCTTTTTCCTGCATGAAATGAAAAGCAGCATGGCGAAAAAAAGGAAAAGGAGTATTCTCGTTTTCTTCCTCATAAAATCTCCTTATTGTCCGGTAGGAAAGAGAATTCGTTCCATTCCGTCTGCATACATATTATCTGCCCGAACCACATAGAAGTCTACCGTCTGGTCACCCGGTGTATTTCTACTGTTGGAGAGTCGCTGCCAGAGATTCACTACCGCAGAATACGCCATCTGATACTGGTCAATCACAATAAGGCTTCGAATCATACCCTACATCCAAGCTGTAAATGAGCTCATCCGAATCCCCTCTACTCCGTAAAGCTCTACAAACTGTCTTCCCTGTATCCCGAAGATACCTTGTCGCAATTTCCAGGCTATCATTATCCAAAGCGATGATAATGTCTACACTTCGCTTATGATTTGCCACCTCCAGGTCTTTTCGCGGCTGTCCCTTGTCCTCCATAATCCAGACAATTTCCTTCTCACTTTCTTCCAGAACCTTCTTGAGGGCATCCAAACGTTTTTGCATATTTCCTTGTTCTGGTTCCCTGCAAGAATTCCTATCCTTAGTCTTTGATTCTGCAGGTTGGATTGCAGGACCCTCTTTTCCAAGTGCCTCCCAAAGCTTCCTCATCCACACCTATGGAGGAAATGGAGACGGTAGGGTCCGTCACCTCCTTCTCGCAGTCTACCAGTTCCAGCTTCGTGCTTTTCCCCAATTCGTTAAGCAAAACTCCAGTTCCCTCCGTAGCACGAAGCTCCGTAATGATTCCGTCCGCTCCGTTTTTGATTTCTCTGGACAGACTCAAATATTCCTGCTGAATGGAAAGGAAACGACCGGTAGTTACAAAATTATATTCGATATTGTATTTCTTTGATGCGGCATTCAGTCCCTTTCGGAATTTATCCCAGCCGGCAGAACTGCTGCGATCCACCACAATCGAGATTTTATACTTTTGAGGCGCATTTTCTCCCAGCAGTCTTCCCAAAGAAAGGGCAAAAAGCATTATGGCTACAATTCCAACTCCTACAGTAAATATTCGATTCTCTTTCATGAGTTTCTACCTCCCCCATGAAATCCGCTGCTACTGCTATGCATATTTCCATGTTCCATGCTCTTCTGTGTCTCCTCGCTATACTCAATCGGAGGAAGTCGAAGTTGAACCGTAGTTCCCTCGTCCGGTGCACTGATAATCTTCAGTCCGTATCGGGATCCGAAACGAAGCTGAATTCTCTTGTGTACATTGATTAAACCGACGCCTGATCCTCTCTTTTTCCGGTCGGAAAAACTGGATGGCTCTACTTCATTATCCAAAAAGGATTCCGCCTTCTCTACAGGCATACCGAAGCCGTTGTCCTCTACGGATAAAAGAATCACCGGCAGGGAATTTTCCTGAACGATTTTTCCCCGAACATCAATTTCTCCGTCTCCATCCATTCCCTCCATACCATGGTAGATGGCATTTTCCAGTATCGGCTGTAAAATCAGCTTTACGGTAAGGCAATCCAGCACTTCCTCCTGCACGTCAAAATGTACGGCGAATTTATTCTTAAAGCGGATTTTTTGTATATTCATATAATTCTTGGCATGCTGAATCTCCTGTGAAAGAGGAATAATATTTTTCCCTCCGGAGAGCGAGATGCGGAAAAAGCTTGCCAATTGTGTTACCATAAACACGGCGTCTTCCTTCTTTCCGCTTTCAATCATCCATACTACGGATTCCAACGTATTATAAAGGAAATGCGGGTTAATCTGGGATTGCAACGCATCCATCTCCGTCTGCCGCTTTTCTTCCTGCTGCTGGATTTTTTCCTCCGTCAACTCATCAATTTTTCGGAAGGATTGCACAAGTGTCTGTCCCAAATGAATGATTTCGGTACTGCCATAGTTGGAGATTTCCTCTATAAAGCGCTCTCTGTCTCCCATATTTTCCAAATCTTCATTCAGCTTACGAATCGGATAAGAAAGTCGAAGAGAAAGCAACTGATTAAAGAAAAGAGAAATCAGAAGCGTTAAGGATATCAGCATAAACACATAGTAAAGCGTTCCGCCCGGAGTGAAAACAGGATTCTTTTCCTCCAAAACGGAAACCATTTTCCAGCCCGTATAGCCTATAGTATCCAAAATAACGGTTTCTTTTCTTCCGTCTTTCTTTATATAGTGGAGTCCGTCTTCCCATTCTGCAACATCTTCCGTATTTTCCTGAAAAGACTTTCGAAGGATTTCCCGCATACGAGGATGATATATCAGCTTACCCTTCTTATCACAAAGATAAAAATAACGAGAATCATCATCTCCATTCAGTTTTTCCATCATTCGCTCTATGGTATCGTAATTCATATCTACCAAAAGTACGGCATTGTTACTTACTCCGTCTCTATTCAAGTCCACTACACGGCTCAAAGAAATAACCCAGTGCGTACGAAAGGAAGGATCATCAAAAAGATTCTGCACATGGGGAAGGGAAAAAATGCAGATTTTCCACTCTGCTGTACGGCCGTAGAAAAATCCTGCTCCACTACCTTTCTATTTTTTTCTTCTCTGCAGATATCGGAACTGCCGAAATCAGCTTTTCCTTGCGAAGAAAAAATGGCAACAGAAACAAGATTGTCCTTATGGGCCCTCGTATAAGAGGTTCATTTCTTCATTGAGTTCCGACATATTCAGGTCCGGAACCTTAATCACATTATATACATCGCATCGGAAATCCGGCGCATACTCACCAGATATTCCTCCAGTTGATTTGCCCCCTGCTTTTAAGAGCTGTTCCGCCTGCGTCTCCTGCTCACGCTTTAAACGGGAAGAAAAATTGCAGATATAAAACCGAGGACAAAAACAGGATAATGATGACGGAAAGAAGCATAAAGCTTAGAAGAATCATATTGTGGAAAGAGCGAAAGGGCGACTCCATAGAAAGAGGAAAAATACCCTTTTGAAAGAAAATTTCCTTAAGGGAGGCCTTCTGAATCTATTCTCTTTTCTCCTTCCTTGGAGATAATTCTTTCCTGATTGTGCATTATTTTTGCCTCGTTTTTCATACCGCTGGTCTTGTACTTAGAGGGAGACATCCCAAACTTCTTCTTGAATGCATAGCTGAAATAGTTGGGGTCGGAATATCCCACCGATTCCGCTATGATATAGGTTTTCCTCCTCTTCGACCAAAAGGCGAAGTGCCTTTTCCATCCTGTAATCCGTCAACTAATTGATAAAGCTCTTTCCCGTCTCTCTCTTAAAAACCGTGGAAAAATAAGCTGCGGAAACATGAAGTGCAAAGGAAAGTGCCTCTACAGAAAGATCCTTATCCATATAATGGCTGTGTACATGCTCCACTGCCTTCTTTACAAACGACTTGGTCTTATCGCTTCGCTTTTCCTGGATTACAACTTGGATTTTCTCACAGATTCGTTTCATCCAATCGGAAAGCTCCGAAAGATTAAACTGCTGTACCTTCTGATATACATCTTCCTCTTTCGGAAAAATAATTCCCGCATCCAGCTGATTGGACAAGAGAAACTTATGAATATTGGTTACCAGATCCATGAGGAAAAAAACTGGTATTCCTGAAGAGAAGGATTGTCCAGGGCTGCTATTTTTTTGATATAGAGGTCAATATCCTTAAACAGCTCTTCCTTAGAAGCCATGCGGATACTTCTGTAAATATCCAAAAGTCGTTCTTCATCTAAAAAGTTCCTATTTAAAGAACGATTTTCCTTTTTCCTCCGGATTGATATCGGAAACGGCAATAGCTTTACCCTTCCGTATATCACACGATAGGCTATAGCATCTCTTGCTCCCTATATAGGATAGAGGCAAATCCATTAAAGATGCGACCGTCTTTCCGATACCTGCCGTAATCGTAGCATTGCAGACGTGCTTTGCCATCCGACAAAGTGTTTCCATCTCATCCGTGAGGCGATAACTGTCTTCTTCCTTATCCATCTGGGTAATCACGACCGTATTTCCTAAATAGGTAAAGAAACAGGCCTTCCAATTTTTACTGAGTCTCTCTTCCGCAAGCTTCCGAATAGACATACTGATAAGCACCGGGTTAATGCCCTCCGGAGAAAGACTGATGGAATTATGCAGCACTACCACACAGTAAAGCTTTCCGGGCAGGGTAATCTGGTAATCCAACATAGTTCGTTCCATATCTTCCTGTCTTACATTTCCTTCTATCAAAGAAGTATAAAAGCTTTCCTGTAAAATGGGCAAACTTTCCATGTAATAGTTTTTTAAACGATTGATATTTTGCTTTTCGTCAAACTCTTCATCCAAGCGTTCATGCACTTTTTTGAAAATGCGAGAAAGCTCTACGCTGTCCACCGGCTTTTAGCATATACTCTTCCGCTTCCAGACGAATCGCTTCCTTAGCATACTCGAATTCATCAAAGCCGGAAAAATAATAATCTTTACGGAGGGATATAACTCCTTTTAGTTTATGAGAAAGAGTAAGTCCGTCCATATACGGCATCTTAATATCCGTGAGTACCACATCAACTTGCTTTTCCTCTGCAATCTCCAAGGCTTCCAAGCCATTCTTAGCATAGCCTCAAAAAGGAGTAGCCCATGCCCTCCCAGTCAATCTTTTTGTATGATGGCTTCTACAACATCTTCTTCATCATCTACCAAAAGTACGGAATATTCCTTCATTTCCCATCTCCACTATACTTTTCCTCTATACGTTTAAACTGTATGCTGATGAGAATAATACTGAGAAGAATTAAAGAAATACCCAAAAACGGGATGAATCAACATCGCTAAGGATGCCAACAAAGAGATGGCTGCAAATGCAAGAACAATGATTCCCGCTTCCCTGCCATATCCCTTCTTATCTTTAACAGGAGGACGCCCCTTTGGACGAATACTGTCCACATCCTCAAAAACCAATAACTTTACCGCATAATATAAGAGCAATACCGTAAACAGTAGTGGAAGTCCCATTTCCTGCATAATTTTTTCCATCATATCTTCGACACCCCACTCAAACTTCTTCTATAGATAAATCCCTATTAAAAGGAATGCACACACTTGCCCCATTTTACAAAATAGCGTACACCAATGCAAGAGACAGACGACTGTAATATATAAATAATTCAAGTCATTTTTCTTTCGATTGACAGTTCCCATACTGCCATGTAGTATTTTCTTGTCGTATTATTTTTCTTGTTTTGTAAGGGGTTTTTATGAAAAATTCTCTCTTTGTCCGTAAACTCGTCGGAACTGCCATTCTCACCGCCGTTGTTCTAAGCTTACAACTTGTGTTGGGCAGTGTTAAGTTCGGACCCTTTAATATTACCTTTACCTTGGTACCTATCATTTTGGGCGCAGTGCTCTACGGTCCGGTAAGCGCTGCCTTTTTGGGAGCGGTCTTCGGTCTCACCGTCTGCTTTTCCGTCATTTCCGGAAATGACGCAGGGGGCTTTGTCCTCTTTAGCCAAAGACCGATAATAACTCTTCTTCTTTGTCTTGTGAAAAGCACCGCCGCAGGGTACCTTGCAGGGCTTTTTGCCAAACGAAAATCCGCTGTATATCTCTCTGCCGCCGTTGCTCCTCTCGTAAACACCGGTATCTTTATTTTGGGCTTAGCCGTATTCTTCCGGGATACCCTTGTCCTTTGGGCAAATGGAGAAGAAGCAGTGATGCAATTTATCCTTTTCAGTATCTTGGGGAGTAAACTTTTTAGCGGAGCTTCTACTTTAATCTCTTGCTTGTCCCTGTTATTCTACGCATTCTTGCAGGAGTTCGATTCACAAAGGATGAAATTGAAAAATATATAGGAGGGAAGAATGATTCTAGCCATTGATTGCGGAAATACCCATACAGACTTCGGCTGTATACAGGAAGATGGAGAGATTCTCAAGATTTTCTGTATGGAAAGTAATCGAAAGAAAACGAGTCATGAATATGCGGCAGATATCGACGAAATATGCACTCTTTTAGGAATACATGTTACTGACTTCAAGGGTGCAATCATCTCTTCCGTTGTTCCCGAGCTCACCGGTTCCTTTCGGGAGGCTACAAAGATTCTTCATATTGAAGACTGCCTTATCGTCAATAAAGAAAATGTTTCTTCCTTTCTTTTTCCTCATCCTCCTCAGAGGAAGTCGGACCGGACCTGATTGTTTCCGCTGTAGGTGCCAAGAAGCTCTACCCGCTTCCGGCAATCATCATCGATATGGGAACTGCGACAACGCTTACCGTAGTGGATAAAGAAGGAGTCTTTACGGGAGGTGTCATTCTCCCCGGTGTAGGAATCTCTATGAATGCTCTGGCAAAAGAGACCTCCCTACTTCTTCCATTGATGTAGCGCCGGTAAGAAAGCTCATTTCCTTAAATACCGTGGATGCGATGCGTTCAGGCATCATTTACGGTACTGCAGGATCCTTGGACGGCATCATAGAACATTTCCTGCAGGAATTAAAGGAAGACGCGAGTCTCATCGCCACGGGCGGACTCTCGCACCTCATCTGTCCCTACTGCAAGCACAAAATCATCGTGGATGAAAATCTCCTCTTAAAGGGATTATGGGAAATCTGGAAGGATTCCAGAAATTGGACCGCCTCTCACAGATTCAAAACTGTCAAAAGGACTAAAGCTAAAATTCAGGGATTCGGAATAAAGTTTCAAGAAACTAAGCTAATACATCCCAAAAGAAGTAAAATTCCCGTCGCAGCTATATTCCCTTCCATCCCCTTTAGAAAGAGACCTATAGGAGAGAACCAAGGAAGGTACTGTAGCCATCCACTTAGGGCGGAAAAATCCATAAAATGCCCCGCCAATCAGGCTGAAAAAGAGTCCGAGGTTTAAGTTGATACCTGTTTCGCCCCTTCTCCAAGGAATCTTGTCGATAGAAGACGAGAAAACCGAAGAGAAAAAGTGTGTAGGAAAAGACGGACAGCATTGTATATAGACTGAAAGAGAGCTTAAGGGCAATATAAAAGCAAAGACTGATAAAGAGGAAGAACAGGAAATATCCCCAAGATAGCGTAGTTTTCCGCGCCTTATACTGTTTATCCTGCTACTCACCCTCTTCTCTTCACTCTCCCCATTACTGCAGCAAGGGAAAAGAGGAAGAAATATAAAAGAAACGCATAGATTGCCTCTCTTTTGGGAGAAAACAGCTCTTCTTTTGAGCGTCCGTTTTCCTGCTCTACGATATAGAGAGGTGTTTTTTTCTTTTGTAGTTGACTTCATTTTCTTTGAGAATCCGTTCTTCTTCCGGACTAAGCTCTTTTCCTAAAAGAGAGGAGAGGTAAGTCCCGGCAGTTCTTTCTATCTTTTCCCCGGCAACAAGGGCTGCCACAATCTCTCGAACAGCCATTTCTGAAAGAGAAGAGCTGTTGCCTCATAAAGCAAGAGTCCCTTTCCCTCCTATCATCACTGTATCCCTCAAGGATACTGAGAACCCTTCTTTATCCCCATACAAAAGCTTTCTCCGCTTTTTTTCCTCTCCGGAAATCACCGTGATTTGAATACTCTTTTCCTCTTCCAGATCTCGGAGCAGCTCCTTACTCCATTCTCCCTGATCTTGATTCACAAGATAAATTTGTAAGCGTTCTTCCTGCTTATCCTCCGCATATTTTCCAAGAAGGAGGCAAAAGGCAAGAAAAAGTGCGAATCCGGCCGTTCTTCCTATCAGAGTAAAGCCTCTCCATAGCGGAAAGGGGAGATATCGCATAATAAAGCTCTCGCTACGACTTTGCAAATCTGCACTCCCAGCCAAGGAAGTCTTTTTCTCTTTTTGTCCGAGGGAATTCTTCTTATCGAAGAGTTTTCCGAGTAATAGAAGCATAACTCCGATACATGCCGGAACAGATAGCGGGTACGCAAAAGAAAGCAAAGCCTTTCCTCGATATCCCCTTCTTAGGCCTTCCAAGATTAGTGCCGTAATACTGACAGGGAGAAAAATTGCGCAATAGAAAATGGAATTTTCCCTGCGCTAAACAGTCTTCCGCTGAACAAGAGGATTAAGAAAATCACGCAAATACTTAAATTTTTCCGAGTCTCTCATCCCGAATCACTGTGAATATTCCCCAAAAGAAGAAATAAAAGCTAAGTAAGGAAAACAAGTAATAAATCGAAAACCAAAGAAGACTCTCCGAAGAAAAGAGAGCGTCTCATGCAAAAAGCAATAAAGAAAGAGCCAAAAACCAGAGACAGGAAGAGTAAAACAAGGAATTTAGAGATAAAATCCCTTTCCTCTCATCTGACGAAACCGTGCAACAATTCCTTTTTTTCTTCTTCCGAACTGCGGAAATCACGGATAAACTCACAAAAGAAAGAAAGAGGAAAAAGCAATGCGGAAAAATACGCATAAGAAGTGCAAGCTCCAGATTGGCTTTTTATCTCCTCATCCTGAAAGATGAGTTGTCTCTTTAAAACGGCTGAAAGAAGCCTTTCAGAGGCCTTCTCATAAAGGACTTCCTCCTGCTTAGCGGAAAGTGTTTCTCCATAAGCCGTATGGAAAACAGCAAGACTCGTCTCCTGCTCCTTTTCCATGATTTGCATGACAGAAGTAAAAACCGATTCCAAAATAGCCGCTTCCGTCGGACGCTTCTCATTGAGAATGAGTTCTACTGGTTCTCCTTGAAATCGATAAGCAGTATAAAAAGTCTTTGGGAATCCGTAGAATTCTACACTTCCTTCTCCAGTTCTGCAGAAATCTCTTCCCTGTTGATTTTATGAACCTCTGAAAAAGTTCTACCTCTTCCATTTGACGAATGAGTGTCTTTGACATCAGTGTTTCATCTTCATCAATTATGGAAACGGGAAAGGACAGTATCTGTCCGGAGCCCCCTGAAAAAAAGGCAAGAAACAAAGGAAGCAGAAGTAATGGAAAAAGAAGGGAAAATAGTCCCCTTTTCTGAAAAAAATAAGCTGAAGTCCTTTTTAAGGCCGCCAAAAAGCCGTTCATTTACACGATCCTTCCTCTTCCAAATACACGATACGGTCAGCCATTTCTTCCAGCTCTCCTCTTCCATGACTAATCAGCAGCATCGCTGTACCCTGCGCCTTCATTTTTCGAAGTAAAGCAAGAATTTTATCATAAGACTCGTTATCACAGCCTACTGTTGGCTCATCTAAAAGAAGGATATCCGGTCTTCTCATTAACGCGGATGCCAAGTGTACTCGCCTCTTCATCCCCCCTGAAAGTGCAGAAACACGTTCTCTTTCTTTATCCTCCAAGCCGAGCTCCTTTAAAAGCCAGTGTGCTCTTGTAAAAATCACTTTGGCAGGAAGTCCCAGTATTTTCCCGTAAAAATATAAATTTTCCAAGGCGGAAAGGCTTTCATACAGAGATAAATCCTGCGGAAGATAGGACAGATTTTTCTTGATCTCCTTCGGAATCAAAACCTCTCCCTTATCATAGGGCAATATCCCTGCAATAGCCTTTAAAAGCGTACTTTTCCCTGCACCGTTCTCTCCTCGTATCCCCAGTATTTCTCCCTTATGCAAAGAAAGGGAGAGCCCTTTCAATACTGCTCTCCCTCCTCTTTTGTAGTGAAATCCCAGGTCATTAACCGTGCAAATCCACTCTTCCATCTATTCTGTTACCCCCAAAAGATTCATATAGATGCGTTGGAAACCTTGTGCAAATTTCTCTCCAAGCTCATAGAAATCATCTTCAGAGTAATTGCTGACATCCACTACCTCTCCCTTAGGCAGGGTAATATCCGCTTTATCGGAGGTATTCAGGTTCAGCTTAACTCCACTAAGTCCCATGGAATACGCTTCAAGTCCGCTAAGAACAAGCTCATGGTCACTACTGTTCTTTTCACCGTCTTTTACCGTCAGAATTGCCTGTCCGCCCATTCCTGTCGGATCTTTTACAGTATAGGTTCCGTAAGGCATCAGGATAGACTTCTTTCCTGTTTCAATAGCATACTCTAAACCGGTAATATTGAAGATTCCATTTCCTCCGGAAATACTTCCATTTAAAGTTTTACCCTTTAAAGCATACTCGTTCTTCAGATAGAAAGTTTCTCCCTCTCCACCCTTGAAATTCAGCTGCTCGATAGTCTTATCTCCGTCTTTTGCTATTTCCAAGCTGCAAACATATTGATTGCTGCTAATCTTGATTTGACGGAGCTTCTTTCCCTCTACAGCAATGATCCAAGTAAAGTTCGCGTCTTCAATTTCCTGTCCACTATCTTCCGCAGCCTCTCTGATTTTCTGTGCAAACTCTTGCAACTGCTCTTTTGCAGGAAGTGAGCTTCCCAGTCCCATTGCATCATTTATCTGACTTCCATAGTTTCCCTGTTCAAGCAGCTCTTCCAAGTCTTTGTCTTTCTCCACCGTGTCTGCAAGCTTCTCCAGAAAAGCCTTTACCTCTTCTGCCTTCGGAGTAAAGGTATAAACTTCTCCCTTGAATTTCTGTCCGAGTCCGTCCAAGCTTACTTCCTGCTTTTCCACCTTAAGATTGTCCTTGGTGATGAGTGTAGCATAGAGCGCGCCATACTTTTTAAGGAGCTTTTCTAAAGTCTTTTGATTCTCTTTCGTCTTCTTTAAGTCAGGAGCTTCTTCTACTTCTTCCCCTGTCAGATTTTTAATAACAGTCTTATAGTCTCCCTTATAAAAATGCTCGTCAATCGCAGGAAGGGCAAAGCCGACTACTCCATCCATATATTCCGCATAGGCATCCAAGATGTCACTTCCCATAAGCTGCATCCCCATGCTCATCTGCATACTTCCCTTATCCGGATCTGTCTTTGCTTTCAAGGTCAAAGAAGAATCCTCAAGATATTTATTGATTTCTCTCTTCCGTCGACTTCTCCGGTCAAAACCATGGTCATTTCTTTTGGTTTCCTGATTGATAAAGCCCAGTTCTTCCATGGACTTAATCTTTCCGTTAAAGTATTCGGACTGGTATTTTAAAAATCGGTCTTCCGCACTAGAACCCAAACCGCTGAAAAGAAGATTCTTTCCGAAGGCAAAGATGCCAACAAGCAGAAGAACAACCGCTGCCACAATTCCGATAAAAGCCTTGGGGAACACCGCCTTTTTCCTGTCTTCTCTTCAACTGTATATCTTGCAAAATCAGCCGTGTTTTTTTACCGACTCTCAGCCCTTTTCCTCTTTAGCCACTTCAGTAACTTCAACAGTTTTGGCAGCTTCAACAGTTTTGGTAGCTTCTGCAGTTTTGGTAGCTTCTGCAGTTTTGGTAGCTTCTGCAGTTTTGGCAGTTTCTGCAGTTTCTGCAGTTTCAACAGTTTTGGCAGTTTTGGCAGTTTCAGTAGCTTCAGGAGCCACAGGTTCTTCAGGAGCAGTAGCAATGTTTAAGGCTTTATCCAGCTTTTCCCCGCAATTCGTACAGAACAAATCCTGTTCCTGTGCTTCCTGACCGCAATTAGGGACATATTTTCATGATTCCTCCCTATATTATCGATAATTTGTTTTTTTCTTAGCTATATTAACATAGCATAATCCGTATTTCTTTTCAATTTTATGAATAATTTAATGATGAGAAAGCAAAGAAAAATGGAAGATTAGTCTTTCCACGTCTTCTACTAAAACTCAGGCCTTTTATAGTAGAGGCGCAATAAAGCGTAAAAATCCCTGCATAACTCTCTTTAAAATACTTCTTTTCCTGCCCCAATCCGCTGCAATTTCCGTTGAAGTTCGAAAAACCTCATAAAAATCATCCGCGATATCAGTGATACAGGGGCTTTCATAAATCAGTACTCCATTTTCAAAATGATGGTACAAAGAGCGATAATCAAAGTTGATGGTTCCCACTGCTGCCAATCGATGATCGACAAGAACCTGCTTCGAGTGAATAAAGCCCGGGGTATATTCATAGATACGAACCCCCGCCCGAAGAAGCTGGGCATAGTAAGAACGGCTCACGGCAAAAATCATCTTCTTATCCGGGATTCCCGGTAAGACAATCCGTACATCCACTCCGCATTTTGCCGCATTGCAAAGTGCCCGACTCATTTCATCCGTAATAATCAAGTAAGGCGTCGTAATGAAGATAGACTCTTTAGCAGAGTGAATCATATTTAAATAGACATCTTCTCCAAGGGGAAGATCATCTATCGGAGTATCTCCATACGGCGCACAATAGCCTTCTTCGCTAAACTTCTCCCAATATCTTGGAAGGTAGTTATAGAGCCCCCTTACCGGACTGTCATCCATAGCGTGCCACATTTCCAAAAAAAGCAGCGTCAATGTTCCCACACCTTCTCCGCGAAGTCGGATTCCCGTATCCTTCCAATATCCATAAGGAGAACGGATATTGAAGTATTCATCTGCAAGATTATAGCCTCCCGTAAAACCAATCTGTCCATCCACTACCGTAATTTTTCGATGGTCTCGATTATTCATAAACAGATTGACAACAGGAACAATAGGATTGAAAATCCTGCAACGGATTCCCCCTTCTTCCAATTCTCTTAAAAAGCGAGGATTGATGAACCCAATTGACCCGACATCATCATAAAAAAGCCTGATTTCCACACCTTCCTTTGCTTTTTCCAAAAGGACCGCCTTTATCTCTCTGAAGGACTCCCTGTCCTCTATGGCATGGTATTCCATGAAAATGAATTTTCGGGCTCCTCGAAGTGCTTCCATCTGTGCTTCAAATCCAAGACTTGCTTCCTTATAGAAAACCACTTCCGTATTTTTATATACCGGAAATCCCGCCAGATTCTCCAGCATGGAAAACTGGTTCCCGATACGGGGATTCTCCTTTTTTAAATGCTTCAAAACCGTATGGCTGTCATCCAGGTAAGGAAAAAGCATACTGTCGGCTACTTCAAAGCGTTTCTTCATCGTGCGGGAAAAATTGGAGCCGTAGACCAAAGCATAAAGAATCCAACCCAGAATCGGCATCGCCATAATGAATACTACCCAAGTCAGTTTAATGGAGGCATTTGTGTGTTTTCCGATGATATAAAATATAGCCAGTACAGATAAAATCCGAAGGCCTGTCGCAATAAAAATATAATTCTCCGTCAGCCGAACAATCACAAGGTAAAACCAAAAAATCTGTAATAAGACAGCAAATACCACAAACAGTAATCTTCCCACACTGTTTTTCTGGTCTTCTCTATGAACTGCCTTGGTTTTTTTTGGCATATATACGCCCTCCTATAATCAATCGACTCTTACCCTATACTATAGCAATATAAAATTAAGCCTATGAGAGATATTAAGCTCTTTAAAACAGCCGGATGTATGCCGGAAGTCCGTCTATATACTCTGCACTGCACTCTCCCCGGATTAAAGGGCGAAGGTAATCCAAGCACTCTCCCTCCAAGCTATGTCCATTTTCGGAAATCCACTCTTTAGGCAGTTTTTTCTCCTTGTTGGCAACGAACGACAAAGGTACGGAAAGAAAGTTCACCTTATATTCCCCTCTCATTCCATTTACCCGCTCCAAACTCACCATTTTTCCGCTTTCTCCGGAAAGAGCAAGCTCAACCGCCTTCTTTCCTAAAGAAAAAGCCTCCAATACGTCCGTCTTGGAAAGGCAGTGGCTTGCACAGCGTTGCAGTAAATTAAACTCAATTGCACGGGTTTTAATGTTCTTTTCTTTTATAACAGTGTATTTTCCTTCTTCCGAATCGGCTGCCTCCTGCAAAAAGCCTTCCAATACCGCTCCGGTACCTCCGGCTATAGTATGACCGAAGGCGTCCTTTTCCCCTTCTTCTTTCTCATAAGAATAAAGAAAACGACCTTCTTCGTCCTTTACCCCTTCGGAAACCGCCACCATGATTTGGGGATGTTTCTCCAGCATTTCATTTACATCTTGCAAGAACTTCTCTTTTGAAAATGTATTTTCCTCCACATAAATCAAGTAGGGAATACTGCCTCGTTCTTCGGAAAGAGCAGCTGCCGCTGTAAGCCAACCAGCATTTCTTCCCATCATTTCTACAATCATGACGTAATTCTTATCGTAAGCCATGCATTCCTGTTCCAGTTCCAAAAGACAGGAGCTGATATATTTTACCGAAGACGCATAGCCCGGGCAGTGATCTATACCGTATAAATCATTGTCAATGGTCTTCGGAACCCCGATAACACGAATATCTTCTCCCTTATTTTTGAAAAATAAAGAGAGCTTCAGGCCGTATCCATGGAATCATTTCCGCCGATGTAAAGAAAGTAGCCTATATTCCATTTTTTTAAAAACTTGAAGAATCAGTATCAAAATCGCCGGAATCTTCTTCCGGGTTATGTAATTTTCTCCTGCAAGACCCGAGAGCCGAGGCAGGGGTTGTGGCAAGTCGAGAAAAAAATGCAAGAGATTGCATAAGGTCCGGGCTTATCTCAGTTTCTATTTCTTCTTGGCAGATTTCCCTCGCAAGCGGAGATAAGTTGGCTATATCCATGCTTTCCACCGGAAAGATACTTCTCTTTTGCTCTAAAAATAGTATCCCTAAGATTTATGAAATCCTCCTGAAATACACCTTCTACGCCATATTTTGCGCCATATACTTTTCCAATTTCCTCCCGTTCCAAAGCTTCCTTAATCACTCCGGAAAGACTTGCATTAATTACCGCTGTCGGCCCCCTCGACTGTGCCACCAATAAATTCTTTTTCATGTTTTCACTTTCTATCTGCTTTTTTTCTTCAGAACTACACGCCTACCACAGCTCTTACTTACTCTTTTAAATACTGCTCCAAATATCCAAGGGGAAAGGGAGGCGATGCCAAAGGCTTCACCGCAAGGCTGGTAAGAAGAATCGGATTGTCATCTGCCAACGCCCGATTCAGATTTAACTTCCCGCAAATCTTACATTGATGAAGTATGCTCCAGTCTCCGTCCTCTCTGGAGACAACGGCAATGGGTTCCATTTTTCCGTAACAGGCAGCTTTCCGATCTCCTGCCGTCTCATCTACATGAAGGCTGTAAAGGCAGTAGGGACAGTGGTTTCTATGATTTGAACCTGCGCCTTCCGGATGAATCTCCTTTCCGCAATGCGCACATACAAAACTTTCCAAACAAGCCTCTGTACGGTAGTCCGCTTGATTCATCTCACTGCTACTGCGATTCGCATTTTCTCTATTCGTATCTTCTCTATGTGTATCTTCCTTTTTTCGCTGTTCTTGTTTCTTCCCTGCTTGCCACGTCTTTTTCCGATGTAAGTTCTTCAGGCTTTTCGACTTGCAATACAGGCCTTTTTGCCTTCTTTTTACCGACATATCTCCGTTTTTTTCATCTTTAGTTCTTCCCTTTTTATCCGTCAGTGCTCAAGTAAAAAAATATTTGACTTTATATTATATCATATATTTTTGCAAATAGCAGAGAGCCTATCGCCCTAAAAAAATTTCTCCGCAATTGCCACAAAACTTGCACTTCCTTTCCAAAGAACATCCTCATCCACATCAAATTTTGCATGATGATGCGGTTTGTCCGTTCCCTTTTCCGGATTTGCGGAGCTTAAGAAGAGAAAAGCGCCTGGAATCTTTTGTAAATAGAGCGAAAAAAATCCTCTCCTATCATGCTAGGGGCTTTCCCTGATACAACAATATTTCTTCTTTAAAAATATCTTGTATCGCATCTTTGGCAAACTCGGTCATTTCTTTATCGTTAATAAGGGGCGGAGCTCCCCAGTCCATGGTATAGTCCACAGTTCCCCCAAAGGCTTCTGCGGTACATTTTGCCACTTCCCCGATACGCTTAGCAAGCTTCTGTCGTATTTCTTCTTTAAAGGCACGGGTTGTCCCCTCTATATGAACCGTGGAGGGAATCGCATTGTATAATTCCCCTCCTCTTATCAGTCCCATGGTAAGAACAGCCGCATCCGTCCCGGCAATTTCTCTTGCATTGATAGTCTGCAATGCAAGAATGATATGGGCTGCTATATTAATCGGATCCACTCCCTTTTCAGGCGTAGAAGCATGGCAGCCATTTCCCTTTACTTCTAAAATAAAACGATCATAGGAAGCCATTACTGCTCCGGGAATACAGGCCATCGTTCCACTTGGAATACTTTTATCTAAAATACTGCCGATATGCATCCCGAAAATGGCATCTACCCCCTTTAATGCCCCTTCCTCTATCAGAATAGCCGCCCCCTTCGCAAGCTCTTCCGCCGTTTGAAAAAGAAAACGAATTTCTCCGGAAAGCTCCTCTTTATGAGGGTAAAGTACCTGCAAGGCAGCTAAAAGCATGGCTGTATGGGCGTCATGTCCGCAGGCATGCATACAAGAATTATGCAGCGAAGCAAAAGAAAGACCGGTTTCTTCTTGGATAGGAAGAGCATCCATATCCGCTCGAAAAGCAAGTGTTTTTCCCGGACGGGCACATTTCATCGTTGCTACAATACTGCTGTCCTTTTCCGAAAGTATGTATGGGACTCCTATTTCTTCCAATTTTCGGATTACATAAGCGCGCGTCTTCGGTAGATAGAATCCTAATTCCGGAATCTGATGCAGTTCCCTTCGCATCTCCACAATATCGGATTCTATCTCTTTACACTTTTCCCATAGCATATTTTTCTCCTTTACAAACGAAATCAAGCTAGAGCTTTTCTCAGTCATTCTCTTTTCCTATTCTAGCAAAATAAAGTCCTATTTTGCCAGTCTTAAACGGATAATTATGAAGTAAAGGGTGAAGCTTGAAAAGAAATAAACGGAGAACAGGAGACGGAATATAAAATAAAATAATTCATTGTATAATGCGTACACTTTGCACTAATTAAAAATTATAATTTGTGTCGAGAATAACTCGTGTCAGATAAATTATTATCTTTTATTCATGATTCCATTTTTAGAAGACGAAAGGAAAAAATAAGGGAAACGAAATGCCTCACACTTCAAACGCGATGATCTTTTAAGAATAAAAACTGAGGTTTCAATGCATATTGAATTCAAATCCACAAAAATTCAAAAATCAAAAATATTTCTTAATACCTGGCTGTATTCTTATGCGAAAGCATATAAGAACACGAAGCTTTCTGTAGCGGAAGGGGGTGTATTCAGGGGGGATTTCGCCAAATACATCAATAAGGTTTTTCCGGATTCCAAGCTATATTTATTTGATACCTTCGAAGGCTTTGACCATAGGGATGTTGAATATGAATCCAATAATTATAAATTCGGTTTAAATGATAATGAATTCTCGGATACATCATTGGATGTGGTTATGGAAAAAATGGAGCATCCAAAGAATATCATTATAAAAAAAGGATTCTTTCCGGAGACTGCAGCAGATGTTGATGACCGATTTTGTTTCGTACACTTGGACTTCGATTTGTATGTTCCAATACTGGAGGGACTACGATTCTTTTATCCCAAAATGGTCGAGGGAAGTGTAATCCTGATTCATGACTATTACAATATCGGCTTACCGGGAGTAAAGGACGCTATAGAGGATTACGAAAAAGAAATAGGCAGAACCCTGTATAAAATGCCAATCGGAGAAGATCAAAGCATTGCCATTATAAAGGATAGTCGTTCTTAAAGAATAAGATTGAATAATGCTTCTATTCGCTTGACAAGAATTCCTTTACTGCATATTGTCATCCATATATTAGAAAAGTCGTGTGCATGGTAAAACAGTAAAACGGATGCTCCATCGCAAGACGTATGAAGGAAAAAATATGGATTATACAGCTAAAAATTATATTATTTCGGAAAACAAGGACTTCGCTCTAGTGAATAAACCGGTAGGCATGGATTCAGAACATGCAATGGGAGACGGATTCTTTCCCATTCATCGCCTTGACAAGGTCGCAAGCGGACTTCTTCTTTATGCAAAAAATCCGATTAGTGCAAAAAAGCTTTCCGAAGCACTTCAAGAGGGCAAGATTAAAAAGAAATATCATATTATTGTCGAAAGCACTTTGCAATACCTCCAAAGAAGAGGATGAAACTCTGTCCGTCAGAACAAACAACACAATGGATAGAGGCTCTTCCAAAGCTAAGCGGCTTCCGAAAAGAGGCCGTTTCACCGATTATCTTTATAAAGATGCAAAAAAGCAGAAGATGTTTCCTGTCAAAAAACTCCGCAGGGGGGTAAAAGAGGCTGTCCTCCATTATCAAGTACTACAAGAGAAGGACGGTCTTGCTCTTGTGGATGTCGAGCTCGAAACCGGACGTTTTCATCAAATTCGAGCACAGTTCTCAGCCCACGGCTTTCCCCTCTTCGGAGACGGAAAATACGGTTCCCGTCAAAAGGGAAATGTAGCTCTACATTGCTATACCCTCTCCTTTCCTAACCCGGAAGGTGGAGAAGAATTGCATTTTCAAGTGGAAGACAGGGATGAAGAGCCTTGGAGAAATTTTTATGAGAAGCCTTAAAATAACTTGTTTTTCTCTATCAAAAATGCTAGGATAAACCAGCAATAAAGATTTTAAAAGCACCCGAAAAGCGGGTGTTTTTTTACGATTGGGAGGGCTTTCATGTTCGTTGCAAAAAACTGGAAAGACTATGAGGTCATTGACTGCTCGAAGGGCGAAAAACTTGAGCGGTGGGGAAAGTATATCCTTTGCCGTCCGGATCCTCAGGTCATTTGGCAGAGCGAAAAGAAAAATCCCCTCTGGAAGAAATTAAACGGACATTATCACCGCTCGAAGGCAGGAGGCGGTGACTGGGAGTTCTTTTCCCTTCCGAAGCAGTGGCAGATTTCCTATCCCTTAGGGGAAAATGGAGAAGACTGCCTAAACTTCCATTTAAAGCCCTTTGCCTTTAAGCACACCGGTATCTTCCCGGAGCAGGCTGTAAACTGGGAATGGTTTTACCATCTGATTACGAAAGAAAAGGAAAGAAGAGAAAAGAGCGGAGACAAAACACCGATTAAAGTTTTAAATCTCTTTGCCTATACCGGAGGGCAACCCTTGCCGCAGCAAAAGCCGGCGCAGAGCTTACCCATGTGGACGCGTCGAAGGGCATGGTTTCTTGGGCAAAAGAAAATGCGGAAGGCTCCGGACTTGCTGACTCTCCCATTCGTTATCTTGTGGACGACTGTGTGAAGTTTTGTCGAAAGAGAAATCCGAAGAGGCAATCTTTATGACGGCATCATCATGGACCCCCTTCTTATGGTAGGGGACCGAAGGGAGAAATCTGGAAAATTGAAGACAACATCTATCCCTTCCTAAAAGCTTAGTGAGAAAAATTCTGAAAAAGGATGCCCTTTTCTTCCTTTTTAAACTCCTACACAACCGGCCTGCAAAGCAGGAGTTATGCAGTATATGCTGGAAGAGCTCATCGGAAAGGGAGACGCGGAAAAAGTTTCTTCCGATGAAATTGGGCTCCCCTGTATCGGAAAAACGGTCTGGTGCTTCCTGCGGTTGTGCGACTAGGTGGGAAAAAGCCGAATCGTAAGGCATTTGGCACTCTTTGTCAGAAAAAACTTTATTGTATTTCTTTTATAAGAGAGGATAGTATTACTGATAAGAGTTTAAAGGAGAGGTAGCTTTTTCTTTTTAAAGCCATTTTCTTATGTATAAAAAGCAATTTTTTTAAAAAGAGAAACTCTTTCCTCTTTTATCAAGATAAAAACACCAGTAAAAGCTTTATGGAGGAAGAAATGTATAGGGGATTCAAAGTTTTTATTAAGCCTAAGCGCCACAGCCTTATTTTCCGGCGCAGCATTTGCTGCGGGCTGGAGTACAAATGAGCAGGGTCAACAGGTTTATCAAAATGATAATGGTTCAGTGGCTACCAATACTTGGATTAAGATTACGCAAAACGGAAAGACCGAATGGTACTACGCTACCGCAAATGGAAGCTTAAGACAGGACGGCTGGCAAAAAAATCGGAGACAGCTACTATTATTTTGACGGAAACGGTATGATGCAAACCGGCTGGGTACAGGAGGATCGCTACTACTGTGATCCCTCCTCCGGAAAGATGCTCAGCGGATGGAAGCTCCTTCCCCTCCCCGAGGGAGTAACTGCCGAGGAAGGCAGGAAGAGTTCCAACAACAATTACTGGTTCTATTTCAACCAAAGTACCGGAGAAAAATTATATGCCAAGGACGGTCGTGTTACCGTAAAAACCATTGATGATGCGTCCTATGGTTTTGATGAAAACGGAATCATGGTAACCGGATGGGCAAAAACAGCAGATGGAAGTCCGGAAATTTCCGGCTACAGCTATTTCGCCGAAAAAACCGAAGGAAAGTTCAAGATGGGACAGCGTCTTTCCGGAACTTGGTACGCAACAGTCGGTCCGGAAGGGGACGGCAATCTTGCAACAGGCAACGTGGAATGGTTCTATCTAAAAAACAACGGCCATCCTGCTGCAGGAAACAATGGAGTCTATGAAGTACAGCGTGTCGGAGACAAGCGGTATCTCTTCAATGAAAAGGGTAACCCGGTATATGGCATTCAAAAAGGTAAAACTGCCGCAAATGCTCCGGAAGCATATTATTACTGCGGAAAAAATAAGGCCGACAGCTCCGTAAAGACAGGAAAGATGAATTTAGTCGATGGAGACGGAGAAAATATCACTTGTTTTTTTGATAATAGCGGAAAGGGTGCCACAGGCATCAAGCAGGACTATGTCTACTTTAACGGTCGCCTGCAAAAGGCGGATAAGGGCTCTCACTATCAGAAGATTACTCTTCCCGGACAGAACAGAAGCTATGTAATCAATGAGGCCGGTAGGGTAATGAAGTCCAAGACGAAGTATAGAGATGCAGACGGAAATAAATGGTCCGTAAACGCAAGCGGTGTCATTACTTTGGATGAGGGCTTGGATACGGTAGAGCTTCTCCCCACCGTGACAGATATTGATTAAAAAAATAAGAATGTGTTGAAAAAGAGGCTTTCCACTTTTATGGAAGCCTCTTTTTTTCATACAATTCGTGCCACATGCCAAAATTGCGGCAACGCTCTTCTCTTTATCCCGCTTTCTTTTTTTGAGTATCCCAGGAACCGTCTTCTTTCAAAGTATAACCGTCTACTACCGTATTGAAGAGCATTTTACCGTTATTAATCCCCGCTTCTGTACTGAAGTAATACCATTTTCCATTGATTAGTCTCCAACCGGTCAGCATCTTACCGTTATTGATCCCTCCTCGGTACTCAAATAATACCATCTTCCGTTGATCAGCTGCCATCCGGTCAGCATCTTACCGTTGTTGGCACCCTCTTCCTTGCTAAGATAGTACCAAGTTCCGTTCAACAATTTCCATCCGGTACTCATCTTTCCGCTGTTTTCATTCTCACCGCCTTCCAGATAGTACCAAGTATTATTTCGGAAAATCCAGCCTGTAGACATATAGCCCTCTTTTATTAAAGAAATACCAGCTCTTATTAATCAGTTTCCACTCGTTCTTTGGATAAGAGCCATCTTCGTTCTGTATCCACCAACCTTTGGAATCCTTTTTCCAATTTATCTTTTGCGAAGAATTTCCTCCCTGCCACAGAAACTTTTTCTCCACCACCGAAACCTCCGGCGGAACCGCCATAACTTCTGCCACGGCTTCTTCCGGTCCATACAGTGCTTTCTTCTGCAGAATCATCCAATTCAAAGTGGGTATATTGAGGATTGGCGTGACGATTGCTTAATTTCACTGCTGAGTGATTTACGATTGTATTGAATCCGTTCAGTCCAATCTCATCCTTATAGAAGGCAGCCGTTCCTATATGCTTTACTGTAGACGGAATGATGACATTTTCGAACATTGTAACCTCGAAAGCCTCTTCCTCAATCACTTCCAACCCTTCCGGAAGATTGAGTTCTCCCTCATGCTTTATACCGAAAAAATGCAGATCTTCCTATTTTCTTCAGATTTTGGCGTAAATTGCAGTTCCCTCGGATATCCAGTCCTAAAAATGCAGCTGTACCGATTTCCGATACTGACTCAGGAATCTTTACGTTTCCCTCTATAGCAGTAACTTCACTTTCAATATCCTCCAAGCTGCTAAAAGCATCAGATCCAATCTTCGTAATGCCATTTTTGTAATTCCAGCTGTATAGTTTTATTCTCCATTCTCATTGCATACAATAATTTATTCCATGCTCTTGGACCATTTTCCAAGGTGCAATCCCGAATTGCTCCATTTCCACCTACACTCAGCTTGTACTTGCAAGTTGTGGAGTGGATGTACCAAGCTTTTTCCACTGTCCATGTCAAGTCGCCATCCTGCATGGGCAGTTTTTGTTCCTGCTCCTACTGTAATCTTCGTCTTAAAGATATCGACATCCTGAGGAACTCCACTCATCCTCGCCTTTGTCGCAAGAGGATATAGCAATAATAACTATGCCCTTCTTGCCAGTTTTTCCTCAGAAACATCTGCATAATAATAAGCTTTCCAATTATGATTTCCTTGTACTTTCTCCATCCGTTAACCTTCAAACCCGGCTTAAACTCGTACTGACTTACCATAAAAATCGGACCGACTTACCTGCTTATTTGGATCCTCAGTTTTAAAATAAATAATACTCTGAGAGCATGGTATCAGAATTTCTGACATCTTCAGTTCTAAAAAGCTCTTATGGAGACTCGGAACCTGATAGAGATGAAACTCTCTATCGTTATATCGAGATATTTTTCTTCGGTCTTTTTCTTTGCATTTTGCTTTTTACCGTTGTAAAATCATCATTATAATGAGATTTTATTCCTGCTCTAGCAAATAAACGGAAGAATGATTAATAATCGTATTGTGTCTTGCATCAGATCCTTCTTTATAAAATGCCGCTCTCCCAATTGTCTCTACGGAAGCAGGAATAGTCAAATCGCCTAAATTATTACAATACGCAAATGTATTCTCCGGAATTTCCCGTAATGTAGAAGGCAGTACTACGGATTCCAGATTTTTCATACCCATAAAAGCTGAATCTGAAATTCCCAAGTTTTCTATTCCTTCCTCTATAACAAGCCTTTTTAATCCTGTTTTTATATGGAAGCCAAGGCGCTTTTTTTCTCTATAATCTCCTTCTCCATATCCACTTATGAACAGCGTCATATTATTTCCTTCACCGAAAATACGATACTCATGTTTTTACCAAGGCGCCCTTCCTGAACCGGCTTGTGAACGATAATTTCGTATTTTCTTTCTTTAATAACATCAGATCCATTTTCCCAAACTTTATTCTTAACTGTGATTGTGGTCTTTCCTTCTTTTAATGCTTTTTACATGAAGATTATTATATGTAGGTTTCTATAATGAGCTCTACAATTCCTATAGGATCCGAGCTTGCTTCCAAAATCCCTATAAAACGATCGCCTTTATGCACAAAATCGTTTAAACTCCCTTCTTCTCCTTCTTCCAATCCAAGAGATCCGGTTTCCATCTGTCCATTATTTCTGTCAATCAAGTTGACTCACGAATAAGGAAAAAGTGCTCTGCTTTAAGCTCCCACCGACTTTTCCTCTTCCTTAACTTCTACTTCACCTAATTTCTCCGCTTCCGCATCCGGCTCATCCAAGTGGAATACGGCGAGTTCCTTTGCCTTTTTGCAAGAATATTCAATCTTTCGAAAGCTGACCTTGACATCCCCTTTTTCATTATCGGGTTGTAGTTCTTCTCCCTCTGCGTCCAGAACCGAAATATCAAAAATAAAGCTTTCCAGAAGCTCTGCATCTTCTTCTTTCAGCTTTTCCTCGACCTTTTCCTCCACCTTTTTCTTATCCGCTTTTTGACTGAGTTTTTTCACTTGCAATTTAGCGTTTTGGGAAATACCCCTGCATCTGCTTTTTACACTGACAAGAATTCCGTCTCACTGTCTTTTTCCCATAAAAAGGAAGTTCTTGCTCCTCTTCCGATTCTACAATTGTATTCTCTTCCTCTCTGCCTTTTCCCATTGCTCTTGTAATACTTCCTGTCGAAAATACAGATAATAGCATCAGTGTAGACAGGGCAAGAGCACATGTTTTTCTAAACATTCTTTTCTCCTTTCAGAATCTTTTTAACTATATTTTATAGATTTGGCTCACAGTGCCGACACCATATACTTATTTCATCGACAGAATATTTACTTTTTAATATGTAATTTTTATCATATGCATTTAGAAGAATTTCGTGATTTGGGGATAAAAATAGATCAGTCTTTAGAAAAATGGATCAGTCTTTGAAGGATATTGACGAAAAAAAGAGCTTTCGCTATACTATAAATAGGTCGCTAGGGGCGCTGTATGCTGAGAGGTGAAAACCGACCCTTTAACCTGACCCGGATAATGCCGGCGTAGGGAAGCTATACGATTTGCCCCTCCATGCCGTTTTGGCGTACAGGAGGTTTTTTTATGAGAAAAAGTACAGAAAAATTAGCATTTTCAGGCGTATGTATCGCTCTGTCCATGGTACTGGGAATGGTAAAATTGTTTTCCTTACCTATGGAGGCTCCGTGACTGCCTGTTCCATGCTCTTTGCCACTCTGCCGGGCTTCTTCTTCGGAACCGGCTATGGCTTACTTTCAGGCTTTGCTTACGGCCTAATCAGCTTCTTTTTAAAGCCGGAATTCTATAGTCCCGCACAATTTGTTGTCGATTATATTTTCGCCTTTTCCGCACTGGGCATCTCCGGGTTTTTCAGCAACAAGAAGAACGGCTTATACATCGGCTATCTTGCCGCCTGCCTTGGCCGTTTTATCTTTGCCTTCTTATCCGGTCTGCTTTTCTTCGCAGCTTACGCTCCGGAAGGCATGAGTCCTGTGTGGTATTCCTTTGCCTATAATATCAGCTACATCGGCATCGAAGCGGCAGTCACCCTTGCCGTACTGTTCTTACCGGTAGTATATCGAACCATCTATCGTTTAAAAGGAAAGTTCAGACAAAATGAAGAAGTAAATCTGATTCACTCATAAAAGGATTTGTAGAAACCATGTTCATTCAGAATCAGAGCGAACAGTTTTCAAATGTCAGCCCTGATTTCGGTTAAGGTCCATTAATGATAAATGGAGGAATGGGAGTTATCCTCTTCCTCCATTTATTGTTTTCCATAAGTTCGGAGAGATTCTCTTTATCAGCACCCCCGTAAAATAGGCCAAAGTAAGGCAATAGACAGGACTCAAGAGATAAAAGAAAGCTTTCAGTCCATTGGATACTCCATCATAAAATGATATAGAAAGCACATTCTGTAGAAGCCTCTGCAAAGTATTCTGCAAGATGAACCAGAGGCGAAGAAAAAGATAATGTACTGCATAAATATAGAAATTCATCTCTTGTAAAGCTTCAAAAAAGTAAGCCAAGCCCCTATTTCCTTTACACAATAAGGCCGGTCTGTCTCCTTTTAGCCAAAAAATACAAAAGAAGAACATGGCCATACTAAGTCGATAAAGAACCGTTAAGGATAAAAGAAAAGCTATATTTTCTCCAAAAAGAACATAGCCGTAGCAAAACAAAGAAAAGCAGAAAAGCAGGCAAGGTAGTATGAAGCGCTTTAGATATGTATTCCTTGTTCTTCTCTCTCGGAGAAATATATTGCTTTCACCTTCTTCATTGAGAAAAATGGAAAATGCCGCTCCAAAACTGTAGTAAAACCCCGCATCTTCATTTAAATAAGGAATATCCAATCGAAAATACACTAAGATTAAAAACAGAAAGGGAAAAATAAAGGCTATTCTTCCCTGCTTCTTTCTTCCCCTTCCCAAAAGTGTTGAAACTGCAATGAAAGGGAAGCAGAAAGTCAAAAGAAGAAGCTGATAAAAAAATACCAAAAGACCGGATTAAAGCGATAAAAAGAATGCCTTGAAAAAGATTCTCCGGATTGTATTCCGCCTTTTGAAAAAACATATACAGTAGGGTCATTCCCTGTATTCCATAGGAGGTAGGGAATTAGATAACTCTTCATTCGCTCTTTGAGTTTCCTTCCCCAGTCTTTCATACTGTTTTAAATTCCGATAAAACAAAAAAGCCACTCAGGAAGAAGAATCCCTGAACCGCCACCTGTCCTAAAAAATTCAGAAAAGATAAACCCAGTTTCAATAAATTGAACTATCAAAAAGGCCGTCTTTCGACAGCTCAGTAATTCAGGCACAGTAAAATGAGTACTGTGCACAAATATAACTAAAATAGAAAGAAAAAAACTATATGCCGATAAAAATGAAATTTGACTGTTCTTTTTCATTTTTACATATCATCAAGTTCTATCGTAACTGCTCTGTTTCCGAAGCTCTGTGCTTTTATACTCCGCCACGTGCATTGATTCTTCCTACCGGATCCAGTATAGAAGAAATAGAAATATCATGGTTCATATTGTCAATCAGAAGCGCAATGTACTTTGACATATCTACATTGATATACCACTCTCTTCAAAAGCTCTTCCGGCTGATAAATCAGGTTTGTGGTTAAAACGCCCTGATAAAAATTCCCTGCTGCATAAGCCCTCATCGAACTTATTTAAGCTGTTTGTAGAAGAGACCGAAAAGTGCAGCATGCATAAACCCTCTTTGCTTTTTCTGTCCTTCAATGCCTTTGCCGTATCAATCAGAGACTCTCCGGAAGAAATCATATCATCAATAATGATAACATCCTTGCCCTCTACATCGGAACCCAGGGAATTCATGGGCAACAATCGGATTCCTACCATTTACAACCTGCGTATAATCTCTTCTCTTATAGAACATACCCATATCTATACCAAGGACGTTCGCAAAGTAAATGGCGCGGTTCATACCTCCCTCATCAGGAGAAATTATCATCATATGATCCTTATCTATATCCAAATCCCTGCACATTCAGAAGAAGTGCCTTGACAAACTGATACGTACAAGAAACATTATCAAACGAATCTCTGGGAATGGCATTCATCACTCTTGGGTCATGTGCATCAAAGGTCAGGAAATTCTCCACGCCCATCTCATGCAACTCCTGTAACATAATAGCGCAATCCAAAGACTCTCTTCCGGAACGCTTATGCTGTCTTGATTCATACATAAACGGCATAATGACATTGATTCGCTTCTGCTTTTCCGGTCGTAGCCGCAATAAGCCTCTTTAAATCTGCATAGTGGTCATCCGAGACATGTGGTTTATATTTCCAAAGATGGAATAAGTCATGGAATAATTCATCACATCTACCATAAAGTAAATGTCTCACACCATGAACAGTCTCTAAAAATCTCCCTTTGCTTCTCCCTGTTCCAAAGCGGGAAAATTCTTTGTAGAACAATAAAATCCGATTTCTGATAGCCGGAGAACGCAATGGTCTCCTTTGTGCTCACTTTTCTCTTGGTTCTCCATGACACAAGATATTCATTGACCTTCTTTCCAAGCGGTTCAATGGACTTTAAAAGGCATAAGAGCCAAAGGTCCTACAGGAATACGCTCAATAAACTGTGAAGTTCTGGAACTGACATGATTTTCCCTCCCAAATAAACAGGCAACTCAAACACTATACAGCTGAAGAATTATTACTATGTCCTTTTTTTCTTAAAAATCTCGAACCGGGCTAGTACCCTCTAAAAATACAAGAAATACCTGCAAATGTCTATTCTCTTTTCTCTTTTAAAGAAACTTTCTTTTTAACTGAGCCTCTGGTCTCTTCCGTATAAAGGAATAATTTCATAATCCGACATCATACGGGAAACCACTCTGTCAGAATAAAGTTCACGCAGATCCTTGAAGTTCAGATTGGTAGAAATAATCATGGTCTTTCTGGATAAAATCCGCTGATTTAATAAATTGAAAAACGGGAAGCTGTAAAAAGAATTGGAGAATTCCGTTCCCAAATCATCCAGAAGCAAAAACATCGGCCTCGTAATATACTCGTCCTCCATTCCTCACGCATCAGCTTGAAAAATACTGGAATAAACTGTCTGCAGTAAAATACAGCACGCTTACCCCTCTCCAAAAGAGCTGCAATGCAGTGAAGAAAAAGGTTTTTCCTGTCCCCTGTTCCTCCCGTGAAAATGAAGTTCCTTTATTCTCCGGATAATTCGTTGCATAAGCATAGAAATAATCTCGAATTTCTTTCATATACTCCCCGCACCGTTTTATTTCCCTGTTTGACTCAGACGTTCCAAGTTATCAAAGCGCCCAGCTGAAAAGTGGGAAAAATTCTCCTGCTCCAAGATTTCCCCATCTTGATTGTTTATAAAGAAGTTCCTGAAGCTTCATGAAGCACTGGCACTTTCTCCCTCATAGACTCCGGTATCTTTTTGCTAAAAGAGAACAGGTATAATGAGGCTCCAAATCAAAACAGAGCATACCCCATCCTCTTCAAAGCTTCTTCCTTCCTGTCCTGAATCTTACGAATAGACGGACGAAGCGCTGCAATGGCTCCTGGAGTCTCCCTCCTGCGCCTTTAACAATAGCTGAAAGAGAAAGTCTGCGTAGTTTTCGTCCAAAGCGGCATAGCTGGGAACATTGTCCAATACTTTTTTTCCTTTTTCCAGAGCTTCCTTCATGCGGAAAAATCTCCTGTCGGAAAGAATCTCCTGAATCTCATGGAATTGAACTGCACTTAATGCCATTCTTTATTGCCTCCTGTTGCAAAAATTTTTAATGCCTTCTGCTTTGCCAAGGAATCGTAATCTACTTCGCCTGCGTAAAAATTAAGGAAACGATTTGTCTTTTTTTCTCCGCATCTGTTCCTTGCTTTCCCTGACCTGCCTTCTGCCTCTTCATGCCCTTTCGTTAATTCAAAAGTCCTTAATCAACTCCTGTGCCTGTTTCACTGTAGTGATGCCTTGCTCGCTCCAGTCCAAAGCCACTCTCTATATATACGAGGACTGGTCTTTGTATGCTGGCACAATAATCCAATAAAAACTCTATCAATTCTGAATCCATGGCCAGGTACTCCACCATATACTCAAACTTCTGCACATGGCTGCGTGTTACCCTGCCGGGCACAAATGCTTTTGCCACAAAGAGGATACCTCAAACTCTCTTCATCAATTTCCCTGCTTTTTTTCCCCGAAAGAAGGATGTCATCTTGATTTTTTGGCACTAAAAAAAGAAGCCTTCATCAGATTCTGTTCCTCTTCATTTCCAAGTTTGTTTCAGACAGTCTGGCTGCCTCCTCATTCCTGATTTCTTCCTCTACTACCCTGCAGTTCCTTCCTTGAAGATTCCTTTCTTTTCCCCAATAAGAAATGGCCCTTGTGATATCACGGTCGGTCAGATTCAGGGAATCAGCAACGGAATGAACCTTCATATTCTTCTTTACAATGGCGAAGCAGATAAAGATATACGCGTACGTAATCTCCATTGGCTTCCGCTAAAAAGCTCATCAATAAATGCATTGGGGAACACAGGTAATGTCTGCCTGTATGCCCTCCTTAAACTGTATGTCCATGCCTTCCCTTTCCTGTAAACTCCCTCTAGGAATTTGCTCGTTCAGCATCATAGCACAGGCAAAAAAACTCTTCAATGGTACTGCTCCACAAGTTTATCCACAGAACTTATCCACAACGATGTGGATAATGTGGGTTTCTTTTTCAAAATAATATGAAGTCCCTGTATTTACAGGGGTTTTCACAATAATGGAGCCTGTGGAATCTTTGATTTATCCACATTTCATAGGTGGATTTCCAAAAATATACAACAATATAAAAAAATTATTTTTCGACTTTTATTTTTACCTTATCATTAATCCGCTTTTAAACTTTTTTTATCCGTTAAGTAAGCTGTCTCAAACTGCACTCCTCCCATTAGAACTATGCAGATAGAGCTTAGACGAAACAAGATTGCGTATGCTTTTTAGTACAATACTCGTTGTAAATAAAAATAGTATACTGCGCAAGCGATACACATCTCAGAATAAAAAGCTGCTGATAGCACATGGCTGCCAACAGCATCATTTCAGTACAATATACAGCACTGCCTATTCTTTTTGCACCTGGAATCTGTAATAAATGTTCTCCTACTTCCACAATATCGCCTGCCCCCATAGTAATGAGGAGATCTCCTCTGCAAGTGGGAAAGAATGAACTCCTCTATAGAAGGAAAGTCCGAATATAATATACATTTGTATTCTGTGAAAGCATCAGCTTTCGAAGGTCATCCGAAGTCACTCCTACGGTATTCTTTTCTCTTGCCGCATAAATATCCGCCAGATAATTTCATCCGCCTGTGATAAAGCCCCGGCAAAATCATCCATTAGAGCCAAAGTACGAGAGTATGTATGAGGTTGAAAGGCTACCCAGAGCTTTTTATGAGGATATTTTTTTGCGGTAGCAATAGTCGCCGCAATCTCCTGCGGGTGGTGGGCATAGTCATCAATAATGGTAAAACCGTTGACCTCTCCCTTTAACTGAAAAACGTCGGTCTGTACCCGAAAAACTCCATAAGTCCCTTCTTAATTGTCTCAAAAAGGAATTCTGATGGTTTTGCCACCGCAATAGCGGAAAGGGAATTATAGATATTATGCTCTCCTGTTACCCCCAAAGTCACCCGGCCTCTATCTTCTCCATTTTCAAAAAGAGTAAAACTTGGACGAGCAAAGTGGTCATAGGAAATGAAATTGGCCGTATAATCCGCATCTTGATGTCCAAAGGTAATAATCTTTCGTCCGGGCAGATCCTCTAGGAAAAACTCGGCATGCGGAATATCCTTATTAAAAAAATCAAGATTCCGTTCTCCGGGAGCTTTTCAATGAACTTTCTAAAGGAGGCGCGTATGTCATTAATATCCTTAAAGAAATCCAGATGGTCTTCTTCAACGTTCAGCACCACTTCAATGGTAGGAAAAAAAGACAAAAAAGAATTGGTATATTCGCAGGCTTCCGCTAGGAAAACATCAGATTTTCCTACTCTTAGGTTTCCGCCGATATCCTTCATCATACCGCCCACGGTAATGGTCGGATCCATCTGCGCTTCCATCAGAATCTCACCAATCATAGAAGTCGTCGTCGTTTTTCCGTGCGTACCCGAAACATTGATAGCCTCTTTATAATTCTTCATGATTCTGCCAAGAAGCTCTGCACGGCTCATCATAGGAATGTTCTGTCTTTTTACTTCCTGAAACTCCGGATTATCCTCCGAAATAGCTGCAGTATAAACACAAAGTTCAATCCCCGGAACTATATTTTCACTTTTTTGCGGAAACTGAACGGAAATACCGAGAGACTCCAAGTGCTCTGTTAAGGGGGAGGCCTTCATGTCGGATCCGGACACCTTAAAGCCTCGGTCATGCAGAATTTCCGCAAGCCCGCTCATGGATATCCCTCCTATACCGATAAAATGCACCCACACAGGATGATCAAAATGAATATCGTACATAAATCCTCCTAAAACCCCTGTTATCCTAAATCCTTACTACAGAACACCGCCTTGAACATCGCGTTCTCCGTAAAATGGTTCTACGCTACATTCTGTCGGAAAATACTGTCTTTCCGGCTTTCCAAAGCTAAAAGCAAAATATTTCCCAACACACCGACAGCCAGAACTTCGCCTGCTCCCACGGTGGCAAATAGGAAATAATATGCATCCGTTACGCCGTAAGCATACTGTAAGACAAATGGGATAATGATGGCATTTGCCAGAATCGGCGGAACACAGACAAAGCTTTCATTTGCTTTACATTTCTCAGCTTATAGCTTAAAAATCGCGGCAATCAAGGCTGCAAAAGTCCTGAAAATGACGTCCGGCATTGCCGCCCCGAAAAAGTTCCCCAGTAGCAACCAAGTGCAATTCCCGGAACCGCGGACAAGCTGAAAAAGGAAGGATACAAAGGGCTTCCGCAATACGGAACTGGATTGCCCCTGAAACTGATGGGCTTAAACAGAAGTACAAGCGCCACATACACAGCCGCAATAAGCGCAGCCTCCGTCATCATCTTTGTTCTTTTGTCTTGAAAATGCATTTTTTCTCCTTTAGTTTTGTTTTAAGTGTGGAAGGTCTCGAACACACTGATGGAAAAGCAGGAAAGCTTGGAATTGTCTATTCTTTTCGTTTAAATTGAATTCGCTCCCGCTTCATTAACTAACAGAGTGTAGCATAAAAGATAAGAAGAAACAAGATTGTGTGCATTTCGTGATAGCACAATGTGGGTGTTTCACCGTATTACACTGTGTACGTTTCACCGTATTACAATATCGTTTCGAAATAATATTTCCAAAGAGCAAGACAGCTCTCCTTATATAATAAAAACATGAACTATAAGAAAAAACATGAACTATGTATTAAAAAAGCGTAGCGGATAACATTCCACTACGCTTAGAAGGTGCTAACTTTTGTGAACCGGAGAACGTTTCGACCTCCGATATTTTCGACTGCAGAAAATGATTTCCGTCTTAGAAATACATCCAAGCCTATAGTACCGCATCCAACTTTTGCTCTTGAATACCGTGCTTTTCCGCATAGCCGGTAAGAATCAGAGTCAGCGCACCGTCTCCTGTTACATTGCAGGCTGTTCCGAAGGAATCCTGCAAAGCAAAGATGGTAAGCATAAGGGCTGTTCCTGTACCGTCAAAGCCAAGCACACCGGTAATAAGTCCCAAAGATGCCATAACGGTTCCGCCTGGAACGCCCGGTGCTCCAATTGCAAATACACCTAAGAGCAGGCAGAAAAGAATCATCTTCTCGATAGAAGGAAACTCTCCATAGAGCATCTTGGATACTGCCATAACAAAGAAAGTTTCCGTCATAACGGAACCACAAAGATGGATATTTGCAAAAAGAGGAATACCGAAGTCAACCATATCGTTACGGAGTGTCGGTACAGACTTTTTTGCACATTCCAGCGCCACCGAAAAGGGTTGCTGCAGAAGACATCGTTCCTACCGCTGTCATATACGCAGGCGGATAGTTCTTTATGATATTCATCGGATTCTTTCCGGAATATATGCCGGCAAGACTATAAAGCAAAGTCATCCAAATATAGTGGCCAACCATAACGATGATGATGATAATCAGGAAAATCGGAAGCTGCTTTGTAATGGTTCCTTCATAAGCAAGTGTATAGAAGGTTGTTCCGATAAGAATCGGAAGAGCAGGAATAACAAAGCGTGTCACGATAGAAAGCACGATTTGCTGGAACTCTTCTAAAACGCCGGTAATTAATTTGGACTTATTCCATGCCGCGGAAAGACCTACTAAAACCGAGAAGAAGAGAGCCGACATAACAGGCATAATCTGCGGGATGGTAAGCTCAAAAACAACCTCGGGCAGCTCCTTTAGTCCGTCTACATCCGGGTTAATATTCAAGTGCGGTAAAATACCGTATCCTGCTACGGTTGCAAAAAATGCAGCTCCGATAGAAGAAACATAAGCCAGAATAAGGGCAACAATCAACATCCGGGAAGCATTATTCCCAAGTCTTGTAATAGAAGGGGCACTAAAACCGATGATGATGAGCGGAACGCAGAAACTGATGAACTGTGCCACAATAAACTTCACAGTCACAACAATATTTAAGAGTGCCTGTCCGAAAGCCGACTGATCCATCGAGCTCATCGCCAGACCACAGGCAATACCCAAAGCCAATGCAACCAGCAGCTTAAAGGGCAGACTGTGTATAAAACCTTGCTTTTCCATATATCCTCCTCCAAAATGATATATTCAAGGCAGGAAGGGTTCCTCACGTTTCACAGAGCAAACAAAGCTTCTATCCCGTGTCATAGAAATAGTATAGCAAAAATAAGGATTTTGTATATATTTCTTATGTGTTTTCTCCTGTTTTTACAGGCAGGAATCCACATCCACCTGATCCGTCATAACATTTAAAATTTCCCGATCTGTGGAAAGCATTCCGACCTTTCCGATATAGCCGATGTTCTTAATCGTATTCTCTATATCCTCGTCAACAATTCCCTCTCCTCCATTAAATCCCTGGTCCTTCATGCTCATAGAGTGTGCCAAAATTGCAGCATGAACCGAAGAAGCAATCTTTGCAGCACAGCTGGGTTTTGCTCCGTCACATACGATTCCGCCTACATTTCCAAGTGTATTACTGATGGTTTTACCAATCTTATGGTAGTCTCCGCCGCACATATAGGTAATTCCCGCACCGGCACCGCAGGATGCACTTACGGCACCGCAGAACGCGGAAAGTGCTCCGATATAGTGTTTGATATATACCGATACCAAATTACTTACAATCAAGGAACGATATAACTTCTCCTTGGAAACCTCTAAGGACTTCGCATACTCCACAACCGGCATACTTACCGTAATACCTTGATTTCCGGAACCGGAATTAATGACTACAGGAAGCGGGCATCCGCTCATTCTGGCATCAGACCCGGCAGCGGCTCTTGCACAGGCACAAGACTTTACATCATGTCCCCATGTCTCTAAAATGGTCTTTCCCACGCTGGCGCCCCATGCATTGTCCAATCCCTCTTGAGAAATCGCCATATTCATATCAATCTGCCTCTGTAATGTCGGAGCGACTTCGTCCAAATTCACCGTATCTGCATATTCAATAATACCCTTAAGCGACATCAAGCTTCGGTCTCCGCCGGTGGAAAGCACGTCCTGCTTATCTTCTCCGCCTTCCTTATATAGCACTTCTCCATCCTTTTCCATAAGAACAATATTGGAGTGCTGATCAGCAATATCCAGACGAACCTTATGATTTTCTCCGCTAACCTCAACTCGAATATAAAGCTTTGGTACATCTTCTTCGAAGCCCACTTTACAGAAGCCGGTATTGACTAAAGATTTACACTTTTCTCTATCCGCATCTGTTACGGAGCTCAAAACCTCCAACTTCTTATCTGCGTCTCCTCCAAGAACGCCAAGAATAGCAGCGACCTGCATTCCCTTCTGTCCACCGGAATTCGGAACGGTAACCGCTTTTACATTTTTGATAATATTTCCCGAACAGCACAAGTCTATGTGCTTGACCTCTTCAGATAACAGTTTTCTCGCCGATGCCGCTGCATACGCAATCGCAATCGGCTCTGTACAGCCCATAGCCGGTACCAGTTCATGCTCTAAAATCTCTGTATAATTCTTTATCAATCTCTCTTCCATACTATTTCTCCTTTATAACGACCGAAATTAGGCTCTTTAGCTAATCATATCAGTAATGCTATCAATAGTCACTATACCAATATTCTGAAAATATCTTTTATTTTTTGTGCATTTTTAAAAAAGAGTACCAATGCGTATATTGGCACTCTTTTCTTAACTCGATATCGAAAAGCTCATCTGATCCATTTTTTACTTGGGAAAATGCAAATTATTTCGATATCCGCTGTACTCCCCGAAATCCTTCAAGTCTTCTTCCAAGAACTTGACCGCCTGTTCCACATCTCCCTTTATGTAACGCGGAAACAATATCCACATGATGCGCCGTATCCATCGAAAAAAGAATTTCCTTTTCCTTCTTCCAATAATACTGTGAATATGCCCTCTTTAAACGTCCCATACAATTTTCCAGCTGCTCTACAATAAAATGATTGTGACTTATGGAAATCAGGCGAAGATGAAACTCCGTATTATGTTTCCAATGTGTCATGGCATCCGTTTCATTATCATTGCAGGCGCTGTTAATGGCTTCCAGCTCTCGGAAATCCTGCTCCGTCATTTCGTTTCCGCACTCTCTCAGCACCCCTCGTTCCAAAATAAAACGAAAGGCCAGCATATCGTAAATATCATCCTTGCTGTAGCGGACAACTTCATAGCCATAACGGGGAATGTTATTCAGAACACCGTCCGCACAGAGCGCCATAAGAGCTTCTCGAACAGGAGACTTACTGCAATGGTGCTTCTCCACTAGAGCTTTCTCATTTAAGATATCCCCCGAGCCTATATTTCCCTGAAAGATATCCTCCAATATTGCCTGATATACTCGATCTTTAAGACTTTTTTCCATTTCACTCCCCGGATTATCCCGTCCTTTCTTTCACAATAAAGAACAGTATCTTCTTCTCTATTTCTCTAAACCTTACCTAAGGCATAAAGATACCATAAAGCCGCTTTACTTGTATACCGTTTTCCCTCGACTCGCTTTTTCTCTTGTTCTCTGCTATGCTGTATATATCATCTTATGCAGAAAGGAAATTTATGAATATTTATGATCGCTACATCTTTCGAACCGCTACCGTTGCAGACACGAAGGAACTGGCGGATATGGAAAAAATTTGTTTCCCGGAAAACGAATTGTGCTCTTATGAGAATATGAAAGACCGTGTAGACCATGCGGCGGAAGACTTTTTAATTGCCTATGACCAAGTCAATCGAAAAATCGCCGGTTATTTAAGCGGAATTCATTCCAGCTCGGAAGCATTTTTGGATGCTTTCTTTACCAATGCTTCTTTACAGGAAGACAATGCAAAAAAATTGTTATCTCTTGAGTCTAGAGGTTCGTCCGGAATACCGAGAGAAAGAGGAATCGCCTCTCAGCTTATGGAGCGCTACCAGGGACAAAGAAAAGAGCGCGGCACGGAAAGGATATATCTCACCTGTCACAGAACATCTGATTCCCTTTTATGAGGACTTTGGCTACGAGCACATCGGCCCTTCCCCTTCTACATGGGGAGGAGAGCCCTGGGAAGATATGGTTTTATATCTCTAAAAAGCAGGGAAAGAGAAGCAATTTTTCTTTCCCTATTTTTTCTTTCTTTTTCCTGCAGTTTTCTCTTTTTTCTCCTGTTGTCCGGCCATTTCATCTACAATTTTTTCCATAAGTTGCTTTTTTAGATAAACATCAAAGGCCAAAAGACTTAAGTAAAAGAAATTTCTAAGCTCTTCGCGTTCTTCTTCAGAGAGCTCTTGGAAACTTGGATCCTTTTCCGAAAAAGAGCTCTGTGCCTTTTCGTAACGTGCTTTTACATCCTCCATCACATTCTGCATTTCCACATTTGCATAGGAGAATATCTCTTCATAAATATCCTTTAATTGCGGTTTTTTTCTGCTGTTAAAATAGTTTTCATTGAGCGGACGAAGAATCGTTGCAATATCGGAAAGACTTAACATACTTTTGTAATAGTAAATAAAAAGCAGAAGCAGCATATGATTCTTGCTGTATCGTTTTCCCTGCAGGGGGCGGCAGAATCTTATTTTTTGCATAATTATTAATCATGGTCTTGGTCAATGCCTTATCCTCTGCATACCGTCTCATAGGAGCAAGATGCTCCTCCATAAAACCGGTCACCTGATCCATATAAAGATCCAAGGAGGGAAGCTGAGATGCATGAACATGATGTAAATTTTTCAAATATTCGATTAATTCATTCAGTAATTTTTTTCGTCCATAGAAAAAAAGTATAGCATAGAATTTTTTTCCTTTACAGCCGAAAAATTTTAGATTTTCCTTCTTTTCAGAGGCAATCCTCGATTTTCTATTCACTGAAAAAATGGTACAATAGTGAGCCGACTATAGGAAAGCATAGAATCTTTTAATCTTATGAAACAGCTACACTTTCATTCCTATTTTTCCTATACTCCATAAACTTTCAAGGAGGTCCTATGGACTTAAATGCAATTTTAAATAAAGAACAAGTAGAAGCTGTGCAAAGAACGGAAGGCCCTCTTTTGGTCCTTGCCGGTGCAGGATCGGGAAAAACCCGCGTCTTAACACACAGAATCGCTTATCTGATACAGGAAAAGGGAGTTTTCCCCTCTCATATTTTGGCAATCACCTTCACCAATAAAGCCGCAGCCGAAATGCGGGAAAGGGTGGAAAAGCTCCTTCCGGGAGAAGGAAACAGTGTATGGGTCTCCACCTTCCACAGTATGTGCCTCCGCATTCTCCGTAGAGAAATTGAGCATTTAGGCTATAATCGGGATTTTTCCATTTATGATACGGACGACCAGAGAACCCTGATGCGACAGATTTTAAAGGAGCTGAACATCGACAGTAAGACACTCCGTGAGCGAGCGGTTCTCTCTCAGATATCCCAAACAAAGAACCGGGGTGGAAACGCGGAGGACTACCTTTCCGAATCGGACGGAGATTATCTTAGCAAGCTAATTTACCAATGCTTCAAGCGTTATGAGGAGAAGCTGAAAGAGAACAATGCGCTGGACTTTGATGATCTTTTGTTAAAGACCTTAGCGCTTTTCGAGCAGTTTCCCGAGGTCCTTTCACAGTATCAGGAGCGTTTTCGCTATATTCTCGTGGACGAGTATCAAGACACCAATGATGTGCAGTTTCGCCTGATTTATGCGCTTGCCAAAAAGTATAGAAACATCTGTGTGGTGGGAGATGACGATCAAAGTATTTACCGCTTTAGAGGCGCAAATCTCGAAAATATTCTGTCCTTCGAAGCGGAATTTCCGGGATGTCATACGATCAAGCTGGAGCAAAATTACCGTTCCACCTCGCCGATTCTGCATCTTGCGAACACGGTCATTCAGGAAAATACGCGCAGAAAGGCAAAAAAACTCTGGACGGAAAAAACGGAGGGAAAGGAAGTCCTCTTTCAGGAATATGAGACTGCAGAGGAAGAAGCAAGAGAAGTCATCCGCCATATCCGGGGCGAAAACCGCTTCTATAAAGACTTTGCTATCCTCTACCGCACAAACGCCCAGTCCCGTCTTTTTGAGGAGCAGTGCATCGCTTGGAACATTCCTTACCAAATTGTGGGGGGAGTAAACTTCTATCAGCGAAGAGAAATCAAGGATCTACTCGCCTATATGAAGATTATGGTGAACCAAAAGGACGATATCGCCTTCGAACGAATCATCAATGTACCGAAGCGCGGTATCGGAAATGCCAGTATAGAAAAACTTCGGCAGTATGGACTTCAGTTCGGCGGATTCTCTCTTATAGAAACAATCCCCTTTGCCAAGGCGGCCGGCCTCTCCGGAAAAGCTCTCTCGGAAATCGATAAGTTTAGTCAGACGGTTGAAAGCTGGAAAAAAGAAGAACTCGGAAAGCTTATCAAGCGAATCCTTGACGACACAGGCTATGAGACGGAGCTTCTTTCGGAAGGAGCAATCGAAGCCGAAAAGCCGTATGGAAAACATCCGAGAGCTGGAAGGAAAGCTTCTTTCCTATATTCAGGAAAATGGAGAAGACGCGAGTCTTGCCGCTTTCCTCGAAGAAGTCTCCCTCCTTTCCGACCTCGATAGAAGTGACCTTACAGAAGATAAAATCACGCTCATGACTCTGCACGGGGCAAAGGGCTTGGAATTTCCGGTCGTGTTTTTGGTGGGACTTAGTGACGGCCTCTTCCCAAGCGCACTAAGCCTTGGAGACGACGAAGAAATCGAGGAAGAAAGGCGACTTTGCTATGTCGGAATCACTCGTGCGGAGGAAGAGCTTTACCTAAGCTCCGCGAAAAATCGCATGGTGAACGGACAGACACAGTATTTTAAAATCAGTCGCTTCTTTTGAGGATATTCCCTGACGAACTTTTTGAAAAAGAATCTGCTCTACCGGCCAAAACGCTCCGAGGAAGAGCTTTTCTTGGAAAAATAGTGGAAAAATCCTACTATAACAGTTATTTAAAAAATGCCGAAAGTTCCATTTCGTCCTACCTTGGAAGGAGCGGAGAAGGCGGCCACGGAGCAAAAGGCTACAGCGGAGGCTCTTACGAAAGACAAGGAAGAGGCTTCGGAGAGACTTACGGAAGGCAGGGAATAGGATTCGGAAAAGGTCAAAGCACAGATGCCCCGAAATACGGAAGCCTGGACAAGTTGAAACAGTCAGGCCTTCTCCAAAAAGGCTTTTCATCCGGAGGAAAGACAAGCCCCGCCTATCAGGAAGGCGATAGGGTAAAGCACACAAAGTTTGGCGAAGGAAGCATTTTGAAAATCGAAGAAGATGTAAAGGACTATCTGGTAACCGTACTGTTCGACAGTGCAGGGCAGAAAAAAATGATGGCCGGCTTTGCAAAGCTCGAAAAGCTATGATGCATAATGATTGCCATTTGCAATGCCCGAAAAGCCTTGATGCATTGCGAGTATGCTTTGTAAGTTCGTACTATCTTATCTGTAGAGGGAGCTTTTTATAAATCTCTCCCTTTACTCAGAAAGGAAATAAGAAATGAATATCCCCAATGATCCGATGATTTTACTGAGCTTTGTAAACACGAAGCTTCGGGACGAATACAGTACTTTAGAAGAGTTTTGCAAGGGGCACAATCTGGATGTCGAAGCCCTGAAAAAGAAGCTGGAAGATATTGGCTTTCAATACAATGCAAAGCTGAAACAATTCAAATAAAGCATAAGTTAAATAAAGCAAATGTTCAGCAGAACAAAACAATTGAAAGAGCAAAAAGTAGTTTATTGCTTTTTGCTCTTTCACTAAACTGTCACCGGTATATTTAAAGTAAAAATAGTAAGGAGAAAATGATGCGTTGTTTAGTACAAAGAGTGCTTTCCGCCTCGGTTTCCGTAGAAGGAGAGACAATAGGCAGTATAGAAAAGGGCTATCTTGTCCTTCTTGGCGTAAAAAATACGGATACGGAAGCAGTTGCCGATAAAATGTTGAAAAAAATTTTGGATGCCCGTCTCTTTGAAGACGAAAACGGAAAAACGAATCTTTCCATACGGGATATTTCCGGCTCCCTTCTTGTGGTCAGTCAGTTTACCCTCTATGCAGACACCAAAAAAGGAAATCGTCCCAGCTTTATCCAAGCCGGAGATCCCGCACATGCCAATGCACTGTATGCCTATTTTTTGAAGAAAGCCGAGGAAGCCGGTATGCACACCGAGCACGGAGAATTCGGTGCGGACATGAAAGTAAGCCTTATAAATGACGGGCCGTTTACCATTATGTATGATAGCGATTTGATGTAAAAAAAGGGGCAAGCCTGCCCCTTTTAAATTAACTTATTCTATAACCTTAATTCCTTCCGCAAGGGAAACTCTGGCCTTTAACGAGGTACTGTAGCTTACTTCCACAGTCTTTCCTTTATTCGTTTCCACTTCTTTCGTTAAATCATTGTTTCCATCCGTAGTAAAACGGAAGCTGTGCGTGTCGTCCGACTTCAAGGTAAAGACATCCCCGTCAACGCTCTCAATCGTACCTTTTACCTTTAGGTGATCTGCATCTTCTCCTTCTAAAGCATCCTCTGTGATGGTATAGAATGCTACGGGATTATTGCTTAACTCTCCAAGATAATATACGCTGATTTCTCCGCCTACCTTTAATCCGCCTTGTGTTAAATCGATTTCAAAGCTCGGTCTTTGGAAGGTAACGGTGTCCCCGTACTTCTTCCCTTCCGTATTCTCTCCCTCAAGCGCCGCTTCACGGAAATCCGGAATCTCTTTTACAGTGATACTGCTGTCATTGATTGCGGTAATCTCTCCGTATAAGTTTTGCTCGTCATTGAAATCTTCTGTAGTAAACTCATACGGTACGGAAACGGTAACGGATTTAACCGTCATGCCATCCTGTGGCTCTGTTCCTTCATAGCTGATTTCTACTTCATCTCCCGGCATAAGTTCCCAGGTTTTATCTAAAGTAGCACCATTTACATCAAAAGTAAGAACTTTACCATCTCCTGTCTCTACACTCAGTTTTCCATTATCCAGCTTCTGCACGGTGGCGCTCAAACTATTCTCTGATAAAGCCTCGGAGCTGGGTTCTTCCTGTGCCGCCTGACTGCTCTTTTGTATCCGTTTTTTTGCCACAAGCAGCGGCAAAAAGCATAAGTCCAAAAATAGCAATCCATAGTGTTTTTTTCATATCAATCCCTCCTCACTTCATTGCTACTTATACTAGCATGAAGTGTATAAAAATTGTGCCTTTTTTTCTGTATAATTTCTTAAAGAATACCACATATTTTTTTATTCATAACGAGTCTATTCCGTAAATCCTGCGTAGTCTTGTCCGGACTTTTTCCGCCCTATTGGCAAATGAGAAACAATCTTTCTTCCATCCCAATAGCTTCTCTTTCCCATTAGCCATTAGTCTTCCTCATAAAAACGATAATCCTTTATTTCCTCCGGCAAATACTGCTGCTCTACGAAGTGCCCCGGATAGTCATGAGGATATTTATAGCCTACGCCTCTTCCGAGCTGTTCATGCCCGCTGTAATGCGCGTCTCTAAGATAAGAAGGAATCTCCAAATTCCCCTTCTTTCTGACTACATCACTTGCCGCAAAAATCGCCTTCACCGCGGCATTGGACTTCTTTGCCGTCGCAATATAGCACGCCGCCTGGGTAAGAATAATCTGTGCCTCCGGCATGCCTACACGCTCCACTGCAAGGGAAGCGTTCACGGCAAGGATAAGAGCCTGCGGGTCGGCATTTCCCACATCCTCCGAAGCGCAAATCATGATTCTTCTTGCGATAAAACGAATGTCCTCGCCGGACTCAAGCATTTTCGCAAGATAATACACCGTCGCATCGGGGTCACTTCCCCGCATGGACTTAATAAAGGCGGAAATCGTGTCGTAATGCTCTGAACTGTTATCATAGCGAAGAATCTTCTTTTGCATACATTCGCCGATATTTTCTTTACATAAGCTGGATAACGCCGTCAGAATCGGGATTCGTACTGAGAACGGCAAGCTCCAGCGTGTTTAAAAGCACTCTGGCATCGCCCGATGCATTTTCCAGTAAAAAATTCCTTCCCTTCCTCAGAAAGACTTGTCCGAAAATTCCCGAGCCCCTCTTCTTATCCGACAAAGCCTCGTCTGTAAGACGCGACAAAAGCCTCTTTAGATAAGGGGTTTTAGTTCAAAAAGGCGGGAGCGGGAAAGCAAGGCGGAATTCACCTCAAAATAAGGATTTCTCGGTTGTCGCCCCAATGAGGATCACCGTTCCCGTCTTCCACGAAAGGGAAGCAAATAATCCTGCTGTGCCTTATTAAAGCGATGAATCTCGTCCACAAAGAGTATGGTTTTTTTCTGCCGTAGCCTCCCAAATTCTCTTTTGCACGGCTCACCGCTTCCTCCATATCCTTTTTCCCGGCGGTAGTCGCATTGATTTGGATAAATTCCGCCTTCGTATGGTTGGCAATGAGCTTCGCAAGAGAGGTTTTCCCTGTTCCCGGCGGACCGAAAAAAAGGAGAGATTGCAGCTGGTCTGCACGAATTAAGCGGGAAAGCAATTTATTTTCCCCGATGATATGCTCCTGACCGACAAACTCTTCCAAGTTTCCGGGACGCATCCGAACTGCCAAAGGCGCCATTTTCTCTTGATTTTTCTCTGCCTGATAGCTAAATAAATCCATCTCTCCCCTTCACATTTCTATTCAGAAGCCGTAAAACCGCGCTCTTCCCTTCTGCTCTCTGTCCTTCTACTCTTTATGCTTCTACCCTCTATCCATCTTCTCTCTTTCCTTCTTCTACTGCCAGGTAATAGGCTTCGTTCTGTCCGGAATGATTTCAATCCAGTAGCCGTCCGGATCTTCAATAAAATAGATGCCCATACCATGATTTTCAAAGCAGATACAGCCCATCTTTTCGTGAAGTGCATGGGCTGCCCCGATATCCTCCGTTCGAAGCGCAAGGTGGTACTCCTGCTCCCCGAGATCATAGGGCTTTGTTCTATCCTTCATATAGGTCAGCTCCAGACGGAAGTCCGTAGAATCATCTCCCAAAAACACGATAATAAAGTCATCCCTGTTCATTTCTACTAAGCTCATGCAAATTCAAAGCTTCTGCATAAAAACTTCATACTTCTTTCCAAATCCAGTACATTAAAGTTAAAGTGGTTAAATGAGAATGGGCTCATTGTTTCTCCTTTCCTTTTCCGGTGCCCCTGTGGGACATTTTCTTTCTCTATGATAATGCTTTTTCCCGCATTCAGCAATGCCCGCAGAAAAGACCGCAGAGTGTCCGCGGAGTGCTCTGTGCTTTCATGAGCTTCGTCTTATTTGATTTCTCGGAATAACACGAATAGCAGCACTGACACCGTAAGCAATGATTTCACAGAAACAAAAAAAGAGAGGAGTGTACCGACCCCCAAAAGTTAGACGAAAAATCTAACGATTGGAGGTCGGTACACTCATCCATCCGAGCGCTTTTTTCTTTAGGGTATTTTTACTCCCTTTTTAATCTTAGCAGTTGGTGCCGGAAAAGCGCCGTTCTCCTACTTCTTTGCAAGGATAAATTGGAAATACCGTAAGCAGGCATAAATCGTAAATACTGCCGCAATAATCGTCTCCACTAAAACCACGGGCTGTAAAAAGGCCACATTCATGCCCATCTTTGTCAGTACCGCAAAGCACTGCTTCGTCGCAATGGCGGAAATTACAAAGGGGAAGGTGAAAGCCGCATAGCTCGGGTAGAAGGGGAAGCGCAGGAACTGTATGCTCTTAAAGAGGGCAAACAGGTAAATCACGGAAGTTGCCACCAGTAAGAACAGGACAAAGCTCTTATTCTTCTCCGGAAAAGCCTGAATATAGCCTGCCGTGCAGAGTGCCATCGGTGCAGCATAAATCATCATCAGGGGCTTTGCGGGATCCGGCACGGGAAGCTTCACATAGCGCTTCGTCACTACACAAAGCAGAATCAGTAAAGCGACGAAACCGAAAATAAAAAGGCAGCCTGCCCGTAAGCGAAGGTCTTATATGCCGGTGTGGTCAGGGATGCCACAACAATCCCGACATAAACGATATACCATACGGTATGCACATTTTTCTCTTCGAAATGAAGGATATAAGTCTTCGTAAAGTAGAGAATCAACACAATGTGGATTGCATTCGCAAAAACCCAAAGCGGGAAAGAAATTCCCGGAATAAAGGGCTTCACATATACGGAAAACAGCATGAGTGCCATGGGAAAGGTTGCAAAAACGCCCGCCCCGATGGGAGTGGAAAGCTCTTCTTTCACTGCATTCGGGAAAAGAATGAGCTTTAAGAGAAGGAGGATTAGAATCACAAAGGCAACACAGCCAAAAAGCAAACGGATACCTTCTCCATAACTTTGTAACAAATTACCAAGTGCCGCCATACCGAGCATCACGCCCGAGAAGGCAAAGGGGATTTTTTTTATTTTTTCCATGCTAATGACAGCTCCTTATACTGCTTTTACTTCGTGTACAGGGGGAAGGAAGGGTGCTTCCAAGCCTTGAATCGGCTCCGCATCCACATTTTTAACGCCCAGCTCTCGGCAAAGAATCTCGGCAACCTTTCCTGCGCAAAGTCCGGTAAAGGCGATACACTGCTTTTTGTGCTCTCCTTCCGCCATTTCAAAGCCTCTGGTAAGGACACGGCAGCAAGCGGCATGCTTTGCATTGGCCTCTCTAAACCAGTCATGAAGCTCCTTGGAAAGTGCCATAAGGGCATTCACTTTCGGATCCTTCGGACCGTCCGGTGTCGTTCTTCCGAAGAACATACCAAGGGCAAGGATTCCTCCGTTTAATGCGCCGCACATACAGCCGGAACGACCTGCTCCGATAGACATACCGGAAGACATCGCAATAACGGACTCGGGTACATCCGCCTGGAAAGCATCGCGAATAGCTTTCATCACTGCCTCACAGCAGAAAAATCCGCCGGCATAAAGCTCTTCCGCATTCTTTAAAACGGCATGAGGGCTCACCTCTTTTGCGTGATATGTAATAATAGACTCCATCATAAGTGCTCCTTTCGTACTTTCTTATTTCCTGACCAAATAAGAAAATTGATAAATATAAAACGACCAACGTTCCCCATTATATCGGTTATCTTAAAATCATTCCAATTGATGATTCTTATGATTTGCTTCATTTATTAATCTTCTCTATTAAACTTAAAATGTTATAAGTATTTTATTCTCTAAAAAGAATGGGATTTCATCCTGTGATTTAAAAAGAAAGTCTTTCATTCCTGCTTTTCCCTTATTTTTACGCAGCAAAAAAGCCCGGCGTTTCCGTCAGGGCTTTCTGCTATATAGAGTAGTAAGGGTCGATTAAACCTGTTCGCCATTTTCAATTCCGAATCTTTTCAATTCGGTCAAAAGTATTCTACCCCATTAATCTATTTAGGTCAAGATATTTTTATGAATTTATTTGGCACTTTGTATATTTTTTTAATAAAAATCTTTTTGCAATTTGCATATTTTTGCATAAATTCTATTTATACTATCTATTCCCTACTTCTAATAACATAAAAGAACCTGTCTCTTTTGTGCTTAGCCCTTCCTCTTTTTAAGGAAAAAAATTTCTTACCAAAAAGGCTAGCGGAAAAGGATATTAAGCTAGTGTAAAAAGAACTCCATAAAAGCTTCATGGCTGCTTTTATCTTCCGTCTTTGTAGCAGCTCTTCCCTTTACAGCAGGTCTGCTCTCTCCGAGAACTTCACCCTTTCTTTCCGGATTATCTTCCATAGGACGACTCGCCCCAAGAACCTTACCCGGCTCATCCGGTGTAGAGGGAGGAGGTGTTCCCGGATCCTTGGGTGTATTACCGGAAGGCGTTTTGGGGGTATTTCCACCACCACCCGGATTGTTCGGTGTATTTCCGCCACCGCCCGGATTGTTCGGCTTTTCCTTTGTATTTACGAAGACGTTCTTGTAGCCGTTATTCTCTTCATCGGCTCTACTTGCTGTATAACCGGATAAATTCTCCTCTGTTACCGTGTATTTGATTTCCTTTCCGGCATCATCATACTTCGGCATATCAAAGGTATACTGCCATCCGTTTTGTGCCGTTAAGTAGGCGGAAGAAACACGCGCACCGTCCGCATAGAGCTGCACGGTTAAGCCAAGCGGATGTTCTCCGCTTCCTTTCCAGATTTTCGTCACAGGGATAGCCACACGGCCTCCGGTATAGTTTGTGATGGTAAATCCCGTATCTTGCGTTCGGAAATAGCAGGCTTGTAGTCCTGAAGATTCTCCTCGGCAACAGTGTACGTAATCTCCGTGCCGGAGCATCCTTCTTTGGGAGATTGAGAAAGATGCAGTCCAGTGATTCTCTTCGGAAAAGCTCCTGCACCTTGTTTTCATTCTTTACGCCGTTTTCCACAAGATAAACCTTTACCTTGTTCGGCTTCGCTACAGTGGAATTACCCTGAATCCACTTCTTGTCCACCAATACACTTCTGGTTTCCGGCTTCGCTTCATTCGCTTTTTATTAACAAAGAACTTAGTTACCGTGGCATCTCCGCAGCAGAGTTCTTTAACTCTTCTTTACCAACCTTCTGTTCCCGTTCGTCCAAAACATAGCCTGTAGGTGCCTTGATTTCCTTAATTACATAGTCTGCCAAAACGGCATTTTCTAATGTGGCAATACCTTCTTTCGTAACTACGGTTTTTAACCATTGTTCTTTTATTTTCAATGGTAAACTCCGCACCGGAAAGAGGCTGTCCTTCTTCATTCTTCTTCTCAATGCGAAGCGTAAAGCCCGTACCGTTTAAATTACCTCCGGAATACTGTACAGGAACTTCTCTTTCATGTGTCCCCATACTGATGCTGTCCCCTGTGATAGAAGCATCATTACGATACACCGTACCGTCTTGAGGAACTTCGTTGACTTCCACATAATACTGTAGCTCGAAGCCTTCTTCAACGTTCAAGTCCCCTACTCTATAATCAAAGGCTCTTTTTCCATCTTTATACTTCAGCGGAACTCTGTCTCCTCTTGCAGGAAGGGCATTATTGTCAACATCTTGCAGCGCCCACTTTGGACCGCGGTTTGCCCCATCATCTGTTGCAGGATGAAATACATAATCCTCATCGCGATAACCGGATCTCCATACGCCTCTTACCAGTGTAGGATAAAAGCGATCCGCATCAGACGCATTTTTCCAGTTCATGGAATGATCGGGGTCACTCGGATCCACATAGCTGAAAACATCACTGATTAATTTATCATGGATCTCTATATTGGTGAACTTTTCAGAAACTGTTCCTACTTTCGTAAGCCTTCTTCCGTTTACTTGTATAAAAAAGTGGACTAAATAATGAATTGTTCCTTCTTTATCCTCATATTGTTCAATAGAGCCGCCATAATTTTTCCAGAAGTTGGGCTCCTCGTCCAGTCCTATTCCCTGATAGTTCAATTGAATAGAAAAAGTACGCCCGTTAAACGGAATATTAATCGGCACTTGTTTCGCTGTATCCCCTTCGGACTGATTAACACGAACAAGGAAGGTGAACTCTCCATCGGCCCCGCTATAGTTCTCTGCATTCTCTGTGAATATAATTTTCAACTGCTTTGTCGTACTGTCATAATGCGCATTGGCCATAACCTGACCGGCATCATTTTTAATTTCCGTATCTTCACTTACGGCTGCCAGACTGCCCGGAAGCTGAACAACGGCATAGTCCCCATTATTTACCGTCTTTCCGCTTACTGCGAGCTTAATCTTCAACGCAAAATCGGTGTTGGCATAAATCTTTGTGTTTTCATCGATTGGATTACCATTCAGTGTCATCCTAATATTCTGAATCACATCCGATCTTTCAACCCCTGTCCCCACGAGGCTTGCTGCTCTCGCCATAGTCAAAATATCTGTCGAATCTGCGGAGTTAGATAAGGAAGCCTCCTCCAAATCGTTCTCCGTATCCTCCGGATTTACACCTGTAATCTCTGTTCTGTTACCCTCTTCCTCTACATCGGAAGAAGATAAGGAAATACTGCTTTCCGTGTGGGGAGACATTTTCGCATTGACAACAGAAAATCCCTGCCAAAAATGACGACAGAAAGCAACAATGCCAGCAAGTTTCGTTTTGCTTTCATTCTTTTTCTTCTCCTTTTTCTGAATCTGCATCTACATCTACATTTACAAAGGCGTTATTCTAACATAAATATTTTTATTTAAAAACATAAATTTTAACCGGGAATAGAATTTTTACTCTCCTTTTCTAATACTTCCTTTAATCAGAGAGCTCTCTCAATTCCGTTCCCGGTTAATTCTAACGATTTTTTAATGCATTGCTTTTTAGAATCCGGAAGAATGCGCCTTTCAAGGATTCATAAAGCACTTTCAAGAGTGGGTTATAAAGACTTCACTTCCGCCTTCAATTCTCCGTTTTCCAGTACAATTTCGATTTTATCGCCTTCTTTTACCTTATCTTCCAGGATACACTTTGCAGCAAGGGTTTCCACGTGTTTTTGCATATACCGCTTCAAAGGTCTTGCTCCAAAGCCCGGCTCATAGGCATTTTCCAAAATGAAATCCAAGGCGTCTTTCTTAATTTCGATGTGCAGTCTCTTATCCTGTAAACGCTTATTGATGTCCTTTAAAACAAGATCAGCAATTCGCTCCATATCCTTCTGCACAAGCGGCTTAAAGAGGATAATCTCGTCCAGACGGTTCAGGAACTCCGGTCTGAAGTGCGCATGCAAGGCATCCGTAACCTCTTTCCGTACCTCTTCCGGAATCGTACCGTCTTCTTTTGATGCCGTCCAAGAGGCTCTGCGCCCCGATATTCGAAGTCAGGATAATAATCGTGTTCTTAAAGTCTACGGTTCTACCCTGCGAATCCGTGATTCTTCCGTCATCCAACACCTGTAAGAGAATGTTGAAGACATCGGGGTGGGCTTTCTCGATTTCATCGAAAAGCACAACGGCATAGGGCTTTCTTCTTACCGCCTCCGTAAGCTGTCCGCCCTCTTCATAGCCTACATAGCCGGGCGCTGCACCGATTAAACGGGATACGGAATATTTCTCCATGTACTCCGACATATCGATTCTGACCATGGCATTCTCATCATCGAAAAGGTTCTGCGCAAGGGACTTCGCAAGCTCGGTCTTTCCCACACCGGTAGGTCCTAAGAAGAGGAAGGAGCCGATTGGCTTCGTAGGATCCTTGATACCGGCTTTCGAACGAAGAATGGCTTCGCAAACCTTCTCTACCGCTTCTTCCTGTCCGATGAGTCTCTTATGAATTTCCTCGTCAAGGTGCAAGACCTTTGAACGCTCGGACTCATTCAGCTTTGTTACGGGAATTCCCGTCCAACGACTGATGATTCTGGCAATCTCTTCTTCCGTTACCTTATCATGCACAAGCGTACTGTTTTCTTCCTTCTGCGCTAAGGCTTCCGCCTCTTCCAGTTCCTTTTCGACTTGAGGCAAATCCTGATACTGCAACTGAAGCCTTCTCATACTCTCCCTTTTGCATTGCAATATTGACTTTCGCCTGCAGCTCGTTCTTCTTTTCTCTTAAAGTCTGCAACTTGGAAACGGCATTTTTCTCATTTTCCCACTGCGCCTTTTGGACATTGAACCTATCCCTAAGCTCGGAAAGCTCTTTTTGCAGTGTTGCAAGCCTTTCCTTCGAAAGCTGGTCGTCCTCTTTTTTCAGCGCAAGCTCTTCAATCTGAAGCTGCATAATCTTTCTCTGCTGCTCGTCCATTTCTTCCGGCATGGAATCCATTTCCGTCTTGATCATGGCACAGGCCTCGTCCACAAGGTCTATTGCTTTATCCGGAAGGAAACGGTCGGAGATGTAACGGTCGGAAAAGCGTCGCCGCCGCAACGAGTGCGGTATCCGTGATTTTTACGCCGTGGAAGACCTCATAGCGCTCCTTGATTCCTCTTAAGATGGAAATGGTATCCTCCACCGTCGGCTCATCCACCATAACCGGCTGGAAACGGCGCTCAAGAGCTGCGTCTTTTTCAATATATTTTCTATATTCATCGAGGGTTGTCGCACCGATACAGTGCAGCTCGCCTCTGGCAAGAAGCGGCTTCACAAGGTTTCCGGCGTCCATGGAACCCTCGGTTTTTCCCGCGCCGACGATATTATGGATTTCATCGATAAAGAGGATGATCTCGCCCTCGGACTTAGTGACATCATCGAGAACCGCCTTCAGTCTTTCTTCGAACTCTCCTCTGTACTTTGCTCCGGCAATGAGAGAGCCCATATCGAGAGCAAAGATTTTCTTATTTTTCAAAGATTCCGGCACATCCCCCTTCGCAATTCTCTGGGCAAGTCCCTCTACCGCTGCCGTCTTTCCGACACCGGGCTCTCCGATTAAGCAGGGGTTGTTCTTCTGCTTTCGGGAGAGGATTCGGATAATGTTTCGGATTTCTTCATCTCTTCCGATAATGGGATCGAACTTCTGCTGACTTGCTCTTTCGACCATTTCATAGCCGTATTTGTTTAAGGCGTCATAAGTGCCTTCCGGGTTGTCCGTCATAACTTTCTGATTTCCCCGGACGGAGGAGAGCGCAGAAAGGAACTTCTCCTTTGTGATACCGAACTCTTTAAACAGCTCCCGAATCGTCTTGTCCCCGTCCTTTAGGAGTGCGAGGAAAATATGCTCCACGGACACATATTCATCGCCCATAGCTTTCGCATGGTCTTCCGCATTCATGACGACCTTATTTGCATCCTGCGAAAAATACTGCTGGCCTCCGGAAACCTTGGGAAGCGCATTGATTTTCTCTTCCACCGCTCTTTCGAAGCTATCCGGAGAAATGCCCATTTTCTGTAGAAGCTTCGCAATCAGGCTGTCCTCCACCTGAAGAAGGCTTAAGAGCAAGTGCACCTGCTCCAATGCCTGATTCCCGTGATCCATCGCAATCTTCTGGCTGTTGTTGATACTTTCTACCGACTTTTGTGTAAAACGATTTATATTCATACTCACTACCTCACTTTTTCACAAGATAATCCTATTATAAACGCTATTGTTAGCACTGTCAAGTAATGAGTGCTAATTCTTTGTGAAAAGTGTGTGAGAAAACATGAATGTTTTGGGGCATAAGACGTACTTAGATTTGTGTTTTTCCAAATACTCCGTCATAGTCATCATTTTAGGTTTTTTTAATATCCTTTAATGCCAGAAAGTCTTTATCTCCTGTCAAAAATATGTCTATATCGCTTTCTATCGCCGTCACCAATATGGGGAAGTCTTTCTCATCCCTTATTTCCGGATATTTCTCCTTTTCCGGATTTCTTTTTACTTGTACCAGGTCAAAGGGTAGGCTGTGAATCTTTTAGAGCAGGCTTTCTTGACGAAAAACTTCCTTTCAATTACAAGACTTAACTCTTCTATAACATAATCACAAATCACTATTTCATTCTGCTCCGTGATTCTTTTAATTAAGTTTCTGGTTTGATTAGAGGGAAAGAAAATCACGGATATCAAAATGTTGGTATCCAGCATGATTCTCATTTTATTTTCTCCTTCGTTCCTCTCTTATCTCATGAGCGAAACTTTGTAAATCTTCCTCCTTATAATACCCAGCTTCCTCGGCTACTCCTCTGAATTCTTCTTCTACTCTTTTAAAGGCCAGCATTGCGGAATTCTCAAAGTAAAATCTTCCATTTTCTTCCATTATTACAAGTTTATCTCCGCTTTTTAACTTGAGTTTGTTTCTAACGGATACCGGAATTGTAATTTGCCCTTTACTTGAAATCTTTGCCACTTCCATACATACCCCTTTCTCTTTAGACTTCTTCTGAATATCTGAAAAACTTCTTGAAATGCAATTTATACTAATTAACTATGGCTCTTATTACATCCCTATTATAAATAAATTTTCTATTCTTTTCATTATTTTCTTTACAATTTTTACTTTTCTTTATATTCTTTACTTTTTTTGTTTTACCCTTTTAACCCCTCAATTTCTCCACTGCCTCTTTGATTGCTCTAACCGTATATTCCAGCTCTTCCTCCGTGAGTGTCTCTTCCAGGCTTAAGCGTAGTCCGGAGTATGCTTCTTCATGACTCTTTCCGATTGCAAGAAGTACATGGCTCGGCTCTAAAGAACCGCTTGCACAGGCTGAGCCGCTGCTTGCACAGATTCCTTTCTGGTCAAGTAAGAGCAGAACGCTCTTTCCCTCTACTCCGGGAAGGCAGATGTGGACATTTCCGGGGAGACGATGATGAAGTGAGGAAAGGAAGGGGTTTTCCGGACTCTCTCCGATTCCCTCGTCTTCCAGCGGATTCAAACCGCAGATTTTCGCCTCCGGGATTTCCTCCATGAGCCTTTTAAAAAATAAGTCTCGCAACGCAACTTTCTTTCTTCCCCTCTCTTCCATCGTGGAAAAGGCCTCTTTTGCCGCTATAGAAAAGCCGACTATTCCGGGAACATTTTCCGTACCTGCACGAAGTCCCCTCTCCTGTGCCCCGCCGTGCAAAAAGGAGGGGAGCTTAAGACCTTTTCGGATATACAGGAGTCCCACTCCCTTCGGTCCGTGGATTTTATGGCTGCTTGCAGAGAGAGGTCTATCCGCATTTCCTCCATATCGAGCGGAATCTGACCGAAAGCCTGCACGGCATCGGTATGGAAAACTGCGCCGTACTCTTTCGAAAGGCGCCCTATTTCCTTTAGATTTTCTATCGTTCCGATTTCATTGTTTGCCGCCATAACGGAGACAAGGCGGTGAAAGCCCCTTTTTGCTTCTTCCCCTCTTCGAAGGGAAAAGAATGCTCCTCTCTTTCTCTTGAAGAGCTTTCTTCCTGTAAAGAGCTTTCTTCCTGTAAAGCTCTTTCCAAGGCTTCTAAATCAAGGAATCCCTTTTGATCCACCGGAATCCGGCTTACTTTTACTCCCAAGCTTTCAAAAAAGGCACACGTTCGAAGCATCGGCAGGATGTTCTATGGTACTCGTGATGAGATGTGCACTCTTTTCCTTTTTAATTCTCTTTCCAGCACCACGGAAGAAATCGCCCAGTTATCACTCTCCGTCCCTCCTCCGGTAAAATAGATCTCTCTGGAGAAACATGAAGAAGAGAGGCGATAGTCTGCCTACTCTCTTCTACCGCCTTTCTCGCCTCTTGTCCGAAACGGTAAATGAGACGAAGGGTTCCCATAATAGCGGAAAGATAGGGCTCCATGGCTTTTCTTGCCGTCTCCGATAAAGCTGTTGTCGCCGCATTATCCAAATAAATCATTTTTATCCTCCTTTTAGAGCTATTTTTCCCCGCTTGTCGCTCACGCTATCCCTTTTCTCTAAACTAGATTTTATCCTTCCTCGTAGGAAAAATCTCCACTTTTTCCGCCTTTTTTCTCCTGTAAATGCACCGCTTCAATATGCATGCGCTTATCAATAGCCTTACACATATCATAAATGCAGAGTAGAGCGATACTTGCTCCCGTAAGCGCTTCCATCTCCACCCCGGTTTTCCCCAGTGTTTTCATCGTGGAAATAACCTGAATTTCGCCTATCTTCTCATCTACGCTAAACTCTATCTTTGCTCCGTGAAGCGGCAAAATATGACAAAAGCGGAATCAGATCCGAGCAGCGTTTCGCCCCCATGATTCCTGCAACCTGCGCTACAGTAAAAACATCTCCTTTTTGATTTTCTTCCCAAGAACCGCCTGCATAGCCTCTTCATTTAGGAAAATGCTTCCCACCGCGACTGCTACTCTTTCCGTGTCGTCCTTTTCGGAAACATCAACCATACGGGCATTCCCCTTTTCGTCAAAAAGTGTAAACTCTCCCATTTTTCTCCTCGTCCTGCACTTCCGCAACAAGTCTTATTTCAAACTCTATCTTCTCTGTAAAAATCAAATCTCCGATTTTTGATTACTTTACGAGCCCTAGCGGTAGAGTACTCCAAAAAGAGGTCTACAAACCATAAAAAAACACAAAAGAGTTTTGATTTTTACAATCTTTCCAAAAATTTATTCTTCTAAAAGAAGAAGCTTCTCCGTATCCACTTTTAGATACTTTGGCGTTCCTAGTTGCTCCCATTTTTTTAAGAGACTCCTTTGCCCCATAAAGACAATTCTTCCTCCGCCCTCTTTCGCCTGAAAATAGAAATTCTTTTTCAAAGGGATATTCCGCAATGCTCTCCAAGCTAACCGAATACAGTTCTTACCTCGCTCTTCCTCGGAAAACACAGGGGTAAAATCGTGAGCACGATAGCCCACGGAGGAAAGGCTGTCCGGGATTTCCCATCGATTTGAAGCTCTATCCCCAGTCGGAAGCAAAAATACGATTTTCTCCTCTTTTTTCGGCTTGGGAAATGTTTTTACAGCCTGTCAAAGCTGCTGCCGCTCTCTTCCCCGGATTTCGGAAGAGGCTCTTCGTTTCTCCTTGGCAGAGTATTTTGCCCTTTTCCACAATCAAAAAGCTCCTCCGAAAAACGATAGAGCTCGTCCCTCGAATGGGAAACCATAATACAGCTTCCTTGGAAGTCCTCCAAATGCTGCATGAGCTCTTCCTGCATTCTGTCCCGAAGAGAAAAGTCCAGTGCGGAAAAGGGCTCGTCAAGAAGGATGATTTCCGGTTCTCCCACCAGAATCCTCGCAAGAGCCGCTCTCTGCTGCTGCCCGCCGGACAGCCTTCCGGGAAGGCGTTTTTCCATTCCCTTTAGTTCCATTTTTTCTAAGATAGAACTGATTTTCTCTTCTTTTTCCTCTTTGCTCCCCTTAAGGGCAACGGAAAGGTTCTCCCAAACGCTCATATGCGGGAAAAGTGCGTAGGACTGAAAAAGATAGCCCACCTTCCTCTTTTGCGGCGGAAGATTCCGCTTTTTTTCCTTGGAAAATACACAGTTCTTGCCGATATAAATCTCTCCTTCATCGGGCTTAAGAATTCCGGCAATCGCCTTTAGGCACATGGACTTTCCGGCCCCGGATTCTCCGAGAATCCCGAGTCTCTTTGCTTCTGTCTGAAAATGCATATCCAGAGAAAAGCTCCCCATATTCTTTTTAATCGAAACCCTGCATGCCATTTTATCTATTCTATCCTTTATACGACTTGCTTCCAAGCTTCCCACTTCAACTATATCTGATTGCTTAGATGCATCATTCTGTGTCAGATAACTGACTTTATTTATTCTACTTCTATATTGTTTCCCTTATTTCCCTATTTATATATAGATATCTAACGCCGAAACCGTTTTTCTTCCGTTGCAAATTGATAAAGCGTTAAAATCCCGAAGGACAGAAGAAGGACAATCATTACCCAAAAGCCTGCGGTCGCATAGTCCTGGTCCTGCATAACGAGAGCGATTCTTTGGGAAATGGTCGCGGTCTTCCCCGGAATATTTCCGCAAAGCATGGAAGTCGCCCCGTATTCTCCAAGCGCTCTGGCAAAGCTTAACACCGTTCCCGAAAAGATACCGGGCGCGGAGAGCGGTACAATGATTTTCCAGAAAATGGAAAACTCGCTCATCCCGAGTGTCCGTCCGGCATAAATCAAGTCCTTCGGAACAAGCGAAAAGGCGGACCGCGCATTTCGATACATAAGAGGTAAAGAAATCACGGTTGCCGCCACCACGCAGCCTAAGAAGGACTGCACCACCTTGATACCGAAATGCGCAAACAGAAAGATGCCGAAAGCTCTTCTCTTACTAAAAGAAGGAGCAGGAAAAAAATCCTGCTACCGTCGGGGAAGGACCATGGGAAGGGTGAGTAAGCCGTCAAGAAAATTGTCCCAAGGGGACGGGAGCTTCATCACCTTCCTGGCTAAAAATATCCCTAAAAAGAAACAAATTATAGTGGTTACCACTGCGGTTTTCAGAGAAATCCATAAGGGACTCCAGTCTAAGCTTTTTATCATTTCCATCATAGATTTCTCCTTTCGTCTCCGTAATTCTACTCCGGCTTCACTTGTAAATTGCTTTTTACTTGCTTCAAATCATCCCTCAGAACTCCGCTCCGCTTTCTCTTATTATAACTTTAGCTTATCCTACGTTATTCTACATTTGTATCAAAGTAATACTTCTGAAATGTCTCTTTGGCTGCGTCGCTGCAAACAAAATCTATAAACTTCTTCGCTTCCGTAACTTCCGCTTCGCTTGCTTCATCATTGACCACCTGAGAAATGGGATAGATTACATTTCCGGTCAAGTCATAGGGAACCTTTTCCAGAATCTCTATATCCGCTTCTTTCCCGTAGGTATCGGAATAATAGGTTGTTCCCACTTCGGAAGATCCTTCCATTACCGCGGCAAGTACCTTCGAAACATTGGACTGCTCGGAAATCTCTACACCGCCCAGCGCCTCGGAAACTTCCTTCGTGCTGATTTTGGAAAGATCCTCCGCCTCCGGTAAGATACCGAGACTCACCAGTGCTTTTCTGGTATATCTTCCTACCGGAACCGTACCGTCCGCAAGAGCAATGGACTTCGCATCCTTTAAGGTTTCCAGACCGGTAACCTTCGTACCGCTGTCTTTTCTTGTGATTACGCAAAGCTGGTTGTTTACTACATTCTTTCTTGTACCTTCAACGAGCTTTCCTTCCTCCTGCAAAGTATCCATCTGCTTCTGTGCTGCAGAGAAGAAGACATCACAAGCATAGCCTTCCTGAATCTGTGTCAGAAGCTTTCCGGAAGAATCTGCCTGGAAAACGAGCTTCACGGAAGGATTTTCCTTCTCATACTGCGTTCCGAGATCTTCCATTACATTTTTAAGAGAAGCCGCAACAAAGACCTGTACTTCCGTCTGTTCCCCTGCAGCAGCCTTTTCCGTTTCCTTTGCGCTCTCTGTCTCCGCTTTACTGCTCTCGGTCTCTACTGCGCTGCTCTCTGCTGCCGTCTCCTCTTTTTTTGCACCGCCGCAAGCCATTAATGCTACGGAAAGCAAAAGGGCAAGACTTCCTGCCAAAAACTTCTTCATCTTTCTTTCCTCCTATTTTTCTTTTTCTGTACCCCGTAAGATTCCTATGCCGTGAAAGAGCTCCGGAAAAAGAAATTCCAGATTCTCCTTGCAGGCCTTCGGACTTCCGGGAAGATTGATGATTAAAGAATATTTCCGTATTCCTGCGGTCTGACGGCTGAGCATCGCTTTTTTAGTAATCGTCAAGCTATACTGCCTTAAGGCTTCCGGAATGCCGGGTACTTCTCTATCGCACACGGCCTTAGTGGCTTCCGGAGTGCAGTCTCTTTCAGAAAATCCCGTGCCTCCGGTTGTGAAAATCAAAGATATCTCTCTTTGATCCGCTAAACGAATGAGGGCCTTTTCTAAAGCCTCTCTTCCATCCGGAAGAAGCAATCGCTCCTCTACTACTATCCCCTGATTCTCCAAAAATTCCTGAATGAGCGGTCCCGAAAGGTCCTCATATTCCCCGGAAGACGCTCTATCCGAAAGGGTAATGACCGCCGCCGTATAAGCTCTCTTCGGATCAGGCGGAAAAACTTCCACAAGATCTCCCTTCCGGATTGTTCCTCCCTTTATCACCCTGGAAAATACCCCTTCTCTTGGCATAATGCAGTCTCCCATTCTGTGGTAAATAGCACAGTGAGTATGGCACTCTTTCCCAAGCTGAGTCAGCTCCAATACCGCTTCTCCGACATGAATTTCACTTCCTACCGGGCATTTTGAAAGGTCAAAGCCTTCCACCACCAGATTTTCTCCAAACGCACCGAACGCGACTTCCGCCCCTTTTTTCCGAAAGTCCTCTATCTTTTCAAGAGAAAGAAGGCTTACCTGCCTATGCCATTTTCCTGCATGCGCATCTCCCTCTATCCCGAACTCCGGGAGCAGGACCGCTTCTTTCACTTCTTTTTTTTCTGTTCCTTTTTTGGGGCTTATACAAATTGCCAATAACTTTCCCATTTATCCTCCAAGCCTTTTTCCTGTTCGGCCTACCTCTCTTTTTTACCTTCGTTATTGCCTTCTTTTTTACCTTCGTTATTGCCTTCTTTATTACCTTCGTTATTGCTTTCTTTATTGTCTATCGAAATCCTAACGCAAAGCTATCCACCGATTTTACCCATCGCTCTATGTTCCGTAACCTCGGAGAGCTTTTCAAAGGCATGGCTTTCCGGCTTTCCTAAGATGCAGTGCTGAAACATCTTTTCCACTTCCGCTCTTTTCTCCTCTTTGGAAAATGCCGTATTTCGTAAAATTGCCCGCAAATCATAGCCGGTTCCATAGCAAAGGCAGGGCTTCAGCTCTCCTTCGCTCGTTAAACGGATTCGATTACAGCTTCCGCAAAACTTCCCGTGAAGCGCGGAAATAAAACCTACAGAGCCGAGAAAGCCCGGGATCCAGTAGTACTTCGCAGGCCCGTTTCCATGAACGGAAATATCCTCCGTAATACTCGGATACTGCTCCCTGATTTTTTCTAAAAGCTTCTCATTATAGTAGGGTTCAAAGTTTCTCCCGTAGCCGATTGGCATCATTTCTATGAAACGAATGTCAAGAGGACGCTCCTTTGCAAGTGCTAAAAGGGAAAAGAGCTCGTCCTCATTTTTGCCCTTTTGCATCACCGTGTTCAGCTTAACATGAAGCCCGGCGTCGCAAGTTCTGCGAATCCCTTCCAAAACCTTGGGAAGCACGGGAAGCCCGGTGATTTCTGCGAATCTTTCCTCCTTTAAGCTGTCGAGGCTCACATTTATCCCTGTCAATTTTCGGCGGAAAGAAGCTCCGAAGCGCTTCCTTCAGTAAAATGCCGTTCGTGGTCAGCGTGACCTGTTCCACCTTATCAAGCTTTTTAAGCTCCTTAATAAAATCCAAGACCCCGTCCCGCACCAAGGGTTCTCCGCCTGTCACCTTAAATCGGCTGATTCCCAGCTTCGAAGCCTCTTCTGCAAGAAAAAGAAGTTCCGAAAAGGACAGGAGCTTCTCCACGGGAAGTACATTCTCCATGCCTTTAGGCATGCAGTAACGGCAGCGCAGATTGCAACGGTCCGTAACGAAGTATGCATATAATTAATTTGTCTTTGAAATTGATCCTTCATTCTTCCTCTTGCTTTTCTAGTACTTCCTGACTAAAGGTAGCCCAAGCTCATTCTCTTATTTCTCTAGAACTTCTTCTCCAAAAGTCGCGTGGGCTTAAGCCCCACACCCTTCTTATGTATCGGTACTACGAGGTTTCCCGACTCGTTTCTTCCACTACAGCATCATCCCTTAGACTCGCTCCAAAAGCACATCCAACTGTCCGCCGCAGACCATTCCCTCCTCCTCGGCGATACTGTCGTTAAGGTCCACATGATAGAGGCAGGCAGGCTTCGCACTTTCCAAAAATAACTCTCTGCTCTTCTGAATCACTTCCGCTTCGGCGCATCCCCCACCAATCGTGCCGATCAGCTGTCCTAATGAACCGATCAGCATCTTCGTCCCGGTTTCTCTCGGCGCGGATCCCCGTCTATTCACAATGGTTGCCAGCACATAGTCTTCGCCGCTCAGCATCGCGTCCAGCATTTCCTTCGTAAAGCTCTCCTGATGGAAATACTTATTCTTTTCCATCACGATTTCCGAAAGAATGGAGAGGCCGATTTCTACCGGGGTCTCCGCTCCTATGGCAAGACCGATAGGACTATGCAGCTCTTCAAGGCTTTCCTCGCTTACTCCCTCTTCCAAAAGCTGTTTCTTAATGAACGCAACTCTTCTTCTTGATCCCATCATTCCGATATAGGCATGGGATTTCTTTAGAATCTCTCTAAGACAAATGAGGTCGTGCGTATGCCCTCGGGTAACGATCACAAAATAGCTGTCCTTATCCCCCTTAATGGTAGAAAGAGCTTTTGCGAAGTCCTCGCACTGCACCTGATCCGCGCCCGCTTTTTCCGCGGCTTTTGCAAAGGAAGGTCTGTCTTCGATGCAAAGCACCTGAAAGCCGAGCATTTTTCCTAAGCGAATCACGGAAAGGGCAACATGTCCCGCTCCAAGCACAATGAGCTTTTTTTCACCGCCCATGGGATCTAAAAAAAACTGTCTTTCTCCTAAGGAAACCAAGCCCCTTTTTCCTTTGCCAAAAGGAAGAAATTCACTACGAAATTCGGCAGCTCCTGCACATTTTTCACCATCTATAAAAAGAACCTTTTTCCCGAGGTTCTCTTCATTTAAGGATGTAAGCAGAACATTTTCCCGAGAAGGGTCCAGTTCCGCGATATACTGCCATATTTCTCTCATAGATGCTTGGTCTCCTTTTGTGTAATACCTTATTCTTATTATTTTTTTAACCGTTTCCGTTCCCTTCCGGCGTATCAAATTTTCCCAAACAAGGCTTCCTACAGTAATCCGCCCTCTCCGAGAGCGTCAATCTCTTCTTTGTCACGGGGTCATCCGCCATGATACGGGGTAGTATCAAATCAAATACGGTAATCGGGCAAAAACATAACGCTGCCCGAAGTCCCATAATGGGTACATTGTTCTTTCCGTAGGCCAGCATGAACATCGAGCCCGGAAGAACCGGTGCGCCGTAGCTTACTACTCTTTCCGCAGACTTTCTGATGGCAAGAGGCGTTCTGTCATCAGGGTCTACCGACATACCGCCGGTGCAAAGAATGAGATCCGCCCCTTCCGAAAGAAAACTTTTTGATGGCCGCCATTTCCATGTCCACGTCATCCGAGCAAAGGCTCTGTCCTATGATTTCCACAGGAAAGGGCGAAAGCTTTTCCTTTACAACAGGGGTAAAGCCGTCCTCGATTCTTCCGTGATACACCTCATTTCCCGTAGTTACGAAGGCCACCTTCTTTTTCTTGTAGGAAAGAACGCGGAGAATACCGCCGTCCTTCGTGATACGCTCTGCCCTCTCCATTTTTTCTTTTTCGATACAAAGCGGAATGATTCTGGTTCCGGCAAGCAGCTCTCCCTTTTTCACGGGAGTATTGTTCTTCTTCGTTGCCATCATCATTTCTCCGAAGGAATTGAGTTGAAAGAGCTTTTCCGAATCGACCTTTAATATGCCGTCACAGTCCGAAATGAACTCAATCTTCCCCTCTTTAATCTCTCCGGGATGCATGTTTTCACCTTTTCCCATTCGGTATAGGATTTCAGCAGCTTCATTTTCATGCAAGATACCGGCATCTTCGTCCCAGATGTAAATGTGGTCCTTTCCTACCGAAAGAAGAACCGGTATATCCGCTTCCTCAATTCTGTGCCCCTTACGAAAAATCGGACCTTTTTTGACTCCGGGAATAATCTGCGTTATATCCTGACAAAGGACTTGACCGACCGCATCTATCGTCTTCATTTCTCTCATAGCTTCTCCTTCCCCGGCTTTTCTCTTTCCTTGTAAAAGCACGATATCTATTCTTGAACAATCTTTCTATATATTGGTTCTTCCGTGCACTGATTTCTCTATGTACTGATTTTCCTATATACTTTTTAATATCTAACAATTTTTTAGTATGCTTTAAAACTTCTATTTTCCTAGTATAGTGATATTTAGTAGCAAGTGCAAAGGAATACAAAAATTTATATAATTTTTGATTCTTTCCTGCTCATTCCATTCCATCTCCAAGCATTCAAAAACCCGCTTGAAATCTTGCTTTTTATGTTTAAAAATATTTTATGTGTTTAACAAATAATTCTTTTCTAATTTTTATATAGGCTTTTTTCTATATATCCATAGTGATTTTTGTCCTTTTCTTTCTCTCTTATTGTTTGTTTATTATTTATAAATCTTAAAACATTCTTTGTGCATGTTGTATGTTTTAAGTGAATTTTTCTCCACTCTGCATTTTTCAAGAAAGGAGTATTCTATATCTGTAGTTCTTCAGGGCGGGTGCGATTCCCCACTGGCGGTACAGTCCGCGACTCTGCGTTTGCAGCTGAGTCGGTGCAATTCCGACACCAACAGTATAGTCTGGATGAAAGAGGAGCGAGTTTAACGAGTTTTTCCTGCCCTGTACAATTTGTACAGGGCTTTTTCTTTAAAAATAAGTGACCGGGAGCCGTATTCAGGTTAATTTATTTTTGAAAAAGCAGGAGAGCTTCCTGTGTAACTCGTTTATAATCCTCGCTTTACACGCTAGAAGAAGGAATCTGTTTATTGTAAGAAAGCAAATGCTTTCCCTTCGAGAAAAAGCGAGGTAAAAATGAAAAATGGAAGCACAGAAACAAAAATCATCACAGTGGATAGTGCAGTAAAAGAAAGTGGCAGAGACCGTATAGGAAACATCGCCATCATTGGAATTCTCTCTGCAATCTCCTACATTCTGATGTGGTTAGAGGTTCCGGCACCACTTATGCCCCCCTTTATCAAGTTTGATTTTTCCGACTTTCCGGCGCTTCTTGCCGCCTTCGGAATGGGGCCCGTTGCAGGGATACTGGTAGAGCTTATTAAGAATGTTCTTCATTCTTTCAGCTCCGGATCCTTTGCCGTAGGAGAGCTGTCCAACTTTATTCTTGGAGCGAGCTTCGTTGGTGTGGCAGGACTTGTTTATCAGAAAAAGAAAAACAAAAAGGGAGCCGTACTTGCTTCCCTTCTTGGCGCCATGACCATGGCCCTCATTTCCTACCCTTCCAACCTTTTTGTGGTATACCCCTTCTATTATAATTTTATGCCGAAAGAGACCGTTCTTTCCATGTATCAACTGATTCTTCCTCTGTGGGAAGCATGGAAAGAAAGCGCTTATCTTTAACTTGCCTTTTACTTTTATCAAAGGTATGTTGGATGTTCTGCTCTGCCTCTTTCTTTATAAAGCGTTTCTCCCCTCTTGCATAAGTTTAAGCGATAATCTACATAGGGGGAAAAGATACATCTCCCTTAAGGTATTTCAAAATCATTTATAATATCCAGTAGTCTCATTACACCCGATATTGCTCCCTGTATCTATTTTGGAGCAAGCAATCAGGTGTTTTCTTTCACTTTAAGAGAATCTACCATTGAAACCAGTGAAAATTTTTCCGTAAAATAACGAGAATAGGAAGTATTTCATGCAAAAAGAACACAAAAAGACTATTCTCAGCAATTTCGTGTTTCAAGCTTTTAATATAATATAGTAGAGGAAAAATGACAGAGCATGATTTTGAAGAAATAAATTATCAAAAAGATGGAAGAGCATCGATGGAACGAAGGATGGAAAAAAGGAAGAGACAGACAGTCTCATATTCTTCTCTTTGTTTTGGCCTTAATCCTTCTTTTCCTTGCCTTTATAGGATTCCGTTTCGCTATCCCCTATCTGCAAAAAAGGAATCTCTTAACGCCGAATAAGGAAAGCGCACCCGCATGGGAAACGGATATTCAGCCCCTTTCTTCCGAAGGCGAAACGGGCGAAGAGGAAAATAGCGGTGAAAGTTCTACTCTGTCCGAAAAAGAAGAAGCCATGAAGACCGCAGACTTACAAGCCAAAGCAATATGATTATGACGGCGCTATCGCCACACTCAATGCTTTAAGCAAGACCGAAGATACGGAGGTTTCCTCCAAAATCACGGAATATGAAGAAGCGAAAGCAAAACTTGTTCCGGTAGATATGAACAATATCACCCACATTTTCTTCCATATCCTGATTGTAGATACAGACCGCGCCTTAAAAGATACCCATCAGGGAAGACAGTACAATTCCGTAATGACCACGATTCCGGAGTTTAGGAAGTCATTCAGGAAATGTATGATCGCGGCTATGTCATGGTGCACATGCATGATATGGCTGAAATGTAGGAGCAGCCGGACGGCACGAAGAAAATGGTAAAAAGCAGATTATGCTGCCGGAGGGAAAGAAGCCCTTCGTTATGTCCGAAGATGATGTAAATTTGATTATATTTACATGCAGGGAAGCAGCTTTTGCCGACAAAATGGTTTTGGATGAAAGACGGAAAACCGAAAGCTGCAATATACAGATAAAGACGGAAATGTAAGTGTCGGAGACTATGACTTGGTACCAATCTTAGATGCATTCGTGGAAGAGCATCCCGACTTTGCCTATCACGGGCACAAGGCTATCCTTGCATTTACAGGATATAACGGCGTTCTGGGATACCGTACGGACGAAACCTTTGATCCGAATTCACCCTGCCCTTGATCCGAAGAACAAGGTAAAATCTGAATATCGAAGAGGATAAAAGAAACCGTAAAGAAGCTGACACAGGCTTTGAAGAGTGACGGATATGAATTCGCTTCACATTCTTGGGGACATATCAATTTTTCCACTCGTTCTTTTGGAAGCAATCAAAAGGATACGGATCGTTGGGAGAGAAATGTAGAGCCTCTGCTTCCGGATCCCTGTGAACTTCTTCTCTATCCCTTCGGAGCAGACATCGAGATTGGCATCCCCTACCAAAGCGGACAACAAGACGGAAAGTCTGACCTTCTGGAAAATGCAGGCTTCCATTATTTCTGTAATGTTGACTCTACACAGGTTTGGATGCAGTACGGCGATCAATTCCTCCGCCAGGGAGAAGAAAATATAGACGGCTATCGTTTGTATGAATCTTATATCGGTAAGGCCGACCGGCTTTCCGACCTCTTTGATGTAAAGAAGGTTTTCGATACCCGAAGACCCACTCCCATGATTGGGGAATAAATGGAACAACGATATTTAAAGGAGGAAAAGCTCTAATGAATAAAAGCTGGATACGAAGGAGGTAAGACACCTCTTCGAAGGAACTACAGGAGCTAAAGGAACAGAGGAATATTTTTTGCTTTTTGAAGATGTCTGCACTATCAACGAGCTTCTTGCCATGGCACAACGCTATGAAGTCGCAAAGATGCTTGAGAAGGAAAAACCTATATCGATATTGCCAAAACTCACTGGTGCCTCCACCGCCACTCATTTCAGAGTAAATCGCTCTTTTAAACTATAGCGCCGAAGGATATCGACTTGCATTTGACCGCTTAGACAAAAGAAGAAATAGATACTTATCTTCAAAAACAGCACCACAGATTCTGTATGAGTAAAATACGTATGAAAAAGGAGGAGCCGGACCGTCCTCCCTTTTATACTTATCATTTTATATATCGCATCGCTCTGTAGCATGCGGTATCTCGTTTTTGATTCATAATAAATATCGCATGCAGAGCGTATATTTCCATTTGCAAGAATTCATGTGCAACGCCCTGAGTGACCTATGTATTGAATATATGATAAATACGATACGTCCTAAGCATCGGATCGACTGAAAGCCGTTTTTCATCTTACAGCTCACTTCAGCAAAGAACCTTATCCAGTACGGCTTCCGTCTCTTTCTTTACCATCTTTTGCAATCTCTTCATTACAGTCTTCCAAGAGCTTTATGACAGCGGCATTCTTCGAAGCTCTTTTCCAATTTTTCTTCCAAACTCTTCATCAAGGTATAGCCCTTTGTCGGAACCTTTCCTGATAGCGCTCAATATGCATCTTACATTCGCTAAATTGTGCATCGGCAAGAGCTGCAATGATTCTATTTGTCCAGTAAAAGCTTTCCAGCAACGGTCTTCGTGGTATTTGCAAAGTATTCCAGCGTCTTATTCACATTTTGCATAGAAGAGGAACAAAGGCATTGAAAGTGTTGGAACGAAGCATACCCATTCAATGGCGGCATATTCCTTCGGAACATCCGGACGAATCTGCACAAGACTCAGGAAATTGTTACGACTGATTCCAATAGGGCGATATTTGCCTCGATTCTTCTCATCCCTGTATTTTCACAAACGTAGCAAAGGGTGTTCCTTGGAAATGTGAAGAGAATATACTTTACCATCCTCCGGCGTAATCTTGATTTCCGGGCAAAGGCACCGGGAAGATCATCATCCTCCGGCTTTAACTCTGCATTTTTCTCGCATCAAAGCTGAACGTATTTTTATTGAAAATATCTGCCATATACCAAGCTCTAGGGGTGTTATAAATATGAGTCCCCTGTCAGAGTGGGTACCAAAGCACTCCCTCGGATTAATCCAGTCTCCCTCCGTCTTTTCGATTTCATCCGAAAAACGAAGGTCCAGATGGTTCCTGGCAATGAATTCCTTTAAATCTTTGGAGCAGATATACTCATCTTGCGCACCAAAGCATCTTCAAAATCAAAAATAATCAATTCCAAGCTGATTCGGCATCATAACATAAGCATTGTCAGGCACTCGTCTTGCAATAAAATGATGTCCTCCAATGGTTTCCAGCCACCAGATTTCCTTCTCATCCGAAAAAGCAATACCGTTCATCTCATATGTACCGTACTGCTCTAATAGCTCTCCAAGCCGAAGCACGCCTTCTCTTGCAGAATGAATATAGGGAAGAACGAGGCTGACCATGTCTTCTTCTCCTATTCCGCCGATCTGCTCCGGCCTTCCGTTCTCCGCCTTCTTATACACTACAAGAGGGATCTCCGGAAAGGACACGTTCTGTTGCAGGCAATGGTTTCCGTTGCTGTCATGGATCATTTTCACTATTCACTCCTGCTGCACCCCAGATTCCTTCGTCCTCATAGACTGCATTGGGCATACAGGTATAACGAAGAGGATTGTTCGAAACGGAATCTTTTACATGGGAAAGCACGGAACATACTCCTTTCCCTGGTCCTAGCTTCCACTACTATAAACTTCTTAGGGCTGAAAGAGCCGGAGCCGGAGTCTTCATTTCTGGCAATCATGGTTGAACCGTCAAAGCTTGCCTCTCGCCCTACTAAAATCGTTGTACAAGACATACTTTCCATCCTTTCTGTGGCTTCCATTTCATAAAAATTGAAATAAAATACGCTCACGTTCTTAGTATACTCTGTGCAATCCCATTTCCATAAAGACGGTCTTTATAAGAACTAGTAAATCTTTTCAGCTTTTACTTCCAATGCAGTCTGTGCAATTCTCCTGCCTTTTTCAGGCTGTTAAAATCCTGCGCCGTAAAGCTTCGTGAGAATAACGCCAGAGTTCGAGAGGTTTAGAGAACGGGCTTCCTCGAGCATGCGGGAATGCGGATACAATGCTCTTCATTTTCCACCAGAATTTCCTCCGGAATACTGGTAGATTCCTTTCCGAACATGATGTAGTCCTCTGGAAAAAGAAACTTCCGTATAGCTTCTTTTTCGCTTTCGTGGTAGCGTACCAGATTTTAGGATTGGAAGGAGACTTGAGGCCGGAACATATGCCGGCCTGTCTTTCCTGCTTATTTTGGACAGCTTCGTGGAAGGGTCAGAATCCCCATACTTATTTTCTTCTATACTTTTGCAAAAATCTTCATGGAGAGGTACTCCTTCAGCTGCAACAGGGCCAGTAATCCATACCGGCCTTTTTGATATTTTGTCATTTAAGATAAAGCCGTAGGGCTTAATCAGATGGAGCTTCGTATTTGTCGCAACGCAGGTGCGTCCAACAGCCCCTGTGTTAGAGGGATTTCCGGTTCATGCAATACAATATTCATTATCTTTATCTAACCTCTTTATTCAACTTTCTTCCGCTTTGCAAGCTTTTTCCCGTACCTTTTTCGCAATACTTTCCGCGGCGAGATGCCCTATCGCTTGGTATTTCACGGTACTCATATTCATTGCCGCTGTGTTTTACCTTTTATAGAGTCACTTCTACACCAGTAAGGTAGTGTGCACGAGAATCGGAGTCCCGCAGTCTCGCCAGATCGTCCTCATCTCAAGCTTGCCAGGCAGCCCGCCTCATCTTCATCCTCATCATAGGAATAATTTCTGCAGTCCTCACAATCTTCCATAACTCCGCCCTTTATGCTTTCCGTTATATCACATTCTTAGTTCATTCTATATCTTCCGTTTAACGGCTGTTTCCGTATCAGCGTTTCGCCTCGACAGTGCTCTCCATGTTTCGGGATCCCTCTCACCGAAGGGACAGAGATCATTTAAATAGCAAAGCTCACACTTCGGCTTCTGAGAAGTGCAAAGGTACGCCCCAGAGCAATAATATGCGTATTCCAGCGAATCCAGAACTCCTCCGGAAGCACTTCCATAAGCTGAAATTCCGTCTTCGTCGGATCGGAAGAATCGGCAAGGCCGAGACGGTTGGAAATGCGCTACATGGGTATTTACGACAATAGAGGAATATCAAAAATATTTCCCAAAATCGATTCCTGTCTTTCGTCCTACACCGGGAAGGGCGGTAAGAGTATCAATATCGCTTCGAACCTCCCCGTGCTCTTCCACCAAGGCTGTCACATGGGCCTTGATGTTTTCGCTCTGTTAGGTGAAGCCGGTGGAATGAATATCCTCCAGTTCTTGTAAGTCACAGGAAGCAAAATCCTCCAAGCTTTTATATTTCTTAAAGAGCTTTTCCGTCACCATGTTGACTCTGGCATCGGTGCACTGTGCCGATAAAATAGTGGCAAAAAGCAGCTGCCAAGCATTTTCCGCCTCTAAAAAAATCATGGGATGATCTCTGTAATGTGCGTCCAATCGAGCCATGATTTCGTACGCGAGCTTCGTTTTTCTTACTTTCTCTTGGAATAAACATGTTTTTCTACTTTCTCTAAACGAATATCTTAGCGTATGATGAAACCGCCGGTCTGTTGACCGGAGTCTCAGAGGACTTTTCCCATAAAGCAATAGAAATATTTCGCTCTGTTGCCTGATACCGATAATAGCGTACCCTGCGGCATCGAGTCATCTTTTTGAAGCGCGTACAGAAGGCGTATCCGCATATTATCCTCACGGAAAACCAATGTTTTAACGCCTGCCTGAATGATAGCCTTCTGCACATTCAGTACAGGGGAAAGAGGGTGACATAGATTTTTGCTCCTTCTAAAGAACCGTCTCTATAGTTCAAAAGTGGCATTTAACTCCGCATGGGTAACATAAACATATTTTGCATTATACGGGCTCATGATCAACCTCATTCTGGTCCATGGAAGATATCATCTGAAACAGCCTTAGGAAGCCTGTTATAGCCATGGAGAGAATTTTGTTGTCGGAAGAAATAATACAGGCACCTACTTGGTGGACGGGTCCTTGGAACGACGAGGCGAAAGCTCACAATCCTCATAAAAATACTCGTCCCAAGAGATATAATCACTTCTCATTTTCACTCATTTTATTTCCTCACTTTTATGGAAAAAACTGCTCGTTCTTCACGCATAAAGCATATTTCCTCTATACGACAGCTTATTTTTAACAAGCCTTGCAAAAATACAAAAATCTCTATTCTAAAGTAAGGCTACACTCATAGTAAAATCATAGACAGGAGATTCTCAAATATCCACTTTTTCAGTTTTAGCGAGAAAAGCTTTTAGAAGAGATATCCATAAAAAGACTTAGTTTTAATTCTATGTCAGATACAGTATTCATGAAGTGAAATCAATACAGAATCTCTTAGAGGAAATCTCACCCAAGGAGGGAAATCTCATGAAAAACGATGGACGCAGTCCGAAAGCTTCTGATTTTACTCAATCGAGCTCACATTATGTTGCTTTCTACTGCAATCACTACTTATCAGCGCTGTAACAATGTGAGGGAAGAAAAATACTTCCAAAAGATTTGCCTGTTTTTAGCAGCGAGGCAATTCTCACTGCCAGTGTGGATTTTAGTCAAGGCATGCCAGATCTTATGCATCAACCCTGGATACCCTGTTTTTAGATAAATATAACAATGAAATCACCTATAAGAATCGTGAAAAAGGCAGAGCAGTTCATGAATCAGTGCATGGCTTTGAATCCGGTAGAAGAGACGGCAATGCATACCATGGAAATCACTTCAGCACACCTTGCAGACTTAGAAGCGCAGGCCTTGACTATGCAGCAAAAGATTCCAAAAGCGCAAGCGAACTCTCTATAATGCTGATTATGGTAGACGAAGCACAAAGCAGTATGCCGTTTTCTATAATAGCATAACGGAAAGAACCGATCGAATCATGAGGAGGCGGAGAGTTTTTCCACCAGTGACAACCATCAGTACGTTGCGCTTTTGATTCTTCTATTATCCTTGTTTTTCCTATGATGCTTTTCGTAAGAAGAGAACTGACGAAGCTCGCTTGTGATCATTATGACGGTATGCTGCGCCTTTCGAAGGCTGTCTTTTTCGATACCCATATTAATCTCCCTGTAGACAACACCGAAGTCGGAAGCACAGTCGACGCCATAAAAGAAAATGACACACTCGTCTAAAGAAAATCATCGGAGATACGTATCTCTCCTTTTGCCATGGCAGACGGAACTCGCATTAAAAGCAGTTGCAGAGGAAATGTCATGAGGAGACTATCAAAAGCATATTTGAATCCCTGGTACTAGATACATCACAAATTAAAAGGACACTTTGTCAGAGGTGGAAAGACTCCGAGTATGTAGCATCACGTAACTG
>BNJU01004754.1_pt1 | contig 80690 bp, 86 predicted proteins | sample 8539281 | NCBI WGS metagenome assembly BNJU01 (sample SAMD00202456, study PRJDB9452) | human saliva metagenome | isolation source: human saliva | place: Japan | reverse complement strand
GCTGCGCGTTTGCGCGCTGACACGCCGCGCGTCCCGGGTTCCGCACCCCAACAGCACGCCCCAGGCTTGCGACAACAAAAAGCGAGAAAACCTGAGCTCCAAGATCTTCTCTGCTATGCGAGGTGCCTGTAATCGGGCGTTGAACAGGCACGTCTAGCCGTACGCCCGGCTGCAGCTATACGTGCCTGGCAGGGTCAACTACCAGGCACCTTACTGCCTGAGCAGCAGCTGACTGACCGCCAAAAGCTGCCGCTCAGAGCACTAGTGTTGAGTCGATTGCAATCTTTGTGACGCTAGCCTGCTGATCCTGCTTTGGAACAGTGATGGTCAGGATGCCGCCATCAAGCTTTTGCAGTTAGGCCCTCTCGAGCTGCATCCTTCAGATACACGCCGCGAGTTGCCTGCCACTCAGAAGACTCTTTGTGCAGGTAGTTCTTGGCCTCTCCTCCTCGGACTCCTTGCGAGTAGCGGTGATTGAAAAGCCTGCCCTCATTTAGCTCGACGTCGATGTTCTCCTTAGAAACGCCAGGGAGCTCGGCCGTTACCACGTAAGACTGGCCTGCATCCTCAACGTTCATGACAAATGCATCGGACGAAACAGAGGACAGGGCGGAATAAAGGCGCGTCAAAGAAAAGAATCAAATGAGCCAAATGGCCACGTGCTCAGATTCCTTGCAATACGATCATAGGGAACTACATTCTTCATAGTAACCACTCCTTTACTGGTAGATGCCGTTATTGGCACTTCGTTATTCATCATCTGTTGTACCCTGCTTGCACGAATTTATACAACTTTTTATAAAATTTCTAAGTCTTACTGACTAAGATTATCCTGCGATTATGTACTGCATTGATACGTGGACCGACACGCGAGCCGACACGCACTCAATCTGCGACCACTCAAATATCCAAGCAAAACTGTGCAGGATTGCGCGCGCTGCGGTATCATGTTTTATATCAATGTTTTGCGAGACTACGACAAAAGGACCATCGTGGACACCTCGAACAACCTTGAAAACAACGTTTCACCTGCGGATCAGGATCCTCGTTCTGACGCTCAGCAGGAGTTTGAATACGCTGAATCTTTTGAGCAGGAAGCCCAGCCAGCTGATAATGCCGAGCTTTATGCAACTGGTGCACAGCACTTCTCGTCATCTGAGATTTCTGAGCATGCAGGCGAGGACGCAGCAAAGCAGCCGTACGTTCGCCAGCACCGTCATCACAAAACAGTGGAGCCTATCAGCGACTTTACGATGCCGGGCGAGAAGCTCGAACTTCCCGAGAACCAGGCTGCTGGCTTTGAATCCAGCAAGGGTTCTTACGCGAAGAAAGGTTGGCGCAAGCCAAAGAACGAGATTGCTCACCTTCGCAAAGACGTTCACTACGGCCAATACCTGCAGGTTCCTAAGGGCCAGCGCGACATTTTTGTCAGGAAAGAGCGCCGCTCAAATGCAGGCTCGCTGATTGCCGCCATCATTGTTTTGGCTATCATTGCCGCAGTTTTCTATTTCCTCTGGACCTGGATGTCCACCAACTGGGGCGTTGCGATTCGCTAAACAGCAAAGCCGCGCGGTTCGCCAGCGGTAGCCGCAAAGTCGCGAAGTCGCGCGGTGTGTCGGCAACTGAGCCGCCCGCTGCGCGCCTGATTTCTGCAAAGAATCTGTAACTTTTGCCTAAATACATAAAAGAATCGGTGGATTTGCCTGATTTCATCAAAGAATCTGTGTTCCAAACACAGATTCTTTGTACTTTTCAGGCGGATTTTGAAGCGTTTTTCTGACGGCTCCATTGGCGCTGGTTGTGTCCCGAAAAGTGGTGTAAGTAAGCATTTCAGGTGTTTAAAAGAAGTGCGGTTATTTCCTAAAATATAGTCACCAAACCAATTCAGAAAGGAAATAACCGCAATGCAAACTCTACACGAAACTGAGCTCTCCTACACCCAAGATCACAAATTAGATCTTAACGGTATGGCACGAACACTGCTGGAAGACCTAGTAAATACCGTAATGGTTGAACAAGTAGAAGAGCTTGGTTGTGTTCGTAATGGATACCGTGAGCGAAAGCTTGTAACGTCAGTTGGAACTCTTACCTTAAAAATTCCTAAACTCCGTGAAGGAACCTATTTTCCTGACGATATCGTAAGCAAGTGGAGCAGATGTGATACAGCTCTTGCAAGCTGTATTTGTGATATGTGGACCTTGGGTATTTCAAACCGTAAGGTAGAAAAAGCACTGAGTGAGCTTGGTGTTGAAAAGATCAGCAGAAGCAGAGTCTCGAGACTTGTTAAGTCTTTAGATGAAGAGGTAGATGACTTAAGACACGGCTCTTTGTCTTTTGACAGATGGCCTTACCTTTGGCTTGATGCAACCTATATTCCTATAAGAGAAGCAGGACATACAACCAAGCGTGCTGTCGTTATTGCTATAGCAGTAAACACAGAAGCTAAAAAGACAAATCATAGGGCTTGAGTGTATAGATACCGAGTCATATCTGTCCTGGAAAGACTTTCTTATCTCTTTGAAAGAGCGAGGACTGAGTGGAGTGAAACTTGTTATCTCTGATGCCCATGCAGGGCTTGTAAGAGCAATCGGTGAGGTACTCACAGGCGCTGCCTGGCAAAACTGCCTTTGTCACCTAGAGAGAAATGTCTTTGATAGATGTAGAACAAAAAGCTCAGGGTAGGGCAGTTATTGCTGCTATGAAGCATACCTTTGAAGCTACTGATACTGATTTGGTACGCACAGGCTTTGAGCACCTCTATGAAGTGTATGAAAAGATAGACCCAAAAGGAGCACGTCTTCTAGAAGAGTCAGAGCCATATGTACTAACTCTACCTAGACTTTCCAAAAAGAACACGCTCACTGGATACGTACAAACAATCTCTGTGAAAGACTCAACAAAGAGATAAAGAAGCGTACACGTGTTGTTGGAGTATTTCCCTCAAAACAAGCAATGCTTCGCCTTGTAGGAGCGGTTTGTATCGATCAAAACGAAGAGTGGTTTGTAGCAACGCACTTCATGGACAAACGCTCTTCTCTTTGAAGAACTCCCTCAGAGAGAAGCGTGTACACAAGAGAGTATTGACCATCTCTTACAAGTAATTGATAGTGACTTTAACGCTTGTAAAGAGGTGGCATAATGTAGGCAAGAAGGTAGTAAGGAAATAGCCTTACACCACTTTTTGAGACGTGACTTTGGCGCTCACATGGAGCCTGTTTTTCTCGCCATGTCTGAATGATTTGCCGGAAAAGTGCACCAAGTCTGAGCTATTTGCCGATTTTTCTCACCATGTCTGAGTAAATTTACTCAGACATGGTGTACTTTTCAGGCTCGCAATCATGAACTAACCGTCGAGCCGCACGCAAAAAGCCGCTGATACATCATGTACCAGCGGCTTTTGTTTGTAGCGTTCAGCGCCTGGCGAGAAACCCGGTGATCTAGCTCCAGGGATCGCGCTCAAAGAGCGGCTCACTCACGGGACGACGATCGGAATACGGGTCGTAACCGTCATCGTCCTCGTTTTCTGCGCGAGCAAACTCCGGGTCAACAACCTGCGCTTTCTTGGAATCCGCGTCCTTGCGTGCTGTGACCTGCGTCGCGGCCGTCGTAGCGTCCTCGCGTGCCGCGGCCTGCAGCTCGGCTTTCTCGGCCCTGTTTGCCTTATCACACATACGCAGCCTCATTTACTTCTTGCGAGCAACCAAGTTGCCGTTCTCGTCAGTATCAACCAGAACAGTATCGCCCTCATGCAGCTCACCTGCAATAATCAAGTTTGCTACCTGGTCGACAACGCGACGCTGAATGAGTCGCTTCAGAGGACGGGCGCCGTAAACAGGATCCAGGCCATCAAGAGCCAGCGACTGCTTTGCAGCCTCGGAAAGCTCCAGCGTCATGCGCTCGTTAGCAAGCCTGCTACGAACATCCTTAAGCTGAATGTCCACAATGTGTTCAATGTCCTCAAGACCCAGAGGCTGGAAGACAACCACGTCGTCGATACGGTTCAGGAACTCAGGACGGAAGGAGCTACGCAGCGCTTCCATGACCTGCTTTCTGGAATCCTCGTTGAAGCCTTCCGCACCGGCACCAGCAATGAACTGCGAACCAACGTTACTGGTCATGATAATGATGGTGTTCTTGAAGCTCACTACCCTACCTTGACCGTCCGTCAGGCGGCCATCGTCCAGCACCTGCAGCAAGATGTTGAAGACGTCAGGATGAGCCTTCTCCATCTCGTCCAGCAAGATGACGGAGTATGGATGCCTACGAACTGCCTCGGTAAGCTGGCCGCCCTCGTCATAGCCCACGTATCCTGGAGGTGCGCCAATAAGACGCTGGACCGAGAACTTCTCCATGTACTCAGACATATCAATGCGGACCAGCGAGCGCTCGTCGTCAAACAGCAGTTCTGCCAGCGCCTTTGCCAGCTCGGTCTTACCTACGCCGGTTGGGCCCAGGAAGAAGAAGCTGCCCAGAGGCTTGTTTGGATCTGCCAGGCCTGCGCGAGAACGACGGACTGCTGCAGCAACTGCGGAAACAGCGTCGTCCTGACCAATGACGCGCAGGTGGAGCTGGTCCTCAAGATTCTTGAGCTTGTCCATCTCGCCCTGCATCATCTTGGACACAGGTACGCCGGTCCACGAAGAAACTACCTCGGCAATCTCGTCCGTAGTGACCTCTTCCTTGAGGATTCCGCCGTCTTCCTGCTTGGCGAGAAGGGCTTTTTCTGCCTCATCGTATTTACGCTCAAGCTCTGGAATGGTGCTGTAACGAAGCTCGGATGCCTGCGCTAAATCACCCTCACGGGTCACGCGCTCCATCTGCGTCTTTGCGTCCTCAATCTGGGACTTCAAGTCCTGTACCAGGTCAATTGCGCCACGCTCGTTCTGCCAGTTGGCCTTCATACCATCAAGCTTTTCCTGCGTCGTAGCAATCTCTGCACGGAGGTTTTCCAGGCGCTCCTTTGAAGCAGCGTCCTCCTCCTTCATCAGAGCCTGCTCCTCGATCTGCATCTGAGTGAGCTGACGATCAACCGCATCAATCTCTGCTGGCATAGAATCCAGCTCCATACGAAGCCTTGATGCCGCCTCATCTACCAGGTCAATTGCCTTATCTGGCAAGAATCGGTCAGAAATGTAACGGTTAGAAAGGTCCGCTGCTGCAACCAGGGCGGAGTCCGTAATACGGACGCGGTGGTGCTGCTCGTACTTCTCCTTAAGACCACGCAAAATAGAAATGGTGTCTTCAACAGAAGGCTCAGAGACAAGTACGGTCTGGAAGCGACGTGCAAGGGCAGCGTCCTTCTCGATGTATTTGCGGTATTCATCCAACGTAGTAGCACCAATTGCACGGAGTTCGCCACGAGCAAGTGCTGGCTTCAAGATGTTACCAGCGTCCATGGATCCCTCGGAAGCGCCAGCGCCTACGATGGTGTGGAGCTCGTCGATGAAGAGGATAATCTGGCCGTTAGACTTGGCCACCTCTTTGACCACGCTCTTCAAGCGGTCCTCAAACTCACCGCGATATTTTGCACCTGCTACTAGAGCAGACATGTCAAGCTCAACAAGCTCTTTGTCGCGCAGGGTGCTTGGAACGTCGCCAGAAACAATACGCTCTGCCAGGCCTTCTACGATTGCGGTCTTACCAACACCAGGCTCGCCGATAAGAACAGGGTTGTTCTTGGTGCGGCGGCTCAGAACCTGAATGGTACGGCGAATCTCTTCGACGCGACCAATAACTGGATCAAGCTTTCCTTGGCGAGCAAGGTCGGTCACGTTGCGACCGTACTGCTCCAAGGCCTCAAACTGCGGCTTTGCATCCTGAGAGGTTACGCGTTCATCGCCACGAAGCTCGTTGTAGACCTCTTCCACGCGCTTAGCAGTAACGCCGGCGTCACGAAGAATCCTACCTGCATCGGTGTTGTCGTTTGCCAGCGCAGTAAGCAGATGCTCGGAGGTAACGTAGGAATCTCCCAACTTAGTGGCAAGCTTCTCGGCCTCGTTGATAACCTTGAGAAGGTCGTTGCCAATGCCAATCTGTGCTCCACTTACTTTTGGAGCCTTGGAAATTGCCTGGTCTACCTGTGTGGCAATTGCATCAGGATCTGCGCCAATCTTCTCCAAGATAGAACGCAGGTTGCGCTCATTGCTGTCCAGCAGCGCCTTTAGCAGGTGCGTTGGTGCAACCTCGGAAGCCTCTACATCGCCAGCAATACCAAGAGCTGCCTGCAGTGCTTCCTGGGCGGTTACGGCCCATTTATCTAGTCTCATAAAATCACCCTCCTACCCCAAACAAAATCGTGCCGGGGACTGAATCTTCATCGGATTCTATATACCCCCAAGCACGATATTTAATACATATCTAAGTGTGTTTGTAGTAGATTTTCTTATCGAGTTATACTGAGCTTTTTAAAGCCTGCCTCGTTGTCTTACGATTCCTTTGGCTGCGTCGGGTCGTCCTCGGCAGCGTTAGCGTCAGAAGGAGCGGAGCTTGGCATACCAAGCAGACGCTGCATCACCATCTCTGGGCTGGTCTCGCTGTAACGAACAAGCGAGGTGATGCGCTCGCGCATGTGGTACTCGTGGAGCTCATCCTCAAGCACGCGAATGCGTTCACGCAGCTCATCAATTAGATCGTCCTTCTCGAGAGCTCGCTCACGCATGTCCAAAATGCGCACAACACCGGCAAGATTGATGCCTTCGTCCGTCAACTTTGAGACAAGATTGAGGCGGTCAATGTCCGCGCGAGAATACAGGCGCGTGTTGCCCCTGGAACGGCCGGGGTTAATCAGGCCCTTCTGCTCGTACACACGAAGCGTCTGCGGATGCATGCCCGTGAGCTCGGCCGCAACGCTAATCATGTAGAGCGGCTTGTTACGACCGTCGTCCTTCTTTCGAGCCATTACCGCTCCTCTCGGTAGCTACGCTCGTCGGCGTCAAGCAGCGCCTGAAGAGCGTCTCGCTCCTTCTTGGAAAGTTTTGTTGGAACTTTAACGTCCACCGAAACATACAGTGCGCCGCGAGTCGCAGGATCCTTCACGCGAGGAGCGCCCAAGTTCTTGAATCTGAACGTCTTTCCGCTCTGTGTACCTGCGGGAACCTTGAGTCGCACCGTAGTTCCATCGGGCGTTGGCACGTCAACCGAAGTACCCAAAGCTGCCTCGTAGATGCTTACTGGCAGCTTCATGCGCACGTCAGCGCCATCTCGCGAGAAGACCGGATGAGCTGCAACATTGATGGTAACCACAAGGTTGCCTCTTGGTCCGCCGTTAACGCCGTACTCGCCGTGCTTCTTGTAACGCAACTTCATGCCGTCGTAAGCGCCGGCCGGCACCTTAATGGTCAGCGACTGCTCCTCACCAGTTGAAGGCACGCGATACGTTGCCTTGCGAGAAGTTCCCTTAAATGCCTCGTCAAATGATACGTTTACGGACATAGTAAGGTCGCTGCCTGCAACTGGACGGTTTGCTCGCCCGCCAAAAATATCGGCAAAGTCAAAGCCGCCAGCTCCCGCGCCTGCGCCGCCACCAAAGCCGCTAAAGAAATCGGCAAAATTAGCGCCGTTTACGTTGGTGGTATAGTGAACCCACCCTGGCGACCACCAAATCCACCTCCAGGAATACCGCCAAATGCGAGCATTTGATCATACTCCTGGCGCTTTTTATCATCAGAGAGCGTGTTGTACGCTTCCGAGATCTCTTTGAACTTGGCCTCATCGCCACCCCTATCAGGATGGTATTTAGCTGCAAGTTTTCTAAACGCTTTTTGAATATCAGACTTCGAGGCGTCGCGCTTCACGCCAAGAACATCATAAAAAGTCTTACTACCTGCCATTCAGCACGGCCTCCTCTCTAAACTACTCTGTCTTACTCGGCTGCACCGTTTGCAGCCTCGGCGCCGTCTGCACCTGCGCCATCTGCGGCTTCAGGCTCAGCTGGGCGCTTTGGACCGCCGTGAGTAACAACAACCATTGCAGTACGAATATCCTTGCCGCCCATGCGATAACCCTTTTGGTACACCTGGGCGACGGTCTCATCATACGCTTGGGTATCCTCAATCTGGCTTACTGCCTGGTGAGATAGAGGATCAAAGGCCTCACCCACAGGGTTAACTACCTCTACACCCTCTTTGTTCAAGACGCCCACAAGCTTATTGCATACTGCGGAGACGCCCTCAACAAACTGCTGAGCTGCAGGGTCTGTCAGATTGTCCGCGTGCTCAATTGCGCGCTCCAGGTCATCAATAACAGGGAGAAGATCAACTACCAGCTTCTCTGTTGCGCGCTGGCGCTCATCAAGACGCTCCTGAGCGGTACGACGACGGTAGTTATCCCAGTCAGCCTGCAGGCGAAGGAAGCGATCATTTGCCTCAGCTGCCTGCTGCTTTGCTGCCTCAATCTGGTCAGAGACCGAGTCCAGCTCGTTCTGCAGGCGGTCGCGCTCCTGAGCTGCACGCTGAGCGTCAGCAGCAATCTCTGCCTCAGCTGTCTCTTCTCCACGACGAATTGCCTCAGCAATCATTTCTTCTTCGGTCATCGGACGGCCTGTGCCAGCTGCACCAGCTACGCCCGCATCGGCTGCGCCGTTGGCAGCGGTCGCGTTGCCATCAAGCGTCTGACTTGCGGAACCATCACCCACAACGCCGACGGCGCCTACGGTTTCATCACCGTTATTCTCGTTATCAAAGGAAGTGCCAACCTTGTTCTGATTTTCTGTTGCCACCGCCATCACCTCCCTATGTGTAGAAGGCGGCCAAACGTTTCCGCCAGCCGCCTCCGAGTCATATCACATTGTCTACCAGCTACTGCACTAAGTTACCCAAGCGCATGTGCCGAGAAACTCAGATTAGTTCTGGTTCTTATCGTCGTCGACAACCTCGTAGTCTGCATCAACAACATCTGGCTCAGAAGGGTTACTTGCTGCGCCGTTGTTGCCAGCGGTCTGAGCCTGAGCGTCTGCGTAGACAATCTCTGCGAGCTTCTGACCAACCTCGGTGAGCTTCTCGCCAGCCTTCTTGATTGCCTCAATGTCGGAGCCATCAAGCGCAGTCTTTGCCTCAGCAACAGCCTCTTCAACAGCTTTCTTCTGATCCTCAGGGACCTTCTCGCCAAGGTCTTTGACGGTCTGCTCGGTGCTGTATGCCAGGGAGTCTACCTGGTTGCGGACCTCAATCTCGTCCTTGCGCTTCTTGTCTTCCTCAGCGTGGGACTCTGCGTCCTTGACCATGCGGTCAACTTCGTCGTCGGACAGAGCGGTGGAGCCAGAAATGGTAATCTCCTGGGACTTGTCGGTTGCCTTGTCCTTAGCGGTGACCTTCAGGATGCCGTTTGCGTCGATGTCAAAGGTAACCTCAATCTGAGGGATACCGCGCTGAGCAGCAGGAATGCCGGTAAGGTTGAACTTACCAAGGCTCTTGTTGTCAGAAGCCATCTCGCGCTCGCCCTGAAGGACGTGAATCTCAACGGAGGTCTGGTTGTCAGCTGCGGTGGAGTAAACCTTTGTGCTGGAGGTTGGGATGGTGGTGTTGCGGTCGATGACCTTGTCAACAACGCCGCCGAGGGTCTCAACGCCCAGGGACAGTGGTGTTACGTCCAGCAGCAGAATGCCGGAGACATCACCGGTAAGAACGCCGCCCTGAACAGCTGCGCCGTCTGCAACAACCTCGTCTGGGTTGACGGACATGTTAGGCTGCTTGCCGGTCATGCTCTTGACCAGGTCCTGAACAGCTGGCATACGAGTGGAGCCGCCGACCAGAATGACCTCGCTGACATCGGAGAGCTGAAGGCCTGCGTCCTGGAGTGCCTTGGTTACAGGAGCCTTGCAGCGGTCGAGAAGATCGCGGGTGATGCGCTCAAACTCTGCACGAGTCAGAGTGTAGTCAAGGTGCTTAGGACCAGATGCGTCTGCAGTGATGAATGGCAGGTTGATCTGTGCCTGCTGAGCGCTAGAGAGCTCCTTCTTGGCATTCTCTGCAGCCTCCTTGAGGCGCTGAAGTGCCATTGGGTCCTTGCGGAGGTCAATGCCGTTATCGGAGTTGAACTTGTCTGCAAGCCAGTCGATAACGCGCTGATCCCAGTCGTCGCCGCCCAGGTGGTTGTCGCCGTTGGTTGCAAGAACCTCAACAACGCCGTCTGCAAGATCAAGCAGGGAGACGTCGAAGGTACCGCCACCGAGGTCGAAGACGAGAACCTTGTGGTCCTGATCCTTTTTGTCCAGACCATAAGCAAGAGCTGCTGCGGTTGGCTCGTTGACAATACGCTGAACGTTGAGGCCAGCAATCTTACCTGCATCCTTGGTTGCCTGACGCTGTGCGTCGTTGAAGTATGCTGGGACAGTAATGACAGCGTCGGTTACAGGCTCACCGAGGTACTTCTCGGCGTCTGCCTTCATCTTTGCAAGGGTCATAGCGCTAATCTGCTCTGGAGTGTAGTCAACGCCGTCAATCTCAACGACTGCGCGACCGTCAGTGCCAGCCTTGACCTTGTAAGGGACAGTCTTGATCTCAGACTGGACCTCGTCAAACTTGCGGCCCATGAAACGCTTGATGGAGAAGACAGTGTTTACAGGGTTGGTGACAGCCTGGTTCTTTGCTGCCTTACCAACAATGCGGTCACCGTCAGCACGGAAGCCGACGACGGAAGGAGTTGTGCGGTCTCCCTCTGCGTTAACGATAATAGTTGGCTCTCCACCCTCAAGGACAGCCATAGCTGAGTTTGTAGTACCCAGGTCAATTCCAAGAATCTTACCCATTGTGAATCATCCTTTCCTATGTACGTGTTCCGTTTGGCGAGAAACCCCACAGGTAGATGACCTGAAAAGGGGCACAAGCTAACCGTGAACACATACCGTGTTTCTGCTTTACGGTTTTGCTTATACCCCTATGTCTGACTTATATACATAATCTAAGTCAGTTTGTAGTAGATTTTTTCACCGACGTTTTGTAGCCGCTGGTGGATTTGATGTTTAAAACATCTTAATTCTTATCATAATTTATTTTAGGGGGTAGTAAAAATGGATATTTTTAAACTTGAGATTAATTACACTCCGTTAAAAAATGGCTTGACACTTCCTAAATCCGTGGCACTTCCTTATTACAAAGCTTCGAAAAGTGATAAGCTTTGCTACGATATAGCTGAATTTAGACCAAATCAGGTCTTAATTACAGGATCCCGCAAACAAATAGACAACAGTAAGAGCTTACTAACAACCATACGAAGTACTTACTATTTTGATGCAATAAGAGCACTAATATTGCTTTATTTTTATATCGGTGGTTTTGCTGTGAATAATATTTCTTTGTCAGTTAACTCTAAAGTTAACTCTTCTTTTTACGAAACCGAAATTGATCAGTTATTTTTGAATAACCTTTCTGAGTCTTTGCCTATAAAAAACTTAGAAAAAATTATTACCGAAAGTAACTTGAGCATCTCAAAAATAAAAATTGACGTTTTAATTCATTTGATACTTGCTTCGCAAGAATATGTTTCCTATTACCATAAATTTTCATATTCTTGGAGAGCATTTGAACAATCAATTCATTATTCTTTTCCTCAAAAAGGAAGTAATATAACCAAGAATTTAATTAGCCTATGTGAAGATCTTAAGAAATCTTCAACGAATATTTACGCTAACTCAATTGAATTAGCTGATAAAGTTACTGAAGAAGAGCTCTCTAACTTAAGGTTAAAATCCTTCCTATTGCATGATATACAAAGAACGCAAAAAACTATTGAAGGAGCATACGGAAGCTTCGACGATTACAGAATCAAGCAAGCTCTTAAATCTGCAATTGAACAATATCCCCAATATTTCCATGTTAAATTTGAAAACGAGGGATATCCTAATAGTTCAACTAATTCCATTGATATCATTCGACTATTCGCGCTCAAATATGGTTATTTCTTAAGAAATACGTTATTTCATGCCAATCAAATCTCAAGATCGCTTGTTGAAAACGATCTTACAAATGAATTGAAAATAGTCTATCGTTACGTACGTTTATTGGGGATTGATGTATTTAATCAATATAATCCAGCGTGGACGATTGACAAGCAGACATCTCAAGAGGAATGAAATAGAAATATTTGCACCTCTACTCAATAAGTCTAACTTAACAGCGTATCCCTACCGTAAGCCTCACGCCATGCGACAGAGAACTCATCAACAGCAATCTTTGTTCCAGGATGATCCATCATGGTATAGACAATATCAGGTGGAAGGGTAACTGCATCGATACCTGCAGAAATAAGTGCATGAACCTGCTCAGTATTCTTAAATGATGCAGCAAGAATCTTAGAATTCAGTCCATGAGTCTCAAGCATCTGCATAAGGTCAAAAACCTGACCGATGCCGTCACCATAGTTGCACATACGATTAACATAGGGAGCAAGGTAATCTGCACCATTCATGGCCGCCAAAAATGCCTCGTCCGCAGAATAAATTGCCGTTGCCAGAACACCGAGGCCCTCGGACTTGAGCTGCTTAATTGCCTTGTAACCATTGCGAGTAACAGGAATCTTCACATAAGTATTCTCGGGACGAAGGCTGCATATATAACGAGCCTCTTCCAACATCTTCTGATAGTCAGTTGAAACAACCTGCACAAAGAACTTTTGCTCAGGCAGCAGGTACTCCACGAACTCCTTAATTACCTGTTCGGGTTGCTTACCACTTCTAGTGATGATTGCAGGATTGGTGGTAACTCCATCAATAGTCAAAGCTCATCAAGCTGCTTAACTGCCTCAAGATCAGCTGTATCTAGAATAAACTCCATGCTTGGCTCCTCTTTATCACTAGAGCATCTATGTGCTAAGAACTATTCTAGCCGTTGTGCTTCTCGCCATAAGCTGGTATTTCGTCTTATCTCCAAACGACGGCGCTAGTGAAGTGCTAATCGGAATCTACAGCGTCTACCAGTGGAATTCTGATTGTAAATACAGAACCCTGAGGGTTGTTTTCAGAGACTGTTATGGAAGCTTCATGCCGCTTCAAGATGGTCTTGACCAGTGAAAGACCAATGCCTGCGCCGCCAAACTCTCTGGATCGTGACTTATTCACCCTGTAGAACGGCTCAAAAACAAGCTCTCTTTGCTCAGGAGCTATGCCCACTCCTGTATCGGCAATTATAATCACGCCTTCTTGACCCCTGGTTTCTAGAGTAATGTTGACTGAACCTTCTTCATAGTTATAACGAATGGCATTTTCAACCAGGTTGTAAAGAGCTCGATATAGCAGATTGGTATTTCCTTTAACGATAAAGGCCTGTGCCTCAGATTGAGCCTTGGGCTGTATGTCAATCTGCATGTTGATCATATTATTTTGAGCAACCGATTCAAGATCATCCACGACCGTTTTAATTACTGAATCAAGAGAAACATCCTCAACCTCTCCTAGCTCAGATGTCTCCGCAAATTCCAAAAGATCAGTGATGATGGAAGAGAGGCGGTCAATGTACGTCTCCATCGTAGTTACAAGCTCGTCATATTCATGCTGTTCGCGCTTCTTTTTCTTAAAAACATCTAGTTTGGTCCTTAGTACCGCAATTGGCGTTCTGAGCTCGTGAGCTGCGCTAGCCGAGAAACGCCTCTGCATTGCAAATGCTTCATCTAGTTGCTCAGTCATCTGATTAAATGACTTAACCAGCTCTTGAATCTCTTCTCCACCTCCCTCAATTTCAATGGAATCAGACAATGTATTTGGGCTAATTTCTTTCATGTGAGCAGAGAGTTGTTGAACTGGCTTGGTATAGTGGCCTATTAAAAAATAAGCTACACAGCTTCCTGCAACAATCACAACAAGCAAGATACCCAGCGCGTCAAACAAAATAGAGCGTTCGATAGCATCTACATCCAAAACGATAGAAAGAGCTCCCTGATTGATGGCGTTGGCTGCAGCTAGTTCCAGCAGCTCAGAAGTCGAGCGATACACAAGCCAGGTCAAAACAACGCAACAGCACACCAATAAGCCCACCATAAGAAGAGTGAGTTGAGCACGTATCGAGCGCATTGGCTTTGGGATTATTTCACGTATCTTAGTCATCGCTGTCCCTCTTAAAGCAATAACCCTCTCCTACTTTGTTGGAAATCGGGTCATATCCAAGAGCTTCTCGTAACTTTTTTCGTACCGAAAAAATGTGAACACGCACAGAATTGCTGAATAAGTCCACGTTGCTGTCCCATGCATGAGTCATTAGCTCTTCACTGCTCACAACCGCTCCAGCATGTCGCATCAGATACTCTAAAATTGCGAGCTCTTTCTTGGTGAAATTAACCTGAGCGTCTCCAACAAACTTGTCGAGCCGTAGTGTCAAACCGAAGTTCTCCCAACGTCAAAGACGCTTCTCCATGCGTATATTCGCGGCGCAAGAGTGTCCTAATACGGGCCTCTAGCTCACCAAACGCAAAGGGTTTTATAAGGTAGTCATCAGCACCCGCATCTAATCCAACAATGCGATCAGACACCGATGAACGTGCAGAAAGAATCAGCACCTTAGTCTCTGAGTGCTCCGCTCGTAGCGTACGCAGCAAATCAAGCCCATCGATACCAGGAAGGTTAAGGTCAAGCAAGATAAGGTCATATTGTTCAAGCTGAGCCATTTCAAGAGCCTGAGTGCCGTTGTCGACAAGGTCAACGTAATAACCGTCCAACTCAAGCCCCTCTCCAATAGAAGCAAGCAGCTCTTTTTCATCTTCCACTACAAGGATTTTCAATTCTTCCCTTTCAAATGCAGCTTGATGCTATTTGCACGTATTAGAGTGCGCCTGGACCAAGCTCAAATGACTCAGCCCAGGCGTACTTCATACAACACTTCAAATGCTAACCGATTAAACCCTACGGCGAGAAGTTCTTCTCGCCGTGTGCCGTGAGCGGTATGTAAGTTTCTATAACCTACTTTGACTGAGCAAGAGCCTGGTCAACGCGCTTTTGAAGCTCGCTGCCTTGAAGCTTGCTGGAGCCACCGGTAATTGGATCGCCTACGAGTCTACCGTTTTGGTCAATAACCATAGTAGTTGGGAACGCTGTTAGGCCTTCGATAACGTGACCGCCATCGCTGTGAGGATCAAGAGCGACGTTTCCGTAGGTAACGCCCTGCTTCTGGAGAATATTCACGGCTTCCTTCTTAGCGTCGTCTGTGTATGCGGCTTCGGCGTTAACACCCAAGACATTGACGCCTTTGTCCTTATAGGTATCAGCAAGTTCTTGAAGCATTGGCATCTCCTGAATGCAGCCAGTACAGCCATTGAACCAGAAGGTCAGAACAGTAACCTTATTCTGTCCAAATACGGTGTTGTCATAGGTAGCGCCTGTAGTGATATCTGTTGCCTTAAAATCTGGGAAGGTATCGCCGTCTTTGAGGTGCAGTTTTGATGCTGCCTCAGGTGGAACTGCAGCAGAATTCTGCTGCTCGGCAGTTGGAGCGGTTGTTGTGCCTGTGTTGCCAGTACCACCAACGCTGCACCCAACAAGCGCAACTGCCATAAGCAGTCCAGCGACATACGTCAGGGATTTTGTTACAAATTTTTTCATTTCATAGTCCTTTCTGCCTTTTCTACGTACGAAACGTAGCTATACACGTTTTATGACACTTACTTTATTGAGCTTGTCGCCTGTAGATCAGCCAAGTGCTTTGCTGTAGCAACCTTTTCCGACTGCTCAATTTTCTTGTTGATTAACAGGAGCTTTGCATCAATCGCATGAACAGGACAGACCTTTATGCACTCTCCGCAGCGAATGCACTCAAGAGCTGCGTTATTCTTCGTAATATCTACGTCCATCTTGCATGTACGCGCGCACTTTCCGCAGCTTACACAGGTCTTCTCGTCAACTCGATACTGCAAAATTGAGATGCGATTGAACAGAGAATAAAAAGCCCCGAGCGGGCAAATCCATTTGCAAAAAGGACGATAAAACATAATGCTCAACAGCACGATAGTTGCCAGAATGCTGAACTTCATCGCAAAAAGTGTGCCCAGAGCTGCCTTAATGCTGACATCTGCTAAAGAAAGCGGAATTGCTCCCTCGAGAATTCCCTGTGGACAAACATACTTACAGAAATAAGGCTCTCCCATTCCTACAGCATTTTGAATCAAAGCTGGTAGAGCCCAGACAAGCACAATTAATATGACGTACTTCAAATAGCGCAAGGCTTTGAGCTTTTTGGTGCTAAATTTTTTTGGGAATGGAATCTTGTGGAGAAGATCTTGTACCCAGCCAAATGGACAAAGAAATCCGCAGACAAACCTGCCTAGCAAAGTTCCAATGAGAATCAAAATACCCGTAATGTAATACGAGAAGCTGAATTTAGATGATCCAACTACCGCCTGAAATGCTCCAATAGGGCAAGCGCCCGTAGCCCCTGGGCAGGAATAGCAGTTAAGTCCAGGGACACAAACTGACTTTGCAGGACCAGTATAGATAGTTCCCTTAGCAAAATTTGTTAGGTGAGGGTTGGTTAGAAAGGTTGCGCATGCCTGTACGAAACCTCTTTGGGTGACAAATTTTTGCACTTTCTTCCCAAGAGATTTAACTCCTTTAAGCACTTTCACCGCAAGTCACCTAGCCAATGCCTACACACTCAAGGCAAATTCGCACCGCTTTTCCCAATACGGCACTAACCTCTCCGCGAGAAGCGCCATAGACTACAAATGCGCATCCTAATAGCAAAAATAGAATAGGTAGGACACGTAGGCGGCAGCTCCAACCACAAGCTTGCTTTGATTTCATAGATACTCCCTTCTCCTGGCTCTAGTACAACAGAAGGGTTGTTAAATCCCTGTTAAGCTGATTTAAATTTTCCAGGAAGGGTTACAAATAGCCGCTCAAATATCTTTTGAATTTCTACGAATATCATGGCAATGCCAATGGCAATGGCAATGGCCCTTAAATACATCTTGAATGTGGCTCAAGTGCGGCCCAAAGATGCCATGAAACTTTTTATATACATATCCGAACTTATAAAATATGCAATCACATAAAACCGCAGGTATACGGCATGCAAGAAAATCCGATCTTCTCGCCATCGGCTCGCGAGGCAAATTTCGGATTTGGGAAACACACCTAAGTCGGATAATCTGTTAAAAAGACGTATACATGACGCTGAAAATAGCTAAAGCATGCAGATTATCGTCATTAGATGTGTAAAATGCCCACATTTGAGCAGAATATCCGACTTAGGTGTGTTCCGTAGATACAGAATTTATCGATAGTTAAATTTCTTATATAAGTCTATTCATTTTTAAGTATATTAGATGAAGTTTATTCATAGAGATGCATATCAGGTAGTGCGACCGCCTAGCTGCCTAGCTATCTTGATTAAGAACATGTCGATTCTTCGACAGAACCTACCAAAGCTGTGCTATTTTGTGCGCCAGGCCTAAAAGCCAACGTTAACACGCCACAAAAAAGCTGGTAATCCTTGCGGATTACCAGCTCAAGGTCAGTATGTTTCTCGTCACATGAGAAAGCCACGTGTGAGCAGCACTTTCGCGCCGGCGCGCATTCGTGACCGGAGGCCGCGCGGGCTCGCGCTCGCCGCGCTACCGTACCTGGCGCGCTCTTAGTGGGTTGCGTCCTCGAAGAACTCCCATGCCTGAGCGTCGGTTGCGCCCTCGTGAACGATCATGCGGACAGCCTCAGCCATCTGCAGAGGATGGGTGCTCTGGAAGATGTTGCGGCCCATGTCAACGCCGCGTGCACCCTTGCGGATAACGTCGTATGCAAAGGTGCAGAGCGTCGCGCTCAGCAAGCTTCTTACCACCAGCGACAACAATTGGAACTGGGCATGCTGCAACGACTTCCTCGAAGTCCTCGCAGTCGTAAGTCTTAACAATCTGGCAGCCCATCTCAGCGATGATGCGGGTTGCAAGCTTGAAGAAGCGACCAGTGCGCTCCATGTCCTTACCAACAGCGCAAACGCCAAGGGTAGGAATGCTGTAGCGGAAGCCAGCGTTAATAACCTGGCTGAGGTTGTCGATGCTGGAAAGCTGGCCATCAGCGCCGATGAAGGTCTGAACAGCCATGCAGTCTGCGTTCATGCGGATAGCATCCTCGATGTCAACAGCAACAACCTCGTGAGAGAGGTCGGACTGAAGCATAGAAGAACCAGAAGAAACGCGAAGAGCGATGCCCTTAGAAACCTCTGGAGATACGCAAGTCCTGATTGCGCCACGGGTGCCCATGAAGCAGTCAACGTAAGGAGCAAGCTGTGGAAGCAGCAGGTCAAGACGCTCGAGACCAGCGGTTGAACCCATGAAGTAACCGTGGTCAAATGCGAACATTACAGTGTTGCCGCTCTTTGGATCAAATGTTGGAGAGGTGCTTCTGCATACCCCAGTCGAGGTTGTTTGCACCCTTTACATAAAATCCCTGATTGTTAGCAAAAGGAGTGTCTACGTGATAATCCTTAGCTACTTTCAATCCGTCCAGATCTGCCATGAAATCCTTTCAATAAAACCTTAAAGCGCGCAGAGAGGCGCCTTCTTGGGCGAAGCTGCCTCGTAAGAGAACGCACTTCGTAAGAGAGCGCGTCTCTTTGGGCGCCCGCCCCGGGAGGACCACCCTCCTTTGCGGCTGAATTACCTCATAAGCTGGCGAGAAGATCGGTCTTCTCGCCAGCTGTGAACTTTACGTCTCTAATTAGAAGGAGTAGTTGTTCATGTTCTCCTTGGTGAAGACAAGGCGCTCAGGAAGCAGGACAACGCCGTTGTTCTTCTCGAGAGTCTTTGCACCCTCAGCGATGGAGTCGTTTGGCTCAACCTTGACATCGCCAATGCTTGGAATGGAGATGGTGTCGCCAACCTTGACCTCGTTACCAGCTGCGAGGAATGCTGCAACGTAGCAGCCCATAGCGCCCTGAACTGCGCAGTCCCAGAGGCCCCAGTTGTAAATGGTGCCGTGCTCGCAGTAGGACTTGATGGACTGTGGAGAAGCAAAACCGGTGATGGTGATCTTCTTCTCGTCGTAGCCCTTGTTCTCTGCAGCCTGAAGCTGGCCAGGAAGAGCGGTGGAGTCGTTGCAGATGATCAGGTCAATATCTGGGTAAGCATCAAGGATTGCCTCACCAATGGTAATTGCCTGCTCTGCGTCCTGGTTGGAGTAGTAGTTCTCGTGGACGTTCTTCCACTTAGGATACTTCTCCTTGATGATCTTCTGTGCAGCTACCTGCCAGGAGTTCTGGTCGGTAACGGTTGCCTGGGAGTAGTGCCAGACGTAGGTAATCTCGTCCTTCTCTGGGTCCTTGCCGCGCTCCTTGAGGCCAGCAACGCCCATGTCAACAAGCATCTGGCCAAGGATCTCTGGGGTGCCCTGAGAAACCATGAGGGTACGATCCTCTGGGTTAGCGTCGGAGTCCCAAGTGGTAACTACGATACCAGCAGCGGTTGCCTTCTTCAGTGCGTCGGAAACGCCCTTTGCGTCAACGGTGGAGATGCTGATTGCATCTACGCCGTTAGCAACTGCCTGGTTGATGACGGAAACCTGAGCGGAAACGGAAGCGGTTGCGTCGCCGATGTAGTCGACGGTGAAGCCCCACTCCTTGGACTTGTCCTGTGCGCCCTTGTTTGCGGACTCGAAGAATGCGTTTCCGGTGACCTTAGGAATAAATGCTACGGTCTTGCCCTTGACGTCTCCGCCGCCCTCGGACTTCTTGGTCTCTTCTTTCTTCTCGCCACCACCATTATTGCAGCCTGCCAGAGCGAGGCCAGCGCTAACTGCGGTGATACCAGCGGCACCAATAAAACCACGACGAGTAATCTCTTGCATAGGTAACCTCCCTTGTCTGTGCCTAAGGCACAATTTCCCCAAAGCTTATGCCTTGGCTTTACTGCTGCTAGAAAGCAGCGATTTCAAAAACGTACCAATATTTGTTCCGCTTGCTGCCGATCGAGCAACGATGACAACAACCAGCAGGACACCAACAGGAATATCCAGATACTGTGGGCTTACCTTGAAGCACAGTGGCAAGCCGAAGCGCAGGAATGCAATAACAAACGAAGCAAGTGCGGTGCCCACAATGGAACCCTTACCACCAGTGGAGAGCGTGCCGCCCAAAACAACTGCGGTGATGATGTCCATGGTGAGGTCGGCACCAAGATCGGACTTAGCGGTACCCAGGTAAGCGGTCAGAACAACACCTGCAATAACAGCGGAAACTGCGGTGAGCATGTAGGTGGACATGATGACTGCTCGGCTGTTAATGCCAGAGAACTCAGCTGCGCTCTGGTTAACACCAACCAGGGTAATGCGACGACCATACTTGGTCTTGTGCAGCAGAATAAACGCGATGACCAGCATCAGGATGTAGATAAGCAACTGGAATGGGATGACGCCAAAGAGCTGGAAGTTAGATACAAACTTGAAGTCCTCGGGAAAACCGCCAATTCCCTGGTAGCTCTCGGTCTTGGAGAGCGTGGAGATGAGCAGGGCCAGACCGGAGTACAGGAAGCTGCCGCCCAGGGTAACAACCATTGCTTGCACTCGGCAGTACGCAATCAAGAAGCCCGAAAGCGCGCCGCAAGCAACGACCAAAACAAAGGCAACGCCTACAGCGCCCCAGATGGGAAGGCCAAAGTCTTGCCAGCCAACGCCAATGGTGATGGACGTTAGACCAACCAGAGATGCAACCTGGATGTCGATGCCGCCGGTAACCATAACAAGCGTTACAAAAAGCGAGATCATAAATACAGGCAGGTTGTCGTTAATGCTGGTAAACAGCAGTGCTGGACGCAAAAACTTGCCGTTTGCAGCACCAAAAATGACAAACTCAAGTACAAGCAGGCCAATAAGGATCATGTTCCAGCTTGTCTGGCCCTTGGACAAAAATCCCTTAAGTGTCTTAATCATTAGCGAACACCGCCCTTCTTACCCAAAGGGCTCATTGCTGCCTCGCCAAAGTCTGCAATCTGCTCTGCAAGAACCTCAGAGCTTGACTTTGGAGAAACACGAGCGTTCAGACGAGCGTGCCTGTTCTGAACAATGGAACGATGCTGAAGCAGAGCGTCCACAACAACAATGACAATCAGAATGACGCCGGTAATTGCGTTGTCGTAATTTGACGAGAAGCCCATGAAGACCAACAGGTAGCTGATGGATGCCATGATGACGGAACCGACAGCTGCACCAAGGACGGAGCCAACGCCACCAAGCAGGCTGACGCCACCAAGAACGCAGGCTGCAATAGCCTTCATCTCGTAGCCGTTACCACTCATTGGGGTAACAAAACCAATACGGCTGCAGAAGATGATGCCGCCGATAGCTGCCATAACGCCGCAGATGACGTATGCCAAAATCTTGGTCTGAAGAGCTGGAATACCAACCAGAGTTGCGCCGCTAGCGTTATCGCCAACTGCTGCAAACCAACGACCACGACGAGTCTGGGTCAGTGCAAAGTGGATCAGAATAACCAGTGCAATAACTGCGCAATAGTACACCGTGAAGTCGCCAATACCAGTTACTGCCGAGAAGTCCTTGAACTCCTTAGGAAGGTTCTCAACCCACTGGCCGTTGGTGTAGACGTAGACAATACCGCGCAGAACGCCGTTGGTACCCAGGGTAAAGATGAGCGATGGAGCCTTCATAACGGCAACGCCCCAGGCGTTTACCAGACCAATTGCTACACCAATAAGAATACCTACCAGGCAAGCAACGGGAAGTGGAGTTCCATCTCTGAGCATGCTACCAACTACTACAGCAACAAGGCCTAAGTTAGAACCAACAGAAACGTCAATCTCACCAATAAACAGGGTAAAAGCCACGCCAACAGCGACCAATGTGTAGACAACGGACGTGTTAAAGCAGGCAGCAATTGTTGCTGGCGTCAAGAATGCAGGATTCATTGCACCAACAATAATAAAGAGAGCAATCAGGAATGCGAGGCTGCTCAGTCCCCTAGCCTTGAGAAGGCGCTTTACAAGATCCATACGTCACCTCCTACAATCCAAATGCAGCGGACATGAGGTTGTCCTGCGTAATTTCTTCTTTTTTGAACTCATGATTAATGCGTCCCTGATACATGGTGAACGCACGGTCAGCAAGCTCAATAATCTCTTCCATGTCAGAAGAAATCAGAAGAATAGAAACACCTTGTTTACGGAGCTCCTGCAGAACAGCGTATACATCGCCACGAGCAGCAGCGTCAATACCACGAGTTGGCTCGTCCAAAATAACAACCTTTGGAGCAACCGAGAATGCGCGGCCAATAACAATCTTCTGCTGATTACCACCAGAAAGACCGCCTACCTCCTGATCAAGGCCGGTAACCTTGGTGCGGAAGTTATCAACGTAGTTCTGAGAAACCCTATCTTCTTCTTTGCGGTTAAGCAGCAGCTTACCAAGGGAAGAGTTTGCAAGCAGAGCACTGGTGGTGTTCTCGGCAACGTCACGAATTCTAAACAGACCGTCGTTGAAGCGGTCCTCTGGGACATAGCTCAGGCCTGCAGCAATAACGTCTTTGGTGGACTTGCCAGTAATGTCTTTACCGTCGACAAATACCTTGCCGCCCAGGACCTTATCCATACCGTAAATGGTGGTAGCCATCTCTGATCTACCAGCACCAACGATACCTGCAAGACCAACAATCTCGCCTGGATAAATGTTGAGGTTTACGTCAGCAAAACCATAGCCGGTGAACTCAGCAAGCTCAAATAGGCTCTGCGTCGTAATCAATGTTTGCGCTCTCGGCAATCTCTTTCTTAATCTCTGCTGCGTCTGGTGGAAGAAGTCCACGTACAAGATCTTCTCGCGTGAAGTCCTCTACCTTGCCGCGCATAGCCATAACGCCGTCGCGCAGAATGCCAATGCTGGTAGAAATCTCAAAGACCTCAGCCAGGCGGTGGGTAATGTAGATGATGCCAATGTTCTTCTGCTTGAGCTCCTGGACTACCTTGAAGAGGCTCTGTACCTCATCAAAAGTAAGTGCGGAAGTTGGCTCGTCCAGAATAAGAATCTCGGAGTGACGCATAAGACCGCGGAGAATCTCAACCATGCCCTGCTCAGCAATAGAAAGTGTCATTGCCTTGCGGTCCAGGTCAAGCTCCCAGCCAATCTCTTTCATGGTGTCTTCGAGCATCTTGTTAAGCTCGGCCTTTGGAGCCTCAAAACCAATGGTGATGTTCTCTCTAACGGTCATGTTAGGGAACAGCATTGGCTCCTGAGGAACCATATAAATACTGTGTGCAAGCGCGGCCTTAGGGTTGGAGATATCAACCTTTTGACGATCGATAGAAATTTCTCCCTCATCGGCAGAGTAAATACCCATGATGATCTTCATGAGGGTAGATTTACCGGAACCGTTGCCACCAATAAGAGAGATGACCTCTCCTGGCGCCAAATCTAAGTTAATGCCTTTTAATACCTCGTTGGAACCAAATGACTTTCTGATTCCGCGGACGGAAAGAAGTGTGTCGCACTGCTCGCACACGTCTTTTCCTTCAGGCGACTTTGGGTCAGTGGCATCGATATCGATGTCAAAAGATTCACCCATAGTACCTCCTACCAAAAAATAACTAACGGCCGTACAAAATCTCACACTTTGAAGATATCTATAAATAGGCATTCTTCAAAGCACCGTCACGGCAAACGGTATTATTACTGCCGTGAATGGTATTTTTGATTGTCCAATGAACAATAGTTCAGAATTCTTCTGTACGTAATTATGGTATTTGTAGTATATCTTCCTGTTAATAGGGAGAATAATTACTATAATGAAATCTAGTATGTTAGATACAAATGTTTTAGTATTAAACAAAAGTATCAACTGGAGGACGGATGGACGAGCAGACATATGCACTAGCCACCAAGGCTGCGTGGTATTACTACATGGAAGATAGCACCCAGGCTCAGATTGCTGAGGTCATGGGTATTTCTCGTGCAAAAGTTATCCGTCTACTTGAAGAAGCTCGCGCGCAGGGCATTGTTCAGTTCAGCTTCAGAAAGAACGACAGCCAGCGCGTTTCCGCAGAACAACTCCTTATTGACCGCTTTGGCCTCAAGGACGCTTTTGTGGTCCCAACTCCCCTGGACAGCTCTGCCATTAATCAATCTATTGCTCAGGGCGCAGCTCACTACGTCTCTGACCACCTGCGCGAGGACGGCTACCTCAACATTGGCTACGGCGATACCGTCAGCCGCATGCTGGGGTTTCTCGCCAAGAACCGCGAGGAATCGCTCAACGTTGTAAGCCTCACGGGCGGCGTCAGCTACTACCTGCCATCCGTTGGCACAACCGCCTACTCCATGCACCTGTTCCTGACACCGTCTCCACTGGTTGTGTCTTCTCGCCAAGTGCGCGATGCACTTCTTGACGAGAAAAGCCTGCAAGACGTATCTACCATGACGGAATATGCAGACATGAGTGTGGTCGGCATCGGCGCCGCAGTTGAGGGGGCTACCGTTTTGCGTAACGGCATCCTGAACGAGGGCGAGCTGACCGTGCTTAAGATGCAGGGAGCCGTCGGTGACGTCCTCAATCACTTTATGGATAAAGACGGCAATCTTATTCAAACAGAAATTGAAGATCGCGTCATTAGTACCGATCTAGACAAGCTTCGCCAGCTCAAGAACGTTGTTGGCGTTGCTGGTGGCAAAGATAAAGTTTCGGCAATTAAGGCAGTACTTAACGGCGGCTATCTGAACGTGCTCATCACGGATTCAGACACCGCTGCTGAGCTGCTTCTTTCGTAAACAAGGAGGATCTGATGAGAAAGTATCTTCTTGCACTAGACGCGGGAACAGGAAGTATTCGCGCCGTTCTCTTTAGTGTTGACGGTGAGCAGGTTGGGGTTGCTCAGCGCGAGTGGGAGCACCATGAGGACCCTCGTTGGCCTGGCAGCATGGACTTTGATTGGGTTACTAACTGGCAGCTTGCTCTGGACTGCATCAAAGAGGTTTTGGTAAAGACCTCCATTGATCCTAAAGAAATTGCTGGTATTTCCACCACCTGCATGCGCGAGGGCATCCTTCTGTATGACCAAGACGGCAACGAGATTTGGGCATGCGCTAACGTTGACGCCCGAAGTGTCGATGAGGTTAAACAGCTCATTAATATGGATCCAGAGCTTGAGAAGAAGATTTACCAGAAGAGTGGTCAAACCTATGCACTAGGCGCTCTGCCTCGTCTTCTTTGGGTTAAGAACAAGATGCCAGAGATCTACAACAAGGCAGCCAAGATTGGAATGTTCAACGACTGGCTTGCTTACAAGCTCACTGGTATTCTGGCGGTTGAGCCATCAAACGGCAGCACTACCGGCATCATGAGCTTGGAAGAACGCGCTTGGGATCCAGAGATTGCAAAGGAGTGCGGTCTTCGTGATGATCTCTTTGGCCAGGTTATCGAGTGCGGAGAAGTTCTTGGCACTGTAACTGCAGACGCCGCAGTAGAGACGGGCCTTGCCGAAGGTACACCTGTTGTTGTCGGCGGCGGTGATTGCCAGCTGGGCATGATTGGCGTTGGCGCTTGCCAGCCTGGCCAGGCTGGCGTTTTTGGTGGTAGCTTCTGGCAGTACGAGTTCAACACCGATAAGAGCACTCCAGACCCAGATTATCGCGTCCGTGTAAACTGCCACGCTATTCCACAGATTTGGCAGTACGAAGCTCTGGCATTCAAGCCTGGTCTGGTTATGCGTTGGTATCGTGACGGCTTCTGCCAGGCAGAAAAGGCCGAGGCAAAAGAGCGCGGCATTGATGTATACGACGTCATGAACGAGCGCGCTGCAGAGATTCCTGCAGGTAGCCACGGTATGCTTTGCTGCTTCAGTGACGTTATGAACTACATCCACTGGATCCACGCAAGCCCAACGTTCACCAACTTTGAGCTTGATCCAGAGCGTTTCAATAAGTACACCTTCTATCGCGCAATTTTGGAGAACACCGCCCTTCTCGTCCGCGGCCATATTGACCTGGTCAAAGAAGCTACGGGCAATGAGCCAAGCGAGCTCATCTTTGCAGGTGGTGCTTCCAAGTGTTCTCTGTGGGCACAGATTGTTGCCGACGTTACTGGCAAGAACGTCCGCATCCCAGAGGTCAAAGAGGCAACTGCTCTGGGCGCCGCTGTCCTTGCAGGCTACGGTGTAGGCATCTACCCAAGTATCGCTGAGGGCTCAAAGCGCGTTGTTAAATGGGATAAGACATTCTCCCCCAACCCAGACAACAAAGCTGTTTACGATCAGCTCTATGTCCAGTGGAAGGATGTTTACAAGAGTCAACTTGAGCTTGCAGAAGAGAACAAGGTCAAGAGCATGTGGAGAGCACCTGGTCTGTAAACGCCGGGCTCCGCTGCGCCACGGATACGCATAGCGCACAAGAAAAACGTTTGGTCGCATCAAAAGTTGCGCCTGAAAGGAAAGCAAGATGTTTATTGTCAACGAGAACGATTTTGAGTACAGGTGCGGAGATCACGGTCCTAAGTACCTGATGAAAGGCCCTCGCATGAACTATGCCATGGTCCAGTTCCAGCCAGGCCAGGATTTCCAGGCCCACTACCACAACATCATGGAGGAGAACTTCCACATCCTCCAGGGTAAGATTGATATTGTGGTTGACGGCGAGGTTCACACTCTCTCGGCTGGCGACTTCATCCACATTGAGCCCGGCGAGGTCCACTACGTCAACAACCCTTATGACGAGCCAATTGTCATGGTCTCAACCCTTGCTCCTTTCCAGGAGGTCGACAAGGTTGAGGTAGAGAACCCTACCTACTAAGATCAACATCTGGCGAGAAGATCTCTCAAGCGTGACGTTCTTCTCGCCAGCACAAACGCGAAGAGGGCTGCCTGGTGGCGGCCCTCTTTTTTCTAGACAACATGATGTCAGACCACAATCAGGTAGCGCAGCCCATGTGTCTTGTTAAAGAGCATGTTTAGCACCAAACAATGGGATGTTTTGTTTCTATAGATGCTACAAGAAGGTTCCTAATTTTATTTAACCTCCAAAAATGACCGGTTTCTTTGAAGTCTAAAGTTGCCTTTTGAACAGAAAAGCTTCTTAAAACAGAATTGTCTAATTCACTGTCAATTGGACCTGGTAAAGACATATTAAAGTTTGATGCATAGTTATTTGGGTCATAACAAAAAACAATTACCTTTTGTGTTTGTTTGTAATCATCAGCTGGAGCCTGGCAAAAATGGTCAACATAAAAAGGTTGTGGAAGCTCGCGTAGATAGAAATATACTTTGTCTTCTACGAATCCATAATCAATATAACCGTCTCTATACATACAAAAAAATCATCATCAACCGCGCAAGAAGAAATAACTTTATGCGTTTCCTCATCAATGAGCTGATATCCCGGAATCTTTGAATGCTCTTCTATAAATCTATCAAGTTCATCAAGGGTAGGCTGTGCTTTTTCAACAGGATAGAGACCATCATTGCTATCAGGAAGCATATTATTTAATAACGGATACTTTGACTCACCCTCATCTGAGCTTAAAACGGCGCCAATACATAATAAGCCGCAAAAATTACCAACATTTTCAGAACAAATTTCTCCATACTTATGCTCACAGGCGCTATCCTTCCAATCGCGAAAATCACACTCTAGATCTCCATAGCGTTCCCAAAACAACTTAGAGCCAAGCTCTTCACGCTTTTGATCTAAAAACTTTGAGCTGATGTAGTCTTCATCATCAATGTAAAGATCTTCCAAGGGTATTGGACCGGGTTTAAGTTTTCCCTCTTCAAAACACCTGCAACGAACAAATGCATCAAGACCCATTACAACTCCTTTCTCTGTTGCAACAAATCTAGATACTCATAAGATTTCATGTGTCCAACAAAGTGGACACTACGCCTGATTTTACTTTGAAGAACTCTTCGAATTTGTTCTATTAAAAAGCAAAATATCCATTTCTTGGCATCCAAGAAATGGATATTGTTTCAAACTCAAAAATACCTCTTGTTATTACTAAATAGTTAAAGATAAAAATAACCCCTCTGACATGACTCAAAAGGGTCATTAGCGCTCTATGGAAGAAATTCTATTAGTGCTTACGCCTGCGGATAAAACCTGCAGCAGCGAGAATAGATCCTGCGCTTGCTAAAAGACCAGTAGCTGATACAGCATCGCCAGTTTCTGGAAGTACAGATTTCTTTGAACGACGTCCAGAAGAAGCCTGTTCCTGCGCGGTGCCATTTGATTGCTCCTGTGCATTCTGTCCTTGAGTCTCGGAATCTGCAGGAGCTGATGGGTCTGTAGGAGTGGTTGGTGTTGCTGGTGTTGCTGGTGTTGCTGGTGTTGCTGGTGTTGCAGTATTTGGTCTCCAAATAGCATAGAGAGTATAGATTTCATCAGTCTTACTTGGAAGCGCACCATTAGTAGTGTGACCTGGAATATGCTCTGCATCACGAATACTTATTGGTGATGTTAGCGTGCTGGCTGGAGCAGTAATATCGTTTTTATTTCTCGAAAAACCAACAAGAGTATAGCCGTCACGAACTACTTTGCTAACAGCCTGAACGTTGTGCATCTCTGCTGGAAGATAGTCATGGCGCTCAAGCATAGTAGAAACGCCACCCTCAAAATGGCCACCGTTTGCATCAATCACAAGACGATACTGAACATCGTCATTGCCGTCTTTTGGCTGCCAAACTGCATGGAAAGTCAGTCCATTAATGTACTGAAGTTCAAACAACTCGCCAGGTTCCATCTCAGTACCGTCATCTGCCACCCATTTAACAATTGCATGACCGTCTGGGTCAGTTAGACCAGAAGGAGTGTATGCATGTCCCTCAAAATCTCCAACAACCTTATAACCTTGAAGAGATACCTCAGATACAAACTGGACTGCCATTTCGTCATCAGGAACATCCTGTCGTACTGGAGGAATATTGCCCTGTGTAAAGGTAAAAGAAGTTTCAGTTGGAATTGATGCTACTGATGTTAAGGTAGTAGCAGCTGTATTTGATGAAGTTTCAGCAAATACAGGAGTTATTCCGGCAACAAGCGAAGAAGTTGCAATAGTTGCCGCTGTTACGCAAACAACAATGCGCCTTTTTGTTTCTTCTCGAATAAACGTTGACACACCCGTTCCTTTCTATTAGAGCAAATCTCCTGCTCTTATCTATCTTCTATGGTTTGCTTATATTGCAAACGATTACACGCAGATACCAATTCACAAGTTATTTATGCATCTAATTACTAATTCTAGTACCTCATGACAATTAATTATTTTTTTTAGTATATATATACCTGATGTGAAAATATATGTATTCACCTAATTCACATATTTGTTCAAATTACAAATAAATATGTCTAACTGCTCTGTATTAAAATGAATATTTTCATAAGTTTAAAATCACTTTAACCATGGATTTGGTATCCACTCAATGGAACTTATCGCTAAGCGATATAACGGAAACATCCACGTTGGCGTTAATGATGATGTCTTCTATCTCAATGCGTTCTTCCCTCTTCCAAAACAGGGAAACTAGAATCGCTTAATTACAAAAGAGAGCCACTTTATGGTGGCTCTCTTGAAGTAACTACCTAGTCATGATGACGCACTTACTGCAGGCTAAAAGTCTGGGTAGCAAGTTTGTCTTTACCAATGAGCGGATATACCTCTACTTCAACATCGGACGAGCTAATGAGCTTGTATGCCTGTTCAACATCAAGACTTGTGCCAGTCTTGATCTTTGTTGTTGTGCTCTCCATATTAACGTCACCGCTTGTTACAAATGCAATTTCAAGCTGCTTGCCATCCTGGTACGCTTCGACACGTACCGAACTCATAAATGAAGTGGTCTCGTCAGAGTTATTTGTGAAATTAAACGTGATCTTTGCAGCTGGGTCTCCATTGAAATCAGCGATTTGTGTGAGAGTACCAATGGTTACCTCATACTTTTCTGGCTGCTTCTCCTCTGACTTCTTTGGCTCTTCCTTCTGCGCATCAGAAGTAGAAGTGGATGTTGTACCACTGTTTCCACAACCCGCCAAGCCAAGAGCGAACAAACTAGAAGCACCTGCATAAATGAACTCGCGACGTGTTAAAGACATAATTCCTCCTATGTTTGATGTGTCTTTTGCCTGTTAAACGCCTTTTTGAACAAGAACACTTACTACAGTGCAGATAGTAGTCATTGAAATGCGGTCATGTGTCCACCACGTTGGACAGTTGACCTAGTCGTGGAACGCCTTGTAGATTTTTCAGAGTCGATTGATCCAAAACCCGGGTAATTATGTGTCCGCTTGATCCAAAAGTGGGGTAATTATGTGCCGAAAGGCACATAATTACGTGGGCTTTGGATCAAAATCGGGTTTCTCGACACATAATTAGTTCACCTTTGGATTAATCGAGCTCCAAAAATCTGCATTCACCAGTGCGACGCACATAATTGCTGCGGTTTTGGATCAGTCTTTTCAACGACGCCATAGACAGCCACAAAAAATGCCGTCGGAAATCCGACGGCATTTTCAGTTCATATGGGAAAGAAAGAAACACAAGGTTTAGCCGGCCGTTTGAACCGGCTGGGTATTTGCCAAACTTACTTGTTGGACTGCTTAATCATCCAAATGGTCTTGGAAAGAAGAGCGATGTGCTCGTCCATTGCTGCGGAAACAAGGAAGTTGTCCTCAGCGTCTGCGTCCTTCTTAATCTCTGTTGCGAGTGCACGAATTGCCTCGTAGTCAGCAAGAATGGCCTGGTAAATCTCCTGGGGATTCTTGAATCCCTCTGCAGCCTCGGAAAGAGTTGCGTTTTTGAGGAAGGAATCCATAGAGCCCAGTGGAGAGCCATCGTTCATCAGAATGAGCTCGGCAACCTCGTCAAGCTGGTCGTACATCGCGCCGTAAACCTCGTCGAGGTCAGTGTGGACGTTATAGAATGAAGGACCGCTGACGTACCAATGGAAGTTGTGAATCTTGTGGGCCTCAACAGCGTAGTTTGCGAGAAGGACGTTGAGTTTGTCGTTTAGCATGGTTAAAACCTTTCTATCTGATTCCTATTAAATAGGAATGATTACTATTTAATTCTTATATTCCCCTCTTTGGATGGGATATACAAACTTTCTAAAAATTTTGAGATGCAATGTTTGAAGTCGCAACCCCACAATAACCTGCATGATTTTTGCGATTGCAGTCGACCTGCACTCGTCTTTTTGACAAAACGGTTAAATCACACGGGTTTCTCGCCAAAGGGTTAAAGAAAGAAGGCAAAATCAGCGCAATCAAATTTTTAGCGCTCTCTTCCAAGGAGACCACATGACCAAATTCCAGAGGGCTACCGTTCAAGCCTTTCGCTTTACGATACTCAGAAAGCAATTGAGCAGGTCAAGAACGTATTTCTGACCAAGCTGTGCGCCGCGCTGAAGCTGTCGCGCGTCACTGCTCCGCTGATTGTTGACCCGCTTACCGGCATGAATGACAACCTCAATGGCGTTGAGCATCCGGTTGCTTTTGACCTGCCAAACGTAGGCAAGAACGCCGAGGTAGTTCAGTCGCTCGCAAAATGGAAGCGCTATGCACTCTGGCGCTACAACTTTGCCGTCGGTCGTGGCCTGGTCTGCGATATGAACGCTATCCGTCGCGACGAACAGCCCGATAACCTGCACTCCATTTACGTGGACCAGTGGGACTGGGAACGCATCATCACGCAGGACGAGCGCAATACCGATACGCTGGAAGACGCCGTTTGTCGCATTGTTGAGGCAATCTGCGGCACACTCGACGAGCTCAAATGGCACTATCCACAGCTTAACACGCAGCTCAGCCGAGAGGTTACCTTTGTGACCTCGCAGGAGCTTGAGGACCTCTACCCTACCCAGACGCCTAAGCAGCGAGAAGATCTGTTTGTTCGCGAGCATCCAACTACGTTTATCGTGGGCATTGGCGGCACTCTGAACTCCGGCCAGCCTCACGACTTTAGATCCCCTGACTACGACGACTGGTCACTCAACGGTGACCTGCTGTTCTGGGATGAGACCTTGGACTGTGCGGTAGAAATCAGCAGCATGGGCATTCGTGTTGACGCTGAGGCACTTAAGTCACAGCTAGCAATCGCTGGATGCGAGGATCGCCTTGAGCTGCCGTTCCATAAGATGCTCATTGACGGCGAGCTGCCTTTTACCATCGGCGGCGGCATTGGCCAAAGCCGTCTTTGCATGCTGCTGCTAGAAAAAGCGCACGTCGGAGAGGTGCAGGCATCTATCTGGGACAAGCAGACCGAAGACCGCAGTGCGGAAGCAGGCGTTTCTCTGCTCTAAGCAGCGGGCCTGAACACGCGAAGCGGATCTACATCGCGTGTCACTAAACGCGCGCGACCGCCTTTAAAACTAAAAACATTTTGGCGTTTCTCCTGTTAACGCTACAATAGTAACCCAGTGTAATTAAAGCCACTGAGTCTAACTGGCGATTTAAGGAGCGACTCTATGAATTGCCCCAACTGCGGAGCTGAAATTAGCAAGCACGCAAAGTTCTGTTCCAACTGCGGACAGAAGCTTTCTGACGTCGCGGACGCCGCAGACGTCGAGAAACCCGATGCGCTCGCCGAGTCCACAGAACCCGCACCAGAAACCGCACCCGACAACTCCACCACAGCCACCGAGGTTATCGCACCAGCAGAAGCTGATGAGCCAGTTGAAACCGTAACTGATCCAGACGCAACTGTCCTGGCAGAGCATCCAATCGATGACGAAGACACAACTGCTGCAGAAACCTCACTCCTAGAGGTATCGGCAGACGACTCCTACATCACCCCAGATGAGGCGCCTACCGCTGTCACCGACTCGGATGCCGTTGCAGACGCTGACGCAGACCCTACCGTAATCGCAAACTCCAACGCTGCTGACGAGGAGCCCACAACCTTCATTAATGACCCAGATCGCATCAACGTCTTCACCGCCGATGACCTTGATTCAACTGCTATTTCGCACTTCGATCCTTCGCAGTTCACTGTTGTTTCAAGCGGACCTAGTTCCGTTGAGCGCAAGCAAACCAAGGACGGCTCGGATTCTCTGCGTAAGGTGGCATTTGGCCTGCTTGCGGCCGTTCTGGTTGTAGGCGTACTGGCCATTGCTTGGGTCATTCAGTCCCACCAAGACGACGCAGCCAAGCGCAGCGCCGTCCAGCAGCGCATTGCAACCTATCAGGAGCAGATTGAGAGCGTTGGCGTTGATCCTCACAGTGACAGCAGTCGTGTTGAGCTTCTTAACCAATACGAAAAACTCAACGAAATTGAAGAGCAGATTCAGGCTGATCAGAAGAATGGACAGTTCCGTATGCCTAATGGCAGTGACGATACAGGAATCAACGTTCTGAATAGCTCAATCTCTGATCGACAGAAAAGCATTCGCGACTGGTTTGAGGCCGACTACAAGCGCAGGCTAACCGCAAACAGCTTCAACGACACAGATACCGCAAATACTATGGATCAAAAGTCTGTGGCAAATAAGCTTGTTGAGCTACAAGCTCTTCTCGGAGATATTGAGCACGAGAAGGTTATCTGGGGCGACGATACAGGCAACAATTCAACCTATGATTCATACCACTCTCGCGTATCCGACCAGATAAAGAAGGGTGAAACTCTTAAATCTGGCGTGGCCGAGAAGACCAAAAAAGAGCAAGAACAAAAAGATAAGGATAAGAAGTCCGAAGAAGACCGCAAAAAAGCTCAAAATGGGTTGGCACCTATAGCGGTACCGGCACCGACGGCAAGCCGATGGAGGTTGTCATTCAGAAGGACGGCACGGTCATTTGGCGCACTGGTGGTCAGCCAGAAGTTCGTGGTACCTGGACCGGTGACGAGTCAAAGCTTGAGCTTAACTTCAACGGCCAAGTCAGTGGCAGAAGCGAGCCCTTCACCCTCTCTTCCACCAACGGCGGAAGAACCGTAACCATCAGCTCTCAGAGCAGCACCTGGAATACTGACACACTTTCTAGGAAGTAACGCTGACTAGAAAACCGCACGTCACAGACACAAATATGGCGAGAAGACCGATCGATCTTCTCGCCATTTGTTTACAAAGCGAACGCTGTTCCACACGGTAGTCGTTCTTCTTGCCAAACTCCTACGCGCCAAGTGCGCGCTGTCCAAGCACCAAAGCACCTAGAATGCCCTGGTTTCCCTCGCAACCTCCAGGAACAACATAATTCTGTATGTCCTCTATCTCTGGAGTGTTGATGTAGCCGTTGAGGTACGCAACAAGTTTCTGATGGATAAGCGGGAACAGTTGCTTCTGCTCCATGACGCCTCCGCCCAAAATAATGCGCTGAGGTGAGTAGCACATTACATATGTGGAGAGGGCTTTTGCAAGGTAGGCAGCCTCAAGCTCCCATACCTCGTCTTTCTCGGTAAGCTCAACAGCTGGAAGCCCCCAGCGCTCTTGAATAGCAGGACCTGATGCCAGCCCCTCAAGGCAGTTCTGGTGATAGGGACACTTAGTCTGCTGCCAAGGATCGTTTGCCTCACGTTCAACAAGAATATGACCAGCCTCGGGATGGAGCATGCCGTGCTGGAGTTTTCCTTCAAGCAACACGCCGGCGCCAATTCCGGTTCCTACTGTCAGGTAGACAACGTTATCAAGGCCGCGAGCTGCACCAAAAACTGCTTCTCCTAAGCAGGCTGCATTGACATCGGTATCGTATCCAACGGGGACGTTCAGTCCATCCTTCAACGCCTGCAACAGATTGAAGTTGCGCCAACCTTGCTTAGGAGTCGAGAGAATCTTTCCGTAGCTAGGCAGGTCAGGATTGACTCCCGTGGGGCCAAATGCGCCAACACCTAGAGCCTGAATAGAGCGAGCTTTGAACCAGTCCACAATCTTTGGCAAAACAGACTCTGGCGCTGCCGTGGAAAAGACCTCACGCTCGCAAATTTTTCCGTCTGGTGTACCCGTGGCAAGAACAATCTTTGTTCCGCCAAACTCAATACCACCAAGAAGCGTCTCTGCACACATGTTTTTCTCGCCAGTTACTTGTTAAGGAGCTTCTCGTACACGTCAATGAAGTCCTCAGCAATAATGCGGAAAGACTCAGCCTGCATAAGCTGGTCCTCAGCGTGGAGCAAGATGAGCGAGAACTCAACGTTGCTGTTATCAATCGCGGACTGCTGCAGCATGTTTAGATGCGTGCCGTGGCCCTCATTGAAGATCTCTGTACCAGCAATAATATCTGCACGAGCGCCTTCAATATCGCCTGCTTTTGCCTTCTGGATGGCGCCAATATACATTGACTTTGCCGTTCCAACGGTAGCAATAATCTCAAAGGCTGCTTCTTGCGTAGCAGTCATGCCGTCATCTAAAGCCATTTTTACCCCATACTCTTTCGTGAGCACCTGGGAGCTCAGAAAATCTTTTATCGCTTATTTAATAAGTTCAAGTGCGTCGTCAAGAATCTTTGCAGCATTCATCCTGCCGTAATCGACCATAGGAATAACAGCTACAGGAATAGATCCTGCTGCAGCCTCAACGTCTGCCTTTGCATACGCAATCTGAGGTCCAAGCAAAAAGACGTCTGCGCCATCAATGAGCTCAAGTGCCTTATTAAGAGGATTTGCAATAATCTCTGCATCCAAACCACGAGAAGCAGCCTCTTTCTGAAGCTTCTGAACAAGCAGGCTCGTGGACATTCCGGCGTTGCAAGCAAGTAAGATTTTCATGTGATCTCCTTTTGATAAGCCAGCCACCAAATACGATGGCTGGCTTCAAGTGATACTCAGATTATAAGCTTACAAACTACTCTGCATCCTGAGCGTTCTCTGCAAGAGCCTCAGCCTGCTTGGCCTGTGCACGCTCGGAAATCTTCATGAATGGCAGGTAAATTGCCATGGCGAGAAGAACCTCGATGACCTGCCAGATAACAGCACGAATGTCGCCACCGGTTGCCAGCCAACCACTCAGGAAGACTGGGGTTGTCCAAGGAACCATGGCAACGCAAGGGTTAATCCAACCAAGGTTGGTGAGCAGGTAGGTTAGGCCGATGAACAAATCTGGAACAAGAACAAATGGAATCATCAGAGGAAGGTTAAAGACGATTGGGTAACCGTAAATAACTGGCTCGTTGATGTTGAAGATGCCTGGGAGAAGAGAAAGTGCTGCAACGTCTTTGGAAGCCTTGTTCTTAGAGAAGATAAAGGTATCAAGAAGCAGCATCAGAGTACAACCAGAACCACCGATCAGCGCAAAGGTGTTGATGATCTGCATGTTCATGTAGTGGTCCTGAGGAATTGGCTGACCAGCTGCAAAGGTTGCCATATTGTCAACAATAAGCATGGTCAGGATTGGCTCAATCAGAACACCAGAGATGGTGGACTGGTGAATGCCAAGGCAGAAGAGCAGGTTTGCAAAGGTGTAGATGATGATGACTGCAAATGGACCAGCGTTCATGAGGCCCTTCAGTGGGGCGGAAATGCTTGTTGCAATGATGGTCATAAGATCGGTACCAGCACAAACTGCAAGAAGAGCAGAAGCAATACCAAAGACGGTCAGGGTCAACATCATTGGAATCATGGTGTTAAAAGAATCTGCAACCGCTGGTGGAACGCCCTCACCAAGGCTGACCTTCAGCTGCTTAACGCTGGAGAGCTTGATGAAGATGGTGGTAGAAAGCAGGCCAATGATGATTGCACCAAAGAGGCCGTTAGTACCGGTAAAGGAAGTGGAGAAAGCACCAGTTACATCAACGCCCGTAACTGCATAGCCGGTTGGCAGAAGCTTAGCAACATCAGCTACAGGAAGCGCAACTGCTGCAGCGGCTGCGTCAGCGGCGTTTGCTGCATGAAGAACAGCACCTGCAGTAGCAACAATGCTCTGAGGCATCATGATAATAAGTGCAGCAATACCAATAACAACGCAAGAGATTGCGTTTTCAAAACGCTTGTTACGAGCGAGGCAATAACCAATAATGCCTGCAAGAATAACTGCCGAGAAACTCAGAGTGCCCTGAGCAACTGCTGCGCCCCAAACCTTGAAATTAGCCAAGGTAACTGGATCATTTGCAAAGATGAGTGGGAACAGAACGTTGTTGATCAGTACTGCAATACCAGCCAAATGTAAATTGGGCTGACAGTTGCAAATGCATCGCGCAGGCTTCTCAAATGAACTTGATTACCTACTTTTGCAGAAACTTCTGCAAATTTATCTAGAAACGATGCCTGGCCATTATCTTTTGCCATGAACAAACTCCTTTCACGAGTTTCTAGTCAACTATATGTGTAGTGGCAACTTGCTTAAGCCACTCAGCTGATTTCTTAAGACGGCGGTTGTAGTTATCTTCCAGGTCAACCTCAACAAAGCCATAACGGTTCTTGAAAGCATTTGCCCAAGACCAGTTATCGATGATGGCCCAGTAGTGATAACCACGGCATTTTGCGCCGTCCTGAATTGCACGAGCAATCCACTCAAGATGACGACGGACAAAATCAACGCGATAATCGTCTTGAATTACGCCGTTTTCGTCTTTCTTAAGATCTTCTCGCTCTACACCCATGCCATTCTCGGAAACAAACCACTCAAGCTCTGGATACTCATCGCGAACCTTCATGGCAAAGTCGTAAAGACCCTGTGGGTAAATCTCCCAACCACGAGAAACGTTCATCTCTGCTTCTGGCCAGATATATGGATCGGCAAAGTTTGGAATGCCATTCTCGTCAGTATCTTTTGCAGGAGCTTGAATACGCTCTGGGTGGTAATAATTGCAGCCCAGCCAATCCACAACGCCGTCGGCAAGAATAAGTTTGTCCTCAGGGCGAATAGGCAGGTCAACACCACGGGTCTGCAGCGTATCAATGACATCCTGTGGAAGCTCTCCCTTAGTTACCAGGTCAAGCCACCAGCGAATGTTGACGCCGTCGGTCATGCGTAGCGCCTCAAGATCTGCCTCAGATGGATTCTCTTTGGTATATGGTGGTGCAAAGCAGTTGATGAGGCCAATACGAGAGTCCTCAAGCATAAAACCTGCTGCTTTTGCGCGGCGATACTCGCGAACACCAAGCGCGTGAGCAAGTGAAATGTTGTACTGAACAGCACGGGCGCGAGAGTAATTCTTTACAAAGGGGTACCAACCACCCAGTGTGTAGCGAACCTCTGGTTCAACAATTGGCTCATTAAAAGTGAACCAATAGCGAATCTCTTTTCCAAACGTTTCAAAAGCAATACGAGCGTAATGCGCATATGCCTCAACAACCTCACGGGACTCCCAGCCACCGCGGTTGAAGAGATATTCAGGCATGTCAAAGTGGTAGAGGTTTACAAAAATCTCAATACCAACCTTTTTAGCAACAGCAAAGAGGTGGTGATAGTACTTCTCACCCTCTGGATTAAGCTTGCCGTTAATATCCAGCAAACGACTCCACTGAATAGAAGTGCGGATGGAATCCAAGCCAAGAGACTTGAGAAGCTGAAGATCTTCTTCCATTCTTTCTGTAAAGTCATTTCCGGCATAGGAACCAACGCGGTTGTGAAATGCGTGGATGTCCAGGTTAGACCAGGTGTCCCAAAGGTTTGGCAACTTTCCGCCGTCTTGCCATTTGCCCTCGGTCTGTGGACCAGACATTGCCCCACCAAAGAAGAAATTCTCAGGCAACTGATACGACATGCCTATCCTTTCTCAAACGTATTGTACCTAACATGTCAACTTTTTAAAACAGATATGTTAGATTTTCTAAGTAGTATACTAATGCAAATCAGATAGAATGCAAAGTAAAATTTTGCTGCCTGAGGAGGTGCTATGAATAAGTACGAACTGATTGTCCAGGATCTAAAAACTGATATTGCTATAGGCACGTATCCTGCTTATTCTCGCCTGCCTTCCGTTGCTCAGCTCTGCGAGCAATATGAGGTGAGCAAAATTACCATTAACAAAGCACTAGAAGTTCTTGAGCAGCAAGGACTTATCTTCAGGCGAAAGGGCTCTGGCACTTTTGTCAAAAAGCTGGAAGAAGGAACGCAGATTAAGCCAAGTAAAGAGGTCTCCGGTCAAATGGAAGGCTTTATGGCTGAACACGCCGCCCGAGGTGAGCGCGTTAAATCAAAGGTCTACACCTTTGAAGTTGAGCGTCCTTCTGAATACATTGCTAAGCTCTTGATATTACTACCGAAGATTTTGTGTACAGAATTGTGCGCGTCAGGCTTGTTGAAGGAATCTCGCAGGTCATTGAGTATACCTACATGCCCATTAGCTTGGTTCCCAATCTTAAAATGGCTCATCTGGAGCACTCGATTTACAACTATATTGAGAGCGAAATTGGACTCAAGATTGCCAACGCGCACCGTGTTATCAGGGCTGTTATGCCCACAGAGGTAGAGGCTTCAAGGCTAGAAATTAGCACAGGCGATCCCCTCCTGGAGGTTGAGCAAATCGGTTATATCGACGATGGTCGTGCGTTTGAATATTCCATCTCACGACATGCGCATGGCTATGAATTCATGACCATTTCTATGCACTAAACCTCTGACACAGCGACACAAATAAGGCGAGAAGATCGATTGGTCTTCTCGCCATTTTTTTGCGTGTGAACAACACAGACTTATTCGCCCAGGATGACGTGCCTAAACTCGCCGTCCTCGTAGATTCCGCAGCTGTGAGTGCCGTCCTTTGGAATGCCCACAGAACCTGGGTTGAACACGGTGACCTCTGGGTGGTCAGCACTTTGCATGTTCACTTTTCTGTGCGTATGGCCGTACACAAACGCGTCCATACTTGGCGTCTGAGGCCATTTATCAACGCTGTTGTGAATGCCAGGGCCAAAGACGTGACCGTGAGTAAAGAAAATAGTGAACTGCTTGCCCGTCTTTGGATCTTTATCAAACAAGATGTTGTAATCAGCCATGCAAGGGAAGTCCAGAACCATCTGGTCTACCTCTGCCTCGCAATTTCCGCGGACCGCAATGACCTTATCGGAAATGCTGTTCAACATCTCAATAACGCGCTTTGGTGCGTAGTCTGCAGGAAGATCGTTGCGAGGGCCGTGATAGAGCAGATCTCCCAGAAGCAAAACGTACTTTGGCTGCTCCTCCTCTATGACCTGCATGAGCTTCTCGCAATAGTCGGCAGCGCCGTGAATATCTGAAGCAATGACAACCTTCATCAACGTATCCTCTCTATACGTGTTTCTACACGTAGCTTCATACGCGTGTATTAATCAATTATTTTATGGTATTGATGGCGTCTAACCAGTTACAAGCGCTGGCAAATCGGTCACCGTGCAAATGCCTGCTTAGAACCTACCGGTCATCCTTGCGTCAGGATCAGCCTCGGAAACACGTTGACGAAGATCTGCACTAGCCGCAGGTATCTCGTCTGTGTTGTACGGCGTCATCTGATACACCCAGTTAATCCAGTTGCGATACAGCAAGTTGGCATGTGCGCGCCAGGTAAACAGTGGCTGCTTTTCTGGATCATTATCAGGGAAGTAGTTCTCTGGCAGGCGAATAGGCAGGCCCTTGTGGAAGTCGCGCCAATACTCTTCTGCAAGTGTGTCGCGATCATATTCAAAATGACCGGTTACAAAAATCTCGTGGAAATCTCTTGTGGCGAGAAGTGCAGGACCGCTGGTAAATCCCTCAGAAAGCACCGCAAGTTCAGGATGATCCACCAGAGCTGATGTCTCAATCGCAGCATGACGAGAATGCGGCATGTAATGTACCTCGTCAAATCCATTGGTGAGGAAGCAATACTCATCGCATAAACGCTGTGGGAAAATACCAAACAGCTTAGCACCCAGCATTTTCTTAGGAATATCGTGTAAGTAATACAGGCCAGCTAGTGCGCCCCAACACAGGTACATGGTAGAAAAGACATGCTCCTGAGACCAATCAACAATGCGACAGAATTCATCCCAGTAATCAACGTCCTCGTATTTAAGGTCCTCAATAGGAGCGCCAGTAACAATCAAACCGTCATAGTTTTTATCTTTGAAGTCATCAAAAGTTGAATAAAACGTAACCAGATGGTCCGCAGCGGTGTTTTTAGATTCATGCGAAGAGATACGCATAAAGTCACACGTAACCTGTATAGGAGACTTTGAAATCAAGCGGAGAATCTGTGTCTCGGTCTGAATTTTCTTAGGCATTAAATTCAAAATTGCCAGGCGCAGCGGGCGAATCTCCTGGTGTTCTGCAACTTCTTCCTCAAGCGCAAAAATACGCTCTTCTTGCAGCGTCTTCTTAGCTGGTAAACCATCTGGAATATTAATAGGCATGGCAACTTCCTTTAGCTAATCGTTGCACATAAGTATACTTGTTTGTATGGAAATAACTTTTGCCGAGCTCGGGCTAAACGAGCAAATTCTGGCAGGCGTAGCAACACTTGGGTTCAGCGCGCCTACTCCCGTGCAGGCCGCGGCAATTCCCGCCGTCCTGGCGGGCAAAGATGTTGTTGCGTCTGCGCAAACGGGAACAGGTAAACTGCAGCGTTTATGTTGCCTACGCTGCAGCGCATTGCTGTCGAGAAACCCCATGAGGCCGAGAACCCCGACGCCAAGGAGCGCGACGCAGCCGCTGGGCCCAACGCGAGTGCCAAGCGTAACGCCAAGCGTGGTGACACCAAACGCGGCGGCGTCAAACGAAACGCCTATCCCCGCGCGCTCATCATCACCCCAACACGAGAGCTTGCGGCCCAAATTGACGATGTTGCCAAGAACGTTTGCGCATCCACCGGTCAGCAGGCCGTCATTGTTACCGGTGGCTCTCGCTACAAGCACCAGATAACAGCGCTGCAAAAAGGTTGCGATGTGCTGGTGGCAACACCTGGCCGTCTGATAGATCTTCTCGACAAGAAGCATACAAGCCTTGAGAACATCCAGGTACTGGTGCTCGACGAGGCGGATCGTATGCTTGACATGGGATTTTGGCCAAGCGTTCATCGCATTATGGAGCAGCTGCCCAAAGCGCATCAAACGCTGCTTTTCTCGGCAACGCTCCCCGCATCAATCACATCGACTATAGACGCGCTGCTTAAAGATCCAGAGCGCATTGAGATTGCAAGAACCGGACAGACTGCGGCAACAATCGAGCAACATTTATGCTCGGTCACTCAGGGACAAAAACCGCAGCTCTTAAAGGCGCTTATCGACTCGTTTGATCCTGCGCCAGAGCGTGTGTTGGTGTTCTGTAGGACAAAGTCGCGCGTTGACAGCATTTACAAAAATCTCAAAGCCGCAGGTCTCAAGGTTGACGTTATGCATGCGGACCGTCCGCAAAAGGCTCGCGCAAGAGCGCTGGAACGATTCCGTAGCGGCGCTATTCAGGTTCTTGTTGCAACCGATGTCATGAGTCGCGGCATTGATATCCAGGGCATTGACGCAGTCATTAACTTTGATGTGCCGCTTGACCCTGAGGATTATGTTCACCGCATTGGCCGAACAGGCCGTGCAGGAGCCGCAGGTCAGGCGTTCACTTTTATGGGACCAGATGAGGTCACGCCGCTCAGAGAAATTGAATACTTTACAAAAGCGCTCATTCCTTCATGGGATCTACCTGGCTTTTCTTACGATACAGGACGCATTATGCTCCAGGACTCCCGCTCTACCTCCAAGACCACGCGATCGATGTTCTCAGGCTCAAGGTCAAGAGGCAAAGGATTTGGATTTGGCGGCAGATATGGCCGACATACGTAATCTATAATCGATGCAGTCAGCTCATACAGTAAAGGAATCAAAATGGGCCCTTTTAATGGCGTTGGTGTAATTTTTGCTCTTGGAGCAGCAGCTCTTCATGTGGTTATTTTTTATCTTGAGTCATTTGCCTGGACTTCTGACGGCACGCTCAAGGCCTTTAACATGACAAAAGAAGAGGCAGAGAGCACCGAAAAGATAGCTTTTAACCAGGGATTTTACAATCTCTTTCTTGCTATTGAGGTATTCGTTGGCGTCTTCTTGATGGCCACCAGAAATCCAGCAGGTAAAGCGCTTGTTATCTTTGCTGTATGTTCAATGGCATTTGCCGCAATTCTTCTCTATGTAACTTCTCCCGACAAACGCTCCGCAGCCATTAAGCAGGCAATATTCCCCATTATGGCTCTCTGCAATTTGATTCTGTAACTTTTGAACATAGATGCTGGGCGCTCGCAGACACCCAGCTTTTTTTGTAAGCACTTCTCGCGAGAAGGACCATCATGAAGCAACTCCGCCCTTATCCACAGGTTATTATCACCAAGAAAGCTGCTCGCGCACTTGCAGGCGGACATCCTTGGGTCTTTGAGGGCGAGGTTATTCGTGTAGAACCGTCTCCAGAAAGCGGCAAGCATGCTCAAAATGGTTGCATTGTTGATGTCTTTGAAGAGAACGGCACCTACCAGGGAACTGGTCTTCTGTCAGAAATGAGCAAGATTCGCGTCAGAATTGTGACAAGAAACGCCAACGATAGACTCAACGAAGCATTTTGGAGTCGCAAGATTAGTTGGGCGTGGGAACATCGTAAAACCACTATGGGAAACCGAGCTCTACCAGGGACTGAGCCCGATACCAATTGCTGCCGTGTCATCTTCTCTGAGGCCGATGGCTTTCCTGGCTTAATCGTTGATCGCTACGAGAATGTGCTTGTTGCGCAGGTAGGAACCGTTGGCATGGAGTATCTGCGTGATGCTATCTATCCACTGCTACTTGAAGTTTTCTCTGCAGACGGCCAGGTAATCGACGGAATTTACGAAAGAAATGACTCCCCCTCTCGCCTTAAAGAGGGACTTCCGCAATATAAAGGCTGGTGGACAGGTACTTTTTCTGACGAGAATGACTTGCTTGCAGAAAGTTCTCTTACCCTGCCTTCAACTCACGTTCTTGCAACAGAAAACGGACTCAAATTCAACCTTGACCTAGAGAATAGTCAAAAAACAGGCTTTTTCTTGGATCAAATACAACCGTCGAGCAGTTCGTCAGCTTGCGCAAGGTCGCCGTGTACTGGATTGTTTCTGTCACGTTGGTCCTTTCGGTCTTAACGCCGCAGCTGGTGGAGCAGAATTTGTCCGCTGTGTAGATGTCAGCCAAACCGCCATTGACCTTGCGCGCCAAAATGCGGAGCTCAACGGCTTAGCAGACCGTATGGACTTTACCTGCGCAAATGTTCTTGAATATCTGCCAAAGTTAGCGCAAGACCGCGCTCAGCTCAAAGCAGAGGGAGGTCCGTTTGACCTCATCATTCTGGATCCACCCGCATTCACTAAGACACGCGACAAAGTCCGCAGCGCCATGCGTGGCTATAAGGAAATCAACGCTGCGGCTATGAAACTGTTACCCCGAGGTGGATACCTGGCAACTTGTTCCTGCTCACACTTCATGACCAGAGATCTTCTCACCCAGGCAATTGCTGAGGCAGCTCACCATACCAACGTGCAGCTCAAGCAAATTGAAGAGCGCCAGCAAGCTCCTGACCACCCAATTCTTTGGGGTGTTCCCGAGAGTCACTACCTTGATTTCTTCATTTTCCAGGTGGTTTAAAAACTTACAGTCCATTCTTCAAAAAGCTCTTTATGAGATTTATTCCATATTATGATATAATACTCTTATAAATTATTTTACTAATTTATAAGAGTATTTATGGCATACTTTGGAGGCTCTTATGGCTGAGACGGATGTCAGGGATTTATCTAAACAACCAACCTTGAGCAAATACCAGCCCTATTTAACCTATGGGTTATTAGCCTTTATTGGCGGTTTTGCTGGTCTTCATACACTTTATAGAACGGGTAAAGTTTCATTTTTTAGGACTGTATTATCTGGGTGCTTTCTTTATCTTCTCGTTTCTTACAACTATTGGTATCTCTATGCTCTTCTCGTGCTTATAAATTCTTTTATCACGCTCTCCATAGTCTTTAATAAGAATGTGACTGTTCAAAATATCCAAAGAGACGCAGTTCAGGCTCAGGACGCTGAAAGTAATGACAAATTGATTTTGATTACAATCTCTGCATTTGCATTATTTCTATTAGTAAGCGCGTCTCTATCTTTTGTATTCAGTATCTCAATGGCCATAAAGCTCATTCTTGTAATAATCTTCATTGGTCTGGAAGCTTTGCTGATAAACGCTGCTGGAATCAAAATATCTTTTAAATAGTTCTTCCAGACTTCTTATTTTTCCAAACTTTTGCTTTTGCGACGCTCTTTAAAGAAGGCTTTAAGCTGGGCAGATGCTTCGTCTGCTAATACTCCGCCTGAGACTGCAAACTCGTGATTAAGTCTTGGATCACCGCTCACGTCAAACAACGTGCCCGTTGCGCCTCCCTTGGGATCAAACGCTCCAAACACGCAGCGATCAATACGAGCATTGACCATCAATCCTGCACACATCAAGCAAGGTTCCAACGTCACGTACACCGTGCAGCCCGAAAGTCTCCAGCGGCCAAGCTTTTTTGAAGCCTCTTGCATGGCGAGAAACTCAGCGTGTGCAGAAGGATTGTTATCAATCTCACGACGATTGTGTGCAACGGCAATAACTTCTCCATCGCACACTACAACTGCGCCGATAGGCACTTCTCCTATCTGGGCTGCAAGTTCTGCCTGTTCAAGAGCAAGTTTCATGTACTTCTGATCAAGAGCAGCCTGTGGGGTCAAAGGCTCTTGCGCTTCGTCGCTCATAGCTGCTCCTCACTTGTCTAGTTGCTGTCGTAATTCTTACGCAGTTCTGACGCGAATCCGTCACGAACCTGACGCAAATCCGTCACGAACCTGACACTAATTTGTCTTCACTTAATTATGAAGCAAAACCGAACTTACCAAATCCCCTACTCGCAAAAAACTGAATTATGAGGTAGGATATTACCGCTTTGGAGAGGTGGCAGAGTGGTTGAATGCGGCGGTCTTGAAAACCGTTGAGCGGTGTCCCCGTTCCGAGGGTTCGAATCCCTCCCTCTCCGCCATTTTTGGCGGACCTCAACTTAACGTTTTACCTTCAGAACTTTCATTCCATTCCACGTCATTTCTAGCTCAACGTTCTTCTCGTCAGTGTGTGGACGAGCATTCCATTTACCAAAAGACTCGTTAGCAAGTTAAAAGCTTTAATTAAAAACGCCTTAGATTTTTACTTTGGGTATAATTAACCTGTCCAAATGGATGGCTGACACAGGATTGTCAGTGATTGAAAGGATTTAGCATGATTATTGCCGCAGTTGTAGTTATTGTCCTTCTGGTTTTCTGGGCCATTAGCATTCACAACAACATCATTCGCGCAAGCAACAGGTGCGATAACGCTTGGGCAGCTATCGATACGCAGCTTCAGCGTCGTAACGATCTGATCCCTAACCTGGTCAACACCGTTAAGGGTTACGCAACTCACGAGTCTAAGACTTTTGAGGCAGTTACTTCTGCTCGCGCTGCAGTCGCAAACGCTCGCACTCCTGAAGAGAAGATGCAGGCTTCCGGCACTCTTTCCAACGCTCTGACCAACCTGTTTGCTGTTGTTGAGAACTACCCAGAGCTCAAGGCTAACCAGAACTTCCTGGAGCTCCAGGCAGAGCTTACTGACACCGAGAACCGCCTCAGCTATGCTCGCTTGAGCTACAACGATGTTGTCATGAACTACAACAACATCATCGCTGTTTTCCCAAACAACCTTCTTGCTGGTGGACGTTCCCCACGTACAAGCTTCCAGGTTACCGACGAGTCCGCTCGTCAGGCTCCAAACGTACAGTTCTAAGAGCTGTTTCGTTTACCCTTTGTACCAGTACAGCCCGGTATCTGCATCCCCGCAGGTACCGGGCTTTTTTGTGCACAGCGTTGCCTCGCAGATTGAACTGGTCGTGCACTGCTCGTACGCCGGTTGACCGTTGTTCGCGTACTTTTCATACGCCGGCTACAACCAAATCCGAGCAGCTAGATTATGTGAAGAGTCTTTACAGCCTTGCAGGAAAATCGTTAAAATAGTTACATCTGTGAATTGTCCTCGCAAGCACAATTCACGTTCTATTGGATGAAGAGAAAGGTCAGCATGAAACCTCGACCTCACAGTCGCTGACCTCTTGCGGTGTGCCGATTTGCACCGTGAGGGGTGAAATCGCAATGCAGTCCCCGTGGCAATTACGCGGAGTTTCTCGCCAAAGCCACGCTTTAGTCTTCGGACGCATGTAAGGAGCACACATGATTTATCTTTCCCAGTTAATGGGTAATCCGGTTCTAGATTCAGATGGCGAGAAGATCGGTTCTGTCTCCGACCTTGGAATTGCTACCGGAGAAGTTTTTCCTCGCATCACTTCCCTTGCTTTTATGGGCCCTGGCCGCACGCCAATGATGATTTCTTGGCGCAAGTATGTTGATACCTACGATGAGGACGTCATCAGGCTCAAGGTACCTTCAACTGAGATTCGTTTCTCGTACCTGCAGCTAACGAAGTTCTTCTCGCCCGAGATATTCTCAACAAGCAGATCGTTGATACGCGCGGCATTCGCGTTGTCCGCGTAAACGACCTCAAGCTTTCCGATACCAGCTCAACGCAGCTTCGCCTTCTGGGCGCAGAGGTTGGCGCACGTGGTCTGCTGCGCAGCCTTTCTCCCCATCTAGAGCACCTGGTCACCCGCATTGCGCGCGCTATGGGCCACCCCATGCAAGAGCGCATCATTGCGTGGAGTTACATGGACCTGGTTGAGCGCGACCTTCCAACGTCAAGCTCTCCGTTTCCCACAAAACGCTGGACGAGCTGCACCCTGCTGATGTTGCTGACATCATCGAACGCCTGGACTCTCGCCTGCGTAGTCAGGTATTTGCCCAGCTTGATGACGAACAGCGCGCCGGCGCAATGGCAGAGTTCAACGACGACGCCATGGCAGTTGAGCTCATCGGTGGCCTGAACGAAAAAGAAGCATCTCGCATCCTGTCCGAGATGGACCCAGACGACGCGGCCGAGCTTGTCTCCGAGCTGAGCTATGACCGTGCCGAGAAACTCCTGCGCTTGATGGGCGTTAAGGAGCAGCGCGCAATTAGGCAGCTGCTGGGATATCGCGAGTACACCGCTGGCCGTATTATGACGTCCGAAGCGCTTTCTGTTCCTGAGGATCAGACCGTTGCGTACGCCTTTGATCGCCTGCGTAATCTGGACGAAGACTTTGAGACCGTCCGCTATCTCTACCTTACTGACGAGGATGGCCGCCTGTCCGGAACCGTTACGCTGAACCGCCTGATTGTCTCCGAGCCAGAAACTCGTCTGGAGGAGATTGCTAATAAGAACCTGGTCACCGCCTCACCAGAGGACGACCAGGAGGATGTTGCTCGAAACATTGCAAAATACAACCTGCTGGCTATGCCTGTTGTTTCTGATGACAACCGCCTGCTGGGTATTGTTACCGTCGACGACGCCCTTGACGTTCTTGAAGAGGAGCACGCTGAGGACCTGCAGATTGTTGGTGGTGGCAGGAGCGATTCCGATTCTGGTGACCGTGGACGCAATATTATTTGGTTCCTCCACCGCAACCTCTGGCTTTTGTTCTGGGTTGCTTCCGTTGTGATTGCTGCCTTTGTAGGAACAGCCGCAACATCTAATCCAACTATGGGTATTTTCGCAGCTCTTTGCACTATTACTATGCCAATCTCGCTGAACTTGAGCGAGAATACCGTCAACTACGTGACAAACTTCTTCCTCACAGACGATCCTGGTAGCGAGAAATCTCCTTCAATCTTGGGCTTTGCCTTCCGCTCACTTCTGCTGGGCCTTCTGGTCAGCGGCCTCATTTGTATCCTTGGTGCTGCAGCCCATGCCCTGTTAGAGGCCTTGTTCCATCCTTATGATCCAACTGCAGGCGTATTCTACGCCGCGCTCTTTGACCAGACCATTATTCAGATTTTTGGTGCAGCAGCTGGCTCTACGCTTATTTCCTTCCTGCTAACCCCAATTTTCTTGGCTGTACTTCGCCGTCGTGAGGAGAAAAACCAGGAAACTTCAGGTCTCACGCTTACCCTGATTTCCATGAGCCTTTCGGTGGTGACATTCTTCGTCCTCTCTTACGCTCTCTCGCTTGTGAGTGTGATGTAAATGGCGCAAGAGAACGCAGAGGTAAAGAGCGCAGCCACAGAGCAGGACGTGATTGCAGTGCAGGACGTTGTTGCAGAGCAGGACGTTGCTGGCCAGGACGCCATCGAGCAGGGCAAACATGCGCCTAAGCAAAAGGCTCCGGTCAACAAAAACAGCCTCAAGTACATTTTGATGGCAATGGGCCCCGGTCTTCTCGCCGCATTTGCGGGTAACGACGCCGGCGGCATTGCAACCTACTCCAGCGCAGGCGCCACGTTTGGCTATTCGCAGCTGTGGACCGTGCCGCTCATGTGCTTCCTGCTGATTGTTGTTCAAGAAACCGCAGCTCGAATGGGTTGTGTCACCGGTAAAGGCATTGCGTCGCTGGTACGCGAGCGCTTTGGTATCCGTCTGTCCACGCTGGCAATGGGTGCGTTGCTGCTCTCCAACATTGCTGTTACCTTCTCCGAATTCGCAGGTATTGCGTCCAGTATGGAGCTCTTTGGCATCCCAACGTACGTCTCGGTGCCCATCAGCGCCCTGATGGTGTGGCTTCTGACTGTTGGCGGATCGTACCGCCGCATCGAGAAGATTTTGCTGGCAATTAGCTGCATTTTTGTCACGTACGTGGTAGCTGGCGTGCTTGCTCAGCCTGACTGGGGCGAGGCTCTGCGCGTCACCATCATTCCGCAGCCTTCCGCTGAACCGTCATACATTTCTCTGTTGGTTGCAAACATTGGTACCACCATCAGTCCGTACATGATCTTCTTGGTTGCATCAAATGTTGTCGAGAAAAATCTTGATACCAGCGATATTCCCGCACAGCGTGCAGACAATGTTGCCGGCGCAGTCCTGGCCGAGGTCATTACCTGGTTCATTATGCTGACCACCGGCGCTGTCCTCTTCCCTCGTGGTATCTCCGTTGACTCTGCTGCCGACGCTGCTCGCGCACTTGAACCACTTGCGGGTCAGTATGCTAGTACCCTCTTTGCGCTGGGCATGGTTGGCGCGTCCTTCCTTGCAGCATGCGTTCTACCAGGCATTACCGCAAGCGCTATCTGCGAGGCATTTGGTTGGGAGCGCGGAGCCGACCGTAGCTGGCAGGAGGCCCCTGTCTACCACGGCATTATTACAACCGTCCTGGTCATTTCTGCACTGGTTGTTCTGATTCCGGGTATGAGCCTCTTTGGCATCATGATGGCTGCCCAGGTCATCAACGGTATTCTGCTGCCAATTCTGCTTGTCTTTATGGTTATCATTGCGGCCGACAAACACATCATGGGCAAGTACGCCAACGGCCGCATCTGGAACGCTCTGACCTGGTTTACCATCGTCACCGTTATCATCCTGACCATTGTAATGTTCATTCTGCAGGCCATGGGCTTGTAGCAAACGTCACGCAACTGCAACACAACAATAGGGCGAGAAGATCGGTCTTCTCGCCCTATTGTTTTATGCATTTAGCTGCTATTTATTACTTGCTTGCCTTGTCAAACTCGTCCTTGAAGTCAGAGAACATCTTGCCCATGCGTCCGAGCTGCATGCCAAAACCCTTAGCTGCCTTGTTAGCGGTGGCCTGTGTAGATGATTTGCTTGTAGGCTTAGCAGCAGGCTTACTAGCAGCGGCTTTGTCAGCAGCGGCCTGCTCCTCCGCAGATGGCTTCTCGAGGCGAACATCCTCTGCAGCAATGGGAGCTGGGCGCTCGGAATCGTCTTCTGCGTCGGGCTCGGTAGCGTCTTCGATCGCACGCTTTGCCTTGGCCAGCGTCTTACCCAGGGCAAACGCGCCCTTCTCGGTGGCCTCTGCAACAGCTTTTCCGGCTTTAGCTGTAGCCTCAGAAGCCTTTGCGGCAGCTGCCGCGTAACCCTCGCCCGCCTTTGCAGCTAGACCACCGGTGAGCTGGGCATCTGCTGCCTCATCGGAAAGGACCATTGCGCCGTTGGAGTAGCCCAGCAACCACTCAGGCTTGATGGCAAACGAGCCTACCAGCGCCTCAGATCCAGCGCCGTCACCCACAAGAAATGCCGAGACCGCACCAGTGACCTGGTCAAACTCTGCGCCGCTCACGTAGCCCAGACTTTTTCCACTCTTAGTGCGAGCCTCCATACCGTGCCATAGAATGCAGGCATCAAAGTCCAAGTTCAAGCGCTTGATTGCTGCTTTATCGACGTTATTCTCGGGATCTTTAACGCAAAGTCCCTGTTCAATGGTCTCTAGAGACTCCAGCGTGACAAACGCGTCATCCTGCTTAATCATGCCGGCAATATCGGGCTTCTGAACCATCACACCCACTACCTGCGAAAGCTGGCCCTGTTTGAAAGGGGCAAAAACCACATTGTGGATCTTTCCCAGCTTGGAAAATCGCTCTTCTCCCGCATGCTTGCCCTTTGTAGCAGGCTTTTTGGGGAGAAGGACCTTTGCACCTAAGAGCTCGGTTGTTTTCACGTGAAACCTCTCTATAAAAAACGGGACGTCATAAGGCGTCCCGTCACATTGCTTGTAAGTGAGGCTTATGCCTCCTGGTAACCCTCGCCAGCGTTCTCCTGCTCGTGGGACTCAACGTTCTCGATGCGGACTGCCTGAGCCTCAGCGGTTGTGGCGGTTGGCTCTGGAACAACAAAGGAATCTGCGACAACATCTGCTGCGTCAGCGACAGTGTTAGAAGCAGAGGTCACCGCGTCAGAAAGCGACTCGCGGAGCTGATCCATGCGCTCACGAGCAAGATCAACCTTTGCGCGGAGCTCGTCAGTCTTTGCGTCAACAGTAGGCTTGACCTCGTCAATCTTAGTGCTCACAACCTTAGATGTGCGCTCGTAAGAATCAAGTGCGGAATCCCATGCGTCATTGACAGCATCTGCAGCCAAAGCGCGAGTCTCCTCGCCGGAACGTGGAGCCAGGAAAAGACCAGCTACAGCGCCAGCAGCAGCACCAAAAATAGCGCCTAGAAAGAAACCAGCAGACTTCTTGCTCATAAGTACCTCCTGTTAAACAGCAAAACGCTGTATGTAATCATACCGCAATAAGGGCGTTTATCGAACGGGCTTTGGACGAGGAACGTTAATCATGTTCCAGTCGTCTGGGACGTCAGTGACCTCGGAGTCATCGGTTGCGTCCTCGGCGGCCGTTGCCTCGGCGAGCTCGTTGGCGATGGGCTCGGCGTCGGCTGCGGGCTCGGCGTCGGCTGCGGGCTCGGCGGCGGCCGCGGGCTCGGCGTCGGCTGCGTCAGCAGCGTCGATGCCTGCGACCTCGGCGTTGTTCTCTTCAGCGTCTGCAACCTCAGCCTCAACTGCATCAGCAGCAGCTGCATCAGCGACATCCTCGAAGGAGTTGTCGGCAACGTAATCCTCAGCTTCTACGCTCTCTGCCTGGGGTGCAGCGTCCGTCTCAGGTTCTGCGGAGTCTGCAGGCTCATCGGTCTTCTCGCCGTCAAGGCTCTGGATGAGCGCAACGAGGCCGGAAACGATTGCGTTGATGTCTGGATCGGCTTCATCCTGGTTGCCATATGCCCAGTTGAGGAGCCACACGGCGCTGGAAAGCGAGGCTGCAACCAGCACGTCGTCTGGGCATGCGAGGATAATCTCGTAGAGGCCGCGGCGGGAATCCACCAGGGAAGTCTTGCCGGACGAAACATCTCCCGCAAGGTTGGTCAGAGCCAGGAGCTCCACGGTTACGTGCTCAAGCAGGTGCGCAACCTCGGTATCGTTGGCGACAAGTCCAAAGCGAGCGTCGGCGTCGCCCAAGCACAGGTGCTCGGAAAGACCTGGCAAAAGCTCAAGCACGCGCTCAGTTGCCTCAGCGTTTTCTGAGGTCAAACGTGGCGCTTTTGCCGAAAACTCAACGGTAGCGGTCAAGTTTTTGGGTCCTACCACAACTTTTTTGATAGAAATCAACTGCGCCATTTCAACCTCTTTCTATTGGTTCACTCTATTGTAATCATTCTTTTAGTTATTCATTTTCTGATGTGTCAGAGTTTTCGCCGGCTGGCTCAGATTCACCGTCTACCTGTGGTTCTGGTGCAATTACGCGCAGCAAAGAAAGGCGGCGGCGGCGCATCGACTGCACGCGGAACACGTAGCCATCCTTCTCAAAAACCTCACCTGGACGAGGCAAATGATTTGCCAAATCCAGCACAAAGCCCGCGATAGTCTCATACTCCTCGGACTCCCCCACCGGCCATCCAAGTTCATTCGCATCATTGAGCGAGAAACGACCATCTACCAGCCACTCTCTATCAGAGAGCTGCGTCAGATACTTGTTGTCCGGATCAAACTCATCCTCAATCTCGCCGACAATCTCCTCGACGATGTCCTCAACGGTAATGACACCCGCAGTTCCACCGTACTCGTCAACCACGATGACCATCTGATCGCGACTTGTCTGCATCTCGGTGAGCAGCGGAATGATGTCTTTGGTATCGGGTACGTAGTCAGCAGAACGCACGAAGCGCGCGATCTTCTCGTCACTATCGTGCTGGTCAAGCGCTGGCTCCAGCAAATCTTTGATGTGAGCGATACCCACGATGCGGTCGATATTCTCGTGGTAGATAGGGATGCGCGAGAAACCTGTTTGGCGCATGACGCGCAGGACCTCGGCGATAGTTGCGGTGTCTTCCATGGCGGTCATGTCAACGCGCGGGACCATTACCTCACGGACAACGGTGTCGCCCATCTCGATGACCTCGTGGATCATGGATTTTTCTTCTTCAGAGAGGTCCTCGGAATCCTTGACAATGTAGCGGAGCTCTTCCTCGGTGACCTCTTGATGGTCGTTGGTAGTGTCAATGCCCATGAGCGTGGTAACCGCATCTGCCGAGGCAGACGTGATGAACACGAGTGGGCGCGCAATATGCATGAACGCCTTCATGGGGCCGATAACTGCTTTAGCCACTGCCTCGGAGTTTGCTAGGCCGATGCTCTTTGGAACCAGCTCACCGATGACCACGGAAAAGAACGAAACAATCAGCGTAATAGCCACGACAGCTAAAGGAAGCGCCAGGTCAGCGTGGACACCAATACTGACCAGCCAAGCGCCGAATGGCTCGGAAAGGCTTGTTGCAGCAAATGCCGAGGAAGCAAAGCCTACCAGGGTAATTGCAACCTGGATTGTTGCGAGGAAATATCCGCGATCAGTGGCAATGTCAATGACAGCCAAGGCTCTTGGATCACCTTCGTCCACGTCCGCCTCAAGTGCCGCGCGACGAGAGCTAACAATGGCCATCTCGGCCGCAGAAAAAAAGCCGTTTACCAGGGTAAGCAGCAGAGTTATTCCAATACTTAACGCAATGTCCATCGAGTGTATGGGCACCTACCTCTTCGAAGTTACTTTTTGTATAGTCTATTGTACTCTAACGTGCTCTACCTTGTAGTCTTCAGGATTTTGACACAGTCTCGCCATGAAACGTCAGGCGCGAGACGCGATGGCGCGGACGACTTCGCGAGGTGATAGCGTCAACTAAGCGCGAGTTACACGCTGCGGCTGACGGAAACGCGGCGTGATGACGTCAACTATACGAGCAGTACGCTTTTCCCGCGTTGCGAATCGCTTTCCACGATTTTGCCCGCCATTTTAATGTCATGCTTCTCTATTTTTCTGCGTTAATTCTGACTAACAAGCAGTTCCCAATATTTGATGCAGAATTTTGAATAACTTGTCCAATTAATTCATTGCCATGAATACGTAACTTTCACGCCTAAAATTATGTGCCGAAAAAGGTAAAAAACCCGTTTAGTTGGAAATGAAAATTTAAAATTTGCCGATTTATCCCCAACTAAGACGATTTTTTACCGCGTCAAAAACTTTTATCTGGGGAAACACTATATGCAGAAATCTGTATTCCCCAACTAAACGCATTTTTTACCACTTAAGGGTCGCTTCGGGATCACTCTGGGGTCATTCCGGGGTCACTTCGGGGTCATTTGCATCATTCTTACCCGCTTAACTCCCCCTCTACAGCAAAAGACCCCCACATTCATGCTGAATGTGGGGGTCTTGCTCAATATACCGCTAGATTAGAGCTGCTTGCCAGCCTCGATCAGGTCCTTGACCTGCGCACGAACGGCGTCCAGGTCCTCGTCGGAAGGAAGCCAACCGATAGCGTGAACAGGCAGTGGCATGGTGAACTCTGCTGCCTCAAGCTCGGCCTGAACCATCTTGGTCCAAGTGGAGCCCAACCGTAAGAACCAAACGCAAAGCCAATACGGTGGTCATTCTTTGGAGAAAGACCGCTCATATAGGTCAGGAAGGAAGAAACGGTAGGCAGGAACTTAGAGTTCAGCGTAGGCGAACCAACGCAGACATACTTGGAATCCAAGAAGTGATACATGACGTTAGAGATGTGAGTCTCTTTGAGGTCGATGAGCTGGGCAGGAATGCCTTCAGCCAAAAAACCGTCCAGGAGAGCATGAGCCATCTTGTCGGTTGAACCCCACATGGAGTCGTACACGACCAGGGCTTTCTCCTCAAGCTTGCCGGTAGTCCACTCCTCGTACTTGGAGATGATGTCGGCAATGTGGGAACGCCATGCAACGCCGTGAGCTGGGGCGATAATATCGATGTTCTCCAGACCAATGCCCTTAACTGCGGTAACAGCAGAGTCAGCCTGACGACCGTAAGGGAGAACAATGTTTGCATAGTACTTGCGAGCCTGCTTCATAACCTCGCAGTAGTCGGACTCATCTTCAAAGCGAGTAGTTGAAGCGTAGTGCTGACCAAATGCGTCATTGGAGAAGAGAATCTTATCGTAGTCGGAATACGTGACCATGTTGTCTGGCCAGTGGACCATTGGGGTCTGCACAAAGGTCAGGGTGCGCCTACCGATGTTGAGCGTATCGCCCGTCTTTACGCCGTTGACGTTGATATTCTCGCCATAGAAAGCCTTGAGCTCCTTGACGCCCTGAGGTGCGCTTGCGTAGACCTCGGCGTTTGGCGCGAGCTCCAGAATGCGAGGAACGCTGCCGGAGTGGTCCATCTCAATGTGGTTGCAGATCAGAACGTCAATCTTTGCTGGATCGATGATGCTCTTAATGCGCTCGACCAGCTCCTCGGAGAATGGGCGCTTGACGGTGTCAATGAGCGTGACCTTCTCGTCCAAGATAAGGTATGCATTGTAGGTAATGCCCTGCTCAGTGGTGTAGCCATGGAACTCGCGAGCGTTCCAATCCAGGGCGCCTACAAAGTAGACATCGGGTTTGATTTCGACAGAACTAAGCATGTGTCCTCCAAAGACCACAGTGCGAAAATTTGACACTACAAGGATATCATTTGCCGGCTAGTGAATGTATGTTCACGTAAACTTTACAGAAGTTGTCCGAATCTAAATTCTTTCCGTGCTGGAATCTAGATTTTCACTTTGTCCGAATCTAAATATTTTCCTTGCTGTTATGTTCTTTTGACAGTGTTACCATAAATTACATAGGTCTAAAACGTATCCGGAGAGGGGAACCTATGAAAATGCTACGCGCAATGCGTGAGCCACTGAAGTACGTTCAGGGCAAAAATGCTTGTCTCGAGTTTGAAAAAGAGATGGGCTACATGGGAAGCGCTTCCTGTTTGTTTGCTCTAACAGCGGCTACAAAGCAACCCATGACATGATCGAGCAGAGCTTCGAGGGCAAGGGCGACTATTACCGTCGCTATGAGGTCTTCGGTGGCATCTCTTCCAACGGCGAGATTAACCACATGAAGGCTATCGTCGAGGAGGACAACATCGACGTAGTCGTCGCTATCGGCGGCGGCAGCGCTGTTGACACCGCAAAGGCAACCGCATATTACGCTGGTAAGCGCATCGTTATTCTTCCTACCGTTGCAGCTACCGACGCTCCATGCACCGGCCTCTCCGTTATTTACAACGATGACGGTTCCTTTGACAAGTACCTCTTCTACCCACAGAACCCAGATGCAGTTATGGTCGACACCCAGATCATCGCTAACGCACCTGTTTCCTTCCTAGTAGCAGGCATGGGCGACGCACTGGGCACCTACTTTGAGGGCCGCGCATCCATCCGCACCGAGTCTCCTTCCCTTGAGGGAACCGGCATTACCCGCGTCGGTATGGCAATTGCTAAGGAGTGCTACCTCACCCTTCGCGATTACGGTTCACAGGCAATTAAGGCTTGCGAGAACAACGTTGTAACCCCAGCTCTTGAGGCTATCTGCGAGGCAACCGTCTACATGAGTGGCGTTGGCGCTGACAACGTTAACTGCGCAGCAGCTCACTCCTTCTACAACGGCCTCACCTCTCTTGGTGGCCACAGCGCACCTCACGGCAACTGCGTTGCTTTTGGTACCCTGGTCCAGCTTGTTCTTGAGGGGGTTCCTCAGGAGGAGTTCGACGAGGTCCAGGACTTCTGCCTTGAGGTTGGTCTTCCAACTACCCTCGAGGAGGTTGGCATCACCACTGACGAGCAGATCAAGAAGATCGCTGAGGCTGCTTGCGTTCCTGGCGAGACCATCCACAACCTTGCTGGCGACGTCACTCCTGACGAGCTCTATGCAGCTATCGTTCAGGCTGACGCTATGGGCCGCGCTCTTAAGGCTTAGGCTTCTAGTCGCAGGTTGCGACGCACACCGACGCGCCTGGCGGCAGGTCGCAACGGCGCTGCAACACCGACGCGCCGCAACAGCGTGTCTGGCGGCAGGTCGCAACAGCACATTCACTTGATACAGAAGAGGGACCGCAGATGCGGCCCCTCTTTTTTGCAGTTTTAATGTGATGGCGAGAAACGCGGGCAATGCTGCAACGGTACACAGCACAGACGAGGCTCGCACCGAGGCAGCAGCGTCGACACGCCTACAGGCCCAGCACCTGTTTGACGTCCGCAGCAATCAGCTCGGGCTCCAGATGACTTTCTCGCATAAGCTCTGCGATGTTGACGCGGTCGTAAAAAGCCTTCTTGACGCCGTAGTTCAACACGCGTGCGGAAGAAGTTCCCAAGTAGCTGGCTATATTTTGTCCCCAGCCACCCTCGATGATGCCGTCCTCAATGGTTACGATGACGTCGTGGTCTTTTACCAGGTTGTCGAGCAGATTCTGGTCAACGCCCGAGGCAAAGTATGGTTTGACCAGCGTGGCTTCAATTCCCAAGGTGGAGCTGAGGGCCTCAACGGCTTTCTCGCCAAGGTCGTAGAAATCGCCCAAGGCAAGAACGGCCACCTTGGAGCCCTGGCGCGTGACCTCGTAGATATTGAGGTCGTCGAAGTTTGTGCGGACGGGGCCCTCGGCGTGAACCACGGGACCGGAAGGGATTGCGATGTAGACGGGGTGTTTGTCCTGGTCAAGTGCCCAGTCGAGCATGGCAACGTACTCCTCGGCATTGGACGGCGCGAGGTATACCATGTTAGGAATGTTTGCGATCATGGAAATGCTGCTGAGGCCCTGGTGGGTGGCGGCCATCAATCCCCTAATGGAGCCGGAGCCCACGATAACCGCAGGATTCTGGTTAAGCGCCAGGTCCTGGGTCAGCTGGTCGTAGGTGCGCTGGATGAAGGTTGCGCTTGAGCCCCAAACCACGTGCGCACCGGCGTGAGCTGCGCCGGAAGCCATTGCAACTGCGGTTTCCTCGGCAATGCCCACGTCAAGGTAGTGCTTCCCAGCTCTTCTCGACGTTCCTGTGAAAGGCCGAGAAGACCAGGAACAGCCGACATGAGCACCAGGAACTTCGGGTCAGTCTTTGCGCGCTTGAGCGCATACTCTGCGAAGATGCTGGCATACGACTCGGAGGAACCGGATGCAGGGCTCTGACCAGTCTGGATGTCAAACGGCATGTGCCAGTGCCACTTCTCCTTGTTTGCCTCCGCGGGAGCGTAGCCTTTACCCTTGAGCGTATTGATGTGAACCACGACCGGATGGGTCGAGTCTTTTACCTGCTCAAACGCGGCGATAAGAGCCTCGATGTCGTTGCCGTCATTGACATACAGGTAGTCCAGACCCATCGATTTAAAGAGGTTATTCTCGGCAGCTCCGTTAGTGCGACGCAGCTCAGCGAACTGGTCGTACATGCCACCGTGGTTCTCGGCGATGGACATCTGATTGTCATTGAAGACGATGATAAAGTTGCTGTTCAGCTCGCCGGCAACGTTCAAACCCTCAAGCACCTCGCCGCCGGACATGGAGCCGTCGCCGATAACTGCGATGATGTTCTCCTTGCCGCCCATGATGTCGCGAGCTTTTGCCAGGCCAAGCGCCAAGCTAATGGACGTGGAGGTGTGGCCGATCTTGAAGAGGTCGTGCGGAGTCTCGGCGGGATCAGTGTAAGGAGACACCGAGTCGTAAAGCGCGGGATCCATGTATGCCTGCTTGCGCCCAGTGAGCATCTTGTGCGGATACGTCTGGTGCGAGACGTCGTAAACGATATGGTCAACGGGTGAGTTAAACACCGTGTGGAGCGCGATTGTTGCCTCGACGATGCCAAAGTTTGGACCAAAGTGGCCGCCGTGCTTTGACTCCATGACCAGCAGATTGTCGCGAATCTCCTGCGCAAGCGCCGCGCGGGCCTCCACATCCAGCTTCTTTACGTCTTCCGGTCCATTGATATTCTCTAGGTACATGTGCGGCCTTTCTTTAATTGATTTGTTTCAAATACGTACCCAGATGGGCAATACATGATACTGACGGGCGTAAAATAAGCCACATGAGTAAGGGAGACACGTTAGAAGCTTGTATCCGTGGTCAACCATATCGTACGGGCAACATCATTAATTGCTTGCACTGTTTTGATGATGGCCGAACACACCTAAGTCAGATAATCTGTCAAAAAGACGTATACATTACGCTGAAAATAGCTAAAGCATGCAGATTATCGTCATTAGGTGTGTAAAATGCCCGCAATTGAGCAGAATATCCGACTTAGGTGTGTTCCGTAGATACGGAATTTACCGATAGTTAAATTTCTTATATATATCTATTCATTATTCAGCATATTAATTGAAGTTTATGCATAGAAATGTATATAGGACATTGGCGCTCTTTAATTGTCAGACATTGAGCCCCAGTCGTCCGATTATCTTGACTAGAAACATGACAGTTCTTCAGCGAGGCGCGACTAAGCTGCACCGTTTTGTACGCAAAGCCTAAAAGCCGACGCTAGATACATTGCGGAACGCAAAAGAACCCTCGCACCTGAAAGATGCGAGGGTTCGTACTTGAAACGCTTCATCTACCTGTGGCTTCGTGCCCGCAGCACCTGCCGCGCTCGAAGCCGTATCTAACCTACAGGTTAACGCTCGCCAGCGGCGCGACGCTCGGCGTACTCGGCAGCAAGACGAGCCTGGATGTCGTGCGGAACCTGCTCGTATCCTGCCAGCTCAACGGTATATTCGCCCGTTCCGCGCGAGAGGGACCTCAGTCTTGTAGCGTAATCGGTAACCTCAGCGTATGGAATCGTCGCCTTAATGGTGGTTTCACCAGCCGAAACGCCGGTGCCGGAAGACATTCCCTCAACACGACCGCGGGAAGCGGATACGTCGCCCATGACGGAACCTGCGTAACTGTCTGGAACGGTAATCTCCAGGTGAGCCATGGGCTCCAAGAGAACTGGTTCTGCCTGGTCAACAGCCTTCTGGAAGCCAATGCGAGCAGCGGTCTTGAATGCCATCTCGTTGGAGTCAACTGGGTGGTAAGAACCCTCGTAAACAGCAACTTTAACGTCAATCATAGGATAACCAGCCAAAACGCCTTCGCGCATGGTCTCCTGAACACCCTTATCAATAGCGGGGATGAAGCCGCGTGGAATGTGGCCGCCTACGATTTCGTCCACAAATTCGTAACCTGCGTCTGGGTTTGGCTCGATGCGCAGCCAGCAGTCACCATACTGACCGGAGCCGCCGGTCTGCTTCTTGTGCCTACCCTGAGCACTTGCAACTCGACGGATTGTCTCGCGATATGGGATGCGAAGCGCAACCTTATGTGCGGAAACGCCGGCTCGCTGCTCAAGACGCTCGAGAAGAACGGCTACTTGTGCCTCGCCGATTGCAGAAACAATGGTCTGGCCGGTGTCCTCGTCACGCTCAACCTTAAGGGTTGGATCGGCGTCAGCGGCCTTCTCCAGGAACGCGAAGAGCTTGCCCTCGGTACCGCGCTCATCAGGCTCAATAGCCGTGCGGTACAGGGAGTTGGGGAACCTAAACGCGGCAGCCTCAACCTTACCGGTAACGGAGAGCGTGTCGCCCGTCATGGCCTCGAGCTTTGGAACTACCACGATATCACCAGCTGCGGCAGTGCTCACGTCAGCCGTTTCTTTGCCGCACATACGATACAGGTGAGAAAGGCGCTCAGGCTTGCGTGTGCGAGCGTTGATAAGCTCAGAACCTGCAGAAACAGTACCTGCGAGCACCTTTACAAAGGTAAGCTTGCCGTTCTGTGGATCCTGCAGCGACTTGAAAGCAAACGCAACAGGGCGCTCGTCATCAGGGGAAATATCAAGCTGCTCGCCGTTCACCAGCGGAATGCGGCCAAAGTCGGACATAGTTGGGAACCAACCATCAATGGCATCAAGCAGCGAAATAACGCCCTCTTCGCGGACGCAAGAACCCGAGAAGACAGGAACAAAAATGCGCTCCATAAGAGCCTTGCCCAGCAGGCCCTCAAGCTCTTCCTGCGTAATTTCCCCGCCTTCAAGGTAGCGCATCATCAGCTCATCGTCGGCCTCAACAACCAGCTCGGTCAGGGCGGCTCGGGCAGCTTCTGCCTCTGCCTGGAACTCGGCAGGAATATCGGTGACCTCAGGCTTGCCGTCTACCAGCTTGCGCGCCTTCTGATGGACAACGTCAATGATGCCGGAGAACGCCTCGCCAGAACCCATTGGAATGGTCACTGCGCCAAGCGAGGAGCCAAAACGATCCTGGAGCATAGCCATCGCGGTCTCGTAGTCTGCATCAGGGCGATCCAGGCGGTTGATAAACAGTGCACGGCAGAGAGACAGGTCCTCGGCAGCAAACCAAAGCCTGGTGGTGATAGTGCCAGGTCCACTAGCTGCATCAACAACAAACAGCGCAGTCTCAACAGCGCTCATTGCCGAATAGGCGTCACCCACAAAGTCAGGATAGCACGGTGCGTCAAGCACGTTAATGCGTGTATTTTCCCAGGTAATTGGTGCGATAGTAGTAGAGATAGAGAATCCGCGCTCTGACTCTTGTGAATCGTAATCAAGCGTGGGCTTTGTGCCTGCGTGGCCGCCTAAACGAGTGGTTGCACCCGTCAGATGCAGCATTGCCTCGGCAAGCATGGTTTTGCCCACGCCACCTTGGCCCACCAGGACCACATTCTTTACCTTAGAAACATTTTTTTCGGCCATGATGCCTCCTCTGACTGCGGCAAGCAGCCGAGAAGGTCAGCCGATAGTACGCGCCCGAGTCTAGCGCGATATGCTTCGGCCCTTCCTGCTACTTACCGAACAAGAAAACCTCTAGCCACCCTACCGTACCTCAAAGCACAAAAAGAGACACCCACCATTCGATAAACGACATGTGGTGGGTGCCTCAAAGTTTCTTCTCGATAGAAGAATTTGTGATGTTGCCGCAGGTAGATGGTGCGAAATCGCAGAACGCCACCCGCGTGCATCACAATAGTTAGATTCTAACTCCTCGGTGAACGGTGTTGTTAAAGATCAGATAGCCGATAATTGCGTTCACCAGCGACAGCGTAACAAAGATAATGTTTGGCAGCGTCTCGTTAATCACGCCCGTTGACGAGCTAAATGATTCGATAACCGGAACAATCATCATCATGAACGTTCCGCCGATAACAAACATGGAGCCCAGCGTGCCCGCAAGAGAAGACACCGTGACCGAAAGACTCCTCTTGGTAATATCAACAACAGAAGTCCAGTCAAAATTTGGACGTCGAATATCAATGGCTAGGCCAACGTTAGACACCAGGAACACAATGCAGAGCGGCAGAATAACGTTTCTCAGGGCTGTTTCAATGGTGATGTGACCAGGAATCAGGAAGAAAATCTGGGTCACAACGCTGAAAATGAGCACGTAAAGCATGTTAACGGCAATCTTTGCGCCAAAAATCTGCTTTGAAGATACGGGCATAGTTGCCATCAGCCAGTTTGAGCGGCCTTCCAGCGAGTACGAAATAGCAGCGGAGTTGGCAGCGCAGAACATCGAGGTGCCAAACCAGGTGGTTATCATGCCAAAGATGGTTCTTGCCAAAGGTAGATAGCGCGGAACCTCGGACGCAGGAACAAAGTAGGCCACGATAGACGACGTGCTAAAGAACATGGAAATAAAGGCGAGAATAACCATCAGCAAGCAGCCAAAAAGCATGTTTATAAAGACTGCTGGGTAACCTGTGATGGTCTGAATCTCTTTTTCTGATCAGAGCAACAAAAAGGCGTCGCGGACTTGGTGGAAATCTGTTTGGTGGTGAACTTCTTCTGGACCTTGTCCTCGCTTACTAGTGCATTAATGCGGTCGTTGAAGCGAGAAATGATTGCCACAATTGCTGCAGGAGCTCCAACAGAAACTAGGACAAACAGCAAGAAGCTAACAAGGGAGCCAGAGTTAAAGAAATCCGCAATCCACAGTGATGGAAGATAAACTACGCCAACTGAACTTGCAACGCTAAAGACGGTGTTCTGGAAGTTATCCACCACACCTGGGACAAACTTGTCTGCATTGAAAGATATCGTAAAGATAAAGAACAGATACGCGACCATAAATAGAAGACCGAACGCTCCGCCGATAACCACGCCGAGTGACTTGAAGTGCAGCTTTGCAGCAAGGGCAGCAACCACAAAAGCCAAGAGAATTGCAGCAGAAACCGCAAGGTTAGGCCCAAGAAGAAGCGCGAACAAGGCACCAATCAAGCGTGGAAGTGTAACAGCCTCAAAGGTGAAGTAAGCCAAAAAGACTGGCAGCATAATGACAATAGACCAGATACCCTCTGCAGCATACAGAGCTGCTACGCGAGAATAAATAATGGTGCTCTTTTTGATTGGAAGCGACATGATAAAGTCGTAATCCTTGTACGCAAAAAGCACGCCATTGGCCTTTACAAACGTCAAAATAATACCAGGTAGAGCGCCAACAAGAATTCCTGCCAGAGGAAGCAGCCTTGTGAAGCCAGCAATGGCTAGAGTTGTCGCAATGCCGTAAATGTAAACCATCATGAAGAGCGTGCCAACAACTACAAAAATACCACCGACAATAGGCAGAGCGTTTGCGCCAACCTTTTTCTCAAATTCTTTCGAGCACCTATAACCTGCGTAGTCCAAATCATGGTGATCTGAACCTTAAGCAGCATCCAGAACACTTTGAGATTGGAAGGCAGTTTGAGCTCAGAGCGATCGAGAACAGGAACTTGACCAGCACTTACTTGAGCTGGAATAAAGACATCTCCTGAGAGTTGCAGGTTCTGCTCAGGCACATCGGGGCGCTGAGGAGCCTGTGGAACATTGTTTGCCATGACTAGTTCTCCTTAGGGAAGGAGGGAGGAACTGGAGCGCCTGGAGGTACTGGTGCTCCGGGCACAGTTGGAGCCGCAGGTGCGGCGGGCGCTGCAGGCGCGGCTGGTGCTGCTGGTGCTGCAGGTGCTGCGGGCGCGGCTGGTGCTGCTGGTGCTGCAGGTGCGGCTGGTGCTGCAGGTGCTGCGGGGGCCGTAGGTGCAGCCGCTACGGGCGCGCCAGGAATGACTGGCTGAACAGTGGCGCCGTCCTTTGTAGTAGCCATATCCTGAGCAATCTCGGCAGAAACGCCAGGAGCGCCGGCTTCAAGACCAAGGAAGACTTCCTCGAGCGAGGCATTGCCGCGAATCTCGTCCGTTTTACCTGCAGCAAGAAGCTTGCCCTGACGAATAATTGCAATTTTATTGCAGAGTTTCTCGACAACCTCAAGAACATGTGACGAGAAGAACACTGCAGATCCGCGGTCGGCAAGCTCGTGCAGCATCTTCTTCAACTCGAAGCTTGCTGCTGGATCCAGGCCAACAAATGGCTCGTCCAAAATGATGAGCTTTGGCTCGTGGAGCAGAGCGGAAATCAGAACCAGCTTCTGCTTCATACCGTGAGAGTAGCTGCCAATAGCGTTTGCCAGGGAATCAGTGATGCCCAAGCGGTTGGCCAACGTAGTAATGCGCTCGACGCGGTTCTCTGCAGGAACGCCAAAGATGTCACTGACGTAATTGAGGTACTTAATGCCGCTCATGAACTCGTAAATGTCTGGGTTATCTGGGACGTAAGCGATGACCTGCTTTGAGCCAACAGGGTCAACCAGCACATTCTTTGAATCCACAAAAATGACGCCGCCCTCAAATGGCTGAGCACCAACGATAGACTTGATAAGCGTGGTCTTACCTGCGCCGTTGTGGCCGATAAAACCGTAGATGTCGCCAGGCATAACGTCGAGCGAAAGGTCAGAAACAGCTACCTTGGAGCCATACTTCTTGGTAAAGTGCTGGACGCTCAACACGGGAACAACCTCGCCAGGTGCCGCTGGGGCTGGTGCTGGTGCTGGAGCTGGGGCCGGTGCAGCAGAAGCTGCAGGCGCAGTAGGCGTAGCGGCGGGAGCCGCGGGCGCTGCGGGGGCAGCAGGTGCAGTTGGTGCAGCTGGCGCCGCTGGAGGTACGGGAGCGTTAGGAACGGGTGGCTGTGGAATGTTGTCGGCCATGCTAGTTTCCTTCTTCCATTTTGTCTGTCTTATTCACACGAGTGTTATTTGCTTTTGGAGTGCGCTTTGCCCTTCTCAGAGCGTCACGCAAAATCCATTCTACCTGAGCGTTAGTTGAACGCATGTCGTCTTGCGCCCAGCGTTCAACCGCCTCCCAGACTTCTGGAGCTACACGAAGTGGATATTGTTTGCGAGGTGCCATGGGTTTCTCGCCAAGCTTTACTGCTGCAAGGAACCGGTGTTAAGCACAGGCTGAGCCTCGGACTCGCCGCAGAGAACAACCATGAGGTTGGATGCCATAACGGCCTTGCGATCCTCGTCGAACTCAACAACGCCATTCTCGGAGAGCTGAGTGAGAGCCATGTCAACCATGGAAACGGCGCCCTCGACGATCTTCTTACGTGCGGCGATGATTGCCTCTGCCTGCTGGCGGCGGAGCATTGCCTGCGCGATTTCTGGGGCGTAAGAAAGGTGCGTGAGGCGAGCATCGTCGACGGTGATACCAGCGACGGAAAGGTTGCGGCTCAGCTCGGACTGAAGCGCCTCGGAGACTTCCTCGATGTTGGAACGCAGGGTAATAGCAGTGTTGGACTCGGACTCGTCCTCCATGTGATCGTAGCTGTAGATGCTAGCAACGTGCCTGAGCGCGGTCTCTGCCTGCATAGCAACGTAGCTGTCGTAGTCGTCGACGTCAAAGAGAGCCTTTGCGGTATCGCTGACGCGCCAAACAACAACCTCGGCGATCTCGATTGGGTTGCCCATGCGGTCGTTGACCTTGAGGACGTCGCCGTTCAGCGTGCGGGCACGAGTGGAAATGATGGAGGTGTGCACGTTGACCGTAGGGGTGCCTGTGCCTGTGGCGAGAGAAGAAAGATCGCCCACATTTGTAGACAGGGTCTTGGCGTAATAAGGATTTGCCCAGCGAAGGCCCTCGTCCTTAACGGTGCCGATGTACTTACCAAACAACACGCAAACCCTTGCCTGACCAGGCTGAAGGCTGAATAGTCCGCTCGAAACAAACAGGCCTGCAAAGAAGAATACCAGTGCACCAATGATGCTTGGGAACGATGGATCCAGGCGGGGATTTCTGTCTGCAGCGATTGCGCTGAGTACAAAATTAGCCAAAAATAGGGCTGCAACTGCAAAAAGAACAATGGTAATCAGCAGGAACAGCCAACCACTCTTGGACTTAATAATTTTCTCGGTGCTCATAAGATCTCCTTTGTGACAATGAGCCTTTTGTTGGCATCATTGTGATATCACTTTGATTACAAGTCAATAGAAATTTTTATTTAAATGTTGTTCAAAAATACCAGGTAAGATGGCGGTTTTTCGGCGAGCAGTGCGCGAAAAGCGGCGAGCAATGAGCGCTTGGTCGCGCAAGGTGCGTGTGGCGCGTGGCGAGAAGGTCGCTGCACGTGGTGCATGGCGCGTGGCGAGAAGAACGCTGCACGTGGCGAGAAGTTCGTCTCTTCGAGAAAAGTAACCGACCTGTAAGGCTTGGATCGAGCGCGCCTGATTTCTGCAAAGAATCTGTAACTTTTGCCTGAAAATGTAAAGAATCGGTAGATTTGCCTGATTTTGTCAAAGAATCGGTGGCTCAAATACAGATTCTTTGCACTTTTCAGGCGGACCTTTCGTGACGTGACTTTTGAATCCGAGGTTAGTTTCACAAGCACTCTCATGGAGCCTGATTTTCTCGCCATGTCTGAATGATTTGCCGGAAAAGTGCACCTTGTCTGAGCGATTTGCCGGTTTTTCTCATCATGTCTGAGTAAATTTACTCAGACATGATGAGCTTTTCAGGCTCGCAATCAGAGCCAATCAAAAATGGAGAGAGGCAGCTTGATCGCATAAAAACACACCTCGGGAGAAACCCCAAGGTGTGTTCGGTGTTCGGTGTTCGGTGTGCAATATTACCTGTTCGCACTGGCTTCGTCGCAGGTCGCAGCCCTGACCGTCGCAGAGCTCGCAGCCTCGCGCCCGTCGCAGCTCGCAGCTGGTACGGAACCCGCGGTGCGTGGCGCGCTAGTCGATACGAGCGTCTACCTCAAGCCAACCAAGCTGCTCAATGTTGCCCTTGACGTGCTCGCAAGACTTGCGCCATGCCTCAATCTCGGAGTCGGAGAGCTCGGGCACAAAGACCTTCTCGACACCATTGGCGCCGATAACTGCAGGAAGTGAAGAGTAGAAGCCAGAAACGCCATACACGTCGTTGAGCAGCGTGGAGACTGGCGTGATCAGCTTGGTATCGTGGACAATAGCCTTGATGACCTCGACAGCGCCGTTTGCAATGGAGTACTCAGTGCACTGCTTGCCGCTGTAAGTGACGTAACCACCCGTGCGTCCGGCCTGCTCAAGCTCTGGGAGGTCAAAGGTCTTGCCCGTCTGAGCTGCAACTTCGTCGAGGGTGAGGCAGCCAATGGAGACATGTGACCAGCAAGCAAACATGCCGTTGCCGTGCTCGCCGAGCATCCAAGCGTTAATGCAAGATGCTGGATAGCCAGTAGCGCCGGAAAGTGCGTGGCGGAGTCGAGCGGAGTCCAACGTGGTACCGGAGCCGATAACCTTATTTGGATCAGCGCCGGTCAGATACTGGAGCTCAGTGGTGACAACGTCGCATGGGTTTGCGATGTTGACCCAAACACCATTGAAGCCAGCGTCTGCAATGCGCTCAGCGAACTTCTTGGCCTCGTCAGTGGTGACGAAGAGCTCACCATCACGACTAGCTGCTGCAGCCTCAATGTGGCCAGCAGCATTAACAATAATATCGCAGCCAGCAAGTTCCTCGTAACGGTCATCAAGCTCATAGACGCGAGCGGGGTGTGGATAAAATGGCATTGCGTCCAACAGGTCGTTTACCTGAGCTTTGCACAGGACCTCATTTGTATCACTAATAAAGAGCTCGGTAACAAGTCCCTGGTAAAGCAGGGCATTTGCAACGTGAGCGCCGACGTGATTAGCACCAATGATGCCAATCTTACTGATGAGAGCCATAATCCACCCCTTTATCTCGTCCAAAATTACTGTGCCTGATAGCCTAGCGGTTTTTTGCATAAACGGGTAACGATACAGAAAGACGAAACAGATTAGATACAACAGTCACCTCAACGTGCCATTAAAATCTGTAAACGGTATAGTAGTAATCCAAGATTTGGAGAGGAACTATGGGATACAAGACACCAACATGCTCTATTGCGCGTAGTTGCGGAGGCTGTGAATGGCTTTCGGTCCCCTATCCTATCCAACTTAAGCGTAAGCAGGCGCAGGTAGAAGAACTTCTCGCCCCGCTGGCAAAAATCAATAACGTAACTATCGAGCCCATACGCGGAATGGATGAGCCTCTGGCTTATCGTCACAAAGCAGCAACGCCATTTGCACCGGGCAAGGGCCGCACGGTTCGCTCTGGTTTTTATGCAAGCGGAACGCACAAAATTATTGCATCAAAGGAATGCCTGGTAGAGGACGGTCGAGCTCGCGCTATCCTCAACGACGTGGCCTATCTCGCTGGCCAGTTCAACATCCATGCCTACCAGGAGGATCGCGGCAAGGGCGCACTCCGTCACGCCGTAGTGCGCTGCGGATATGCCACCGAGGACGTCATGCTGGTGCTGGTGGTCAACGGCCAACATCTGCCCCATGAACAGGAGTTTATTGCCGCGCTTCGCAAGGCGCACCCCGAGCTCACCAGCATCTTCTTAAACGTCAACCAGAAGCGCACCAACGCAATCTTGGGGCGAGAAACTCGTCTGCTTTGGGGCTCAACGTCTATGAGCGACAAGCTTCTGGACTGCACATTTGAGATTGGTCCAACCAGTTTCTATCAGACCAACCCTCAGCAAACCGAGGTGCTCTATCAGCTGGCTATCGACGGAGCGCTTGCTAGCTCCGAGCTTGCTGACTCCGAGCAGACCGGCGACGCGCAGGCCAGCAACCTGCGAGTCCTCGACGCGTACTGCGGCACAGGAACCATTGGACTTTGTTTAGCACACGCCGCCGAAGCTCAAGGCATCAACCTCTCACTCACTGGCGTTGACCAGGTTGAAAACAACATTCAAATGGCTCGCAGAAACGCTCGAAACAACAAACTTGAAGCCGAATTTATCTGCGACGATGCTACTCGCTACATGCAAGCTCTGGCAAAAGACGGTCAGAACTTTGACGTCATTATTCTTGACCCACCTCGTGCAGGTTCAACGCCTACCTTCCTCAAGGCAACAGCTCAGCTAGCCCAGAAGAAAATCGTGTACGTGAGCTGCAACGTTGTGACGCAGGCCAGAGACCTCAAAGTTCTTCTCGACAGCGGATTTGCCATCGAGCGCGTGACACCTGTGGACATGTTCCCCCACACCAAGCATGTGGAGAGCGTTGTAGTGCTTTCTCGGGTCTAGATTAAAGGCACAAATTGAATTGAGCGGCTATGAAAACGGTAGAATTTGGAAAACAACATAACGACGTAATCATGCTGCTTCACGGCGGCGGTTTGTCTTGGTGGAACTATAAAGCCGAGGCTGAGCTGCTAAAGAATCGATATCACGTTGTACTGCCAATCCTTGACGGACATGCAGGTAGTGACAATGATTTTATAAGTATCGAGAAAAACGCGAGTCGGCTCATTTCTTTTATTGATAATGAATTTGGTGGCTCGGTTCTCCTTATTGGAGGCCTGTCCCTTGGCGCGCAGATTTTAGTTGAAATGCTTACGCAACGAAATTTGATCTGCCAAAACGCCGTCATTGAAAGTGCATCTGTTGTTCCATCTAGGCTGACAAATGCCTTGATCAAACCAATGTTTTCTCTAAGTTATGGCTTAGTGAAAAAGAAGAGCTTTGCTCAAATGCAATTTGACTATCTTCATATTCGCAAGATCTATTTGAAGACTATTATCGAGACACGTCGCAAATCTCAAAAGAGAACATGATTGCATTCTTGGAAGCAAATACATCCTATGAGATAAAACCCAACCTACAAGATGTCCACGCCAACATCCACATACTTGTCGGAGAAAAAGAACAGAAAAAGATGATCTGTTCGGCAGAGCAATTACATAAGATACTGCCTGATAGCGTTCTTGAAATAAAGAAAGGTTTATATCATGGCGAATATTCCATCAATTGCCCAGAGGAGTATACAAAAGAACTTCTAGACATGATTAATGCCCAATAGGACCCTTACCATCCGCTGACCCATCAATCTGTCCTCCAAAACCCAGGAGCTCTCCGTGATTATAAAAAACGAAATACCTCTTTTAGAATATGACGATGCCTCCCCAGAGGTTATTTCAGCAGATCACGAATGGACCGCAGGTCGGCTACCAGAAAAATGCCTCTTTGCATTTCTTGGAGACGTTGTCCATGATTACGCCAACGAGCACGGAGCAGAGATCGTAGAAACAATCGTGACTGTTTCTCGAGACATTAAAGTCTACGTTTTGGATTCATATGGCGAGAAAATCTGTTTAGTTCAATCCCCTACTGGATCTGCTTCATCCACACAGGTAATGGACATACTGGTTACCTGTGGATGTAAGAAAATAGTTGCAGTTGGTTCTTGCGGCGTTCTAAAAGAGATACAAGAAAATGCCTTTCTCGTCCCAACTAAAGCTCTTAGAGCGGAAGGGACGTCCTATCACTATCTTCCAGTATCAAGATATATAGAGCTTGATAAGGAGCCAATTTCTGTTATAGAAGAAACCTTCAAAAAAGACGGACTCCCTTTTGAGACGTGCACCACCTGGTCTACTGACGGTTTCTTCCGTGAGACAAAAGATATGGTTGAGTATCGTCTGCAAGAAGGATGCTCAGTTGTAGAGATGGAATGCTCGGCACTAGCCGCTTGCTGCAGAAAACGAGGAGCGCAGTTTGGTCAGTTTCTCTTTACAGCAGACTCTTTGGCAAACGTTCACGAATATGACGAGAGGGACTTTGGCAAAGACTCCCATGAGAAAGCGCTGCTTCTTGGCCTAGAAATACTCAGAAACTTTACCTAAACCATTGCTGGGCACCTGCGCTTACTGCGTTTCGTAAAATTTAAGCGTACAATTGTTAGCATGTTCTACTTGCTTTTCATCAGGGCATTTCTACAAATAGTGAGGCTCATATGAAAGTGCAGCAGCTCATCAAAGAAACGTGCGCAATAGCCTCTGAGGACATCGGCACGGCAAAAGCGGATCAGATTGCACAGGCAGCTCAAAAGCGATTCGAGGCGCTCTGTACAGAAAATGCATCCGATTCCAAAGAACTCCGTGCTCACTCTTTCAAACGCATTTACCCTGGTATTGCAGTATATGAAGCTCTACGCGCAGAGGGCATCACACAAGAAAAGGCCGTCTGGTATATTCGCGAATATTTCCAGCGATTTGCTGCTAAACGAGTACCACTCTTCCAATGGGCCATCAAAACGTTTGGTCTTGCACGCAAGTTTCCTCGCCTCTTTAAATCAGGTATCGAGAAAAGCTGCACATCAAGTGCTGGGTTTGCCTTTGAATATCCAGAAAGTCACGGTAACGAAGCTCGCCTTAACATTGTGAGCTGCCCCTACCATGAGATAACCAAAAAATACGGTTGCCCCGAAATAACCGCTGCATACTGCGACAGTGACGACGCAGGATATGGCAACTTGCATCCGCAGCTTATCTGGGGCCGCACAAAAACCATAGGCCACGGTGGCGATTGTTGCGATTTTCTCTTAGAGTATAAGGAGAACTAACCGCAGGTAGACACCTTCTGCCTGCGCCGTCGCTAGAATCTTGTCATCTACATGACGTGCACTGAGTACGTCTACTAGGAGTTTTTATGCAAGAAAATCGTATGTTTTCCGACGTTAAGCTGGCAAAGAGACTAACTCCAGCTTGGCTTAGTCCCTTTTTAGCCGTTTTCTTGTTGGTCGTTGGACAAATTATTGGTGCTATTGTAATGACCATTTCAGCAGCTCTTATTATTGCCCCTTACTACATGGCGCACCCAGATCTTCCAGATCGTCTTTCTGATTCCCTCAATCTGAGAGAGATTTTTGGAGACTACTATCTTCTGATAATGCTTCTTTCCTTTGTCTTTATCGCAGGCCTCTTTTTCCTGTGGGTAAAACTCTTTGAAAAACGTCCGATTGTTACTCTGGGATTTTACAAAGATAACTGGAAGAAAGAGCTGCTCAAGGGCTTTGGTCTAGGAATTCTTCTCTTCTCTATTGTGATGCTGATTCTCATTTTGACCGGATCTTATCAATTAGTTGGCACTACTTTTACGCCTTATGCCTTCGGTTTTGTTCTTCTCACCATTCCGTTTGGCTCGTTCAGGGTGGAACAGAAGAACTTATCACTAGAGGATGGCTTCTTCCTGTCATGGCAGAGAAGTCCAATAAAATTATTGCAATCGTGGTTTCGAGCAGTCTATTTGGTCTTCTCCATATGTTTAACAGCGGCTTTACCATGCAGTCTCTGATTGACCTGATTCTTTTTGGCATCTTAGAGACGTTCTATATCATCAAAACTGACAATCTCTGGGGAGCCGCTGGCATTCACGGAGCCTGGAACTTTGCTCAGGGCAACATCTTTGGAGTTCTGGTAAGCGGTAGCACTACAGGCAGTTCTTTGCTGCAGTTTGCCCCTGGCAGTGGCCCGGATTGGCTTACCGGCGGTAGCTTTGGCGCAGAAGGTTCCATCGTTTGCACGCTTGTTATGCTGGTAACTATCCTGATTCTTGCCTATCAGCTCAGGAAATCTGGCAAGCTCTTTACAAAGAAGCCTACCGAGAAACCCGCTGAGGCCGCAAACGCTTCTTCATAACTAACCCAATTTTATTAAATTCTAATTTCACGGATAGGGTAACTTTTTCGTCACCTCCTCCTTATAATTAAAATAACAAAGGAGGAGGTGTTTTATGTCAAAGAAACAAATCAATCTATTTGTAGGATCTGTCGGAGCTTTTATCGGAGTATTTGTTTTTATCGCTTATATTCCACAAATTATTGCAAATCTACAGGGAGTAAAGGCTCAACCTTTTCAACCGCTATTTGCAGCAGTTTCTTGTCTCATTTGGGTCATTTATGGTTGGACTAAAGAGCCTAAAAAGGACTGGATTCTCATTATTCCAAATACTGCTGGTGTAATTTTGGGCGGTTTGACGTTCCTTACTGCTTTATAACAGCTAAACAGCAACTTTACATTAGAAATCTGGTGACATGAAAAATGCCACCGGATTTCTATTTTTCTCCTGGCAGTGGCCCGGATTGGCTTACCGGCGGTAGCTTTGGCGCAGAAGGTTCCATCGTTTGCACGCTTGTTATGCTGGTGACCATTCTGATTCTTGCCTATCAGCTCAAGAAATCTGGCAAGCTCTTTGAAAAGAAATCTGCCGAGGTCGCAGGTGCAAATCTATAAATTTCATACTACGCTGAATTTCACAAGCGTATTGCATTCTGTCCACCTAGATCGATTGATTTTTCTCGTCCACTTCTCCTGCACCTTAAGGAGAAGTGGATTGTCTATATACGGTTAATTTATAGTTTGACCAGCAAGTTCTTCTCGTCATTAATTATGATTTACCTATCTTGTTGCTGTTTGAGGAGAAATAATGCGCGCTAAGAAAGTTTTGAGCATTTTATTTGCTCTTGCTCTTGTTTTGAGCAGTCTGCCTGCATCTGCAATTGCTGAATCTATTGAAGACGCGGGTAAATACTCTGTTGTAGTCTCGTACGTTAACGTATTAAACGACGAAGAGATTCACGCTCCTTCTAAACAAGTTGTAAATGAGGGAGAATCTTGGTCTGTTACCTCTCCAACAATCACCGGCTATGACCTGGAAGATCCTGCTCAAGCAACTGTTACTGGCGTTGCTTCTGGCTCAGATCACTACATTAAACAGACCGTCTATTACATGCCTGGTTATGTTACCTACACCGTTAAGCGCATGAAGGAGATGACTACCGGCAATTATGTTGAGGCGTCCTCCGAAGAAAATTACGGCGTACCCGATTCGATAGTTACTGCTTCCGATGTCACCTATCCAGGTTTTGTGCGCACAACTACAGACCTTTCGCTTAAGGTTACCGCAGATGGCAAGGCTGTTAAGTACATCTATTACGATCGCAATCCTCGCAGCGCAATTTATTTCTCAACTTCCGGCAGTGAGCTATCTCCCGTAATTGGAAATCCAGGAGATCCTGTTCCTGCCGTCCCCAACCCAACACGAACTGGCTATACCTTTGCTGGTTGGGACCTTAATGACGATGGTATTGCAGATTCTTTGCCTACCACCATGCCTCAAGAGCCTGTTACTGCAAAAGCACTTTGGACTCCAGCAACAGCAACGTATCACTACGCCTATTTTATTCAGGATCCAAACAACCCTTCTAACTACAACTACGTTACAACCACCGCAGCTTCCGGAACTGTTGGAACAATGACTGCAACTGCTCCTGTCCAGCCAAATACAGGCGTTTTCCGCTTTGAAACATACAGCCACGAGAGCGATCCAACTCCTATTGCAGCAGATGGCTCTACCACTATTAACGTTTACTACAACCTTGCAACTATCACCGTCAACGTGCGTCCAAAGAGAAATGGCTCCATTCTTGCAACGCTTACGCTTCGTTATGGTGACTCGTTTAATCCTTACGCCATCAACCCCAATACCGGCAACAAGTACAGCGACGACATGCTCGCCGCCATGCGTGCAGACGACCCTTCTGGAACCTACTATTGGTATGGCATAATCCCTGGTATTGGCGGTACTGCAACCACCGTCCAAGCAAAAACAACTGACCCAGGAGCCGCAATTACTGCAGATAATGTGCTTGAAATTTTTGGTCGCTATACCAATTCCACTGCTCTTGGTCCACGTTACCGCTTCTACTACTATCAAAATCTTGATGGTACCTACGATATGGGCGGAGATCACACGCTTTCTCGACCTGGCATGATTACAGAAATTGCAAACAACGATGGTGATGGCTATCTTGAGAGCGAGAATAAACATCCTGGTTTTTCGTATGACGGCTACCGCGTGAGCATTGGCCATTTTGATGGAACCAATTACGATGCACTTGGTTGGACCAGTTGGCAGCCATACAACTTCGACTACCTCATCACTGATTACAATTCCAACTTGATTGAGCACCGCTATAAGCGCAATACCTATACCGTTACCTACGTAAGCTCTGGTACAACTGTTGCTACGCACTCTCATCTCTTTGGAGAGCCCTTTAATGCCAGCACTGATGTTCCTGGCACCTCTTTAACTTCACCACGTCCTGGTTATGTCTTTAAGGGCTGGTACGACAATTCAGAGACTGTGGGCACTCCTGTTACCGACACCACTATGCCCGCAACTAATACGGTGCTGTATGCCAAGTGGGCGCCTCTGACCGCAACCGTTACCTTTGACTCTGAGGGTGGTTCACCAGTCAACTCGCAGGAGCTCACCTACGGAGACGCAGCTACCAAGCCCGCTGATCCTGTACGAGAGGGCTATACCTTTGCTGGTTGGATTCTCTATACCAACGGAAACCCCTCTGTATATAGCTTCTCTGCAGCAGTTACAGGTGACATTACCCTCCACGCACTCTGGAAGAAGAACGATTCTTCCGTCTCCTACACGGTCATTCACCAGACAGACGATGGTCAGATTCTCTCAACCACAACCGAGACTGCTCCAATCGGCTCTCTTGTCAGCAAGTGGGCTCTCGACGCCGCTGATCGCGGAGACTACGCCTATGTAGATGTGTCTTCTCGCTCTATGGTTCTTGACGAGAACGCCGAGAATAACGTCTTGACCTTCACATATAGCAAGGAAGCTCGCTACAGCTATACCGTCCATTACGTTGACGCGCAGACCGGCGAGCAGATCCACTCCGACGATGTCATTGGCAGCCAGACACTCAACCTGCAGAATGTTTCTGCTCGTGAGATTGATGGCTACACACTTCAGGGCGATAGCACTGGATATGTTTCTGCTGACCAGCTTGAATACACGTTCTACTACACAAAGAACCCTGAAGCACCTGCAGCACCTCAGACCCCAGCAAAGCGTAAAAGCTCTCTGCCCGAGACTGGCGACGCTTCAAGCGTGATTCTTGTTAGCACAGCTCTAACCTCTGTGGCTTCCTTGGGAACCTCTCTTGTTTTGCGTCGTAGGAAGCGTAACTAGAAGTAAAAGACAGCATTAACGCAAGTAAAACCCGGGTGCCTCGCACTCGGGTTTTTGTTTGCGTATTCTTGAAGTAGCTACAGGCGGGCACAACTCTACAATCAGAAAAGCCTAATGAGGCTCATTACTTTAGCCATAAATCTGTAAACCAATCTTCACAACTAAAGCAACAGTATTAAATTCTGATTTCACAGGTAGTTTGATTTTCTCGTTACCTCATCCTTGTAATTAAAATAACGAAGGAGGAGGTGTTTTATGTCAAAGAAACAAATCAATCTATTTGTAGGCTCTATCGGAGCTTTTATCGGAGTATTTGTTTTTATCGCTTATATTCCACAAATTATTGCAAATCTACAGGGCGTAAAGGCTCAACCTTTTCAGCCGCTATTTGCAGCAGTTTCTTGTCTCATTTGGGTCATCTATGGTTGGACTAAAGAGCCCAAAAAGGACTGGATTCTCATTATTCCAAATACTGCTGGTGTAATTTTAGGCGGATTAACATTCCTCACCGCTTTATAGTGATTAAGCAGCAAGTTTAATTTAGAAATCCGACAGCACCTAATGGTGTTGTCGGATTTTAATTAACACGCATCTCACCTCTGTAGCCATTCTTGACACTTTTTTCGTTCTACATCATAAACAAACTCAACAAACTAATTCTTAGACATCCATTCCCGGAAAGCCAATCTGTCGCAGCGCCTCATACAGCACAATGGCGGCAGCATTTGAAACGTTTAGCGCACTGACCGAGAACTCGTTAGGATCGATAAAGTTTCCGCAGATATCCTGCTGCAAAAGCGCTGGATGAGAGTACTGATCATCACCGTCAAGTGCATCGTGCTTTTGACTCCAGTCCTCACGATTAACCAGGCTTGCGGAGTCTTGCAGCATTGGGATTCTCTCGCACTCGTCTGCATATTGTGCCAGAAGCTCCTCGGACAATCCCAGGCTTTCCTTGCCAAAGATGAGGTAATCGCCATCACGATACGTTGCTTGAGTGTAGGTCTTCTTAGCTTTCTTAGTCAGGAAGTGCAGCGGAGATCTACTGGCCGTAAGAGTGCCGTTGACAGCGGTGCCTGCAGCGGAGACAGCGTCGTGTGCAGCGTCCCCAGTAGGTGCGCCAGATGCTTGGGCAAGACCGTTCTTCTCCAGAAATTGATCCCAGTTATCGTAGACAGAAACGGTAAGGCTTTGCCAGTAGGCCATGCCTGCTCGTTTGAGGCTTTTGTCATCAAGCGAGAAGCCCAATGGGCCCACTAAGTGCAAGTGAGTCCCACTCACTACGCAGGTGCGACCAATGTTTCCCGTATTTGCAGGAATCTCGGGCTCTACCAGTACAACATTGAGCATAGGTTATGCCAGAACAAAGCTGGTCAGGAATGCAATAAGTCCGCCGAGCGCCATAGTGGCTGGCAGCGTCACAAACCAAGCAGCAATAATCTTGCGCGCGACGCCCCAGCGTACGGAGCTGCGACGGCGAGCAGATCCTGCGCCCATGATGGATGTGGTGATGACCTGCGTAGTGGAAACTGGTGCTCCAAGTGCAGTCATGATCTCAATTGCAACGGTAGAACTTGTTTCGGCGACAAAGCCAATAACTGGTGTGAGCTTGGTAACGCCATCGCCAACGGTACGCATAATGCGGCCGCCGCCAATGGAGGTACCCAGTGCCATGGTGGTTGCGCAGAGAAGCTTGACCCACAGAGGGATACCCATGGAAGGGTCGTGAAGACCGGCGGTAATCAGGGCCAACGTGATGATTCCCATGGTCTTCTGAGCGTCATTATTACCGTGGCTGTATGCCATAAACGCAGCTGAGAGCACCTGAAGACGGTGGAAGAGACCGTTTGCCTTTTTAGGTGGCCAATCAGCAAAGATCTCAAATACCAGCTTCATAATAAAGTAGCCCAGGGCCATACCAATAAGAGGCGAAGTAAACAGAGGAATAACAACTTTCTCTAGGACACCCGCCCAAAGAATGTGACCTGTGCTGCCGGTAAAAACAATGGTTGCACCGATAAGGCTGCCGATAAGCGCATGCGAAGATGAACTTGGGATTGAGAACCACCAGGTAAAGAGGTCCCAAACAATGGCGCCCATCAGTGCAGCAAAAATAACGTAAAGCTGTAGCTGAATATCAACCAGACCAGACGCAATGGTCATAGCAACTTTCTCGCTCATAAGCGCGCCGATAAAGTTCATGATAGCCGACATGATAATTGCTGTGCGTAGAGGCAAAGCCTTGGTATACACCGTGGTTGCAATAGCGTTTGCGGTGTCGTGGAAACCGTTGATGAACTCAAATATCAGAGCGGAAACAAGTACCGCAATAAGCAAGATGCTAGCCATTTCACGATGACATTCTGAACAGCGTTTGCAACATGCTTGCAAGCGTCAAGAGTAGACTCAAGTCTATCCAAAAGGCTCTTCCACTTAAGAACCTCAATCGGATCATCAACGTTTCTGAAAATAGAGCTCAGGGCGTTACGATACACAACATCACCCTGGTCCTCATACTCATTTGCAGAGCGTGTATGGCGAATGACCGAGTCATCCTTGTGATAATCAGGGAGACGATCAAAGGCCTTTTGCAGCTCCTCTGATGCAAACAGAATCAGATGTGCCACCTGAACTGCCTCTGGACGCATTTCTTTGATGTCATACATGCTGAGGTGCGCAGAGACACTTTCAATGCCGTCTGCAATCTCATCCATAAGCAGGGCAAGACGCGAAATGTCCTCGCGATCAAATGGCGTGATAAAGGATGTGTTGAGGGTGGAAATAATCTTTCCTACCTGGTCATCGCAGAGTGTCTCGTAGTTCTTGATTTGGACTTCATAATCTTCTGAACTTGGGAATGACTCCATATAGGAGACAAACAGTTTTGCTGTTGAAACAATCAACGCTGAAAACTCAGAGAACATGCTGTAGAACTCATCTTCTCTACGAGAAACTCGGCTCATATGACGCCCTTCACTTGGACTTTTTATTACATATACAAACACATTTAGTATAGCTGTTTAGGGCGCGTACGCTGGAGATAATGTCAATTTCAACTTCTCCATAGAGAAGCTGTCAATCATAATAAGATATAGACTAGGGAGGCCAGATTATGCGAGAAAAGCTGTTTGAATACGTTGCAAATCAGTACGGTAATTGGATCTCTGCGCTTTTAGATGGCTCTGTTGACTTTGATGAGCTGTGTCAATGGATTGATGCAAGTTATTCTGCAACGAACTAACGAATATCTTGTTTAGTACTTGGGTAAGTATCAGCAATCTGTTTGTTAGGCATTGGAGGTTACTTTACATGACAGAAAAGCACGCACTTTCTTTTGACGAGAATTTCTTCAACAAGCTGGGCCAATTTGGCAGTATTCTCTCAGTCATGATGTATGTTTCTTATATCCCACAGATTACAAATAATCTTGCTGGAAACAAGGGTAGTTTTATCCAGCCTCTGGTTGCTATGATTAACTGCACTGTTTGGTTTGTTTACGGCGCTTTCAAGAAAGAGCGCGATGTTCCTATTATGATTGCTAACGCCCCTGGTATTCTCTTTGGACTTGTTACTGCAATTACAGCGCTGCTATAATCTGGCATCCAGCCAGGTCCATCAGTTTACTAAGACTCAACGATAGGGACGGTTCATGTGGCACTTATAGGTTTTTTTAAAGTTGTCTATATTCCCCTGGTCGTCCTGTATCTCATAGCGGCATATGTCCTTCTTGCAAAGCAAAGCTTGAGCAAAATCTTTAAGCGCACAAATTTTGACCTCTTCCGCGGTGGAGCGCTCGCACTTTATTACCTTTTTATAGCTATGGTCTTCTTTGTAGACATAATGCTTCTTACCACTAAAACTGTAGTTAAGCAGCAATTTCTTGTTCCTTATATAGTTGGAATTATTGCTATTGCTGTTGCATGCGCAATCTTTACGCAAATAGCAAAACACTCTAAATCAGATCGTTTTATTACCATTAGAGACTTGGTTGTTCCGCTTATTTGGCTTGCTTCCTCATTTGTTTATACGCAAACAATATTTGCGCTTTTACTTGCAGCAGAATAGTAACGCAGCCGTTCCATTACTGCTTAA